>Ga0255336_100118_pt1 | contig 183496 bp, 177 predicted proteins | sample MeOH1_35cm_T3_17_FD_189102 | JGI IMG/M metagenome (GOLD analysis project Ga0255336, IMG submission 189102) | Sandy soil microbial communities from University of British Columbia, Vancouver, Canada - MeOH1_35cm_T3_179 | ecosystem: Engineered > Artificial ecosystem > Sand microcosm > Unclassified... | reverse complement strand
AGATGCAATCTACAGCGTCCTTCGTGTGGGAATGCGCATATTTGCCAGGTATTTGGAAATGCGGTGAGTTGGTGGGAAAATGTCTCGGCAAACTTGCGCATTTTTTGGACTTTTGCACCTGACAATAACCGGCCTCATATTAGGTTTAGCTTCGGGATAACTTTACCTTCTTGATAGAGATGTCTTTTCCTCGGCTTAAGTTTATAGGGATGACTCCTAGTCGACCGTGACTAGACTTTTGGTCCACACTTATTATGGTGGATTCGGTTTGCTATTCTCTAGGATGGAGAATTGTATGAACGAGAATCTCTCTCAGACAATGAGTCCTAGACGGAGACCATGCCAAGACCTTTGTCTTAGGGTCGAATATCCATGACACTACTGCGCTAGGGAAATACAACACTTGGAATGAGTGGAGGACAGATAGGGTGCCAAGGGCCGGTCTATATCGTGTCACGTCTCAAATATCTTGCGTGCTTGCTGAGAGAGGAAGACATGTGGTCTCAACATTTTGCTTCGCACGATCCCATTGATAAGTTGACTTCTCCTCTACCACGTCTCGTCTCTTTGCACCCTGGATCCACGTACCGTTCTTTGAAAGGGTGGCGCCATTTACATTATCCTTCTTCGTATTATCGCCCCTCCACTGACCAACATGTCGACGTCACCAAACACCGGAAAAGAAGAGTTCACCATTGGAAAGGAAGAGGTTGGCGAGGGCCCGCCTCCTCCCCTGGCGACGACGATCGATGGTCCCGTCACACCGCGGAGTCGACCCTCCTTCTTCCGGAGCACGCTTTTCCAGATCCTTGTCGTGGGTATCTGTGCGTTCAGTGCACCTGGGATCTGGAGTGCCATGAACGGTCTCGGTGTGGGCGGCTCACAAAGTCCAAATCTCGTCAATGCGGCTAATGCCCTGCTCTATGCATTCATGACGGTAACGTGCTTTGGAGGCCCGTGGCTGACAAACCTCATTGGGTTCCGCTGGACGCTGGCGATAGGATCGCTCGGATATCCGCTCTATGCAGCCGGGCTTTACGTCAACAACCGCACTGGTGCGACCTGGTTTGTATACTTTGGCTCCGTGGCATGTGGCATCAGCGCGGGCTTCTTCTGGAGCGTCGAGGGTGCCATTTCGACCGGGTATCCTGAGCAGCACAAACGGGGCCGATACCTTGCCACCTGGTTTACTTTTCGAAACTTTGGAAACATTATCGGAGGTGCAATCTCTCTCGGGATCAACCACAGGATCAACCACCGTGGTAAAGTCGGCTACCAAACCTATCTTGGCTTTATTGCCATCCAGTGTCTCGGCTTTTTCTTTGGTCTACTGCTCTCGAACCCAGAGAAAGTGCAGCGCGACGATGGGACTCGCATCGAGGCCTCTCGAGGAATCGCCTGGCGCACCGAAGCCAGAGAGATGTGGCGACTCATCAGGAGCAAGCCCATTCTCCTGTTGACCCCGCTATTTTGGTACTTTGGCTGGATCCAGGCGTATCCTGGCACGTATCTGGCGACATACTTTACTGTCCGCTCGCGTGCATTGGGCAGCTTCATGTCTGCCGTTGTCGGAACTCTGGCCACATGGCTTGCCGGTTTACTCGTTGATGTGAGGTGGGCCAAAAGCCGGCAAACGCGAGCTATCACCACGTACGTCATCATCGCCCTGCTCAACAGCGCAACGTGGATCTGGGCCGTCATCATTCAGAACGAATACCGCCACACGCACCCGGTGCTGGACTGGGGCGTCCAGAGCTCATTCGGCCGTGGCTTTGGCCTTTACCTCTTTGAACGCATCAGCCTCGGCATGGTCGAAAACTACATTTACTGGTGCATTGGCAACCTCTCCGACTCGCCGGGTGACCAGATCCGCTACAGCTCCCTGCTTCGAGGCATTGAAACGGCCGGCGTCGCCGTGGGATTCGGAGTGCAAGCCGTTCCAACCGCGCTGATCGCGACCGCCAGTATCAACTGTGGTCTCTGGTTCTTCGCACTACCCTTTAGCTACTATGCCACGCAGCAAGTCCTTCGCAAGTTTAAAAAGCTGGACCAGAAGCGCAATGAAACTGCCAGAGGGGTTGAAGTGGCCACGATCGGGTAAATATGGATGGCGACTGAGCTTGAAAGTTTAGTTCTGGGCCAGCCAGATAAACAGCTCCTTCTTCCATAGTAATGGTATGGGATTATTCCTCCCCTGCACTACGAAAGACCGCTGCAGGCAGGTTTGAAGAAGTGTCGTTCCCGTCCTCTGATCATTACTGTAAAGTGTCTTGACCCTTATCCGCAGCATTGCGCTCTTTAGTACTCCACGCCGTTACAATAACTCATAAGCAGATCCCGCCCAGCTGCTGGCCCACAACTTGGCTATAGAGTTGTCTCCGTTGGTGACTGCCACCTCCCTGAGATTCAAAATCTTGAATGCCTGCTGCCCAGGTTGATCATGGATTGCGTTAATCCACATGATATCCTTCAACCGCTGTCGCGCTTCGTCCCAAGTCATTCGTGACGGGACTTCAGCCTGCCAGCGCTCACGCAACCAGGGCTCAGTCGCACCGAACAGGGATATGGCTCCCACTGTCAGCAGCCAGAGCATTAGGTCCCGCAGGTGGGGTGTCGAGGTTTCAAGAGGGTCACAGCACTCGCGGAAGCACCTTGCTAGGTACGGATAACGAACTTCAGTTCCCGGCACTGGAGACAGACAGGTAGTCGCGAGGAATGCCAACATCGCTAGTCGGAGACACTCGGCGAGGATGTTGTCTAGATTGCCCTGCATCCTCAATAACCGGTATGGGACTGAGCAGATTCGATTCTGCAACTCGGTAGTAGATAAGCGTCTGTGGCTTGCCGTCCCCGTATTGAGCACATTGGAGAGTTGTTGAAGGTCTTTGAATATCGCGACCAGCTCCTGGTTCTTTAGGTCAACCACGGGCTGCGGAAGACTAGGAGCGCCACAAGGTTTCATATTATTCCAAGAATCGAAGTCTTCAGAAGTCGGAAGCCAAGACTTGGTGTCAGTCAAGAAGACGGGTTTCTCGCCGGAATGAAGGGAGTAAGCAAGGTCAAGACTACCCCTCTGTCAGCGAGGAACATGAGATTTTTGCGGCCAAGACTAACCGGCTTAACTTGACATATATCCTCGAGCTGTTCGAAAAGCTCTCAAGGCCACCGCGCAGTCTTACCATCTCCCCAAGACCTTTCATATGGACCATCGCCGATGTATAGTCTCTCAGGCATGAGAAAAGGATGACAAGAGAGACCACAACTAAGATAGTGGAGTCTTGAAGAGAGAGGATGCTGTCGGACAATCTCTCCTTTAGGAAGGTGAGAGTCTTGTCCAAATGGTAACGAGTCTTCTTTTCGAGCGGTATTTGAGAGAGGATGCAATTGACAACTGAGACAGAGAACAGAACGGGATGCCTGTATGCGATATCTTGCCCCAGCCACTGGAGCCAGTGGCACCTGCTTGGAGCAATGTCGACACAGCCTCCGATAGGGCACATAGTCTCCTTGACCTTGGTATAGACTGAGTCGAGTTAGCGGCCATTAGTGACACATATCTCTGAGTGGAAGAAGACGGATCGACATCGTACAATTGAAGATAAGCATGCGTGAGTATTCATCCAACTCGGCAGCAAATGGACCCAGGGATAAATCGGAAGGAGATGGTGGAGGCAGACAAATTCTCGCCTCTTCGAGTCTTTCTTTCGGAAGCCTCCTTCTCTTGGCGTGGCGTAGTAACAGAGATATATTTCGTGCCTGCTGCTTGAATTCCCATGGAGGCTTGCCAGACCGGCTAGTGTCACGGTCAGTTGGTACCGGATGTACGCCAATCCCAAGATTCTTTCCATTCATGCAATGGCTTCGAATCAACTTCCGATCTTTGGGCTTTGGTTTTCCAAATCTATCAACAGAAATGAACGCATAGTTTTGCGCCCCATTGAGCTCCATTTCCATTCGCTTCTAGCTGTCACACTTCGTAATGGAGAATCACAAACGGAAGGGAATGGATTGTTCGATGTCTGATGCGATAGCGTTAGGGCAAGTGGGGGAGATGGAACTGAGGTTGAGGCCCCTCGCCACGCACACAGGGAGACCCACCAGACTGATTTCCACTTTCGGAGTAGTCCTCATCCCCGGACCCACTGAACTGGTTTCCGTTTAGGGCGAAGTAGTCGCGTATAATCTGATGGTATCAAGTCGCCAGGACCCGGCTGCCGTGGCAGCGGCAATGAGAGGCGACGTTGGCGATGGCCCAACTCCTGCGCTGGCCAGTGAGCCACAGTCTCGTACTTAGGATCCCACAGCTCGAGTACTGCTTCACAAGCTCAACTTGCAGGGAACCATCTCAATTGACCTTCGGGTTAGGCCTCCTCACTTAACCCTGCCAGGAGGTTGGGACTTGGCCGGCCGTTACACTCAGCGGACCAATAAAAGTGGTGGTGGCACTCTGGTAGTGTCTCTAGCGGCGTAGCTTCTGGGCGGGTAGACTGTCATGACTTCGTACAATATTCATTAGCTTCGTTTAGAGCCGTGAAGAGTGACAAGGCTGGCGGCGGCTACCACGTTGCATTCTGTTCCGGCCGATCGGGTTCCGGGGTCAGCGAGCTTATAAGGGAGCCAGGGTTCGTATCCCTCGATTCACTTTCATTCCCAATTCTCAAGTTCCTCTAAGACACTTACACTATCAAGCATCAAGCGTGACTGAGGCCATCGACTTACCGATCTTGAATCAGCAAGTTGAGCAGACTTTCGGTCAGCTAATCTCCCTTCCCCAGCTTTTTCGAGTTGACACCCCAAAGCAGAGCCTTGTTTGTGGCGTGATACGAGCTCCCCAACTCCGCTATGGATCCTGCATGCGAAGAGTGCATCAAGGTGCGGCTTCGATCCAAACCTGATTCACAAACCCCACTCACCGTATTCCCCAGGGCACCGTCCATAAAGGCCAACCTCAGGGCAAGGAAGAAATGATTCACGGCCTAAATACCTACGTGATCGGCAACCGCACCAACCCGCGGGGCATCATAGTGATCTACTCGGACATCTTCGGCCTGCCGCTGCCCAACAACAGACTCATCGCCGACGCCTACGCCAAAAGTGGCGAATGGCTGGTCTACCTGCCAGACTTCTTCGAGGGCGATCCCGTGCCGCTCAAGACTGCAGACGTTCTGATTCCAGTCGATCCGACGAAGCAGGCGGCATTTGCAAAGTATACGGGCATTCTTGCCAGGGCGCCGTCGTTTATGATGTGGATGACGAGGCACAAGGAGGCGCGTACCAACAAGGTCTGTATGGATTTCTTGCAGGTGTTGAGACGCGCGACCCCCAGGAGCCAGAAGATTGGGATGGTTGGATTCTGCTGGGGTGGAAAGTATGCGATTCGAGCCGGCCTGGAGAGCAACATGATTGAGATGGAGAGCGAAAAGGTGCCGCTGGTGGATGCGGTGGTGGCCTTGCATCCGAGTCATTTAGCCTTTCCGGATGATGTCGAGACTTTGGTCGTGCCTGTTAGCTATGGGTGGGGGTTGGAGGATGTGGGCGTGAAGATCGAGCAGAAGGGCCAAGTGGAGGAGATCCATGCGAAAGCCAAGAAAGCGGGGAGAAAGTTGCCGGAGATGGAGCACAAAGTCTATAAGCCCGGACGGCATGGCTTTGCTGTGAGAGGTAATCCGGACGATCCGCAGGAGAGGGCGTGCCTGGAGGACTCGGTGACGCAGGTTTTGGACTGGTTCGGCCGGTGGCTTTGAGAGATATATTCGAGAGATTTTTTGGAGTTCCGGAGGGAGTTGGGCGGCTTGTGGTGTAAGAACCAATGGGATCTGGGCGACTCATGACTGCAGACCGCCCTTTGCCAAATCGAGTCAAGCCTCATCCATTCAACTCACCAATCATGTCGAGTAACGTAATGGACATTACTAGCCAATGGGCGTCCAAATCCACTACCTGCCCTGGCACCAATCGATCTTCCTTGCCCAAAGCTGCTGCCTAAAGATCGCCATACAGGTGGCGCGCAGGTTACATACTGGACTGTGAGACGCATCCTCTTTCTTAGTCGTGTACATTTCTTTCCTACACTTTTACAATATGTGCACTTATGGTAAAGCTATAGCTGTACAAGGGGAGTGTGTTAGGCGACTGTAACATAAGATAGAGACACGTTTGCGCAAGAGGTGCCAACACTCGCCGAAACCAGAACCTCCCTGTGCCGAACCGACCCATGACCCAAATCTTGATGCGCTCCCTTCCAGAAACGGCGGGACGTGCCGGGCATGCTGGGACTCAGGAATCCGCCTCCTTCTATCGGCCCTGATTCCGGAATGTCGAGGCGAGAGTGACCATGCTGGTCGCTTGATCTTCCCCGTCTTACTGTAAATGGCTCTCTGCCTTGTCTCTGGATCTCGCCATGGGGAACGTGGTCAGACGGTAGCGTGTGGATCTCTCACCAGGTCGCACTCATTTTCTGCTACGTTGAAGTCTTAATTACACCACGTCCGCGTTGCTCACTCCTTTCGATTCGGTCAGAAATTACTCTTTATTCTTCTGCAGTGTCGTGCTTGCTTCTCCAGCTGCAGTACCTCGCCTGTGGTGGCATCCCAGAGCTTGACTATACGGTTATGTGAGCCAGAGGCTACCAGGCTGCCGTCGGGTGAAAATGCGACCGCGCTGACCCTGCCCAAGTGGCACTTGAGTGACTGCCCTAGGCTGTTGGGTGAGAATACGACCGCGGCGACCGCGCCCGAGTGGCCTCGAGTGACTGCCTTACAGCATCCGCGGCGGTGTCTCAGAGCTTGAATGTAAGGTCATCTGAGCCAGAGGCCAACAGTCGGCCATCGGGTGAGAATGCGGCCGTCCTGACCGTGCCCTAGAGGACCTCGAGCGACTGCAGTACCGCGGCTGTTATGGCTACTGGCCAAAGAGAGGATCTTGGCAAGACCGTCACTTCTCTTGGCACGACTCCGCTGTTAAAAGCCACTCGTCGTGCGGTAGATAGAAAATATCAAGAAACTTCATCAACACATTCACAGAAACACCTTAATAGCGGCCGTGGTGGTGTTCCAGAGCTTGACTGTACCGTCAGCTGAGCCAGAAGCCACCAGGTGACCGTCCGGTGAGAATGCGACCGCCCTGACCGCCCCCCCGCGGCCCTCGAGTGATTGTCGTACCGTGCCCCTGGTGACGTCCCAGAGCTTGATTGTACCGTCATCCGAGCTAGAGGCCACCAGGCTGCCGTCCGGCGAGAATGCGACCGCCCAGACCGCGCGCCAGAGCTTGATTGTACCCTCATCTGACTTGACCGGCATGAAGTCCCAATTTTCAGACTCGTCGAGAGATGCTTCTTCGTAAAAGTCTTCCCCTTCAACTTGTACACAGTTTGAGTAGACTTTGGTGATAGGTATATCATCGAAGTTGTCGAGGTCCCGGTCGCAGTATGAATCTCTAGATATCCTAGGATCGTCTTTGCTGCTCGTCTTTGAGGAATCTGGGATACTTGATGTGTCTTCCGGATCGTTTCCTAGGTAAGACAGGGAGAAGAAAGCCAGTGATTTGAGATGGTCGGCAATGTGTTCCCAGAGCTTGTACGAACTTTTTCTAATGCGCTTCTCAAAATCCTGTGGGACACAGTCGCAAAGAGGGCACACCAAGGAACCCCTGGTTGCCATCTGTCGATTTCGTCTTATGCGACCCTGTATTTGCGACTGTGTGAGGTTTCTCCCGTGTTCAGTCTTCAAGTGATTGACAAATGTCGTCTTTTCATCGAATTCTTGGGGCTTAGGGTGATCGGCGTCATCGCAATACCATCTCTCCGTGTGGATCTTCTCCGACCAATTCTGAGAGTGTCGCGTCTGCATATGATCCATCCAGTCTTCCTGGCGGGCGAAGAACTGAGGGGGCTCAATACAATCCTCGGAAATGCATACGTAAGGCTCGAGATCTTTGTCGACGTGAGCACTGCGGGAATGTCAGCTGCTCCGATATAAAACGTCAGGAAATGCCAATGCGTACTTCCAAGCATATCTCGTCAATGTCGACACTTCCAGCGGCACAGCACAAATGGTGCAAGATTGGTATTTGTTTCCGCCTTTTTGCTTCGGCTGTGGTGGGTAGTTATATTCATTGCCCTCGCCATCTCGAACAGTCGAGCCTCTGCTAATGATCGTACTTGAAGGTGTCCTCTTCATTCGATTGAGGCGGACTATGGCAGAATGCGAGACTGTAGAAGGAAGGGTCTCAAGGTTTTGGATGGGTTTCTGTTTCTTGGAGGCGACCTCCTCCATTGGCACCACTGGCGCGTTAGCCTCTTCCTTGGGCCTATCTTCATCGTTCGCTGGTCTCTTGAGGTCATCTTGGTTCTCCCGTCGGTAAGCAAGCTTCTTGTTGTGCTCTTGTAAATACTGTAACGATCTTCCTCGTACAGAGATGGAAGCGCAAAGCTGGCTGCAAAGACTCCTCCTTGCGTGGGGGTACTTTGTCTGTAGCAAGCGGCACAACAACTCGTCCTGTGGATCTCGAGTTCCTTGCCTCAACCGATGAGTCCGACGTGCTGAACGCCGTATATTCACCGACAGAATGAGAAGTCGGTCCATTGCAGCTTCAACGGCAGGCAGTCCGGGGCTTGTTTCAGAAATCTGTTCGGTAGTGTCGCCGACCTTTACTGTAGACATGTTAGTACATTCTTGCGACGTGGTACAGAACCAAGTTACCCCATTCGAGATTTGCTTGAATCATGGATAGTAACTCAAGCACCATGTCTCTGATCTCCTCATTGGAAGATAATCGGGCGTCGAGAGATGCTCGTGGTAAAGCAAAAGCACCGACATAGGCTGTCCACTGGTTGAATCGTCCACGCAACTCTTCTATGGCCAGATAGTCCTCTTTCGTTCCGTCTGTTGTCTGGAGGTGATTTTCAAACCGTTTTGAACAGAGTCGTGCAGCGGCGTAGATGGGCTGGCTCGATTCGTGGGCCACGGAGCCCTCATGTGTGCCTTCGCGCTGCGAAGAGCCATCCATGGCAGGATATGACGAAGCTTGTTCCAGGCTACAAAGGCATTGCGCCACTGGTGAGTCTTGATTTCATTTCGGATGCGAGTTGGAGAGACGTTGGTGCAGAGTTGTTGGCATAGGAGCAGGACGGAAGCCCCGCAAGCAGCAGGCGGTGAGAGAATTGGGACACAGGCGTCAATAAGTTCGCTGACAAGCTTGTTCGCGCTTGTTAATCAACCTCATGTAGCGCTTTCCCGCTCGTGATGGTTCGCTGCCCAGCATCTTCGTCAAGATGCAACTAGCTGAAGCAGATACAGAGCTATTTTTCACCATCGTACCGGCATTCATCGGCGCCCTGCCACCGAGCCCGGAACGAGAGCCTAGCGCTACCCATCCACGCCATCGTCAATCCGAGGAGCGGAACCAAGTGATTCGAGACAATGCGATAACATTTTTGAGGTTCGAGATACAAGAATTGCCCAGAGTCTTAACCAGAGACTGTGCCATATATGATCTGTCAGACGATGCCTTCAGCAAAGCGAGCGTTGCGCTGGAGGATATTTTGTTCTTGCTGGACGAACTGGTCGACCACGCAATCCTCGAACAGGAAAGCGACGTTCCTGTAGGTAAACCTCTTCTCATAGACAGCAATTGGCTCGCCTATCTACGCTGGCAAGCGCCCCGCCAAAGTGAAATTCTCTAGCTAACGTCTCCTCTGGCCCATCAGCCCCAAAAGTATTCCAAGCTCCAGGCATTAGAAACCAGGCTGAGTCGTCGTGACCAGACTCCTACCATCAACACCTCAATCCACTTTCCCGACAAATTGAAGTACCCGGCGGAAGGTGCTTTAGCGGCGCAATATCGCAAGATTGCCTACTCAGTGCAACAGTTCAATCGCACTATGAGAACCGTATATGAGAATTACATAGTCAACGCAGAACTTGAGACTGCCCATGTCGAAGCCACCCAGATATATCACCAATATTGCCACGATGAAGAAGACAGAAAAAGAGCCCAAAGGGACATACGGCAAGCTCAGCGGCTCTGCGAAACCACAAAAGCTATCGTCAAAGTATTTGCAAACATCCCTCAGCCTTGTCGGCCGCCTCATTCCGCTCACATTCACTTGTCGGGATTCGAGGAGCCCCAGATCGACATGCTCGTCTCAGTTTGCGGTGAAAACAAGTCTGAGAAATGGCACATTGTTCACTGGGCCAACGCCAGTGATCAGAATCCGCGACAGACCTCCACAAATACTTTCTGTTCTGTGCTCAAGGAATCGCATAAGCGTATGACTCGGCTACGGGTCCAGCTACGACGTGACGCCTCTTGGAATGAGGCCTGCGCGAGGATAACCGACCGAATTAAGACACATGCTGCAGCTCCAAAGTTAACTCTGGAAAAATGGCTCGAGCACGCGAAGAAGAACGGACAAAAAAATCCAGCAGCACCCCGTTTGACGAAGAAGGATATCCTGCATCTCGCGCTAACGATTGCAAGATCTCTACTATATCTCCTCGGCAGTCCGCTTCTTCAAGACCCATGGAAGACTGACACCATCTACCTCGAACAGACTACCGACGGCTGGCTTGATAAGGGCTTCCAGATCAAGCCGTACACTTCTGTCCAATTGACCGGTTGCCTCGGAGAGGATTACCTCGGAGAGGAGTGCAAACAATCTAACGGAGCGAAGTCGTCTATTTTGCATTTTGGATTACTGCTCACGGAACTGTTCTTTAGCAAGAAGGTCACAGTCACTGAAGAAGATATAGAGAACGATGAAGACGGTGACGAGACCGACTCCTTATTCAATGCACTCAACCGCGACCTGATCAGCTTACGAGATTTCAAATTTGACGACCCTTATTTCCTAGACATTATTGATCACTGTCTTAATCTCTACTGCCAAGCCGAGGTCATTAATGCAGCATTTCGTACCAACTTGTACTGGCGCATCGTCAAACCACTCATGGATTCTCTTGAAAATTACAACCCATCAAGGGGACCAGCGGCGACCGGAAAGAGAGAAGGTGCACCGCCTCCTTTACACCACATTCCTAACAACAGGAGTGTCGACCAACGGCAAGCCCTGGTTGAGCCTATCGCGGTGAAAGCGGCTGGCAGCACCGTGCCTCACCTACAGAATATGAGCGAGTCTCCGGAGTCATTGACAGATGCTACGTTGCTGGGATCCCAAGGAAAGGTATGTCGCGACCCCATACCTGCGATGAGCGTGTGCTAATTCAGCGACCGTACAGATAACCGACAGCAACTCGTGGCTGAATAGGTTCGATCTTGTTAACGAGCGGCTCAAAGCTTTGGCCAAAGCGGAGACAAGAGCTGTAAGGGTTGCTGTCCTCGACACCGGTTGTGACCTCGAGCATAAGTTCTTTTCTGGACCTGGGATCCGTCAGGACAAGCGCTTGGAAGGGCACTGGTTCGACTGCCTGGGTGAATCACCTGAGCCAGTTGACGAGGACCCGGATCGGCATGGCACCTCCATGGTCGCCCTGCTGCTGAGACTGCTCCCGAACGCGGAGGTATACGTAGTCCGGGTAGCCAGAAACGCGGAGGGCCTCTTCACAGCCAAGCAGAGTATCGCACATGTAACTGGCCCCAGACTCAGAAAATTGTATTTGCTGACACATGCAGCAGGCTATCTGCCACACCGTCAGAAAAGAGTGGGACATTGATATCGTGTCAATGTCCTTCGGCTTCCCCCATGAAGTGACCCCGATACGTGAAGCCATCGTCGATGCACAGAGACTCAAGCATGATAAGATACTGTTCTTTGCCGCCGCTAATAACGACGGCCCGAACTCGCAAGAGATGTTCCCGGCATTCTTCGAATCTGTCATCTCTGTCCGTGGCACTAAGTTTGATGGATCTTTTGACTCGCAATACGACCCCCAACCGTGGTCGCACAAAGGGGAAATCATGTACGGGACACTGGGCAAAGATGTCGCGTGTGGTTGGACGGCTGGCTCCCTCGTGAAGTCGGGCTGCTCCGTGGCGACACCGATCATGGCTGCGATTGCGGCTACTATAATCTGGTTCGTGGCTTGCCCGGCGAACGGATTCTCTGAAAAGGCGCGAGGCGAAATTCAAACCCGAAGAGGGATCCTTTCGGTCTTCGACGTGATGAGTGAGAAGCAAAAGTCGACCAAGCGATCCTTAGAACCGTGGCAATTGTTCAAAGATGGCAAGGGTAGTATGGTGGAAAACGTCGAGGTTTCGGTGAGGCACGCCTTAAACAAGCTCCCAGAGATAGAATAGTGGTAAAAGCCTTGGCCAGGCGAACAGTTACCTGTGCCAATTGATAATTAGTGGCGGAAGAGCGGGAGTTCTTTCCCAACCAGTCAGCATACAGTTTCTTCAACCTAAAGCTTGCTTCTCATCCAAACAAAGCTCGTCCTGAGAGCTCTCGAATGGGCCTCGCGGTCGTGCAGCCACGTCTAATGCACGCGATGTGCATAAAATAAAATCGCTTGGACGAAAGACATTAGTCAATTTACTGGCGCATTCAGCCGCAGCGCTCATAGGTTCGCTTGTTCATCCAGCTGTCCATCGGAAACGGCATGGCGCATTCTTCCGCCAACGAAAATGTGGCTGTGAATTGATTCTGATACCAGCATTTAATCCCCATAAAAGAGGACTTTGATCAGCCCACCTGTTATCTGAAGCAGAGTCTTCTCATGTTTTCATCATCTCCTCGATAAATCGATATTTAAACGAGGCCTACCCAGTCGGAGCAATCATCATGAGCAGCGTCCAAAATCCGACCTACATACTGGCGCCAAACTGGACCTTCCGCCCCTACGGACGGATTGCCCTCGGCAATGTCATCGTCGACCCGTTCAGGCCGCACCGCCCAGTCATCAAAGCCGATCCGAACAAGCCTCTCCTGATAGACAAGACGGCGGAGAAGAACTGGAAGCTCTCGGTGGAGACAGCCACTAACTTCAACGTCAGCCTCTGGGCCCAGTTCTTGGAGAAGATCCACGTGACGGCCAGCGCACACAGCGAGCTCATCAAGAACGGTCGTTTCACGATGGAGAAACTGGTGACCGTGACCCTAAAGGATGACCCGTCGGACAAGGAGATATCGGCGCTGTGCAATGATCCCAACGTCAAGGAATTTATGAAACTGGATTGCGTGTTGTGCAGGCCGGTATATGTGATCACGGGGCTTAAGATTGCCAAGAAGTTCGCGCTCGACGGGGAGAATAGCAAGGATGATGGCATCAACATCGAGGGCGGGGGAGATGGGACGCCCGAAGTCTCTACAGGCGGCAAGGTGGAAGCGTCGAAGAAGACAAAGACCTCGGCTGAGTTCGAGTCGGAAAATGATATTATTTTTGCGTATCAGCTTTTAAAGATCAAGCCGAAGGGGTGGGCAAGGAACAAGAGGATTGTGGTTACGGAGTACCGGCCCAAGGAGGCATTTCTTGCTGATGAGGAGGAGAAGGAGGCGATTGTTGAAGGTGAAAAGGATGTCTTGACGTGGGAGGATTTGAGGGAGGTGAGCAACGATGTGGAAATTGTCCAATTGGAGTATGATGGTACTGGGGAGGCATTTACCGCTTACGAGAGATGATACGATACTATCGGGTTTGCCATTTCACCAAATGCTGCTCTATTGTCTCCTATCAAACTATGGGTAGAGCGTCGGAATGCTTGGCTGTTTGGTCTCATATAAGCCACAGGCCACCAGGCGGCCGTCCGGTGAGAATGCGACCGCCATGACCTAGCCCCCATGGCCCTCGAGCGACTGCCGTAGCGCGCCCGTGGTTGTGTCCCAGAGCTTGACTGTACCGTCATCCAAGCCAGAGGCTACTAGGCGACCATTCGGTGAGAATGCGACTGCCCTGACTGCGCCTCCGTGGCTCTCGAGCGACCGCCGTAGCGCGCCCGTGGTTGTGTCCCAGAGCTTAACTGTACCATCATCTGAGCCAGAAGCCACCAGGCAACCGTCCGGTGAGAAAACGACCGCCATGACCCAGCCCTGGTGGCCCTCGAGCGACTGCAGTGCCCCGCCCGTGGTTGCGTCCCAGAACTTGACCGTACCGTCATCTGAGCCGGAAGCCACGAGGCGACCGTCCGGTGAGAATGCGACCGCCCAGACCGCCCCTCGGTGGCCCTCGAGTGACAGCCGTGGCGCGCCCGTGGTGGCGTCCCAGAGCTTGACTGTACGGTCATAAGAGCCAGAGGCCACCAGGCGACAGTCCGGTGAGAATGCGACCGCCATGACCCAGCCCTCGTGGCCATCGAGTGACTGCCATAGCACGCCCTTGGTGGCGTCCCAGAGTTTGACTGTACCATCATCTGAGCAAGAGGCCACCAGGCGACCATCTGGCGAGAATGCGACCGCCCAGACCGCCCCCCCTTGACCCTCGAGCGTCTGCATCACCGCTCCCCAACATGATTCCACTTTCGGTAATGTACGAATCCAACGCGGGATCCGATCCTCGAACGTTTTCTTAATTACACTCGTCCCTGGCGCAAAAATAATAGAGGAATAAAGCTGGAGAGGGGCTCCTTCGATTATTGACCTGTTATATGTGACAAACCGTCTCGCATCGTGGATAAATGCCTGTAGTTGGGGCCCTTTATTGTCCTTTCCAGAGTCGTCAGATTTTTGTACTGGGCAGTGTCAAATTGCACTTACTGGATCCACAGCGTCCAAAGAGACTAAAGCGAGAACAGCCTCAGAAGTCTTTCCCATGAGACTAGTGGCCTCAAGCCAGTGGAGCAGGTGCTTCTGTAAGAACGTATGCACCATTCCATTGTCTTCAAGTCGAGTCTCGCTCTTCTGAACATGTTGAACCCAGTATAGACATGTATACTGAAGCTCCATTGGTAGATACTGTCGAACGGCCTCCGGTGTGACCTCCTTGGCAAGGGCGCCAGGCGAGTGCAGGTCGCAGATATCTTCTTTGAGCGCCTCGGACATGAGCTGGATGCAGAAATCGGCCAACATCTTGTGCGCTTTCTTCTCATTCACCAGAAATCTTCGGTCGTTGCACCTATTTTCGTCAAGGAGGAAACCACAAAAGGAAAAGTGAAGGAGACGGACAGGCCGAGATGGGTCTTTGGGAACATCCAGGATCGAATGCAAACCATCCAGCGTCTGGTCTGCTTCATGTGCAGGCATCCGAAGTAATCCTGCGAGCGAGGAGAGAGCGAGTGGGGAATAAAGAGTGACAATAGTTCCAAGGATCAACCTCAAAGCCTCGCATAACTCTGCTCTTTCCTCTTCATCGGCTCGACTAATTGAACCCTTCAGGACTGTGAGGTAGAGTTGGTCGAGTTGCCTTTCCGGACTTCGGGGGAAAGCACTTCCTTCAAGGAGAAGGGCTAGTCGTCTCTCTGCATATATGCCTTCACGGATAAAGCGGGAGGCGATTGCAGCCCAAAGAAATAAACCAGCAGCCTTCTGAACCAGGAGTGTTTTGTTCTGCTGTCCAGGCCAATCCGCAGGTAGTCCTCGCTCCTGCCTGATGATCTTGAATTGGTGTTCAAAGTAGAGCGTGATGTCATGATCGACAATCGGGGAAGAAATATTGTGCAGAACAAAATCCTGATGCTCAGAATTTGGAATTTCGTCAAAGCCATACCGAATAGGAATTTCAGGTCGGCTTGTCATGAATACCCGTAATCGGACATTGCCCAAGGACCGAACTTGGGCAAAGAGCTGTACAATTATCCGAACATTATTTTCGTCCTCACATTCGTCCAAGGCGTCAATGACAATGACTAAGAAGGGAGAGAAGCTGCGGTCAAGCTTTGAAAGAGGTCGAAGGATAAGGTCGAACCACTGATCACGTAGCGCTTCGTTTGCGATGTTAGGATGCGCTGCAATGGCTTCGCAGATGTATTGTTTGAGAAACGGCGACCGGTCCGCTAGCTGCAGAGCAAGGCTAGTGAAGAGTTTGCCTGCATGGCTAACATCTCCACCACCTCGTGAGAAAAAGAAGCTTGCGGCGAGGCACTTTTGTTCGTAGAATTCGCGTGCGATCGTACGGGCGAGGGTGGACTTCCCCGTACCGGCGAAGCCACTGAGCCAGAAAATGTTCTTATCATCTCGCCTTCTAGCCCATGCCCTTATCTCGTTCAGTATATCAACGCGAGTATTCTCGAGGGATAAACCATGATGCTGCGCCTCGGGGGAGTTGAAGATTGCATCTTTGGCATGAGGTAGTGTTTGGAGGTACCGTTCCTGATCATCCGGCGATGTAGTGCTAAATGGTGTGAGTACCACTGAATTACAAGTTCGACTAACATCTTACATAAAATTGACGGAACCGTGGATGAGAGGACCGTAATATGTTTGGCCACCCCGTTGAAGGTGAACTTGATCGGAGTTTGTGAAAGTGGTCATGGTCTAGCATGTCTTCTCTTCAATGATCGAGAGCAACCCAACTATTATCTTGGAGAACAAGAGTCGTGGAAAGCGAATGGTCCTGAATAAAGCTCCGCAGTCTCACTTCTACGACATCGCTAGCGTCTTGGCAAATAGGCTGCAGTGATGTCACGTGAAGGTAGGCTGCGGGAACCCTTATTTTGCGGTGCCAAGCTGCGGTTGGGCAGAAGGGGGTTTCAGGCCAACAGGCCGTTGCACCGTTTGGCTCTTAGCTCCCTTTGACCACTTAGCACACAGGTCGTGCACCACCACCACCAGCCATCTCTATAACTCATCAATAACGAGCTCTTTCATCTTATAATATACAATACTCAATAGGTCAGCATTCAGGCATCATTTAGATACCAAATTTACTCACTTTTGATAAGGATTCAGGTTGCGTTTGGCGACTGGAATTCCTCAGGTGCACACTGATCGTGCCCTCGCCGAAAAAGGCTTAGCAGATTAATCACGTGATATAAATTCTCGAGGTAAGTTAAGGGCTCTGATTGGCTGTGAGACTTACCGTCGCCAAGACCTTGAATGCTACAGCCAATCACAGCGCTGGACCGCTGTCTCTTCATTCATTTCTGTGAATGACCCTGCCAAAGACTTATGGCACATCAGGCACATAAATATCTGCTGCTGAGTCGCAGCACCTGCTCCCTCAGCCATCAATCTCATCCATCTCACTCATGGTCAAGCTCAACTCATTTCATATTTTGACCGAATGACCCAACCGAGTGGGTACGGTCATTGGACGCTTGCGTCCAATGACATGAACGTCGACAAGCCCGGCAACCCACAAACTCTGGTGCACCCGGGAAGTTGATTGGCTAATTCAAGATATCATCGCCATCCAAGACTACAAGCTGGGCAAAGGATTGCTATATCCGGTTAAGTTGCTCTGGTTCCCATTGCAGGAGAGTAGATGGAGCATTGGCAGTTAGAGGACCGCCGAGGCCGATAGATCTATTCTGCCTGGCCTACCACCATCGTCACCGCCGCCAGGACAAAGTCCTCCCGTCTCTGTGGTCGACGATGACGAAGATGACGCGCCTCAGCACGCTGTAACGCCGCCGCTAATGATCGAGAGTCACGACGGGCGTCATAAGTGTCAAATCTCGGAAGCTATTCCTCGGGACGAAAGGCCCAATGACCGAGAAGAAGGTGCTGTGCGCAAGAGCGGTCGAGCACGCAAGCCCTCCAAACGAACTCATTGAATGCCTGTACATAGAACTCGTCGTCTTGGATAGCCTAGAATCTGAATACACCGCGTTGACCCTTGAATGTATGGTGCGTCACACTGTTGGAGGAGATTTGGTGATGCACGCTCAAATAGCGCTAATGGCGCTGACGGCCAGTTGGCCTAAAACTCCCTATCCCCAACCGCACTCGCCTCGTTATAGATGCACGTCCGAGAACATAAGCTCTAGTAAAGCAGCATTCCTCATCTCAGAATCTTATTTGTCTCTGTCCGCGGCAGGAGGAGCTAAGCTTGAGCAATGCCTTACCATTCGACGTTCGGTTCCACTCAAAATGGGGAGCTTAATATGGGGTCACATGTGGCGCCAGTTCCTTCTCTGTCCAGTCCCAGAGCTGCTTGCTGAGCTTATCGTCCCGCGCCAGATCAGAGTCCTTCCCCTCCACAGCGATGGGGAAATAGAAACAACCTGACTTTGCCTGCTTGCTCGTCGCAGCCCACAATTGGTTCTTGGCACCTTCCTGCACGCTGGTGAAGAAGAACTTGTTCGCGAGCTTCAGGGGAAAAGACAGCAGCGGGTAACTAGCTCTTGGACCGTTGATGAGACCTGTGGAAACAACCCCGGGGTGGAGTGAGATGCACTTGATGTCTGGATTCTCACGCGCCAGTTGGCGGTTGAAGTGGATGTTGGCCAGCTTAGACTGGCCGTACCGAGCGAAGGGTTCGGCCTTGGCCATGGGCGTCTTGATTTCTTTCCACAGGTAGCCTTCCTTGGGGGCGTCGCCGTGGCGTGCGCTGGAAAGATTGATGATACGCACGTCAGCGTTGGGCTTGGTGGCGGTCTGCTTCAGCTTCGGTAGAAGCAGCTTGGTGAGGAGGGCATGGCCCATGTGATTAACCCCAAACTGAACCTCGTAGCCCTCCTTGGTGAGGGAGGGAGGCACAGCCATGATTCCAGCATTGTTGAAGAGGATGTCTAACCGGTCAGTACTGCTGTTGATTGTGGATGCTGCCTTCTTAATACTGTCGAAGGAGTTCAGATCGAGTTGGACAAATTCGATTCGGGCATTCGGGACAGATCTTTTGACATCATAAATGGCTTCATCCGCTCTCTCCTTTGACCTTGCGGCGAGAAAGATCTTTGAGGGCCGGTGCTTAGAAAGCTGATGAATTGTCTCCTTGCCGAGTCCATTGTTTCCTGGATGATTTAGAGAATGATTGGACCAGAACTGGGAACATACCACCCGTGACGAGAATGACCTTCCCAGACAGGTCAGGAATATCTTGATCCGGATTGAATTCCATGGCGCTAGTATTTAAAACTGGATGTTGAGAAGGAAACGGCGCCGCCAGAGAATGGGATGCTCTTAGATATTTATAATCTGTATTGTCAAATCTCTTCAACGGCTTCGACTGGGAAGAGACGGCAATAATTCTTCGAGAATGCTTCAGGTTTGTACGGATCGTCGTCGGTACCCGCGGAATAAACCCTAGGCTCTTCATAGTAAGGAGAAGGTGAGAAAACAGTCTTTGCCTGATCGAAGATATATTCCCTTCTCATTAATGTCGAGATCAGTCGGTCAGCTTCCAATTCGGGGGGCTGGCAAAAGTAGCCGGTTGTCCGCACAGACTTCATATCAAACTCAGGCATATTTACGAATGGACCCTTTGGATGATGACTCTTCCTACTGCACGGGCAGCTGGATCCGAGATCTGTTCAGCATCATTGGACTTTGACTTGTGCGGCCCCACTGACGAGTTCTTTACGGCCCCTTTTGAGCGAAGGTCTTGGCGACTGGTTCCTGAATGTCGCCGCATGAGAGCGGCCCGACATGTCGCAGGCGGCGACTTTGAGACTCAGATCCTCAAATGATTGTCTAACGGATTCCTCCCATGCATCAAAAGACGTCGGCCACGTCGTCTTGCACGGCATGGACCAATCGGATGTCATTCACGCACAGCTTTCAAAACTCAATCCTTCTCCACCCCTGCCGGTTATCTCAAGGATAAGGATCCGAAGACGTCAACGGAGAGAGGATATGATCAACGGCATCATAATGGTAGACGCCGTTGATATCACCAGAGGCAGAAAATGCCGGTAGGAGAGTATGGTACGGTTGACAGTTTCTTACGAGGAGGCATTTATTACCGCTGTGAAGCCTCAAGGCTTACATGGAGCGAACACGGTTTCTGCCTCTATCAAAGATCCGTTAGGCTGTGAGATCATGGCGACGATTACTTATGACGACATTATGTCCCGGCTCTCTGTGCCTAACTTATTTTCAGCCCCGAATATGTTCACAATGGCCATGCTTCTGAACGCAGTAAGTGAAATTTCTCCTTTCTGATCTGCCCAGTCCTCCGTGTCGTGTCATGAGATTATCCAGCCATCCATGTGAAGGCGGCATTGGCTAAGTTGCGCCGTTCGAACTAGTTCTCCGTTCCAGGGCACATCAACTACGGAATTCAAAAGTTCAACCCTCTTCTGCCAGCGATGCCACAAGGAAAACAATACGCCATGCTGCGCGTTGGAGCCGAATCCGCGTGGAACTACACTAATGTTGGCTTGATCCTGTCCGCCGGGTTGAATTACATGTGGTCTCTCCCTCATCCTCATCCCACCGAGGAAGACCCGCAGGCCGTGTTATACGGGCCTCAGCTTTGGGCTGAGTATTTCATGTTCTGGGTCATCGTCATTATGGGCGTGCTTGGTGGAAAGCGGTTCCTCAAAATCCGGGCCTTTCAGCCTCTCATTTGTCTCTGGTATGCCCCTTTCTTCCAGGTGCTGGGTTTGGTGCTCAGCAGGGTCTGAATATTCAAGCTGGCCTGTCGGAGAGGTGTGCGAGTTTGAGAATAGATTTGCTTCATGGAGAAACTTCGAGGCAAAAAGTGATGGCAAATCCAGCCCGCTCTGACCACCGATGTCGTCGTATTGGATCGGCGAAAAGATTATGGTCTTGTCATTTGATGTCTAGAAGAGGTACTATTGGAAGCAAATTTCAATCTGCCATGTTTGATGAGTTGTCATGATGGATAATAAGAGCGTGAGGATACAGAAAGAAGAGCGAAATCGTTCTGCTGTGTGGCACGGGAATGGTCTTGAATGAGCAACGAGGAAACAGACTTGGTGACCATCGTGATTTAAAGGACTAAAGGAGTGGTAGTCGGTGGCCGTCCCGCGACCTTGACAATAAATAACAAATAACTCTTCAAGAGACCAATTTCTTGCTGAACGCCCGAAACAAAGAACAAGCAAAAATTCCTGACCTTGACTCAAATTACCGTGACTGGTTGCTCTCCTATCCATTAAGATTCCAATGGCGATCAAGTCTCTCTTGTCCCATCAGCCATCAGCCTCCACAATTTCCTTCGTCACAAATTTGCTCCTGGCCACGATCGTCCGGGCCAAAGCGCTGATGGGGACGTTACTCATGATATCAAAGATCGAGATATCACTCTGCAACTCTCTGAAGGACCAGGCTCGAATCTCAACTGCGGTGAGACTGTCCACGCCGTAGGTGCTGATGGGTTTGCCCAGGTCAATGTCTTCAGCTGCCACCATCATGAGCTTCGCAAGCTTCGCGGCCATCGCGGCAGCGACGAGGTCGGCGCCTTGGCTGACGGACGCGATGCTGGCTAGCTGTGACTGCCAACCTGCGCCAGCATCACTGCCGGAGTTTCCATTGACGTCGACCTGGACGACACGGCGCATCTTGGCTGCTTCCAGATAAAATGGCATGTCCCAGCCCTCGGCCTGGACGACGCCGCCAGTAGCAAAGCCGGTAACGATTTGTGCCGGCATGGGTTGACCGGAAATGATTTCCCCTGTGATGGCCGCCTGGAGGAAGCCAAGGAATTCCTCCTCGTGGAGAGCGATGTATCCTTGGGCGCTGAGGGAGTCGATCAGTTCCGAGTTTTCTGCCACGTAACCGGCGCCCAGAACGGGGCCGACGTCGACGGAAACGGCTGGCAGACCGCGGGCCACACGATGGTGCGCGAGTGCGTCGAGGAACGTGTTGCCGGCAGCGTAATTGGCTTGTCCTCGGGTTCCGGCAATGCCGGACGAAGACGAGAGCATGACGAAGAAGTCCAGGTCTTTGGGCAATTGCTCGTGCAGGTTCCACGTACCAGGGGCCTTCGGATTGACGGACAAAGACCATTGCTCGGGGGTCATGTTGGTGTAAGCGGCGTCGGCAAGACTCATGGCGGCCTGAATGACACCGCGAATCGGGGGCATTTCAGCCTGGCACTGGGCCACCGCATTTGCCACGTCGGCGGAGATTCCAATGTCGCACGCATAAGCGGCGGCACGGACACCGTCCTCTCGAAGGCTTTGCAGGAATTCTCTGGCGTCGGCTTTCTTGTCACCAGAACGAGAAAAGAATGCAAGATTCTTGGCGCCGTGGTCAACCATCCACTTGGACAAGCTTCGGCCGAGACCACCGAGGCCACCGCTGAGCAGATAAGTGGCGTTGGGGTCGAACTTGGCCTCTTTGATCTTGCTGGGGACCGCCTGTAGACCTCCATTAGAGGAATTCTCGGTGCTGAAGAGCTTCATGGACTTACAAGAACAAGGTCTTCATCATGAGCCACAAAGACGACCTTTCCAACATGCTTTCCACTCTGGAGAAGGCGGAAGCCAGCTTCAATTTGTGAAAAGTCCATGGTCGTCACGGGAGTGACGGCGGTGGCATAGCCATTGTTGAGGAAAGCCATCGTCTTCTCGAAGAGTCTGGATGCTCGTGGCACGCTGGTTCGGAGTGTGCCGATGACATTCACAGCGTGGAAGGACATGTTTCTCAAGAAAGGGGCCATGTCCAGACCAGTATTTCCGGCTATGGCGACGTCAGTATCGGAAACGGGACACGTGAGAGCTCACATACTGATATCCTTCTTTCCGAGCTCGACGAAGCGACCAAACCAGGACAGGCAGTGCCACGATTCGCGCAGAGCTTCGCCGGCAAGCGAGTTCAGAATGACATCCACACCCTTACCGTTCGTCATGCGCTTGATGCCTTCAACGAAATTCAGGTCACGACTGTTGAAGATGTGGTCCTCTGGAATTCCGTAGTGCTGCATGATGTGCTCTTTCTTGGCCTGGGAGCCAACGGTGGCATAAATCTCCGCGCCAATGTGCTGAGCGATCATGATGGAGGCCTGACCGACGCCTGCAAGAGCAAGTCAGTATAAGTCCGCAGCGGGGTGGAGCGAAACAAACCTCCGGCCGCGGCGTGGATCAAGACTGATTCTCCTTTCTCCAGACGTGCTTCTTCCACAATCGAGGCGTACGCGGTGCAGAAAATCATCGGGAGCGACGCGGCGATCTCAAAGCTCATACCCGCCGGTATTGGCTGGATCATCGACTCGGCATTGCGGACGTAATTGCTGAAACTGCCGAGAAGCCATGTCATGACACGATCGCCGGCCTTGAATTTGGTGACGCCGGATCCGGTTCGAGTGACGATGCCGCTGCATTCGAGGCCAACAGCAGGTTCCTGTATCTGGTCCATCGCGACCATGATGTCCATGAAGTTCAAGCCCGATGCCTTGACCTCAAACTCGACTTCGTGGGGTTGGAGCGGCTCTTGGTAGGTCTCGTCGTCCTTGAAGTATAGCGTATCCAACATACCTGGTGTTCCCACGGTCAGCGTCAGTGCCCTGCCTGATTGCTTGAAAGGCAACAGCTCTGGAGTGGGCTCGGTGTTGTAAAAGGCCACCAATTCGTTGCCTCCCTTGGAAATGTCCACTCGGGGGATGAATATGCGTCCGCGGCGCACGGCAAACTCCTGATCACCTTTGGCCACAGAGTGCGCGCGCAACGCCTTGAGGATGAAACCCGGATTCGAGGCAGAATGGAGGGGAACGGCAGGGTCCAGATCCAACACAGAAAGGCAGATGCCGGGAGTTTCTTGCCGGATGGTGCGGGAAAGACCAGTGATCAAGCTCAGCTTGGGATTGTCACAGTCCATTGACCCCCCACGTGTGACCCATGTAGTGCTGGCCGAGCCGAGGATCATACTTCTCACGGCCTCAAAGTCAGCGGGCGCAATGCCAAAAAGAAGGGGTTCCTCGGCTTCTGCCAGCACGACGCAAGCCCTTCCCGTCAGTTCTGTGGAGGAAATGTCATCTAAAGTGATCGTTTGAGTGACCAGACCGAATGCTCGCAGAGTGGACGTCAACGCTGACGCCAGGCCCTTCAGGTCCGCATTCGGCTGCTTGCTCTGGACAATCAGGACGTCGTTGGGTAGATTTTTCTCTTGGTCCGGCAACAAGGTGGTGCCCAAGAATGAGAAGGTCTGATGCTTGGAAATCTTGTAATCTGGGAGGGTGAAATCGACACCGCTGTAGCCTTGCGCTCTCAGCGAGGTGCTGATCTGCTCTTCGGAAGGCGGAATCAAGTTGTATTCCTTGCTGCTCGGTGCAAGGATAATCGGCAGCCGCAGAGTTTCACGAATGGTCTCGCCCAAGACCAACTTGCCTCCTTCCTTCAGCAAGGGCTTGACATTTGCCAAGGCAGTGGCCAGGTCGGCTTGATGAGACATGCCGGTCGCGAGGACGAGGTCAAACTCTCCCTGTTTGAAGTCTTGCTCTGTCGCGTCCTTGTTGATGTCCAACTTCTTGAAGGTCATGTGGGAAGTGAATCTATCGTACTTAATGGAGGCGGCATCCACGTTCTTCTGGTCTGGATCAGTAACCGTGTAGTTTTTGAACCACGGTGTCGCCTGGCCCTGTTCGCCCAGAGCGTTGAAAACCGTCGCCGTCAGAGCACCGGAACCGGCATTGATTTCCAGGATTTTCAGGTCCGGGCTGTGGTGGGCAAGCAAGTCAACATAAGCCGCAAGCTGGGCCAAGGCTTGGGGCCGACCCAGCCCGAGAGAATCCATGGAAGAGAGATTGAGCTCCTTTGTCATCAAGTCGGCGGGATCAACTTCTCCACGCAGGATGGCGCTCAGCTTCTCGCCATGGATGCGCAACAGCGCTCCGTCGATGGAACTGGCCGCCACACGGGTCAGCAAAGGCTCTGCTTGCTCCGGAGAGATCAGAGAAGGCGTTGACTCGATGACAGCCGCCATAAATTCATAGAGTCTCTGGAAGTGAGGTGGGAACGTCTGCGCTTCATCTGTGGTGATCTCGTTGAGCAATCTTCGACCGTAGACCTTGGCTGCGCTCTCGATATCGTCGGTGGCAATCTGATTGGGAATATCGGCGTGGGCGAGAGCCTCGAGGCAGAATGCTTGGATGTCGGAGTTTTCCATGTTTGTGACATCTTCCTTCCACACGAACTCGCCAGCAATCTTTCGAAGAGAAACCTTCGACTCGGATGATTCCGAGACATCTTGAAGTGCCGACAATCTCGTCGCGCGAATGCGTTCGAAGACGACCAGAGGCTTTTCCCATTGCTCAGTGGAAGCATAAACGCAGGCTTCCGCTTCCGTCAATCCGGTATAACCGGCAATGCTGTACGTTTGGAAAGCGACACCAGGCTCAGAAGGAGTATCAGCAGAGACAAAGATCCTCTCGATATAGGTGGGAATGGCCGCGGTTTTCAGTTTCTCATATCGTCCTTCAACAGTGGGGAGAAGGGTCTGGATGATGGCGTCCAACGTGCAGGGGTGGATGACATGCTTGGTAATGTAGTTGTGGGGCATGGTGCTGGCCATGTTTGGGATCGTGACCGTGCACGCGCTCTGACCGTCGCCCTTGTTGATTTCGACCAGGTTACGGAAAGTCGCTCCCAATTGCAGACCAATTTTGAACTGGTGGTCATAGAACGATTTTGACGTCTCGGTCGTCGTGGATTCCAATTTCGCCTGGGCGTATCTCTGCTTGTGGTACGCATTTGCGATGGCCGTCTCGTTCTTGAAAGCGGGATGGGCATCCTTGGCTTTGTATTTCACACGGAGGAGACCGGTGCAATTCTTGGACCACTCGTCACGTCCCGGTCGAGAATAAATGGTAAACTCGTTCCAGGCAGTGGTATCAGCCTGTGTCCCCATTCTGTAGGGCCGGAGGTGCAGCATCGTTTCGGTACCTTCTTCATCTCGAGGCACAATCAAGGCTTTGTCCACAAGAACATCTCGAAGCTCATAGCCGTCCACGTCCTTGTTCGGGTCTGCAATCTGAGCAGCGGCTTCGAGAGCCATGACCATCATGCCGGCGGCCGGATACAGGAGGGTATTGTGGACCGAATGGTCCTCAATCCATGGATTCTCAGACAGACGGAAGAAATGACGCCAGGACGGTTCGTCGGTATTCCATTCGTCCATCAGAGTGCCGAGCAGGTCATTTCTGGGCTGCTTGCGGAAGCGGTAAGAATAAGCCCAGGCTGATTCGCACCAATACTTGTTGGCATGGTTCCACGGGAATGGAGGAATGTCGACCAGGATCTTCAAATTCTTGGCCTTCATACTCGTCTGGTTTGTGGCCGCAATGTCGACGGGATATCCGTGCTGGAACAGCCGGCCACTCACCGCGAGAGACGTCTTAACACAGTTTTGACCCCGGGACAACGCGGACAAGATGGTGGCCTCGACCTTTGCATCGGCCAGGATCTGCTTGACCGGACCCTGCAGAGCGCCGTGGGGACCAATCTCCAGCATAACGTCAACGTATGACTTTCCGGTGTTACGGCGTCTCTTGTGGTCAGAGTGATTAACGAGTGCCTTGACCGCCGGTGAGAACTTGACCGTGTTCAACATGTTCGCCACCCAGTAGGCGGGGCCGAGCTCCGAATTCTTCACAAGAGTGCCAGTGACACTGGAGAACATCTTGGGCCCCTCGGCGTTTTCGGGCAACAGCTCCAGGTCCGCCAGAGAGGCCAAGTACAGGTCGCCAATGACTTCCATATGCTTGGAGTGGTAGGCCGTCCCGACTTTGAGTTTGCGAGCAAAGATGCCTTCAGCCTGCAAGAGTGCCTCCATCTGAGAGACGGCGGATGCGTCACCGGAGATGGTGACACTGGAAGGGCTGTTGATGCAAGCAACAGAGGCGTGTCCATCGGTAACCTTGGCCAGATACGCTTGTGCTTCTTCCTCACCCACGCCACAAGCCAACATGGCACCCTCAAGTTGAGGCGCGAGGGTCTTGATCATGGCCGAGAGACGACCACGGTGATATGCGATGCTCCAGGCATCTTCTCGCGAGATGGCCCCTTTGGCGAACGCCGCCCCAATCTCACCACTTGAATGGCCCACCACCGCAGCAGGCGTGATGCCCCAGTGCTTGAAAAGCTCAACAACGGCAACCTGAACGGCGGTGCAGAGAGGCTGACTGAATTCTGGTGCATTGACGTTGGAGCTCTTTTCGTCCTTCCAGAGCTCGTTGACAAGTGACCACGTGCAACCCAGTTTGGTCAGGTGAGCACTGGCCGCTTTGAGGCTCTCGCGGTAGATTTGATATGTCCATAGCTCACGCCCCATGTGCGCATGCTGGGCGCCTTGTCCGGTGAAGACGAAGCCGAGCTTGGGCACCTTGGACGATCGAAGCGGTTTCGCCACATCGTCCAGGCTCGCCGCGATCTCCTTCAAGGACGAACCGACGACAAAAGACTTCCAGGGAAGGATGCTTCGCCGAGCCGCAGTCGTGTACGCAACACGTTCGAGAAGCTCGTCTTGTTCTCTGACATCCGTCGTCTCGGCCTTCTCGCTGAGGTAGGTGGCGTAGATATCGGTGATTCGTTTGATGCCGACCTGTTCATGGGCGGACCAGACAAGCAATTTCGGTGAGTTGGCTTCCAGTTTGGCCTGGAGCAGCGTCCACGACTCGTCATCCAAGGCGTCGTCATCGTTGTTGAGACTCGACGGACTCGACAGAGCCACTCCAGAGTCGGGCGAGCTAGATGTGGACGGCTCATCCACCTCGGTGTTGTGGTGGGCAACAATCCCACGAGTCTTCAAATAATGATAGGCATCGTCCAGAATGGCATGAGCATTGGCACCTCCAAAGCCAAAGGAATTGATACTGACGCGCCGGAGACCTTCTCGGGGGAACGGCGTCAGTTCTCGTGGCAGGGCCAGGTTCCACTGGTCGAGCAGGATCCGAGGGTTCACATTTTCCAGCCAGACTTGCTTCGGAATGAGTCCCTTCTCCAAAACGTAGACTGCCTTGGTCAACCCAGCAAGACCACTGGCTCCTTCAAGGTGACCGATGTTGGCTTTGACGGACCCGACCCAAAGTGGCGGGTCACCCGTGCGGTGGGCCTTGCCAAACGTCGCGCCAAGGGCACTGGTTTCGATCGGGTCTCCAGCAGCCGTGCCGGTGCCATGAGCCTCGAAATAACCCGTGTCGGCGAGATCCAGTCCGGCGTCACCATAGGTGCGACGGATGAGGGCTGCTTGAGCTTCTGACGACGGAAGGGTGATACCGGGAGTGTTGCCATCCTGGTTGCATCCCGTGTTGCGAATGACAGCACGAATGACATCGTTGTCCCGGATTGCCGCCGCGAGCGGTTTGAGGACCACGAAAGAACATCCTTCACCACGAGCATATCCATTGCCCTTTTCGTCAAATGACATGGACTTGCTGTCTGGTCCGAGAAAGTGCAAAGTCGTCATGGTCACGTTGTACTCGGGCGAAATCATGAAGTTCACACCACCGACCAAAGACTATCAAGCCATCGTCAGTATTTGCCGCGATTTCCAAAAGCCTGTTGGAATTACCAATTCAGATTCTCCGGTGCGCAAGCTCTGGGCGGCAAGGTGAAGAGCAACCAAGGAAGACGAGCACGCCGTGTCGACGGTCATGCTGGGTCCTCGCAAATCGTAGAACCAGGACACACGGTTGGACAAACAAGAAGCGGCGACACCGGTGGGATAGTAAGCTGGGAGATTCTCGTTATCATGGGACATCATGTTTGCGTAGTCTTGGGTAAAGCATCCCACGTAACAGGACGTGTTTGACCCAATCAAATTTTCCATTCGAATGCCAGCTTGGACAAGGTCAGCTAGTTATTTCGAAGGCCGGGGATCCCATGAACCTACCATTCTCCATAGCTTCGTACGCCACTTCCAAGCACATGCGCTGCTGCGGATCCATAGCCTTGGCCTCATTGGGAGTGATGGAGAAAAAGGGGGCGTCAAAGGCCTCAATAGGCCGGTTCATGAAGTGGGCTCCCTTGAAATTTTGCGCTCCAAGTCTCTCAGCGTGCGGATGATAGAATGCTTCCATATTGTAGCGATCCTGGGGGATGTCGGTCAAGGCGCTGCGGCCCTGGCTGAGCAGTTCCCAGAGTTTATCGGGATTGGAGGCATCGCCTGGGAACCGGCCACCGAGACCGACGATTGCGACGGGCATAGTCTTGTCATCCTTGATCTGATCCGCCACAGAAAGCGGAGTGCTGTTGACGTTCGACATCTTTCGTATGTGATTCTGTTGGTCACTGATAATTGAAATAAGCAAATGGTATATCGGTGTATAGTTAGGGAACAGGAACTGTTGCGGTATTTGGTCACGAGACTGATTGGTCAGTCAGTCTCTGTCAGCGATGGTCAGCAAATATAACAAATAATGGCGAGGACTCTAGCAGGTGGCAATGAAAAGACGCCCTGCGTCCTCGTAGATCTGAAGGGTGGTGGTCGATTGGCGCTTTTATATGCCTCTGTTCCGAACGCTGCTAGATCTCTCGATCTCGAGCTCTGACCAAGGTCAAACGAACCGTGAAATAACGTGGAAATAAACTAGGAAAGCATGGCCTAAAACGTGGGATGTCTCATGCAAGGAACAGGCATGTCGGTCACAGAAGAAATGCTTGATCCCGTATCGTAAAAGCCGCTAGGCGAACCGTAAGTACGGAATATGGTGACTTTTGACTGGCCGTCTCTGGTCATCGGCTCACTTGCTGTGGGATCAATCGACTTAGGAGAAGATAATCAGAGATAAGGCTATACCGAGCAAGCTTTAGGAGTGAGAATAGTCCCGTCCTCAAAGGCACCGGCCTGACACTCACCTCATCGTCCATCGTCCGGAGGAAGAGCAAGGATTCGAAGTGCTGGGTTGCAACCGAAGGGATCTGGAAACTCGGCGAGTGCCGAGCCCAGTAAGAGGAAGCAGCCCAAAGATCGAACACAAGCTCCCTGTTGCTTCGAGTTGACCATGTGGCGGCTAGCGGCGAGATTGCTCACATCTGTTCTCCGGAGCGATCTGACGACTTGTCAAATCCATCCTTTGACCGGCGAAGGTCAGCCTTGTGTTGACAAAATGCCCGACAAACGGAAGTCGCGCTATCGAGGTCGCCTCCGTCATAGCCTGAGCCGAGTCGGGACTTTCTATCCTTTGTGGTATCGACTTGTCGCGCCGAGGTCTCCAGACACAGGTATGGAGAATTTGCTAGCACAAGGTGCACCCGCAACGGGAGGGCATTTTGCTGTTACGACCAAGGACGGTGAAAAATCATTCAACAAGTGTGAGGGCTAACCTCCACATTCTCACCCGTCAGTTGTCATCATCACTGTAACGTGCAATGGCCGCCCCTTGGGCTTCCGCCTGGAATTGCATGGCGCAATGCGTGCCTGTGGTTCGGCCCCTTCTCTTCACCATTTTAGCTTGGAAACCTTCATCACAGGGAAACCCTGTGGAACCGCCCATCGATCGAAAGCGGCCAGGCCGGTAAGGCGCGAGCAGGCATAAACACGGTCAAGACGGACCCAAGGCGGAGGAGCGAGAATCTGGCAGCCTCTCGGTGGCACTTCATTACGCACGAAAGCTGGCTGTCCTGTGGAGGAGAGAAAGAGCGGCTACTTTCTCTCCCGTGTGGACAGAGGAAAGGTGGATCCTAAATATGATGCTGTATCTTGTGGGGACCGAATACACCGACAGTGAATTCTGATAAGAGGATTGGAGCATGCTTAGCAAGGAATGCCTCCAACCAGGCCAAGGCTAAAACTCTTGGGGCTTAGCCGCCTCCTCCATCGGCTCCTTTCAGCGACTTGATAGAGGCATAACGACCGATGAGACAAACTGCAAATTACGAAATATGGGGGGGCATGTCCAGCACTAACTCAGTCTTCGCTGAAGAGCGTGCTGAAGACTTCTTTATGCTCCATATCACGCACAAGCAGGACCTGGTAAGCGTAGGGCATATCCTACATCCACCTTTCTATTTGTACTCTAATTTCCCCATCAAACTTGAATTCAGCTTCTTCAGAACACTACGATGGCCCTCGCAGCCATGTCTCTATTTCCCGCTGTTTGGCAATTGCTGATCTTGGCTGTGGTCTGTCTGGCCCTCTTGGTTGGTCGTCGTCTTGTTCGCGGAAAGACGCCAATTCCAGATCGTGATTCCAAGACAACAGACGCCGAAGTCGAATTCGTTGAAAGCAATGACGAGACCATTAACGCATTCCGCCAGAAGCTCGTCGGGACATGGGACCTTCGTTCCTACGTCTACAAGCTCCACGGACCCGTGACCGTGACGCAATATCCCCATGGCAAACATCCCGTTGGTCAATTGACTTACACATCGGATGGGCATATGTCGGTGCATATCATGGAGCCTGGCTGTCCACTGTTCAAGGGTAGTCGGCCGCATCGTGGCACGCAAGAAGAGATGGCCAAAGCGACATACCATTATCAGGCATACGCTGGAAGATATACGGCAGGTTACGGCGCCAACAAGCAAGTCCTGGTCAAACATATCGTGGACATGGCACTCTATCCTAATTGGGTCCGGGGAAATCAGCTCAGAATTGCAAACCTGAACGATGATGATCTCACCTTGACTCCGGATACCCTTCATAAATGGAAGGTCGGCTGCCATTGTCTGGTCAATCTGAGTCGCGCTTACGTTAGACAGGGAATTGATGTCGAAGCCATTTTGATTTGGAGAAGATCGCAGTCCAGCAAGGAAAAGCCCGCCGTCGGCGAGAATTTTCGAGACGAAGGTTTCGAGAGCGAAGAAAGCAGTGTGATTGGCGAGAAGGCATCGCACAAAGTTCAATTTGTGGAATCGGACGCCATTTAACGCGGTCGTCCTATAGGAATGACGAAGGAGGGGTCCATCGCAGCAGGCGGGCTGTGCAGAATTTAGCGCCCACCCTACTGCTGCTTCGTAGCCATAGCTAGCGATCTGAATGTGAGATCTTGGTGATGAACCAAACAATATGAACTGATTGATTATCGAATGCTGCCTACTGTGATGTTGTAGGTGTGCAGACGCCAAGCGCTCAGTCAGTGAAGACACTGCCTGTGTTCCCAACACCTGAATCTTCCAGGATATCAGATGCTGTCCATGCTGGTCGAGAGCTCGAAAATAGCTGAATGATACTTCAGCCGCTGTGGCATTCGTTGTGGCGAGTCGATTTGGCTGCCAGGACATATCCCATGCTGCGTCAGCATCGAGAATTGTTTCGGCCGTAGACTTCGCCGCTCCTCCTCGTCCTAATGACAGCACGACATAGCTACAGCCGGGAATCTTCACTCCTGGCCATTTCGCTTATACTCAATCCACATTGGACGGCGACTTTTCTGCGCGGCCGCGGCACACCTTCCCATTCGTGTGCTCCACTCTTTCGGCCGCAAGCTCGAGGATTCTACTCAAAAGGGCCGAGCGGACAGGCTGGAGCCAGATTGACATTGCAGGGTGCCACCGGGGATGGTGCCTGACGCAGTGGACCATCCCGGGGTTGAATCACCTTCGCCGGCTCGGGTACAATATGGGCTTTCTCTGGTGAATCTATCCGTACGTATCCAGGACGATATCGGAGGAATGTTTTCCAGATTAACAGCTGCGAGCACGTGGTCAACGTGTGTCAAAGACCGTTCGCGGTCAATCAATAAGGATATCTTACCGATCCTTCATTCGAGAACAATGATCAACCTGAACTTTTGGAGAGGGTCATCCGCATCCTCCCTCTGGTCAGTTCATACGACGACGACTCTTTCAGTCAGCTACCATGGCTTCGTTCTTCCGTGACACCTTTGCTGGCCAGGTGCTGCGCCAGATGGGGATGAAGGCATCATTTCCGTATCCCGAAGAAATGCCAGACTTTGAGCCTCGTTTCGCGGCAAAGAAACCTTCAGCGACTCCGTCTGCGAGCTCAGATAGCGACCTGGAAAGACAGTTTGACGATACAACGGTCACCAACGAAAAGGCGACGGACATCCCTGAGCCTGTTGCTATCTCGGCCGAGGAAATAAAATCGAGGCTGGAGAGTGACGCCACGCGTGCTGACCCAGCAATTGTCGTTGATTGGTACAGTGACGATGATGAAGCGAACCCTCGGAATTGGTCAAGCGGGAAAAAGCTCTGGGTCGCCTCCTTGGTTTGGTATATATCACCCTGGACAATTGAAATCATTGGCTCATGCCCTCGCAGTGTCTACACATTCGTCATCTATTGCGCCTCGGCCATCTTTGTTCCAAGTCTTGAGTAAATTCGAATCGAGGTGGTGGTCGGCCGTCACTAACACCATCTAGAATTGTCGCGTTTCGTTTTGACGTTTCGGCCACCGTCGTCTCTCTATGCCTGGCCATGTACGTCTTAGGATGTGAGTGGCCCTTATTCGAGTATGTGTTATGCCACTAAGCCCGGATAGACGGCGTCGGTCCCATGATATTTTCACCTTTGAGCGAAATTGCTCAAGTCGGCCGGAACATTCCGTACATCGTATCATTTGTGGCTTTCCTCATCGTGAGCATCGGCATTTGTTTCGCGGACAACTTCGCCGCCCTCGTTGTTCTCCGCTTCTTCCAAGGGGTGTTTGGCAGCCCCATACTGGCCAGCGGCGGAGCGTCTCTCGGAGATATCTACGACTGGGACCTTGCACCATACGCCTTCGTCTTCTGGATTGCGGCCATGTATTCTGGCCCCGCTCTAGGACCGCTACTGTCGGCATACGCTGTCCCTCACCACTGGCGTTGGCCATTGTGGGAGATCTTGTTGATGTCTGTGCCGATTTTCATCCTGACGATGATCTCACTTCCTGAGACTGCTCCACATAAGATTCTTCTTCAACGCGCCCAGCGATTGCGAGCGCTCACCGGCAACCAACAGTTTCGCGCCAAGACCGAGTTACACAATCTGCAGTTGGGACCTTATATCATGGACGCCATGAACAAGCCACTGGAGATTATGATCAAAGACCCCTGCATCACATTTGCGGGCGTCTACGGCTCTCTCGTCTACGCCACATACTATTCCTTTTTCGAGTCCTTCCCTCTCGTCTATCAGGGAACATACCGTCTCTCCGGCGGATCCATGGCCCAAATCTTCCTCTGCGTCATCGTTGGATGCATCATTGGAGGCTTGTTATACAGCGCATGGCTGTTCTTCATCTTCAACCCGCAAAATAAGCGCACGCCGATGACATACGAAGCTCGCCTACGTCCTGGGCTTCCCGCTGTTTTCATATTGCCCATTGGCCTGTTCCTCTTCGCTTGGACCAGCCGCCGCGACATCCATTGGATTGTTCCGACCGTCGGGGTCACGATTTATGCAGCCACGTCGTTCGTTGTCTTTCAATGCCTGATGTGCTACATTCCTTTATCCTACCCAAGGTACGTGGCGTCATTGCTCGCTGGAAACGACTTCTTCCGGTCGACTTTGGCAGCTGGTTTCGTCATGTTCTCGCGGGCAATGTACCTCAGCCTAGGAATAGCGAAAGGCGTCACCGTCTTGGGTGGCCTCTCTATCATGGGAATCCTGGGCCTGGTCTACCTCTATTACTACGGTGCGGCGTTGAGGGCAAGGAGCAGGTTTGCTGAGGGCTAGAAGGCCGCCTTCACCAAAATTGAATCTCCGATCATGGTGAAGCTGGGTGAGAGTACAAGCTCATTGTTGATGCTCGGTGAGCTCCATAAGGACACTAAACATGAAAAGAGGGTTGGTGCCGATCTACCATTTAGTCTTAATTCGAACTTGAAATCAGAGCGGGATTAACTACTGGGATGAAGGGTTGGAAACTGCATAGATATTGATGCTCTATGTACATAGACTCACGCTTAACGAGACACGTTCTATATACTTCTCACCTTGCCACATCCTGGTCGTGACGACTACTTTACATTAGCGTTATGGACGTTTAGATAGAGACATGACGCGTACCTGCACATCCCTGGAATCACAATCGATGAGTAAACAAGTCAGATTGACGTTATCGGACCATGCTTTACATTAGCGTTAGGGACCTTTACCTAGAGACATGGCGCGTGGCTGCGCATCCTTGGAATCACAATCGATGAGTAAACAAGTTAGATTTATCGGACTTGGTTTACATTCCTTTTGCAATCGCTATCGACCTTGGAATACGGCCGAGCTGCTATATCCCTTGCTGGCCCCGCAGGATTATTCATCTCGAGACAAATCATCGCAGCCACGAAATCTCTCCGGGTGATGGAAGTCGCCGAACAAGTTCTAGACGCTGCCTTTTGCAATGCTCTGGTCACTACTGGCAATTCACCCCTGTCATATATTTAACCTTGCAGAACATCGGATGACCGGGATGAGATATTAGCTCTTGTCGATCAAAGGAGACTTTGCGCCACCACAGCGTCGGACCACTTGGTGAACATGAGTGACAATACAAGACAATGTTGCACGCGAATACGCCAGACTGGAAAACTTCCAAATAAATAAGCTAGATACTCCGCAGTACTCCTGAGATCACAGTGATTTCAGCCGTACCATCTAACACCTGTCACCAGAGTAGGTCACTTTCTGACGTCGAGGGAGTCTCAAGATGCCCCTTTGGGAAAATTTCTTTCGAGGTGCTCCGTTTGACCCTGACAGAGATGTTCCAGATCTGGCTGGTCAGGCAAGTTGAGAAACAAATTCGCGTTCGCCATCTGCTGAAGATATAGCAGGTATATGTCGTGACGGGAGCCTCCAGCGGCATCGGATTTGCCATCACGGCGCGCCTGCTGCAACATAATGCGGCCAAGATCATTACACTCTCGAGTCGGAAGAACGTCGCCCTGGAAAGCATAGAGCATCTGAAAACCTTTGGCGATGTCTCGAGAGTCGTGTGGTATTCATGTGATTTGAAAGAGCTTGACAGTGTAGACAAGGTTGCAAAGAAGTTGAGAGATTCGGAACCGAGAATTGACGCCGTAAGCATCCCAATGCTCCCCAGAAAGAAATAGACATCCAGACTGACCCAGACCAGCTGATTTTGAATGCTGGTATCGGAGTGCAAAAGTTTTCCAAAAGTAGAGATGACATCGACAATCACTTTCAGATCCATGCTTTGGCACAGCTGCACTTAGCCATGATCCTTCTACCGGTGCTTCAGCAGACGGCAGATGATGTCTGTGTCCCAAGCAGGATTGTTTTCACCACTTCCGACACCCACAATGACACCTCGAGGTCGGTCAAATTTGCATCACTTGACGAAATCAATACAGACATTGGTCAAACACAGCTTTATTTCCGGGCGAAGCTTGCTCAACTTCTCCTCACTCGGGAACTAGCTTCTCGTCTGGAACAACGTCAACCGAGATTGGATCAACCGAAAGCTGAGAGAGCCAGCTCGGTGTCACAAGCCCAACCCTCAGTTTTGGTCAACGCTGTCCATCCGGGCGCATACTGCCGGACTCCTCTGGTATACCAACTCAAAGTGGCACTGGGGTTGGTAGGAACATTGTTCCTCCTACTTCTCGCGCCTTTCATGCCAGATCCAATGACCATTGGCTGCCGGTCGGGGCTTTTTGCATCTACCCCGAATGCCGAACTGATGAACAATCGTTTCCAGGGCCAATATATTGTTCCAGACAAAAAGATCCAACAGCCAGGCAAGATGGCCCGCGATGCAGAAATGGGAATGAGACTGTGGGAGCTGTGCATGAAAGTTTTGGAGGCAAAGCTGGGCAAGCTTGATTACAAGGTGGACCTGAGTTATTGAGTGTTGGATTTCGGCAAATCAGACAGTAGCATTACCGCTCTTTTCTGACTGGACACGATATTGAGGCCGTGAACGCAGTATCTATACTTCTATCTTTCCCCAGTTACCAACAACAGTGATTTGACAGAAAGTAAGGTATCTGTATTTGCTTTCCCTCAAATAGATCAATACACTCTCCCAGGAACGATACTTCCCAGCCGACACTTCGAGCATGATTTATGGCTGTGAACACCACATTACGCATTTGGAAGTCATCTCAACTGTGGAATGCGGGTGCTGACCAGCAGTAGATAACAAGTGGTGGGTCCTGGGTTAGGCCCAAACACACCCCACCAGCGGTCCCTTCTTAGCGAGGAAGCAGGGTTCAAACTAGCGCTGTTTCTGTCGTAAATATGCTGAGTTAATTCGCATCTGCTGACTGGCAGGATCAACCGCAAATCTACTGGATATCTGCTCGTCCACCTCCAAGCAGTCGGAATTCTTTCATGTCCTTGCACCTCCATTGGCAGATGCATCTCACCGATGGTTTTACCCCTGCAGTTTTTCTTGCGCTAATTGTTGCCCCTGGGCAGGAAACGCCAAATCGGTCAACCAACCAGAATGCTACACACACCCGTCCTCGTCCGCTGGAATTCCAAATATTTCAGGCCATCACACAGGTCGCCCACTCACCGACAAGATGTGAATTCATCACCAACTCCTCAGAGCAAGAGAATGGGGCTTTATTATTAATTACGGCCGTAAGCAAAATTGGCTCCGGCTGGCACGAAGAGGCAGAAATGTCCCCGACTCGGAATCGCGAGGGTCGAATCCTCTCCCAAATCTGTCTCTGGCAAAATCTGTCCTTTTGTTTCCGCCGCATCTGTCCCAGCGGCCAAATGCGAGTCGACCAAAGATGGTAAAAGTGGAGATGGTGACAAAAGAGCTACCTGGAGCGTGGGGCAGACGGCGTCATCTCCAGGAATAGACCACATCAAAAGCAAGGATCCTTCAGGCGCAACAGAACTGAAGCACGGACATAACCAAAACCCGCATTGATATGAGCACGTGACAGCACAGCGACTCTTTGTTTTGCTTTACAATTTCGAAAAGCTCTCTCGTCCATCTCATTTTCGGCTCACCTGTTTATTATTTCCTGGTGAGTATCATATTCATTGCTCAGTGGATGATAATATCTTATTTCCGGGCGTCTGGAATAGGGCGGGGAAAATCCAGCAATGGGGTGTATCACGTCAAGCCATACCATGGAATCAGATCCAGAACGACTCCCGCAGCCCGTAAGTAATGTGTTTTACTTATCGTTCCTCTTATGACAGTGGCAAGAGCCTCCAGCGCTTGAGGAAAGTGCTGATGGTCTCCTTGAACCGCCGTGGCCCGACATCATGTCGCTTATCTGTTGTTCAACCCGACCATGCCTCGTCAATCAACTTGTTGTTTTCCGCCAGGATCGAGTCGGTTTAGTTCTGTTGATAGTTTTCCCTGCCGCTGAGAAGTCCCTGGACCCAGATGACGCTAATGGATTTTGTGGTGTATGGCAGTCGCACAACACGGAGGCCACGGCTGGACTAGAGCGGATTCCTCCCAATGAACCGGCATTTGCACAACCACACCCACACCGGCAATTTCACACCGACCCAGGACCGTTGAATGAAGCAGAATTGTTTCTGATCCGAAGACTTTCGACCATCCTTTTTAATGTCACACAAGTGCGGAACGCAATTCAGGCACAATCACCCTCCGGGAGCGCGTCTGGCCTACCAACAGTTGACTCCATTCCGTCGAACCAGTTCAATGATATTATATACCACGTCACCGACTTTCTCAGATTATTTGATGATGAAAGCAGCGGCCGAATCACGGCAACCCCTGACAGTGATACAATCGAGACACATCCAGGGATGACAATATCGGCAATTTATCTAGTGTTAATGATAGTACCTTTGGTCCTGGACATTTACAATGTACTACTAAAGTCGCAGATGAACGAGAAGGAGAGAAATGTCTCAATTCAAGAGGAGAAAATTCGCTTAAATTCGGCTGGCACGTCGACCTCAGCATCATCTACTTTGGTCTCGTTAAGATTAGGCACAATACTTCGCCTGACCTCAATGGAGTTCCATGTGGTCCAGAGCCAAAAGTTATGTCGAATGATCCGAACCCCCGAGGACGAGGTCCAACGAGTCATTCAACAATGTGATGATACTCTGGCCAAGTTACGTGCCGAGCTAAGCAACCAGAAGTCGGAGCTGGAAGCCGAATGAGTCTTCGATCGAAACACCGAAAAGCAGTGGGGTCTTTGGTCTCAGGTTGGCGCGGCTGTCCGGGTCCAATTCAGACCATGAGTGGAATGGAGATGGAGCATTTTCAGAGGCACACTGTCTTGCACTTTGCATAGCGTTGTGTGAACACAAAGAAATTCATATCCTTGCGAAAGGCACCAGAGTTGGTAAGCTGTGCTGAAGTTGGACTGCCCCAGACAGGAATTTGGCGTTGGAAGGTCAAGGCTTATGCAGCAGCGATTACAAGTCATTCAATTCTACATCCTACAGACGCAGAGACGAGTTCGCCTTTTGCATCACCGATCTGTCCTCATGTCTTGCTGGGCTCTCTGCTCCTCATTCGTGACGCATGATCTCGGGTCTTCAGATTGGTCCTCTACACAAACGGAACAATAATAACCGCAAGAGTCAGGTATCCTACATTGATCTGGGGCAGGTGAGTCTGATGTAGATCTAGGTCCGTCCATGAGTGTGGTTGAGATATGCTTGTCTGGAAACGAAGTCATCGTCTGAACGCCAGCGGCTGTTATAAACAACTAACTTCCCCAACCCGACCGATTATCCTGAGGTCAACCTACAAGCACTGCTTGCATCATATTCTGGATGCACTGCACCATTTTTGTCGTGGTATTGCGGTCTTTGGGAATGTCGTGTCCGCCCCGATGTTCCAAGAACTGACGATTCTGTGGAACGCACAGATCTCTCACCCCCAAACCCTGGGAATAATAGTCGTCGCTGAGGCCGACAACGTGGGTGGTCGGAATCTTGATCAAAGGCCGCTCGCTCTTCGGATAGCGTCGCAGAAATTGGGTCGTCTCGTCAAACTTGCCAGAGTAGCCGGCACTTGTGGCCTCTGGAATGGAATCCGTAATGTCCCAACCGATAATCTGTTCTTTGGTGTCGGCCCAATAGCAGAGTCCTTTTTCTTTGTCCACAGTAAAGGGGCGAGAGTCTAGGTCAAAGGGCATAGAAGCACAGAAAAAGATGGCGCACTTGAACGGGTTTCGCGGCGTCGGAGATTTCGCGTCTTGCAGAATGTAGGAGCAGCCGATGGCAGCCCCTTGGGAGAACCCGATCAAGCCGTCGAAAGGACCCTCTTCTTCGATGACTTCATCGATGAGCTCGAACCCAGCACGCACTTCTGTGGGGATGGGCAGCGTGTAGAAACAGTAGTAAGGTCCTGAGAAGAAGTTCTCAATGCCTACCGAATATGGTCAGTTGTTCTGATCTTGGAAGCTATTTTCTTTTTTGATTTGGGGAGAGTCTGACTCACCTGGAGCGGGCTCTGATTCGACCTCGCCGTTCAGATAGAAAAATTCATGTTTTCCGGAGAGCTGGCTGGTGATCTGAGACAATTGAGACTCAATGATTTGAGCACTGGTGCCCATCCCTGCCAGACACAGGAACCGCATTTTGAATGGGAGGTCTTGTAGGATTGAAAATTTACTAAGGATTGAGGCAATGGGTGATATCAGAGATGGCAAGGCCAAGTCGAGACAAGGTCAATTGACTACCTTATACCTGGCCTCTACAGCTAGTTCAACCTTGTGAATGCAAAGGTCATATCAGGCGTGAACACAACAGTAGGCCACAGCACTGTTACTTTGGAATGACTCTGATAGGGCAGGGAAGTGGGGGCACTTCAGAGATGATGCAGACTTGGACGGCCACAGTCTACACAATGTGTCATATTTGGGTAGTCTCTCCGAGAGAGATATGCCATACGTTAAAGCCGGCAGCACGGGGAGAAATGGCATTCGACGGCGACTTTATGATCCTCAGGGCCATGGTATCGGCGCAAATATAGGATCGCAGTGGGGCCGAGGTCTTGGCAGCATCCTGTATCAGCTTTCCACCTAACATCTCAACGGTCGTTTCTACCCAATCAGTAAGTCTTTGGAGCTTTTCAAAATGCCATCTCACCTCAGGATATTGGTAGAAGGACAGGTGTCCAACCACTTTGAGAAGCGGCCTATTTGCTAAAAAATAAAGGAGACAATCCTTGCGGCCACGGACAGATGTATAAACACAATGTCCGAAGGGACCGACATTCAGCAACAGCTAAACCCCCCGGCGGCTGAAGTGATTCTGATGACGAGGTAAGTTCGAAGGTACGATCTCGATCTCATTCCTTGTTCCCGGCGAGACCGGCATTCTCCCTCACTGAATCATCAGTACCTCTACCAGACCATCTTGGCTCTTTTGTAGCCGCCGTTCTCCTCTGCTGTCGAGCTTTGCTATTGTTGACCTTCCCGAGGCTTGCAGAGATGTTGGATATCCTCTTTCAACACTTTTCTATCAATTTCATCCCAGTCGTCGTCGCTGCACTTCTTGTATTCCAAGTGGCGCGGCTCTATGTCAAACAATGGCAAGCGCGGCGTGCGGCTGCTGCCCTGGGGGCAACACCCTTACCTGTCGGGATACCGGGCCCTTTGGGTAAGTCTGGGAACTGCCTGAACATCATATCACTTACCACTAACGAACATGATAGGATTTGGCTTCTTCTATGAGTCCATGAGGAGACACAAGCAGAATGCAAGCTTGGAAATGTGGGAGGACATTTTCCAACGCAATGGCGGCAGTGCCGTCGGGAATTATACGGCTGAACAATACGTCCTCGGCAACAAGCGACTGATCATGACCGCTGACCCGGAAAACGTCAAAGCAGCTCTTGCGACGGACTTCGGATCCTGGGGGAAAGGGAAACAGCTCTATGAGAACTTCCGCTTCTTCCTCGGAGATGGCATACTGTCCACCGACGGGGAAAAGTGGCATGCCGCCAGGGGCCTAATGCGTCCTCTGTTCATCAAAGACAGGGTGGCTGACCTAGATCTCTTCGAGGAGCGGGTGCAAAAACTTGTTCCGATGCTGGGGAACGGCGAGGTGAGAGAGGTAGATGATCTCATCTTCCGCTTCACACTCGACACGATCTCTGCATTCCTCCTAGGAGAACGAGTGGGAGCTCTGGAAGACTCTTCGAATGCTTTCACAACTGCCTTCAACGAAGTCCAGAGGGTCCAGAGCCAAATAATGCGGGCAGGGTAAACGTCTTGTCTGTGTGGTTCGCATTCTCTCTAACCGTGTCGCCACAGGCCGCTAAACTGGACCGTTCCTCGAAGTTCGTACTTGGCGAACATCAAAGTCACTGAAGCATACATGGAACCCTACATCACGCGGGCTGTGGAACTCGCCAAACGTGAAAAGCTTGACCAGGTTGAGGACACTCACCTGACGCTGCTCCATAACTTGGCGTTTCACACGTCCGACCGAAAGACGATTCGCGACCAGCTCATGTCCGTCCTTTTCGCTGGATCTGATACGACCGCCTCGGCCATGACCTGGGTCATTTACGAACTTTCACGGCATCCTGAGGTCGTCACCAAACTTCGACACCACATCTATGAGGTTCTGGGCACGAGCGACTGGAACCGTCGTCCGACGTACGATGAGCTCAAGTCGATGAAATTCCTCCAGCATGTCATCAATGAAACCCTCCGCCTCTACGCCACGATGCCCTTCGCCACTCGTCAAGCGCAAAAGGACACGACATTACCGCGCGGGGGGGGACCGGACGGCCTTTCTCCCATCGGTGTTCAGAAGCACACCGTGGTCCTGTATTCTGCTCTCCTCATGCACCGCCGGCGCGACCTGTATCCACCCCTGTCGGCCGACTACCCCTGGGATGCACGCACGTGGGCCCCTGACCGATGGGAGGTCTGGCAACCGAAGAGCTGGCAGCTGATTCCCTTCAGCGGTGGGCCACGCATCTGTATCGGGCAGAACTTTGCCGTCACCGAGCTGGCGTACTCGATCACTCGCCTGGTCCAGATGTTTGACAAGTTTGTGGATTACAACTTGGACGATGCGGGGTTCCCCAAGAAGAATCCTGTGCTCAAATATGGCATTGTTGTTACCGCCGCCGAAGGTGTGAAGGTGGGATTCGTGAGGAAGTCTGAGTGAGATAAGACTTCTGTCAAAAGATCCAGGATCGCTTTCTCGGGGCGGATTTGGGCCCTGCAGGTTGGCTTGTGTGGTATTGTTGTTTCAGTCACAATTTCCTCAATCTGACAGACACACATTGACAGAAAAGTGGCTACGTTCCGAGGTGAACCCGGTATGATCCCCACGACCCGTAATTGACTGATTTCGGTCTATGTTCGGCGCTGTCACATGCTGCTTTCCTGACAGGATTCGTTCATCCAGAGGGAGACCAGGGACCTCTGTGCTGGCAACGGGATAAGAATGTTCCCATGCACATGAATTCTTGGCTTGGCCTGGCATTTGCTGCAGGGAGAAGTCCGTTGCAGGACGAGCTAGCCTCATCTTTGCAACGATCAGCCCAACGTGCCGTTATTCTGACCGGGACTGAAATTTCCCTAGGGCTGCAGATCACCCCCGTGACGTTCACTAGAGTGCTGGGATCGGTCACTCAGACTCTGACGGACCGTGCGTGGCGCACGTGGGGGCAGACATGTTCGAATTGCAGTGACTGCCAAGATTACCCAATCGAGCTTCACGATGCAGGACCTCTCGGGGTGGGCAGATCATGCTGGGTTCTTCTAACCCCTCGCACTATGACCTCTTCCGAAAGCTTCCCGGCATCGATAACGTCATCGATGCGCCGTCAGACCGTGCATCTCTGACGTGGTTGAAGAAGAAGACACCAAAGACGGAGACTTATGGATAACGTTGCGACCCCTGCAGTTCGGAGCATTTTAGACGAGATATTTCGGCGTGATCGGCATGCCAAACGCGAGACTGGCTCATCTCGTACGCTCCACCCGCGATAACGATTCCGGAGGTCTAAGTTCGAACTTGCCGGGTTGCGTCGCATACTGCAGACACGAGGCAGAAAACCAAGACTTAGCCGTGGTTGGAAAGGTCCAATCATTCTCGCACTGCTTTCGTCATTCACAAAACCCACATCGGGGGTCAAGTGACCACTAAGAAATGGATTAGATCCCCGTGAGCGCAGTCTGTCGTCTCAACGGTGGATCAGGAGCGAGGGTGTGAAGCTTCGTCATGGAGGGGACGACATGACGTCTTTTGGATGCATGAGTACCAGTTGCAGATCGACAATTACATTGACATCGCGGATGATATTGAAGAAGACACTGTCATCAATGACATTGCACGCATCGAATATATTAACTCCAGGTGTCGACCGAGGATGTCAGTTTTAATCGAAGAGAACTTCAGTGTCTTCGACCGTTATCTTTCAAGTCTCCTTGTCGACTTCTCATATCTGGGCTACATCATTAAGTTCCGTCTAGTCTGCCCCATTGGAGCTTATTGTCAAAAGAGTTTTTCTGTGCTCATAGGAAGCATTGTTGAGGGCTACTCGGTTTGCATCCGAGACACATCACCCAAAGCAATTCAGAATGACCCTCTCCACAGGCGTATCGACATCGGCAGGTCAGCATTACTAGATTCTAATTGACTCCTCGTGTACTCTATAAAGGCCGTGCAAAATATGTCTCAAGCACTAGAGTGGCCGCAGATTGCCCACAACACCATTCAGCAACACTCTACAAGTTCCGTGGCCTGTGGTCTCTGATGGACAGTACAATCGATTCGACGTCAAAGAGGAAAGATTCAAGAAATGGACACGAAGCGCCAGCTTATTCACCTTTCAGTGATTCAACAAGCGCGGCCACCTCACTTTTCTGTGTGGCGACGCTCGAGAGCCATTTGTTGATCTCTGTCTCCATCCCCTCTCCACCGTGGCCAATAGTGCAGAGCCTCGATAGCTGGACCAGAAGCCGTTGACATCGTGCCAAAAGGTAGTCGATCGTCGTGACTGTGAGGATGAGATCCAGCCGCTGGTGGGACTTGGTTTCGGAGAAGCTGAAAGCATTGAGAGCGTTGTGAGGGTTGCCGGCGGCGCCGGGTGACACGGCGTTAGTGTGCAGGAGTTGGCCTTTGTTTTGGGATAGCAGGGACAGCGTTTGGATGATATTCGACGCAATGAGGATCAGAAGGCAGACAGTCGAATATAAGTTGCCATTGGCATCAGTATTCATCCTCGAGTCGTTGCAGCTGTGTAGACATGCTTGCGCGACATTTAAACCGTTGGTGATGGCCGTCAGGAGCTGGGATGGAAACGTTGCGTACGAGGTATGGAGGATTGACGGATTTGACATGGACCGCTGAACAGTCGCTTGGTGATAGCGCATTTCAAAAAGGAGGCTGGGGAGAAGAGTGATTGAATTGTCCAAGCAATCGGGATCTGGGCTGTTGGTCGGCTGCTTCGGCTGCTGCACGGGCGACCATTGCTGTCCCTGGAGAGGGGAGTAGGAGGATGGCGTCTGCTGATGGAACGAATTGTGACGAGAAATTCCACTCGGGCTGAGAGGGACAGAGTTGCTGCTGGCGAGATTGGTCGCATTGTAGAGACACGGATTCGGGGGTCTGGAGAGGTCCGACATCACCATGAGGTCTGCGTCCTCGGCGGAGCCAACATTTGGATCCGAAAATTGCGTCGAGCCACAGCTGGGGCCAAAGGGATCAAAAACCACCGGATTCAGGTTGGGCTCATCCACAGGCGTCTGGAGGCTGCAAGTCAAGTTTAGTGCTCGAGAAGATGGTGGACAAAGGCAGCGAGAATCGGGCGTCTTACAGGTCCAGATCATAAGTGGAGGCGGTAAAGTTGCTTGTCAAGCTTGACGAACTCGAGTGCAAGTTGGTGTATTCTTTATGTCGCACATCCTCGTCCAACGGAAGAGAATCGGCAAAGGGTGGTCGACTCGCTAGAGCATCGTACACTGACGCGGACGTCATCCGTCGGGGTTCGATTTTTATACTCTCTCCCATCTCGGACGAAGTGCTTTTAGACTGGTTAGGTTGGCCGCTCCCTTTTGAGGTGCTCTCAGCCTTGCGCTTCCGAGGCCGGCCCATCGGTACGCGAGGGCTGTAGGTACAGCTTCTGCCAAATTGAATGCAGTTTTGGCATGCTCCGCGCTCCGTCACACAGCGTATCTTCCGGTGGTGGCACTCCTCACAGGCTTCACGGTGAACCTGCTTGGGTTGCTCCGCCTCTGTGGGGTCACTCATGGTTCGGCATAATCTTGAGGAGAATTTCTTAATGGTAGAAATCTTACGGTCCAGGTTACGGACTGTTCAGAGAAATATGTACCCGGTGGGATGATGCGTGGGAGCATCTATCTCCTGATTGGTCACGAACGTAAGCGAAGAGGGAGCCAATCAGTCGCCCCTGGCGCACAGACGCCCTCCCCCATGGAGTATTACTGCTATTGCGGTAGCACCGGCGGTTCGCACCGCACGCCCTAACGCTCGACGTCTCCAACCACAGTCAAGTTGCACGACACATGGGCGTAGCATGCAGATCCCCCCAAATAGGGTCCACTGTCCTCCGCGAGATTCATGAGCTGGCTATCGTACGTAATCCATTCCTCTCTGCTCAGACTGCTTGGTGTGGACTCGATGTCGCGGTTCACACGCTATATTCACTAATTGCCTTCGCAATGTGTCCGACTATCATGGGCTAGCTTCTGAAAATACCACGCTGGAAGATTTAGAATGCAGAGCCCCGCAAGGTTGCAGAGGGCTTGAATAGAGCATATTCTTGCATCGAAAGAAGAAATATGTTATCACGACGAGGCCACTAGTCGATGCAGCAGCGGCATCTTTTAGCCCCAATTTCCTCGACTTCGTCGGGTCCGCTCTGTTGCTGTCCATTCCATTGGAAGGAGTGACCAATTCGTCAGTGTTGGCGAGAAGATCCATTCTGCAGCGATCTGCACAGATCAACAGAGGCTTGCAGATGGGCTAGAACCTTACGCACTCGATCGCCGATCAAGATAACGAGTCGATGGTGGGTATTAGACACAGACCAAAAAACGCCGCTATGTCAACACGGATCTCGGTGCTCGGAGCATTGAATCAAGCGGCATCTAATGGGCATACGGATGGAGTATTCGGAATGACTAGTCTATCGATGCCCCTGTGAGGACAAGGGGCAAAGCCCTCCACGAGGGCCCTCTTGCAATGTCCTCCAAAGCCGTTGGATTTAATCTCCAGACTGACCCGATGGGCTGTCACATGGTGCAGCTGTATACTGACGATCGACGGCGAAGTAAAGTGAATTCCAAGATCATGAAGATGATTCCTGGAGGATGTCTGATTCAGTGATGCCATATGTGATCAGGTGTCAATCGATTACACCTTCCGGCCGTAACTCTATCAAACGTAGCACAGCATAAAGGATACTTTTAAACTTGTCGAGATTGACGCAATTAGTTCAATGGTGTTGCCACCACAAGACTACTGTGATGAAACGTTCAGTCCATCTGCAGTGTGTATGAACCATGCTCCCCGTCCCAGGTGGCGACCCAACCCGATCTATCTCTGTTTCTGGCAGCCCCACAGTCGAGAGATCCGTGACGATTTGCGGCACTTTATTCTTCACAGATCTGCAGGGTCAATCCGCTGGTGGGGCGCCATTATTTTCTGTCAGTAAACCTTATGATCCCGGATGAGCTGAGTCAATCAAACGGCCCATGTTGTGCATGTTGAGGACAGAGTCAGCAAGCGACTCCACTAATTAGCTAATAGCCATAGGCACTTCCCTGATCATCGGAACCAAGGTCCTCGATTTTGGTGACATTATCAAGGTCCTCGGTTTTGGTAGCGCCCCGCCAGCATTTTAGCTTTTAGACAAGTGAGATCACCTTCCTCCAGGAACTGCTGGCCTGTACTTTCCATCACATGGTCAACGGCGAGGATCCTATCGTTTATTTCGCGTGACTGAGATGTACGATGCGTCTGCACGTGGTATGCAAACTTGGACCTGTACATCACAGGGACCGATTTTCATCCTCGGACGCCAAAAGGGTCTGTAATCGGGACTCTCAGCCATTCCCAGGAGTATACTTGGCATATTGTCAAAGCAAGTTCATGTGCGGTTGGAGAGAGTCGAAATTGATGAGAGAATGTCAGAATATCATGATCCATCGTCAATTGCGACAAAATTTGTCCATCCATCCCTCCACAGGTATCGTCCACGCTACCATATCATATCGCTGACCTCTCAGACTCACGCAGCCTCTCTGAACCGGAGCAAGACTCTGCAAGGCGTGGTGGTCACATTATACGTGTGTCGGACCAACGGCTCGTCATCCATGCAGAGACATTTGTCAAACTTCTGCAAAATTCTGACCAGGATGTATCCGGCTTCGGTCATGGCAAATTGCTGCCCCAGGCACACTCTTGGACCGCCATTGAACGGCAGGTATTCCCACCCAATCTTTCTGCCCTCCCACCTCTCTGGCCTGAAGACTTCCGAGTCGTCTCCCCAGAGGTCTTTGCGTCTGTGCATCACAAACACATAGTAGTTGACCTCTTGGCCCTGCTTGACGAAGACCGGCGCTTGGCCATCTGGGCCACCACCCCGGGGTAAGGTGGTATCGCGGACTGCCCGGCGACTGTTCATCGGCACGTTTGGATACATACGCACCGTCTCTCGCAGGGTGTTCTGCAGGTATTTGCAGTCTTTGAGACCTTCGAAGGTGATTTCCTTGGGTTGGTGGTATGTACCAAAGTGCTCAACAACCTCCGACCGGAGCTTCTCAAACACATGCGGGTTTCGAGACAACTCGTAAAACACCCAACTCAAGGTGCCGGCGGTCGTATCTCGACCGGCAATGAGAATGTTGAGGAGCTGACTTCGGAGTTCGATCGGGTCCCGGGTGGCTTTGATCAGCTCGTAAAGAAAGACATATTTTTCTTTGCCCGGGGTCTTCTCTTTGTCACTGAGACCATCTCGCTCCCCGCTGAGAGCCCGATGCACATAGTGATCAACAAAGGCGTGGACCTTTTTGCAGCTTCGGTGGAACCATAAGGGGTAATACATCCAATAGCGGTCAAACAGTCGGACTCGAACACCAAGAGCTTCGGTGGCTTTGTCAAAATTGGCGCCAAACTGACTCCAGTCGAGCTCGTCATCACCATACGTGTCCTTGCTGGCTTTGAGGTGATCTGGCAGAGCACCGATCTGGCTGAGAACACTTCGTCCGCACAGAAATTCGGTGGCAGCGTCCAGAATGAGCCTGGCAAGCATGGGCTGCAAATTTACGGTGTCGGTCCAGTTGCCATCGACGCTCGGCGTCGTGGGGAGGAATTTGAAAAAGGTTTGTGTATGTCCTTCAAAGGATTCAAGGTTGGCAATCTGCTCTCTGCTGAATTGAGGTCGCAGCAAAGCACGTGCATGTGCCCTTTGACAGTCGGTCATCCTCCTTCAAGCACGATCTGGTACGGAGCAACCTACCAATCTTTGCCATCGGCAGTGAATATGCCATTGCCCAAGAGGGGGTAGAAGTTGTTCCTCCTCGTCGATCCAATGACGAAATCGTCGAACTGAGTGGCCAGCACCGCTTGGATGTTCTTTGGATCAACGGTGACGAGACCAGGTATGCCGAAGTTAGCCTGCTCCCAAGTGTCGCCTCCTGATCGCCGGTGCAGTTCTTGGGTAAAAGGAGGTAGTCTATTGGCCTTGTCCCATTGAAGAAGTTCGACAAGGAAGTCGAGGCCCAGCGGCCATTTCAAAGGCAGTTTCGCCGGAGGCAAGCAGCCGAGCTTTTTGGCCTTTTGCGCAACCCGACGAGAGTGAAGAAGCGAGATGACTCCGCTGGCAAGAAGGTATGCGGAGACAAGAGCAGCAACCAATAATATAGTAGAAGCCATCGCAGACTCTTGAGAGTTGGGGTTCTTCCTAAAGGTTCAAGAGAGGCCTGAAGGGAGAAAAGAGATGATAATAAGAACTGGAGAATGACGCCAATAATTGACATCGAATATGATCCCTCACTCGCCAGCTGCCGAAAAGCACAAGGACCCTAGAAAGCACCGTGTCGAGTGAATGAGGTCGGGTCTGCATTTCGAAAGAAAAGACGCCGAACAAGAATGCATGGAACCGAGGTAATCCGTCCAGCCATTGCGTATTGGAATTGGGCCTGACTCGCCAAAGAAAGGTGCCGCCGCTGACTTTGAGATGTTGTCCTATTGAGCCAACTTGAACTTAACCTGGAAATCACGTGAACGGGGACTTTTTCGGATCGAAACACCATTGTGGCGTTTAACAAGCCATGAATCCCTGTATGCAAGGAATACAAGAGACACCCTCGATCGGCTCGGCGTCCAGGGGGGCATTATAATCTGGTAGGGCATCATGAGATCAATCGGGCAACTTCAACCTCTCTTCCGGCCGTAAAACCCTTTGGCCCGAAACGGCATCGAGAGCGGGCATATCGAATGCATCGTCTCTTTACCAGGCCCCAAAGACCCGTCACTAATTGCCTGTTTTGCTCACGAGGCCGGCATTTGAAGCGTGCTCTTTACCCATGCCCTTTACGCTTGGCTTCTCTGCACCGATGACCTTTTCCTATATTATAATTCTAAACTGACCTTTTCTCAAAGGGGGTTGACCTTTCCAAAGCCTCTGTAACAGGGATGAGATATTCGTCTGTCAATCCTAGCACACCTTTACGCGTACTCTGTCTGCCGCGGAGGGCTATATTCCCATTCTCTCTTGCTCACCCCGATCGTGCAGGAGGGTCAACATTTGGTGGGTCTGTCAACCGACAGCAAGTGAAAAGATCATCAAGCTCAATGGCTCCTGTGGGGGAAAAGGTTCAACATTATAATGACTGGCCCAATGCCGTTGGGGTAAGTATTGAACCTCCTCCCAGATTTCTCGCTGATAACCTCCTCAGTTTGATGTCAGATATGAAGAACTCGTTCCAAAGGACCTAGAGGTTATTGGAAAAGTTCCTGACTACTGTGCCGGTGTGCTCTTCCGAAATGGTTTAGGACCGCGAGAGATTGTTACCAACAAGAAGACCACATACCGAACCAATCATTGGTTTGATGCCTTTGCACAGGTCCATCGCTTTCAAATCCATCGGCCTGATCAAGGCGGGAAAGTTCGAATTACACACAATTCGCGTCGGACATGTGACGCCGTGATTGAGCGTGTAATTCATACCGGAGACAGATCTGGTTTTACATTTGCGGCAAAGTACGACCCCTGCCTTTCGTTCTTCCAGAAGCTCCAGTCCTTCTTTTATCCAGCTCCTGCGGAGAGTGCCAGCAATGCCAACATCTCCGTGACGCTCTCCGCAAACTTTCCCGGTCTCTCACGGATTGGGAACGCTAAGATCGGGCCCATCGAGTCGGGAGTTGAAACGTTGTGCAACAAAACGGACGCCAGCCAGATTCAAATGTTAGACCCCGAGACATTGGAGCCCATTGGAATCACCAGTCAAGCAACTCTTCACCCTTCCCTGAAAGGACCGACAAGCGGCGCTCACGCAAAGGTATGCCCTACTACAGGAGACGTCTACAACTACAATCTGGAATTTGGAGGACGATTCGGTACATACCGTGTCTTTCACGTGTCCGCGGCGACCGGGGAGACGTCCATCCTGGCCACTGTCAAGGCTCCAGCTGCGTATCTGCATTCTATGTTTCTCACCGAGCACTTTGTCGTTCTCTGTGTTTGGAACTCATTCTTCTCGGCGGGGGGTGCGTCTCTGCTCTGGAAGAGGAACTATCTCGACGCTCTTTCGACGTACGATGAGTCGAAGCCCACGGTATGGTATGTTATTGACCGGAAACCTGTCGAGAACGGTGGCAAAGGTCACGTTGCGACGTATGAGTCTGAGCCCTTCTTCTGCTTCCATACCATCAACGCATATGAGCAGTCATCCGCGACCGAGTCAGGGAAGACAGACATCGTTGCCGATCTGTGCGCTTATGACAATCTCGACGTCCTCAAACGGTTCTACATCGAGAATATGACATCCGACTCTGCAACCGCACCAGCCTACTCACACCCTTCCAACGCGACCAGCCGCGCGAGATATCGCCGCTTCAAGCTTCCATCCATCAGCTCGTCCCCTGCGTCGTCTGCGTCAAAAGCAGAACTGGTCTTCACTCTCCCAGCCGGATCTGCGCCGGAATTGCCCTCGCTGGCCGCACAAGCACGGACGAAAAAACACCGCTATGTCTACGGGGTCACAGACACCGGTGCGTCAACCTTTTTTGACGGCATCATCAAATACGACCTGGCCGATCCCGAGAACGTGACGACCAAGTCTTGGTCGCGCCACGGGCAGAGTGCTGGTGAACCCTTGTTTATTGCCGATCCCGCGCGGCCGGACGAAGAAGACGGCGGCGTTCTGTTGACAGTGGTGCTAGACGGGACACAGGGGAAGAGTTATCTACTTGTGCTGGACGCGAAGGATCTCACCGAGCTCGGGAGAGCCAATGTTGACGGCGTTGTGGGATTCGGGTTCCACGGCACACATGTCAAGAGCATTGATGGTGAACAGAGCCAATCGTGAACTCGAAATAACAGGTTCAGAGCGTGCATTATTTTCTACCACTGAGCTGATCGCGTCTGATAATGAGCCCTGTCTATTCAATAATTCAACTTCGGTCCAGGTGTTAGCTGATGATATAGACTACAGATCCCTGATACTCTTGACAATGCTCCAAGAATCATCAGACTACAAGGGGCAATTTTATGACTCCTCCAACCGTGAAGCATGTATGGAATCATAGCTCAACGCTAGCCCAGTGCTGACGAGTTCTCTTATTCCAATATGTTGGCCAGAGATGAACCCAGCACTTTTCGCGTCGCCCAATGTGAAGCAAAGGTTTCGTCCATGCTTTGTTTGTCATCATGCTGTCCGACAACGACTATGTTTTATATCCTTCAATCGGTCATATGCCATCCAGCCATGAGCATGCTTTGTGACTTTTGCAGCCTCATGACGCCTTCTGCTACACTGTCCAGCAATGGACCTCCATTCAACACGGCTCCAGCCTCCTTGCTGAGCTCTTCTACCATTTCTCGGACCCTCTTGATGCGAGAAAGGATGAGCTGGGCGAGAATGTTTGTCGCATCTGACCGATCGAGTTTCAAGGTGCCAACCATGATCGTCGGCACCGAAATACCACTAGACACCCCTCCTGGGCCATTTGACGAAGGAGCGCTGGTGTAGCCTTCATCGCTGCTGCATGGGCTCCGACTCCCTCCCCCGCCCAGCAGCTTCACCACGTGTTCGTAGCAGGAGATCACTTCGCACAGCACCAGTAGTAGCGTGCATCGGAAGCTTGAGTCTTTACTGCACGGACATCTCATGATGACGGATGTCTGTTCAATGGCATCGTCTGTCGTGGACAAAATATCCTCGATGCTTTTGTTGTCTGGAGGTATTTGACATGGCGGCCGTACATTCTGAGACCTGAATATGCAGAAGTTGGCCTTGGGTCTTTTCAAACTCTGAAACAAGTTGCATATACGATTCAGGCAGGTCTCTTGCGCTGTTGGTAAGCGCAGTCCCGCTAAGTGACCGATGAAAGGCTGAGATGCATCGACAGACTGCGTCGAGGGATGACACGGATTTTGAGCCGAATCGGATGACCGATCACTGTCATGACTCGACGGACTGTCCAGTTGGAGGTCGAGACTTGGTACGGGCGGCCAACTCGTGGTATTCACGTACGGTGTGTAATAGATCGGTGATGTTTGGTACAGAGAGATCTCTCGGTATGCATGAGCCGTGCTCGGGTCGTCACACGTCTCAATGCTAGGGAATAAATCATTGGGAGAAGACCATGGATGTTCTGATTGACCGCAGGTTCGTTGCTGGGTGAGACTGCTGCTGCTGTTATTGTTGGAACTTGACCGAGCCGCAAGCGCGTGATCTGATATATCCAGAAGAGCCACGTCATGACGGAGAGGCTGTGTCTGGGAGCGGCTGTCATTGTAGCCTTGATCCGATGCTGCAAGTGGAGTCTGCCAAATAAAGTGTTCTGGGGGCGACGGCAGGCCTCCCTCTGGACCTGGTTCCTGTTCTCGCTTTTTCTTGCCGTAACGATTTGCTGAGCTGTATGTGCAGCGTCGACCCTTGTTCACGCATCGCTCGCATTCCGGCTGTTGCTTCGGACAGCCCACCTTGAGTTTCGCACATGAATCACAGCTCAGCTTGAGCTTGGGCTTCGGTACCGGTCTTGGTGGACAGGATTGCTGCTTCATTGACGACGACGTGCCATGCCCATAGTTCACTCCGGGGCTAGAGCCTGACTCCATATCGAAGAGCATAGAACAATTACCAAGAGATCAAGAGCACTGAATGGGGTCGGGGAGAAGAGGGGATGAGCAAGACGAGCGGGAACAATTCACTCGAGGACACATGTGGTCATATTCATGCCACCTGTTACGTACTTGTGTCCATTCCGCCGTGTATCCTGATGCCTGTATGGAAGAGACGAGGCGCAGCGAGGCGCCGCTTCGGTGGATTGAAAGTCACCATCCACGACCTCGTTGATCCTACCTTGAGCGCCAATCAGTAAAAAGAACCAGTACAGTTCAATCGTCGCGAAACTGGAAGGCGTTTCGGCACCGACTTGCACCGTCGACTCTTGATGGAACAATATGGCGCCTGCAAATGATACGATGGCCTGGAGAAGGTCAGCAGCAGCTGTCAATTCCAATGCCCACATCATGGAATCATCCTCCCGTCGCTTACGCCCGTTCTGCGTGATGGCCTCTGAGCAAGCACACTAAGCTCAGACGAAGGTCCGTGATAAGCTGGCCGGATCACGGCGAATTTTCATTCAGAGTCGCGGCCTCCGCACGATTGAGAAGTCGCCGATTTGCAACTAGCTCCGTTCAGGAACTTTATCACTATAATCCGAGCAGGATGGCTTCGTGTGCGAATCCCCGCAAGCAGAAAAGTTAAAGGCTGACACCATTACTTACTTCCAAAATCAAACACCGCTTGGAGTACAGGCAGCTGGCTAAGATCACTTCGCGAATGATTTCAACCAGCCGGCCCATCACCACTCACAATCATTACATTTTACTCCACTCTATAATCACCATTTTTGAGTGAGCTCTGCAGAGCCAGATGTTGGGAACACAGGCAGTGTTCTTCACTCCATGAGCGCTTGGCCTCCACCACTCCTACAACACCGTCGTAGGCAGCATCTTAGATAGGATCAATCAACCATCTCATCGATGCTTGGTTCATCACCAGGCCTACCAACTATATACTTCACGACTTTTCTCTTAGGGTCAAAGTCTAGACAACAGCAACCGCTGTAATCTCCCTCCACTGCCAAATCGGACAACAGCGGATCCCGATTTAATGCACACGCAATTGGCCAACCGCCACCGTTGGACCGGTGAACCTATATCTCTGATAAAAAAAGTACCAACTCAGCCCTCCCAACATCATAAAGCCCCATAGAACACAGCTCCAGTTCATTGTCGCGGGAACGACTGGAACAGCTATCGGGAAAAAGGAAAAGGCCCAGGTGATGGCAAGCCAAGCCAGTGAGATAATATTGACCGGAAGGCCGAGACGTCCCAAGTTCCAAGGTCCCAGCTCGAGAGGATGACCCCTGACACGCTTGTATGCAACAAGCGAAATGGGAATGGCATAGGAGCCGAAATAGGCTGCCACCACGAGCGAGACGATGGCATTGAAAGCGACAGAAGAGCCAATATTGATCAGACTCAGAATCATCGAAACAAATGCAGACAAAGCAATTGAATAGATCGGAAGGTGGGATGAGGGAGAAACCTTCTTCGTCAGCGCCCTTGTTGATACCGAAGTGGTGTGACAAACCTTTTTGATCCAGAAGGAGCCCGGCATTCCATTGTCGCGCGCGAACGCCCATGTGACCCGGGATGTGGATGCAAGCACAGCGACGGCGCAAAAGATGAACAAGACCAGTAAGAGCGAAGTCAACCCCGTCGCAAACCCATTATCTCCCAGAGCACTGGCAAAGTAATTGATGAACACGAAACCGGTCGAGGGCGAGAGGGCGTCTGTAATGTTGCCAATGGTGAATAAGACCGCAATCAGCATACCGAAACCCAGGATGCCATTGATCGTCACGCTGGCTAGCAATGCTTTGGGAACGGCAGTACGAGCGTCTCGAACTTCTTCACTCATATGAATTGCTCCATCCGCACCTGACCATATGAGCTTCATCTCGACGTAAAATCAGATCACTCACCCAAGAAAGCAAAAACAGTGCTGATCAAACCAATAAACCAAGAAAGTCCCGGGGAATAACCGCCAATCGTAAGGTACCGTGCGAAGACATCATGGGCTGAAGCATGTGGTCCAAAGTAAATGATAGGCACAATCACAACAATGAACCCCAAGCAGTGAGTGATGAGGATGCTGCCCTCCACCCAAGGGAGAAGTCTGGCCAGCGTTGTATTGAAGCCAACGGCAATAATGATCACTCCCCAGAGTATCAAGGTGCCGTGCCAGCGCTGAAAGCCATATTCTTCATAGTTGAGGATGACCATTCCCTGGATGATGGTGCCGCCGAGATAGAAAACAGCGGCCAAGTCAGCTTGCCATGCACAAACAATTTGCCATCCTGCCACAAATGAGCAATCGTGGCCAAGGGCCGGGCGTGATCGATCTTACCGGTGATCCATGAGATAAACTTTCGATATTTTGGAGGAGCAAGCTCAAAGGTCCAATGGTATTGGCCACCCGCAGTCGGCATCATAGAGACGAGCTCCGAAAGTGATGCACAAACGGCAGTATAGCCCACCCAACAGAACAGATATCCATACACAGCCCCAGCAGGGCCACCATCCGTCAAGACCACACCCATAATTCTCCACGCAATCAGTGAGGGTTCACTTGACCGTGGTTGCTACTTACGTGAGCCAACCTTCCCAAGTCACCATAATGGTGCAAGACAAGCCAATCATGCTCCACATACCAAATCGCCGCTGGACTTTGGTCAGACCCACTCAAACGGAATATCGAGTCCATACACACCTCCAGCTCTGGTTTGTAGCCAAATTGGCCAAGGTCGTGGTCTTCGGACGACCCAAGCTGCTCTGCGGGAGGGATATCATGCGAGGAAGTATGGAGGTCGGATTTCATTTCGTGTGTCTCCATCTGGCCGTCTACAGAAACAGAAGGAGACGACATCTTCCAGGCCAGGAAGTTGCTAAGAGTGAGAGAACTTTGGTCTTATTGAGGACGACAAAGAACAAGGACGCTTCGAGACGAGGTGAGGACTCACAGAGCCATCCCACAGCAGAAGATGAACGGCATCCTTTTGTGCTAGCCGCTAAGGTGAGGGTCGCCATCAGTGGGGAGACAACGTGGGCATGACAATGTCGGTCCCAGGACTGGCATCCTTGACTAGTACAGGCATCCTCGTGCTGGTTAACGTTTAGGTCTACTTAGGTGGTGCAGCCGGGCATCGGTCGCGTCCACCGGGGAATTGCGGATGATCAGCGTCTGGATCCACTACAATGCAAGCGTACTGCCACATACCGCTCAGGGCCAATCACTCTTGGGCCTCGCATAGCTTATCTGTACCGTTTATTGTGGTCAAGCACTCACTTTTCCTCTTTCTCTCAAGGCGCCCCGCCTCGCCCCGAACGTGTGACATCTCTGACTGATGTCGCCCAAAAACGATTGGCTGCAAGCGATTGCCTGTGGATGGACGAGATTAACCATGAATGAATTATTATAAGCTTTGTGCTCGTGATTGAGATAGGCGGTGTAGGACGATGCTACCTCCATCTGCCAGATGTGCAAAACTTCTGAATAAAGGTTTCCCCATTTCAGTGACAACGTTATGTGGCAGCGTAGATAAGCCCACCTCTCCTGCCTGTCTTGTAGATTTCTGTCAAATCCCTCTTCGCCAGCTTTCACTCGAACGCGGGTTCGTCCCTGTCGATGTGAACATGATGCAGGCTAGAAGGAAAACTTTGAAAACAAAGTTTTGCACTACCCAGGTAGCCCCTGATAAGTGGTCCTCCTCTCCAAACGCGGAGATAAGTCACAATGTCGATCCATTTATGAGGATTGTCACCAGTCAGGTTGGGTGCTGCCCACCCCTTTCTGTATTTGTAGGGACCAAAGGCTCCGACCTTGCGGCCTGGAGTAAGGTTGGGTGGACAGGAACACCGATCGTGGCTGCAGGAGAAAAGCTTTGCCAGGTCTCTGTCAGGCCCTGTCGAGCCTTACTGTGTTCGGTGATCAGTAAAGTAGCAGTCTGATGAAACAGCCGACAGAGAGATACGATATATGGCCCCTCACAGGTTCCATCGCCGATAGGATGGGATCATTATTCCCGCCCATCATTCAATCATCTGCTTCTGGTATACCCTTCTCAGTCTTTCGAGGGCTTCTTTTCTCATGGCTCTTCCAACTGGACGTCCACAGCTCTCCGACGAGACTCCAGGTCCAGCTCTAGCGTTGCTGTGTATTTGTAGCGCCGCCGCATCAGCGGTTGTCGCAGGAAGCACAATTGGATATCAAGTCAGACAAAGACAGCTGGATCGTGTCTCGCATCTTGACGCGAAGTGGAATATACTCCTAACTGCTGGATTGGTGAGATTCCTGGCCGAAACAAAAAGCGCCCGAGATATGCTCATGATGGCAGATTGTGAGCATTACTCAGTCTGTCGTCACATTCAAACAGGTCGACTCTGGTTTGGGTTACCAGATAGACACATTGTCTGCTCATGACCTTGTCAAGCTTGAGCAGGTAGGGCTCTTCCATTTATCCAAAGCTGTGACAATTGACTGCTGCTAGCTGGAGTATGCCAACAATCTGCTCTATATTGGAGCTCTGTTCCTCCTGAAGGGAGTCCATTTCCTCCTCCAGTTTGCGACGACATTCCCGAAACCAAATTATTACGTCCCTGGTGGGATCATGTTGGGCATGGTTGCCTTGTTCTTTGCGGCAGCATTTGAATGTGATAAGCCTTTCTGGGTATTGCGGACGGGCCAATGTTTCAATCAGGTTCGACGCATATCAACAGTCCGCCGCCAAAACTGACGCCAACAGGTCGCTTTTTGGATTGCGTTCGGTATCTTCGATATCCTGTCCGACGTATACTCGACGTCCGTCGTGTTACACGCAAGCTCTGGGTTGAACATGAAATTTGCCACCAAAGTCAAATTGATCATCGTTGTTGGTTCAAAACTGCTGTACGGTTCCTTGTGCATCAATACACACGAACCGCTCTCTAACTTCTCATAGGCCGGCTGCCTGTGCCGTTGCACGCCTCCCCTTTATTCACCCGTCCTATATATCTGCCAATTACACGATCGAATCCTACAAGCTCGCCATGCCCACCCAGCTTCAGCTTCATCTTGCTGTGGTCACCTTATCCCTGGGAAAGATCTTCCGCTTCCTGAACGCTTTAGATGTGGGCTACCTCAGCAGTGCCATTGAGCCGCCATCGCGGAAAGGGACACAAAAAACATACGGTATCAGCAGCTTACGAAGCAAAACTACTCAGGCAAAAGTGCCGAGTAGGAGCGATAGTTCTAAGCACCTGGTTCCGAGCGATTATGGCCGCACAACGACACGGGTTGAAGCCGTGCCGCTGGAGGAGGTCCTCGGGCATGTCGACCTCAAATCCGGTGACGGCCAACTGCATATACATGTTCGGAGAGATGTAGAGATACACCATGAATTTGAAGAGAATGAATCGCGGAGTTGAGGTCGAGTCTGACCGGGCTCTCCCGAGGGTTGAATTTGAGACTTGTGCACACTGGGCTTGGAAGACAAAATATGGAATTTTGTAGAACATGCACACAAGATTGTATTGGTGAGATCATGTCTTCACCGCAAAGCACGAGTGATCAAAACATGACAGATGGACCTTGATCCTGTCCTTGTAGCAGCAGCCGCTAAAAACGCCGGGCGGATCACCCTGACAGGGGCTGTTGTCCACTCTTCCGGCACCTAAGATAGGCCATATAATAATCCCTTGGCCTGCCCAGAATGCTCTCCATGATGATCATTGTCATATTCATATTCTTCCAGTCGCCTGGCGCCCAGCTTTCATAAGACGGTACGTCCATTATATAACCTGGCTCACCTTCCCTCTAGTGGTGGTCACGATGGCGACATCTGGACAGTATACCGTTGGAATAGTCTCCAATCCTCTTGATCTGACCCCATGGACCGCCGCCCAGTTTTCCTCCTTCATCAACACTGACAACGTCTTACACGATACTCTTTTCCCACCTGCCACACCACCCACGCCTGCCCAGGTCTCTGTCGCAGCTGACCGACATCGCGATGCTCTTGTGGCAGAGCCAGAACATGTCGAGTTCATACAGGTCGTTGATCCAGAAACCGGGGAGGTTGCCGGTGGTGCGAAGTGGTGCTTTTACCCTTCGGACGCTCACCGCCCATCCCAAGTTTCTGTCACCTGGGTTGACGATGGGACCGGCAAAGGCCAACAGGAAAAGGAATTTGCTCAGAAAGTCATGAACGAGTTCCATTCCCGGCGATATATACACATGACCGGCCCCCATGCTCTGTTGGATCTTTGCTTCACGAGCCCCAAATATCAGCGACAAGGGATTGCAAGTATGCTGGTGCAATATGGGATTGATAGGGCGGATAAAGAAGGGTGGACAAGTTTCACCGAAGCAAGTCCGAGAGGGAGACCGGTATATGCAAGATTGGGATTTGAAGTAAGAGAGGAAGTCAGGCTCAGATGGGATGAAGCGGGAGACTTCTACAGAAGGAAAGGTGATGTGGTTTGGTATTTTATGGAAAGACCTGCAAAAACAACGGGGAGTCGATGTCGTATTCGCTGAACTCCTCTATCCATCTGGCGAGCGTTTCGTTAACTTACGCATCATTGCGAGGTATTTCAAGCTCTTCTGGTCGGTGAAGATGGCTGTGGTATGTCCATTGTCGATATAGATGCGCCACGTCTGGATTGCGTATTTGATCTCCAGTAATTCCTTTTCGTGAACGGGGTAGTTAATTTCCGCTGGTGACAGTTTCGGTCGATCGTATGCAGCTGTTGGTGTATTATTAGCATTCCTCTGTCGCTGATTCTGAGGCCTGCCTGTGGCGATGTCGACCGAGTGCTTTCGCTTGCGAGACGGTGGCGTTGAAAGTACTCTTTGATCAATATCGGGCAGCTTGGTCACTTGGCTCAATCGAAGGACCTTTCGAGGATCCCATGGTCAAATTCGGGCGACTCTCTACCCAGTCTTGATCCTTGAGGCATTCAGACCTGCTCGGCCAACGGCCTGTCAGTGGTGTTGACTGTCTCAATAGTGACCCATTCTCGGTTCACTAGAGACTCGACGGGACGTTCTGGTCTTTGAGGATGTACCTAGCACTCGAGCATTGGTAGAACCGTCGATGCCAATGTCAGACTCGTCATGGGTCCAGCCGTTGTTTACGTCGACCTTGAGCCTGTTAGAAGCTGTTTCAATCGAGCAACCCAAGGCGCTAGATGGGTGTTGTGAATACGAGCTGCTTCCATTTGCCTTACCTATCTTGGCATGAACCTCAGGATGTCGCTGCAGAAATCGGCTGACCCAGTTGTTGCCAATGTGGCCACTTTTGCCGGAGTACTTCAAAATCTCGCCGGCAAACTCTCGTAGACGACGGTGTGTAGGTGCATGTCCTAGCTTCTCTTGTTCCAGGACCCATTCAGCCAGCATGTCCTCTTGCTTAGGTGTCAACAACTGAGTGTCTGCCTGGCCCTGCCTGCGGCCAACACCGCCACGGATGCGTCGTGCCAGTGTTGTCAGTGGAATGCCCCAGGCGCGTGATGTAGCGCGTATCGACGCGTTTTCTTGTGATCTATAGTCATCGATGGCAAGCATAATCTTCGACTCGAGTTCTGAGGCCATTTTAGAGGCTTGTAGGGCGCTGTTGTTGGTGTGGATGAGTTGGGTGGTGGACCTGTTTCACTCCTAGGATGTTCCATATGTTTTGGCTTAGTAGGCTTGTCTGAAACAGTCTTAGATCGAGACTGAAATTATGTCAGCGCCAACCCTCCTCGCAAAATTTTCTGTCTGCATATTTGCTGTGACCCAGAGCGTCAAGACCTCGCTCATGGATACCATCCCGATTGATGCTGAAGTTGCTGATTTCGGTCGACACTGCCGAGGGCATGTCAACTTGCGTGACGATTTATCATCGCATGTGCTTCTATCAATGCTAGAGCTGGCCGCTGCTACCCACCAAAGCGTGTCAGTGTGGACAGGGAAGCTAGAATAGCATGCGTCTCAATCACAGCCGCTCAGGCGAGACTTCCACGCATCTACTATCACGATTCTTCGTCGGAGTCGTGGTCGATCTTGTGGAGACAATCTGCTGCGTAGTTGGTGGACGGCGGCACCGTTCTATGTGTGGTCACTAGAAAACGCCTGCCCTGGCCATGATCGCATGGAAATCGTCCATGCTGACACCTTTGGCCACTCCAGTGCCACCGTTCGCTTCGAGGATCATGGCTTTGAGAACGTCATCGCTCACGTCTTCTTTGATGGTTTTGGCAACTGCCCGTAGGTCGCTGAGCTGGATTGGACCGTCTGAGCCTTTGGTGAACAGCTTAAAGGCGGCCTCGATTTCCTCAGACTTTGTTTCGTCTGATTTGCTCCTGATCTGGAGCGCGCAGAGTTCGACAAAATGAGGGTAGGTGACATACCCATCTGATTCAGGGTCGAGGATGTCAATGAATTCGGCCAGCTGTTCAGCACTCTGTGGACCAATGCCTTGAGCCCTGCCGCGTTGTGGTCAGGAGAGAACGATGGTGGCTGTCTAGCATCGTGCCGACTTACTTCATCGCATGCCGAACATCGCCTGTCCGGATCACGCCGTCTTTCTCGTCTTCGAAGTTTTTGACACCATCCTGCCGGAAGAGATTCCATGCTTCCTTGATCTCCGCTTCCTCTTCCGCCGTGATGTCGTTTTCTTTGGCTAATTTGGATCGGCGCGACTGTTTCGCCGGCGTCGAACTCTTGGATGACGCCGCTGCCTTCTTTCGTGGAGGCTGAATTCGATTAGCTGATCCTTTGATTCGGCGAGGCAAGAGGGCTGCGAACCATGCCGGCACCGCTTCTTGAGCCGTCACCCCTTGGGGGATGTGCGGGCTACAGTCGTGTTCCAAGATGGACAATCGTGGTTCATGGATGCAAATGACAGGCCGAAAGTGAATGCGTCTGAGGAATGACGTGCTGTGGCGGTGTGATCGGCAGCGGCAGAGCCGCCAGAAGATTCTTGGATCTCTTGCTGACGTGCGTTTGCCGCCTGGCCGACATCACGATTTGCTGGATCGCTGAGCCTTGCCACTATGCATTATATTATTCGATGATGCCGACGCGCTCTCCGGTGCGTTGTGCCCAGTGATACCTCGACTCCAAGATGGAGGTCGAGCTCTACGTGTACGACCTGTCGAGGGTATTTCTCCCGTTCTGGAGTGGACGCGCCACAGGCTGACATTTTGTAGGGTCTGGCAAGGCAATTCTCCCTTGCCTTGACCGGCGTCCAAATCGACGCGATCTATCACACGGCCGTTGTCTTCAATAATGTAGAATACTTCTTCGGACAGGGCATTCACCGCAAGGTTCCCGGCTCGACCCATCATGGTCAACCGATGTCGATTGTGAAACTGGGGGAAACAGAACTGCCCTTGGATGTCATCGAAGAGTACATCGAATCTCTCGAATCGGTCTACACGCCGGAATCGTACGATTTGTTCGTGCACAACTGCAACAACTTCTCGCAGGATTTGGCCATGTTCTTGGTCGGGAAGAGCATTCCCGGCCAGATTCGGGCTTTACCAGAAACTTTCCTCAACACGCCGATGGGTCAGATGCTCCGTGGTCAGATAGATCAATCTATGCGGACAATGACTCAAGCTCCGGATGCCGTGGCGGGGCGGAACGTCTCAAAGACGCCCACAATCACTCAGAACGGCGTCACGAAAGGGACGTCCCGGGTCACTGCACCGGTCTTCGTCAACGGCGAGCACTATCATGTGGAAGGCCGCGTACATCAGGTCACGAGCACTTCGGAATTGGACCAGCTGTTGCGCTCGGCCGAATCCAGTTGCGCGGTGGTTTTCTTTACTTCGGCGACGTGTCCACCCTGCAAGATCGTGTATCCGGCGTACGACGAGCTGGCGGCGGAGGCCGGTGATCGAGCCGTGCTCATCAAAATCGACATCAGCAACGCGTACGATGTCGCCCTGAGATATAGTGTTCGAGCGACGCCCACGTTTATCACTTTCTTGAAAGGAAAGAAGGAGGACGAATGGGCCGGGGCAAACGAGGCCCAGCTGCGCGGTAATGTGAGGTTGCTGGTCCAGACGGCGCACCCACAGCATCCCCATTCACGCTTGAGACTTCCGACTCTGCAACGATTCGTAAAGTCTCCGATCATGTACACGAGGGTGCCGCCGCTAGACAAACTTCTCACCAAGATCGGGGCTCCTGCACAGGAAGCTGCCGTTCAGGACTTGGTGAAGTTTATCAAGCTCCGGGCGGCGGAAGGGATGGCGGAAGCAGCATTGCCCGATTTGCACCGGTTTGGCGATTTCATCGCCTCATCGTTTGACAAATTGCCTCTTGGGTCACACTTTGCCGTTGTCGACTTGGTCCGAGCGGCGGCGGCAGATCCGCGTGTGAGCAGCTTTCTGGTGGTCGAGGAGAATCAGCGAACGCTGTCGACGCTCATCCCCGCCGACAGAGACTACAGTTCCGCTCCGTACAACTTGCAAGCCGTCACGCTGCAGCTCGCGTGCAACCTGTTCGGTTCGACCGTCTTTCAAGAGAGTTTACACCATGCATCGAGCAAGCTGCGCGTGATTATCGAGCACGTGGCTTCAAGCGGCTTGCTATCAACACACAGCAACGCCAGGGCTCTGTCGGCTGCTCTGGTCTATAATCTAGCGGCATTCGATCACAACGAGAGGTTGGAAGGTCGGAAAGACCGACTCGATCTATCTTCCATGGTCGAGCTCGAAGCCGCTCTTGTTGAGGCCGTGGTGAATGAGACCGAAAGCAAAGAAACTCTGCACTCCTTGCTGCTTGCCTTGGGGCTCCTTCTCTACGCCGCACCTCCTGACTCTTCCATTTGGGATCTTTGCGGCGCCATGGAGGTCAAACCGGCGTTGTCCGGGAAAAGGAAGAACAAAGCGCTCACAGATGAGCCTTTGCTCAAGGAGATTGGAGATGAATTGTTGGGCAAGGGTGGGTTTTGCTAATTAGAACATAGACGTTAATGACGATCGGTAAGGTGTTGGTGGGGATAGACTTGGGGAATAGGCGACTTATGCTCGAAGTGTAGTGCGCTAGTCCATCGCTAAGAGAGAACACTTGCTCAAGGGACGCTGCCGTGGCCCAGGGAAGTCTATTTGATTGCCTTTCATGGAGTCACATCAGTAATACCATCGACAGCATCTAATAGTGTAGTAGCAGCCCGGAGAAATCCGCCAAAAAGATATGGTTCCATCATTGTTTAGTTCTAACCCAAAACGGATATCCCCAAAGCGAGATGACCCAACCCACTTGAATCCCACGCGCACCAGCTTATGAAGCCATGGACACTCGGACCCGTGCTAGTGGAGGTATGTTTCTTTGTGGTATCGTCGTCTAGTGGCACTGCAAGAGTGTATCCCATCTGTTGGAACCGGTCATGGCGCCAGCGCGCACGCTCGTCAACGACGGTCGAGCGACGACGACGACATCAGCTTCCAGTCCGTCACTCCGTTCAAAGACTCCAGTCACGGTCCCAACGACTCCTCCCGGATCTGGCAACATGGCGCCTGGAGGAAATGTCAAGGTTGTCGTGAGGGTCAGAGGGTTTTTGCAGAGAGGTGGGAGAACACTGCCAGCACAGCGACGTCGTTTACCTGACATCAGCTAGAAATTGACCGAGGGGCCCAATGCCTGATTGAGATGGACCCGGAGACACAATCAACGAAGCTGCTCGTGCCTCCATCCACCGACCCCGTGAATGCGAGGGCACAAACCAGAAAAGTGGTGGAGGAGAAGAGCTTTACATTTGACAATTCGTTCTGGTCGCACGACACGGCCGATGCGCATTACGCCACGCAAGAGGATGTCTACAACTGTCTGGGAGAGGAGTTTCTTGACCACAACTTTGAAGGGTACCATACTTGCATCTTTGCCTACGGTCAGACGGGGTCGGGCAAGAGCTACACCATGATGGGCACTCCCGACCAGCCAGGGTTGATTCCCAGAACGTGCGAAGATTTGTTTGAGCGCATCGAGTCCAACCCGAGTCCCAACATCAGCTACAGTGTGAGGGTGTCGTATTTCGAGGTCTATAATGAGCATGTTCGAGATCTTTTCCAGCCGCGCACGGATCCGCCCCAATACCTCAAGATCCGAGAGTCGCCGACAGAAGGGCCGTACGTGAAAGACCTGACGGAAATTCAAGTGAAGAATTACAGCGAGATCTTGAAGTACATGAGGATGGGGGACAACTCGAGGACGACGGCATCGACCAAGATGAACGACACCTCGTCGCGCTCTCACGCCGTCTTCACCATCATGCTGAAGCAGATGCACCACGATTATCGGACAGACGAGACGACGGAACGGTTGGCGCGCATACGCCTGGTCGATCTGGCCGGATCAGAACGAGCCAAGGCGACCGAGGCGACCGGCCAGCGGCTGCGAGAAGGCGGAAACATCAACAAATCTCTGACCACCCTGGGACGGGTCATCGCCGCTCTGGCTGATCCTCGACATGGTCGGCTGCACAATAGCAATCGCAAGAATCGGGACATTGTTCCGTTCCGAGACTCGATCCTGACCTGGTTATTGAAAGACTCGCTCGGAGGCAATTCCAAAACGGCCATGATTGCCTGCATTGCCCCCTCCGACTACGACGAGACCTTGTCGACGTTACGATATGCCGACCAAGCCAAGCATATCCGGACCAAAGCCGTGGTCAACCAAGACCACGTCTCATCGGCGGAGAAAGATGCGCAGATCGCCGAGATGCAGGAGACCATTCGGGCCTTGCGCTGGACGCTCAGTCAGCAGCAACAAAACGCCGCGGCGCCCCTGGTGAAAGCAGCTCAAGAGAGTGCAGAAGCACAGGGGGAAAAGCTCCGCGAATATACCACCAAGTACGAAGGAATGTTGCAGATCATGGAGGAGAAGCTGGCGATTTCCGAATCCAAGGTGCGACAACTCGAGGAGGAGAAGGAGGCATTGACCATTCATTTGAAACTCGTTCTCGACGAGCTCAAGAACCCCATCAAAATCGCGAAAGAGGACGAGCAGAGAGCGGAGAAGTCGCGAGGCCCGACACCAGATATGATCTGGGAAGATGAAGGCTTCCAGAGCGACGAGGTCGAAAGCGACCCCGACATGGACGCTGAAGCCACCGAAATGCAAGCCGAAATGGAGGCTTTGATTTCAGATCTCGGCTTGTTCAGGAAGAAGGTCGCCGCCGACCACGAGGTCTTTGGGATCGGTCTTGGAGCATGACCCGCGATGATTGTGAGCTTGGGTAGCAAGGTGTTGGGGAGTCATTGGTTCGCTCCGTCGCCACATGGCGCACGTCATAAACGCTCTGGAATGTAGATAGTTTGTGTGCAAGGTCCGCTCCGCCAGCCTTCTCATGATAGAATCAACATAGCTCTGTTCGTCCACGGTCCTAGACAATGTGAGGGAGAACACAATGTGGAGAAGCGTCCAGGACGGAGTTAAGAAGTGGGCTTGGCTGAGGTAGGACCACCACTGTGACGGCACGGCAATTTTATACAGACCTAGAAATGACTCAAGATTCAGGACGCGCTTGAGGCCACGCGAGCATCATTCATTCTCGCTCGAGGGGCAACCGCAACTTGAGCAGTCTCACCTGCCTGAGTCGCATATCATGGCCGGTACAAATGCCCCCGCGTCGAGTTCGCCGTTGAATCCTGCGGCAGCCGAGTTCACCATGCCCTCGGAGAGTACAAGGCCGGCCACGGCAAATGTAAATGGAGGGGCGAATGGGGCACCGCAGCAACAACAACAGCAGCAGCAGGAGCAGCAGAATCCCACGGTAAATGGACAGGCAAAAATGGCCAAGCAAAAGAAACCTGATGCGCAGGTTGATCGGTCCGCGACGGCGGAGACCATAGCAGAAGCGGGCACGGGTGCCAAGTTAACAGGGGCACAACTAAAGAAGCAGAAGGCTGCTGAAAAGGCCGCACGGCGGGCTGAGAAGGTGGCCGAGAGGGAAGCCCAGGCTCAGCAGCCGACTGTAGGCTCGTCCGGCTCGAAGCCAGAGTTGCAGCGGCGGCTGTCAACGGGGAAGAAGGAAGGGGACGCGTCCCATCACAAAAGGACCGGCTCGGCCAGTGGGAAGAGCCTCTCTGTGCGTGCGCAGGCGACGGCGGCAGTGGTGCCGCAGGAAAAGCCACAAGAGGGAAAGAAGGTCAACATCTTCTCACATCTGTACCCGAAAGAAAAGAGGGCGACTCTGGCTGGTGCAGGACGAGAGATCCATCCGGCGGTACTGGCACTGGGGCTTCAATTACGCGATTATGTGATTTGTGGGGGCAATGCGAGGTGTGCTGCTATGCTGCTGGCTTTCAAGAAGGTAATCCAGGCATATACCACCCCCCCCGGGGTCGCACTGTCGAGACATTTGACCACACATCTCGGGCACCAGATCTCCTATTTGAGTCACGCGAGGCCGTTGAGCATCAGTCAGGGAAACAGCATCAGGTGGCTGAAGAAGTTGATATCGGCCCTGGATCCCGACTTGGCCGAGAACGAGGCGAAGCAGTTTCTCTGCCAGTCGATTGACCAATTTATCCGAGAGAAGATCACGCTCGCCGACGAGGTGATTGCCCGGGAAGCAAGTTCAAGGATCGTCGACGGAGATGTGATCTTGACTTATGCCAAAAGCAGTGTCGTCGAGAAGACGCTACTGACTGCACACCGCCAGGGGACGCAGTTTCGCGTCATTGTGGTCGACTCTCGGCCCTTATTTGAAGGCAAAAACCATGCCAGAAGTCTCATTCGAGCGGGGCTCCACGTGCAATATTGTCTCCTCAACGGCATCGCCGACGTGGTCGCTGATGTCACGAAATGTTTCCTCGGGGCATCTGCCATGCTGGGCAACGGGAGGCTGTTGTCGAGAGCGGGAACCGCCATGGTGGCCATGATGGCAAAAGACGTCGCTGCGCAAGTGCCGGTGATCGTGCTCAGTGAAAGTGTCAAGTTTAGCGCCAAAGTCGCTCTCGACAGTGTTGTCATGAACGAGCTGGGAGAAGCAGAAGCACTCGTCGAGTCAGAACAACCAGAAACCTTGACTTCATCGGCGCCACCGGCACCATCACTACCTACAGCCGCCACGAAGACGTCGAAAAAAGGAAAAGACGAAGATGATTCGGAGGAGAGGAGGCCGAAGGGACTCGAGGGGTGGAAGGAGGTGCCGAATCTCTACCTGCTGAATTTGATGTACGATGTTACTCCCGCCGAGTACTTGGACATGGTCATCTGCGAGCTGGGAAGTCTTCCACCGGTGGCCGTCCCAGTGGTCAATGGCGTTCAAGGCGAGGATGAATAGAGAGGGAATGTCGTGGAGTCATGAACTGGATACTCCCAGCGGAACTCTGGAGAACTGTAGATGCAGCGACAGCAATGGCAATATCGAAGGGACACGTCCTAGCGGCACAGGATAGGTTCCACAGATCAATCTCACGGAACAAGCCGGGAATGGGCTGGTTTTGGTTGAAAGATGGCTAGTAATTGTCTAGCTTGTCCTTCCCTCCATCATCTGTACGAGTCTTGCGACATAATCGACCTCAACGCCAGTGTTTTTGCGTCCCCGCTTCCCGGCATCCATCACTTTCCCGAGAGTGTATCATCGATGCTATTTCACGATCAGCGTGTGATTCATGCAAGATGCTTCATTTCCTTATAGCCATGTGGCTGCCAACGTGTCTTTTCGTACCTTGATGAATCCGATATCCTGGCTCTTCTCCCGGAAGCATTGGCGGCAAATGTTGAGGCCATATTTTCTGATAAGACCGGCCTTGTGTGTGCAGACACGGCTGTGAAAGAAAACCCAACGTTAGCTCAGCAATCCACAGGCTCGTCTTGCTCGAACAACATCATCCATCGCGGACCGTCTAATGCTGGCCAGTGTTGCTGATGGTAGGAAGACATACCAGGAGCGGGAGCCCTTGCCGAATTGTCGCGGGCGCGAGTACCAAACGCTTTCGTGAGACATGATTGCGGTGTTGCGCCGGGAGGGACGTGCTCTATCGACGCGGCATTTGGTCAGTCCACCTGATGGAGAGGGTTTCCCTTGTGCGGAGAGCAAACTCACTTGTTTCCAACGCAAGCGCTGTCGTAATTGACTTGTCAAAGTTGCTGGCAATTCTATCTCGTTTCCGGATATGATTTTGGCGGAATGTGGGATTAGGTGCCAAGACTGAAGTTGCGCTAAGGGAGTACATGCCAAGAATACGGATGGCAAGATGTGCCAGATACGCAGCCTGTCCCTTGCCTTGGTCGACCTGTCGCTAGTAGTCTCTGACTGATGGCTACCCTGGGTTATGCTAAAAGCGCAGTTTATTCTTGAAAATAAATGCTGGTTCAAGGTGCAGAATGTTCATATCCGTCCTGGGCCTTTAGGTAATTGAACACGCGCGGCAACACTACTCCAGTGTCTCCCTCTTTGTCCCAGTTGATTTACTATACCACTACCCTGTTGGGTGGCGTGTCATTCGCCGTCCCAAGTGACATACGATGGGCACAAACGTGGGAGGTCTAGCAGCCGAAGATCTATCTCTCGCCCCTTCTCCTGCTCACATTGCACTCGCTCTGATTGTGGTCAAGTCGAAGCCGGCTGAAGCTTCGGTGGAAGGGACGACGGGTTCTACTTGTCTTCTAGCATTCACTGACGTATGCCAGCCTATGTCGAGCAGATTCGTCAGGCCATTTCTCACGGCGCCGAAGAAGGTGCCCTGTCTTCCAGCCACGTGAACGCAGCAAACTTTTGGAGAGCAGCGTACGAAAAGTCCGAGATGGACAAGACGAGACTACTTGACAAGATCTTCGAGCTCGAGCAACAAGGACGTCGCACCGGTCCAGGCACCAAACGCCAACGCGACTCGCCATCCACACCCAGAACCAACACGAAATCGAGGCGAAGACGGTTGGAAGATGTTGGCAGCCTTCCCGACACAGGTCGACTGGTGGACCAAGCCGATCTTGGTGATTTTAATATTTGTATGCCTCACATGCGCAACTCTTCTTTCCAGCACCTGACCCTGGCAGATCCGAGAACGTTCCTGCGTGGCATCTTCGCCGTGAGTCGAGCTCTTGCTGGTGATGTTTCAGATACTGGAAACGTTGTGTCCGCACTTCGAGGAATGTGTCAGTCTTTAGCTTCGGGATTCGCCGGTGGCGACCATCAGGTCACTGGAAATGATCCGGGCAACACTTCCCACATACCCACGGCCAACCTTTGCACCGTTTTCGCCCGGTCATATTCCACTATGCTACACGCTCTGGCGATTATTTCAAGCGAAGAAAGGAACGACGGCAACACATACTTTCCTGGAGTTGTGGACGTTGTGTATTTATTTCGGGCCGTCCTTGGTTGTCTGCACAAACAGGCCCTCGACGAAGCCACCAGAAGGAAGGAACAGGCAAAGCAGAAAATGACGAAACCTCGAGGACGGGATACAAAGACCGGCAACTGCAGGAGCCACGATGCTTTGGGCAGATTTACCCAGGATAGCCAGGCCATTGTTGGCGCTGTTGTCCAGTTTATTGCCGACGTCGACGTATCGACAGAAGCACACTGCCAATTGTTAGAGGGCCTTCTCTGCAGTCTTCTCGACCATATCGGTACCGCCCTTTCGCTGCTGGTCTTTGCAGACCGATCGGCACCCTCGTTGACAGAGCAGCCCAGCCTTGTCCCTCCACGTGGACTTGGCGACAACGCCCATCTGCCACTTGATACGGCCATCAGCACCGCAGAGATTGAAGCTCCATATCTTGCTTTCGTGCTTCGCAAGGCGATGGCATTCCTACACGATGGTGAGCCCCGCGTGATGTCTGCACTCTTCTCCATCGGGAATACCGGAGTCGGGGGTCAATCCGGGTTGAGACGGAGGATACAAGAGAGACTACAAAATACTCTTCTTCGCGGTGTCTTTGGCGATGATGACGAAACATTCCATGATTCTTTGAGGCGGGCGGACGACGTCGGGAACGTCGATCTCGTGCAGATACTGGAAGAAATGAAGTCGGAGGAGGATGTGACGGAATGGTTCGTTGGTGAACTTTGGGAGCAACTAGGCTGGGGTGTCCTTTCCGGGAGAGTCGGAATTTGACATTTGCAACGACGTATTACGGTTGTCATGCGCAATCCGCATCTCTGTGCGAAAGAACCAACCTTGTCCATGTGTTTGGCGCGCTTCTGTTGAAATGTTGTCGTGAGGAAAGTTTTCACCACAGCGGATGATTAGTAAGGTCTATGACTTACGGACTCGGTCCGATACGATGGCGGCGACAACTGCTCCGGCACGTTCACAAATATAGACCCAGCACCCTTATCGCATTACCGCCGAGAACCTTCCTTCGGGCTTTTTCGTCCTGTTCGAAGCATCCATCGATAGCGGCCTTGTTGCTCTCGACACTCAACCACATCCCGTCCTTGTCACCGAGCGGCGGAAAGAAGGGATGGTCGGTGCCAAACATGACCCGGTCTGCGCTGCCAGAGGATTCGATGGCCGCTTTCAAACCCGGCTGGCCGTAAATAACGGCATCCAGGTAGATGTTGGTCTGCAGGACGTCCCAAATGCTGCGCTTGGGGCCCTGTTTGGGGCCACCATTTGCCACGAACTCACGCTCGTGCGCCACGCAGGATTCGATGCGGCCGGCAAGAAAGGGAAGGGTGCCGCCGGAGTGGGCGAGGAGCAACTGCAGATCCGGATGGCGGTCAAAGACTCCGGACAGGTACATCCGTGAGACCGCAATGGTGGTCTCGAGCGGGAAGCCGAGGGCCAGAGGCAGGACGTGGCCGGACAGGGCGACGACCTCAGACCCCCCAAAGGCAGCGTCCGGTAGGCCGTAGTGTGGGTGCAGGAAAATCAAGGTCGCGGTCGAAGCGAGGGCAGAGAAGATGGGGTCGAGGGCCGGGTCGTCGAGGCCGCGGCCCAGGCCGGTGGTGCCCATGATGACGCCCTTGATGTGGGCGAGCGACTTGAGCCGGTGGATTTCCGAGACGACGTCCGCTGCGGGAGCCGAGAGGGGAAGGCACCCGAACGCGTAGAGTTTGAGAGGCCGTTCCTGGCTCCCGGCTTGGGTGCTGGTGTTGTTTTCACGGCACCCCGAGTCGAGGTCGTCATTGATTTCCTGGGCTGTGGCCAGGGCGTCCGTCGGTTCGAGGAAGTCAAGCCATGGATTTGCCAGTGACACGACGGAGCAGGTGATGCCATGCAGAGCCATGAACCGGCGTTTTTCGTCAAAGGATGAGTAGGTTGAGTCCACAGGTCGACCACGGGCCGACTGGGGGCGGGAGGGGTCGTCGTCTGAGGCCAGGATGATGAGACGCGGGTCTGCCGACTGGTCGGACGGTTGGTGGATGTATGGCACGGTGGTGCGTGACGAGAGGAGTTTGAGGTATGATGGCGGGTACATATGAGTGTGTATGTCCACGATGGGGATGGAGGGGTCTGCCATGATGGGAATACTGCCGAGATGAGGATGGAAGAAATCTGATGCAGACCAAAAGAGCGAGAGAGAAAGGAATGACAACTATGCTGGCGTGTCGAGAGACTCGAAGAACGCTAATAAGATGAATATACACCAAATTCCCGTACCGGACCGATGGAGAGGAGGTTGAGGTGGCGCGCAATAATTAGTTCAGTTGGTGTGTACGAACGGCGTCCTCCGCTCCCTTATCACCCAAACAGGTGCCGCCTTTCCTATCGCGGAAATCAGACCCCTCATGTTTGGCGGATGGAAGCGGACTTTCTATATCTTCTGATCCAGGTCTTCGGCGGTTCACAATCTTTTGCGTTTTATACTCTCTTGCTGCGAGGTTCTGAGAAGATCCCCCGGTTGTGGCAGCAGTCTCTCGTCCCAAGTTGAGCTGCGGTGGAGCCGAAGCCTGTCTATCCCTGCCCGCACAGCCTCGCCCATCAACGATCATGGGTTCCATGGCGAACGACGTGCCAAAGGGCGTCGAGCAAGACGACTTGATTATTCCGGTAAGTTTGGTTCAGAGTTGGTCAGCTTGACCCTTCACTCGAAGAAAGGACGACCATGCTGAGCATGTCTGTGGAACCACTCACAGCTGATCGACTTTGGCGCCTTTCTCCATGGCGACGCGGCGACGAAGAAGGCGACGGCCGAACAGGTCTTCCACGCGTTCAAGACGTCCGGGTTCTTGTATCTGAAAAACCACGGCGTGCCCAAGGACCAAGTCGCCCTCGCGTTCGCGCAGTCGGCCGAATTCTTCAAGCGGCCACAGGACCAGAAGGACGCCCTGGGTTGGACGACGCCCGACTCGAACCGCGGGTACGTGGCCTCGGGCCGTGAAAAGGTGACGCAGTCCTCTGACCCCGAAGAGATTGCACGCCTGCGAGCCGAGAACCCGGATCTCAAGGAATCGATGGAGATTGGCCGTGAGGGTGTGTCTGGCCTACCGAACCAGTGGCCTGACCGGTTCGGCGACGAGGAGGCCCGCACCTTTACTCGCGACATGCAACACTTCTTCCTGACACTGAAGGACTTGCATGTGAACGTGATGCGGGCGATCGCACTGGGCATGCCCGGCCTGACCGATGACGAGCACTTTTTTGACCCCTACACCGATGGAGGCGACAACACGCTGCGTCTGCTGCACTACCCACCGGTGAAGAAGAGTGTGTGGAAGCACAAACCGGACCAGGTACGCGCCGGTGAGCACAGCGACTACGGCTCCATCACGCTGCTGTTCCAGGACGACGTCGGCGGCCTCGAGGTCAAGAGCCCACGCGGCACCTGGGTCCGCGCCACCCCGATCCCGGACACCATCGTCGTCAACGCCGGAGACCTGCTGGCGCGCTGGAGTAACGACCTCATCAAGAGCACCAAACACCGCGTCATCCAGCCGCCGCCCACGGATGGGGAGGCGGAGGAGGACGAGGAGACCATGTACCCGGCCCGCTACAGCATCGCTTACTTCTGCAACCCCGACTTCGACAAATGGATCGAGGCTTTGCGTGGCACCTGGGAGGATACGGGCAAGAAGTATGGCGGGATCAACAGCGGCGAGTACCTGGTCGCCAGACTCGCCGCGACATATTGATTGGACGGTCCGACGACGACGGATCCCCAGAGGAAGTGCAAGAGCAAAGCAGGTTGTTTTTGAATTCTTTCAATCCGATTCCCATCATGGTAACATACAGTGCCCAACAGCAGCCCAGAAGAAGTAGAGCCAAAGAGCGTCTGTCTATACCTCACCACCCACGGCAGAGATACCACTCATCCGCCTCCCCCTGCCCCTGGCTGTGTCCCTGCCCGCAGGATCCGGGCTCCCGCTGGGCCCACGACTGTGCTCAAACCGCCCATACCGACCGCGGCCATCTCGATCGCCTCTGACCATGAAATCCCCGAATCCTTCACCCTCGGGTCTCCTGTCACCCAGCTCCCAATCTTGGTCGTCAGCGCCGTCAGCCCTGGTGCCGATATCGACGCCAAATCGCCGTCTCTTGCCTCGGTGGCGCTGCTCCCGCCACCAGCCCATGCTGTACCGCTTGCCCGCAAAGACCCGCTCAAAGGCGTCATCATCCATCCACTCGGCGCCGTCCGGTATCAACTGCTGCTGCTGGTGCCCACAGTCCTCGTCCTCGTCCTCGACGTTGGCGTGTATGCTCTCGCCTTCTTGGCCGAAGCTGCGACGTCGAGGTTTGCCGCAGCACTCGCACAGGCCGTCGTCGGCGCTGTGGCACAGGTCGCTCCCAGCCAGGAGTGCCATGGTACCGGCAATACTGCACGGGTTGCACGGAAGGACGTGCCGCATCTTGGTCGTCAGATAAGCGACGGCAGCACACGCCGTCATGACGGCCAACAGGACCTGCAGTGCCAGCTTGCTGCTGTTGTCCTGGACGAGACGTGGGGTGGAGATGGTGGTCTGAAGTTGGCCGAGCGTTGTCGACGACGAGGACTGCCGAGGCCGTAGACGAGTACTGTTACTGGTCTCGACGGGTCCTCTCATGTTAGCGTGAATGGCCTGCGCCATGTAGATGCGATAAAAGTCGTTGATGGCGTCGAGCAGTCGATCCTGGTTGTCTGGACCCGCCAGCACCTTGGGATCGCGTTGGTCGGTGCCGTTGAGAACGGCTTGAAAGAAAATGTCGTATGTGCTCGCGAGAGCCGGATTCTCCGCCACCGTGCCAGTTCCTCCATTGAACGCGGTCATCTGCTGCGCCAAGTTGTTCTGGATGCGGAAATCAAACGATTTCACTCCCGCGGTGCTGTTCGGGTTCGCGAGCAGGGCCACAGATGACTCGTCGACGAGGGGTGGATGTTGGGCGTCGACAGCGGTGGTGTTGGCTCTCAACGTCAGATTTGCTTCCAGCTGTTGGATCTGCTGATAACAGATCATGGTTGTCACTCGACTTTTGTCGGAGCTGCCGAGCTGGAAATAGCCGAACGTCAATGCCAGGCTCGGACAGCCCACAGGAGGATTGTCGCCAATGTATTGGCCCCGCGCCTCGCCGTCATTGCCATACACGGTGGCGTTGTCCCCAAACAGCAGATCTAATTGCGCACCAGCATATGTGCCCGCACCGCCCTCTGGAAGCTCAAAGTTGTTCTCGTACACCACAAACGACTGGTTGCCCTGGTAGCCCCCGAGTTGGCACTTGTCCGGCAGTGCTGCTGATGCGGCGACAAAGGCCTGGTCTGTCGCATAAGCCGAATCTGACCCAGCTTGCTGAGTGCTGAGGTTAAAGGACGAACTTGGCAAAATGTCACATTGGAGATTGGCGCGCAGGGCCGGCAGCCTGACGGTGCTGGAACCGACGAATGTGTTCAAGGCATCCGTGACCTGGTCAGAATTCTCGATGGAGAACCGGGGAAAGACCAGTCCTTGATAGGTAAATTCGGGGTAGCTCACGTTCATGTGCTCGATGAGGTCCGTCATGGCGGCTGCGCCATTGTCATTGGAGAAGCTGTCGGGCCACTGGAGATGGAAGTCGTCCAGTCGTGTGAGAGACAGGTCTGGCCCGGAAATGGCAAAATGCTGCACCGTGTACAACCCCGCCACCACGACGGCGAGGAAGCTGGCCAGAGCTGCGGCCACAATGGACAAGAGGCCGCCCCAGTAACGAGTTCGGAAGGCCTGAAGCAGGGCAAAGGGGGGTGATTTCCCCAATAGATGGTTTAGAATGCTCCGTTTGCTGATCGCATTGCCCTCGGCCAAGTTGGTCCACGGCGCCAACATGGCCACATTGAAGTCGAGTGCGTTGATGAAGGCAGCGATGACCAGCATCACCACAGCGGGAATGTAGTGGCTGTAAATCTCCGTTCGCTGATTGTCCGCGACGGTATATAGGCCATGATGGCGGTCAGAGGAACGCTGGAGCAGCTCCAGCACTATGATGATCACGATGGGTGAGATCAGAGTGATGGCCATCGCGGGGATGCTGCTCGTGAGTGGCTTCCACCACGAGAGGGCCATGTTTGGCCTGATGGTCGGCTCATCTGGCTCTCCTTCTGATGTGACGACCTTGAAGCTGGCGCGCCCCGTCTCGGCCGCGGTAGCGATCGCGGTACCAAACTCGAAGCCGGCCAATGCAGATTTTTGATTCTCGTCACTCGGAGTGCCTTGTCGGCGGAACAGTCGATTGAGTTCGGTGCTCCTTGTCAGGATCATGGCCATGGTTGCAATCGAGCTGGGATCGCGGGGTACCACGCCGCGAGGAGCGAGAAAAATTAATGCGACGGATGCGCCAGCCAGCAGAGCGAAGCAAGAAACCATGGTCCACAAGGAAACACCGTTGACGCGAAGCCGTTCCTGGGACTGCGTGACCGCCGCCGGGGTGATATCACTGCTTGGGCTCCTGAGAGTTTGGTGGGCATACTGCGCGAGGATGCCTTTGTAAGTCTTCTCGGCCGCCGTGGCCATCTTACTGGAGTTGAACAGCACGTCCGTGTTCGTCGTGCCGTCTGTGAGGGCCATGAGCGTCAAGAGGGCATTCCCAGCAGACCCATCACCATTATCCGGATCTCCGAGCATGGCTTCGGCCGGGCCCAGGGACGCGACAAATAAGGACGTCACGTTCCAGTCTGAGAGGTCGGGGAGCGTGGTGTTGCCCGCCTTGGGTATCGTCGTGACGGAGACACCAGTCCGGTTGCCGTCCGGTGCGACGCTGGAGTCATTCGTGACGTGAACTTTGCTCATCACATACGAAGGCGTACAGAAGACGTTGGTCATGTTGGCCAAAGTGCGAGAGACGTTGCTGGCAATGGTGAAAGATCCTCCCGCGAGTGCCGTGGCATTGTCGAACAGATCTTGCTGATAGCGAATGTCCGTGATGGTGAACAGTAAGCCTTTGGGCCCTTGTGACCGATCGACTTGACTGGCATTGGTCGTTGAACAATACATCTCTTGCATGGTGCCGGTCACCTGTCGACTGGGCAGTATGTCGGTATACGGATTCTCGGCAGGAATGGTCAGAATGGAGAATTGATCGCACGCATCCCCCGCCTCGATGATGAGGGATATGTTGCTGGAAGTCGCAAAAGCATCGTTGGCGTTGGTATCATTGACCATCGCCGGCGTATTCAACTTCGCATTGATGGGCTTGCACGCCATCAATGGCACAAAAGCATCGACTTCTCCTGAAAGCGTCCCGTTGGCCGGCAACGAGACCGCCGCGCTCGGGTCGAGAGCCAGCGTGCCATATGCAAAGTCCAGTGTGACGCCGTCGGACAACGGGAGTCCTTGCGCCACGTTCCCATAATATGCGTACACCGGGGTTGGGGGAAAAGTGGTGGAATCCAGATTCAGACTGGTGCTGAATGTATCAACTCGAACAGAGACGTCTGATCGCGCCATATTTGTGGGAAGAAGAATTAACAGGCCGGTGGAGAAGACAGTGACAACTTTTAATAATACAAATCCGGTAACGGTAACGATGATGGGTATATGTCCTCGCTTGAACGCGTCAAGCAAAGACAACAGCTGAAACTTGGAGACGTAGTCGAGGAGAAGGCCTTGAGACGCTTTGATCGGACCTCGCTGGAGGCTATCGAAAGGCATTGCGGCTTTGGTTTGATAGTCCACCATTCGCCAGGCCGCAACCAAAAAGACGACGACGATGGTGGGGCCATAACTCCACGAGTCGTGACTCATGGATGCCGGTACGGAGAAGCCAGCGTTCTTCCGATCAAAATGCCACAACAAAAGGAGTCCGATGAGAAGGAGGATGAAGGTCACTGCAAACAACGCCAACACCCACTGCCTCAGCCAGATGGACGTCCATAATGGGGGGAATGGACCCGGCGGAGGCGCGGTCACCTCCTCGAGGGACCCGTCCCGTGGATGCTGGCGGAGGGGGATCGCATTGCGCGGCGCTCCATCCTCCTCAACCGGTGAGATCGGGATGTAATGCTCATTTGCCGCGGGCTTCGGCGGGAACAACGGAGGCAGATTCCTCAACCCAGGAGCATGGATGGAGGGGAATCGTAGCGGCCTGGGACTATGCGACCGGCTTTGTGGAGGTCGAGTGGTGGAGTCAGGAAGGAGTCTCTCACTGCTGTGGCCGCGAGAGGGCTGGCTGGCACGGCGCTCAGCCTCCCTCCTCTCAGCGTCGGTCACGGGAACATCGAGGAAGACTTCGCGCGGGCTGCTGTCCATGTTGACTCTGCGACATCATTATTGCATTGCTTGCTTCCTTCTTTGTCTCTTTGGTGTGTGGTGTTGATTGACTTTGCCTTTCAATCAGAGGTCAGTCAGAAGTCGTTCCTTTGTAAGCCCGTCATTCACCCCCCACACACAGAACAGCTCAGCTGCAAATAGCAACTCGTGTTTCAGGCTAGGCGTCCAAGGGGCTGAAGCAGTACCAGCACAGCCCCGATGGCCCTAGCATCAGCCACCATTTCCGCTTGGCACCAGTATTGGTCCCCCATTCCCTCCTACGAAGTCCGTGACTCTGCGATCCTTCGACATCAGACATCTGCGGAATCGATGCTCAAACTCGTGCCATAAGCAACACATTGTGGCAACGGTGCCTCACACAAATCTAGATGCAGAACGATTGAGCTTCAGTCTACGGAAGCTGCACGTCTTGCCAAGCCCAACAGCCCAAAGTCAGACTGCATCTACAGACTCACGACATATGACCGTCGAGTTGATTCCCTTAGGGACCTCAACATTCTCTTCAGTGACGACCTGCGAGTAGATCTTGGGCCCCGTGGGATTGAGCGCAGTAAGACAGCTGGCTGGCTCGCGGCGGCCGTGACCGCGTCCAAGATGGCGTCGACGCCAGAGCCACCGGGAGTCGCTGCCTTGATAGCAGACGGATCCTCCTGAGCAGACCTCTCGAAGCACTTGGTAGCACCCAATGAGGCGAGGTGAGCATGGTGCTTAGCAGAGCTGGTCGTCAGAATGGTGGCCGAGGGCAGAGCCAGTCGAAGGAGCTGGATGGCGGCGGCGCCGACGGCAGAACTGCCGCCCAGGACGAGGATCGATCTCAGAGGGCTGCTACCGGTAGGATCAAGATGAGGTAACGGAACGTGCAAGCCAACATCGACAGCGGCCGCGGCCGTGAGATAGCAGATCCTACCGATTGACCGGTCAGTGTCCCGTATTCAATTATCTCCTTCATAGACCGAAGTGTCTTACGGGAGCGATGCCGCTTCCTCGAAAGACAATGAAGCAGGCTTCTGAGCTACCACATGCGAAGGGACCGTTATGATCTCCTGAAAGGCCCCGCCTCGGTTGCCCATGCCGCAAGGGCTGAAGACCTCGTCTCCGGGTTTGAAGTCCTTGATTGATTCACCGACCGAATCGATGACACCGGCGGCATCATTACCAAGCACCGTGGGCCAGGACTGCACCGTCACTCCAAAGGCACGATTTTTCCAATCCACTGGATTCAAAGCGACCGCTCTGGTGCGGATGCATATCTCATCGGGGCCTGGAGTAGGGTGCGGGACCGAGACTTTGGTAAACGGCCCTCCTTGTTTGGAGAGTTGGTACTGCAGCGAAGTTTTCGACATGGTGGTGAATTGATTGCTGGTTTGAGAAAAGTGCTTTTGGGGCGTAAAACTTGATATTTTACATGTTCGTACGATGGGAAGAAAAGATTAAGGCTAGAAGTAATAAAAAGTTTTAGCAGCTGGGATAAAGGGACGTGTTAGTAAATCTAAACTCGAGTAAGTGGACAGCACTGGTGATTTATTGAACTCCCGACTGTATGCAACCGCCCTGCTTCTAATCCCAAGGACGAAGCAAGACGCGGAGTTGAACGGGGAGTTAAACCTTCAGCCATCAAGGCACCCGATGCCGGTGAACATGGAGCCACCCGGCTTCGACAGCAGAGTCCGAGCTGTTCAGCAAGTTTGCCTGGTCCGGCTGGTATGCTGGCCTGGTCAACGTCACGGGGTTCAGGCTGCCAGGCTTAGGTAGTATATCATCCTTCAACAGCTCACCTCAGGACCAGACCACACAAGCTCAGACGGCCTCACCTCGTCTTCTCCGGCTCGTAGACCTGTCAGCATGTGATTACATGTTTCTCGCGAGCTGGGAATCGCTTTGGAAAGAAAACTGGCCTGTTAAATTGGCATTGTTTACAGCAGAGGGCGATCTCTGAACAGAAAAGTGCAGTACGGAGAGTCATTGTGACTGGCAAGGCCTATACTCTCCCCACACGGCAGAGATGTTGGCCACAGTCTTCCTTCCGTCGACCGATTTCGGTCACCCGTGTGCCATAACGCCTTTGCTGTTCCCTTGCTTCATATCGCATTGTCATCCTGAGCTCCCCGTACAAGAAAAAGTCGGTTGGGACGATGAAAAGACGACGTCGAATTCGATGGTAGAGAAATGAAAGGGGTTTTAATCTGCTCAGACAATCATCTGTGCAACACCCTGGCCACCCAGCGTCTTGCTTCCGACAAACTCCTGTTGCTTCAGCCCGGCCACCGCGTAGCAGAGGCCGGCCAACAACAGCACCACGGCGGCGGCAATCAGACTGCTGCCCTCCACGAGCAGACTCAGCCATTGCACGAGCGACATGACTCCGTAGATGGCCGCTCTCATGTAGTTGGTGGTGAAGCGGGCGATGAAGGCGTCGAATTTCGACGACGTCGGGCAGATTCGGAGGAGGAGTGGTATTTCAATAAAGATGAGGATCAAGGATGACACACTGTGAATACAGGTCAGCCCGGCTCACCAAGTATTCTCCGTCCACTCACAGTAATAATATGCTGAAGAGGATGAGAAGGTTGAAGTGGAAGATGTTGGCGATTCCAAGTGCCACACCAAGGATAATGCAAAGGACCCCGAGCCTGGTCGTTGTGTCAGTCTGGTCCATGTGGCAGAAGAGTGGTGTCCAGCATGTCTGGTAAACAGAGACTGCGGCGAGACAAACGGTGGGTGAGAGAGCCTTACCATTGCCCGTAGATGCCTGCGTCATTAGTTAGCCTGCGCACAGCACAAATCAATCGCCCGTCACACGTACTGAAGTTGCGAGACCTGAACTCCTCCGCCAGTGTCATCTTGAAACCCTTTGCTGTTCACCGTCTGCTCGTGGGTATGTTTGCCGCGTTGTGGCCACAACCAAATCGACGCCACTCCACGCTCTGTTGGCCAAGGTATCGGAGGCAATCTGTGAGTGCAGCGTCTTCCAGCTCACTGTAGCAGCGAATAAGCTGGTGAGATCAAAGATTGGGGCGGTGGGAAGGGTGTCTGGAAAGCTTTTATTGTCGCGTTGTTGCTGACGGGGTTCTGAGAAGTCTGGCAGGTGCACGGGAACGGACACTAGAGCCGATGCGGCAGTGGACAGAGGGTCAACTTTTGAAGTCAATGTTGTCAAGGCGCTCTCTGTCTGTCTGTCTCTCTCTCCCTCACAACTCTGAAGGCTAGTTATAGGCGTTCAGCAAGGCTTACCGCGCCTCACTGAGTCTTGGATGATGGAAAGAATGCCGTTGCCTGGCCGCAGGCGGCTCCGTCCTCAGCTGAAGCTGCCACGCGTCGGTTTCACACCACTCGGAGAGGCACTTTGAGCCAAGGCTCCTGCTGATCATGGATGTGCTATTGGAGGAGCAACCAGGCACCTACAGTTAATAGTGTATGACACACACACACGCACAATCTCAGGTGTACACCACTATCATTGTCATCTGCAAATGCTGCGCCTTGCGCCATGCGGGTAAGCTTTGGTGATTGATGCCCCTCCGATCTAGCCTCCAATGCATCCTTCCCTCCACTCTCCACCGAGGTCAGCCGGCAGCATAGACAACTATGAATCGGTTAGAAAGATGGGCAGCATTCGGATAGGGCAAGACATACGTCTGAAGACGTCGTTTTGGACGTAGTAACTGCCGCTCTCGGGCAACAGGTTAAATACTTGAACATAGCTCATCGGTTGAGGTTGATCATCCACCTTCCACCGACCACTGTCAGCCACTGGTCGCCCCGGACGGGATATGTGGTGTCCCCGCATCGAGGATGGCTTACCATGAGAGCGCCGGTCACCAGCACCAAGATGCCGCCGGTTTCATTCGACGGCTGAGCGTCGACCGTGTCAACGCGGTGCTGGACTTTCTGAAACGGCAAGTTCTGCAATGTGGTATCAGACCAGCCGCGGCCGACGACCGATCTTATATCCCAACTCACCGACAACTTCTCAATAATGGATGCAGTCCCCTGAAACGGATCTTTCTCGAATGTGAGCATCGACCTGTCTTTCTGCACGAGAGAACATGTCCATCAGCGCTTTTGTTCGTCGCATCCAAAGCTCACCCCGAGGGTGTGTGAAAGAGCATACATAGAGAGCGGCTAATTGTGTCCGGTCGGCATCGAAGGTCTTGTAGTAAAACTCAACAAACTGTTCTGGTCCAGCTGTCAGAACGTGTCGTCCGGGAGCGGGGACGTCTTTCGGTTCTGTTGATCAAAAGGAGGGCCGACGTACGAGCAATCGTCTGAAAGTCTACAGGACCAAATGTTAGCAATTTGTCAGTCCACCAAAATACCCACGGCAGCCCGGTCACGATGGTTAGAAGGCCATATCGTGCTGTCCCTTACCTGCCATGTTGGCGATGAATGACACCAAGGTCCAATCTCAAACAAGACTGTATGGCCGTTCCAATGAGGAGGGGGAGGGAGTAACCACACTGGACCCAAGTACTAAGCGGTGGTGGGGAATATCCCAGGTGCTGGCAGCAGACTCGCGATCGCGCTTTCAGACATCACGTGTTGCCAAGGTTCGGTCAATCAAATTCCACTCCGGCCCTGTTGGATTCACTCTTTTTCTTCAGTCTTCTATGATCGAACCTTGACAGACTGCCATATGTTGAGATCTCGAGCCCGGGGCTTGATGATTCTGGCATGATTGACGCTCATCCACCACCGCTCAACGGTCCAGACGATTAGCATTTGCTACTCGCAGCACAAAAGCCAGCTCACCACTTTATTTCCACCAATCCTTTCCCTCGGTAAGCATATTTCGTCCTTCATCCTTCCACCCTGACCCTCTGCTTCGACCGCACCGCTCTCCTCGCACGAGGCTGAAACCCGATGATTTGCACCAAATATGCTCAAAACGATAACTGACGATGGCGGGTTTACTGGCTTGTCACTGAGTACAAATTGTAGTCTCAACAGTATGAGGGTTTCATCGACGCTTAACGCCACTTCCGGCGCGAGCTATTTTTATTTCACTTTCTTTATTTTTCTTTACCGAAGGTGATGCTGACGGTTGGAGTGGACTAGGATGTGAGAAGAAACAGGATTGAATTTGTTGGCGGTGGTCAGACTTGCTCTCGAGTTCGGCCCCACGAGATCAACATATGCATCTGTAAAACACACCTGCCTTCTCTTCTACTGACAACAATATCATGCAACCAATGAAGCAGCTTTTCACTTATTCTCATTGACTGATTACCGATCATTCTATTACCGCAACGTCATGCAAGACATGACCAGTAAAGTGATCCAACAGGGTCCTACCATGACTTGGACGTCAGATTAGGATATTCCTGTCTCTGTCATCCTCTTTTGATCCTCTTGTACCTACCTCCGTACCCACCTCCGTACCTACCTCCTCCCTCTTCTCTCGACGCCCCGCTCTCCTTCCCTCTTATGCCACGGATCCGACGGCCAAACCCATCCTCGGACCGTCCTCGCCTCCCTCTTCTCGCCCATCTGAGGCTCCGGAATCCACTTGTCCTTGCCGTCCTTCCCCCTTTCCTCGTCTTCCTCGTCCGCGTCATCCTCGTCCCGGCCACTCCAATCCCACACTCGCTGCCTCGTCAATGCGCCCGGCCCGCCCACGTCCATGAAACTGCTCGGCTGTCCCGGCAACGGGGTGGCCTTGGCCAACATGAGCAAAAAGTACAGGGCCAAGGTCACCGTCATGGGCACTTCGGCGTCGCCCTTGGCATTCCCACTCTCTCGCGCGGCTGTCTTGGTCTCGATGGCGTCAGCGACTTCCAGGTAGCCAAAATACGGCTGGTCCCGGGCGTCGCACCCGGCCCGGACACACACCAGCTCGATCTCGGTGATGATGAAGCCATAGCGACAGCTGTGATCGCGCATACACTTTTGCAGATGCGCCAGCGTCTTCAGATACTCGACCTTGCGCGCGGGGCCCTCGCGGCGCATGCCCGTGTTCCAGCGGTCGAAGGAGCGCACCAGCCCGACGACGCGGCCCCGGGGCAGGCCCGAGAGGGTCCGATCGGCGTCGGTGGGGTAGTTGGCGAGGAAGGTCGGCGTGTTGCTGGTGTTGACCGAGTTGGATCCCGTCTGCGAGGCGGCCGGCGCCGAGTACAGGGAGATGGAGTTCGCGCCGAGCGACAGGCCCGTCGCGGCGTTAATTTTGGGGAAAAAGATCTTCGCGACGAGGTTGGCTAGGTCGGGTTCCGACGCCGGCGTGACCGTGGAGGCGTTGGTGTTGGTGAAGGGCAGCGCGGTCGTCTCATGCTGAAAGTTCAGCAGGGTGAGCAGGTCGGGAATCGTGGACATGGTTTGGAGAGAGAATGACTTCCACGGCCGGATGTTGCGGACGTCCCACCAAAAGTGGCTGCTGAGGCCCCGGCCGGTGGGAAATGTGAGGTGGCGGACCAGATTGATCGGCTGGGTCGGTTGGGTCAAGTACGCCAGCAGACTGCTGGTCGGAACGGTTCCGAACATGGGTGGAGGGCTGGTCGACGTCGGCCTCGAGAAGGTCTCCAGGTCAATGGGCATGTCAAACGTGCCTTCCAGATTGATCATCGGCGGATCCAGCAGGGGTATGGATGGCGCCGAGGAGGACGAGATGTACGTCGACGGATAGAGTGTCGGAGATGGCCTCTGCTGCGGGAGAGATATGTACACGGGCAGCTGGCGATATGTCGGGTAGCCAAAGCGATTGAGGATGCTGGTGTCAATGCTGGACGCCGATCCCGATCGAGAATGACCTTTTGCGGCCCGGTTCATGGTCGCATACACCGGCACGGGTGATGGGTTGGCCGAGCTGGCTCTCGAGCGCGAGACATTCGAGACGGGCGAGATGAGGTTGGCGCACTCGGCCGGCTCCGTGGCGCTGCGGTACACAGACGGCCGACCATTCTTGGAGACCGCCGTGTGGGCCGTGGACGACCATGAACGTCGATGAGGCGGGCCACTGGCGGCCGACGGGTCGAGACAGGAATCTTGTGTCCTGATCTTGGGCAGGAGAGTCGGCCCATGCTGGCGCAGGACCGGTGACCGACTCGGGGTCGAATTATTCGTGATTAACGATTCAGGTGAGGTGTCATTAGTGCCGTATGAAGAACTCGACAGACTCCGAATATGATGAATATGATCATCACCTCCACCGCCCCCACCACCCCGACGTCGCCGCTGTCCAGCAGTGGCAGGAGTGGGAGCCTCGGGAGGCGTCAGCGGTCGATAACGGTAAGGCGTCAAGGACATGCTGCCGTGAAGGTCAATACCACGGGCAGGGCCTCTTTGGGGGGGAGAAGCCAGCTTCTCAGAGTGGAGATGATATGCTCAGAACAATAGGAAAGAAAAAACAGCGAAATACCAATGAGAATCCGACTGAAATCAACACGATCTGGAGGAGAGAAAACGAAAGGCTGTCAGAGCCCGAGGCAGGAACCGGTATAAATGCGCGGGCTATGCGACCCAGAGGGGCCCGCGTGAAGCCAACAGCAGGATGCAGGTCATCGTGCCGATGAAACGTGGAGCTGGAGCAGGAATATAAACACGTCGCCCAGCCATCGAACGTGGAGGTCCAAAGCTCGTGATGGATGACGCGCGCCAGAGCGAGGCCAGCTATTTCCGGCGACGCGTAAGAAATATTGCGTGTTGAATCAGGCTCGCCGTGTAACAGCTGGTACAATCCTCAGCTGTCGGTCCGACCAAAGTAATCTGAGTCGGCGCTTGGGCAACTGTCGCGGCCTCGGTCAGTATGGCAAGCCGCTTGCCTGCTATTCTCGGTGAAGCTCGAGGCGGCAGCACTTGTCTGACGCTTTGGGTCTGCGGCTGCCGCTTGGCGGCCGGAGAAAATAACCAGGCAACGCGAAGCGCGGTGCAGATGAGACCGGGATCCAGCGATGTTTCATGCACTTCTCTCTGCCGTGGTTGGTGGGAGGGCGAAGCGCCAGAGGTAAATGAAAAGAGGCTCAGCAGGTGTCAAGTGTGGGCTGGCGATGTGCCCAATGAAGGCAGGTTTGCCGCGCTGGTGTCGTTGGACCTTCCTCTTCTGTCCGCACTTGGAAGCCTTGCCTTGCCAGCCAGACACGCCCCTGCGCGTGGCACCCACCACCAGGACGCCAATCTGACACGAAGTCATGCGCGTGAGTCATGATGGTTGCCCACCTCTTTTGCTCTTCTGCATCTCAAATCACCTCGCCTACATGCATCTTCCACTCTGCTGCAGCATTAGCTCGACCGATGCTTTGAAATGCCGTTGAAAATGGCCAACTACTGGCCGGCGTGGCCGCGACGGGGAGCTATGTTTCATCTTGGGTCACTTCGGGACGAAACATGTCCTTGAATGGCCCCCGCACTCGACGGCCGATAACCTCCCAGGATGGAGGTCGGTCGTGGCGAAAACGGTTGAGCAGAAACCCGTTGAGCATTCCCTCTATGTACAAGCCGTGCTCAGTTCGATCCACATCCATGCATCCGTCCATGACGACGTCACGGTCAAATCCCTTTCCATGCCATGCCATGCCCGTCCGGCGCAACAAGAGCCCATCAAGTATGGTATGATAAAAATCTAGAGGTGACAGGTGAGCGATGTAGCAACACCATGAGTGCGCCTGGATGCTGTACAGAGAAGCCATTATGCTTTGATCTCGTATTTCCTTCGGAACATTTCGTCCACCTCGACCAGATAATATGTGCCCGAGACCAGAAGATCCACGTTGCCCACCGGTTTAAAGTCCTTTTTCAGATGGGCTCTCTCGCGAAGCAGGCACATCTGCCACCACGTCAGCACGGGGATGTATGTCAAGGCCGTCGACACTCACCTGGTCATAGGTCTCTGGCGGCACCACTCGTCGCGCCTCGAGTCGTTCCTGCAGATTGAGTTTTTCCACCATGTCGCTGGTGTCGCCCACCACCTTCAGGCTGAACATGGAGCTGGCCAGGCCACTGCCGTAGCTGAAGATCCCGAGTCTCTTGCCGTAGAGTTGCTTAGGTGCGATGTTGCTGATCAAGCCGACAATGCCGCCATACACACTGCCGCAGTACATGTTCCCACAGAGCGTCGCGACTTGGATGGCCGGCTGCACGCGCTCGGCGAAACGTTTCTTGGTCAGCGCCATGAACGTCTTCTCGACGTTCTTGTCCGTCAAAGACGCCTTGTACTCCAGGTCGCGCAACTCGGGAGCGACGCCGGAGAACTGTGGGTTGGTCGGGTCCTCGAGGAAGTCATTGTACAGCAGCCGGGCGTACGACTTGCTCACCAACTTACAGGTGGGAGCGTGGAATGCCATGTAGTCGAATCGATCCAGGGGCGTTGGGGGGTCCACTTCAACGTGGACGCCGTTGCCGTTGACCACCACTTCCTTGCCATTCACCACGGCGCCGGTCCCGGCCGACTGCACCACCCGCTCGCGCGCGTTGTACGCCTTGTAACAAGCGTCCACGGCCTCGGTGTAGCATTGGAGAGAGAACTGCCCGTCGACATAAGGATATTCGCTGGTCAGGTCGGGCTTGTAAAAGTCGTACGCATGAGTGACATAAGACCCCCGAAGACCGGACTCGAAGACCAGCGGGGCATCAGGCCCGATCAGCATGGCGACGCAGCCCGCACCGCCGGTGGGACGGGCATTGCCCTTCTTGTACAGGGCAATATCGCCCGCCACGACAATCGCATCTCGGCCGTCCCAACTGGACGACTCGAGCCAGTTCAGGGCGTTGAACACGGCACTGGTGCCGCCGCTGAAGACGCACCGTCAGCGGACGCCGTGGGCGGGTCGATGGATTCAGACTCACTAGCATGCGTTGTAGGAATCGACCCCTTCGACGTTGAAATTGCCCGACTCGGCAAAGAGTTGCATCAGAACCGATTTCACACTTTTGCTCTTGTCCAGCATCGTCTCCGTGCCGACCTCCAGTCGGCCAATATTCTTCAGATCGATCGCGTACTTCTTGATCAGGCTCGACAGCGTCGTGAGGGCGATGGAATAGATGTCTGCCAGTCCGTCAGCGCATTCCCGAGCAATCACACGAGCCGAGCTGACCTTCGCGATCGTCGCAGAACGACATCTTGGTCTGACCCAGGCCGATGGTGTATTTGCCTGTTGACACGCCATCGAATTTCTCCAGGTCGGCTTGATCCACACACTGCCACCCGTCAGCGCTCTCTCATCCTCGAGGCACACAGAGCAAATATCATACCTGGCTCGGAAAGTAGATTTCGATGGCTTTGATGCCGATGTTCTGCGGTCGTGTCGCCATTCTGCTGCCGCTGTCCAAGAACCACAAAAATGGCGAGCACAAAGGAATCGACGGGCGAGAAGACAATCCGACTCAACGGCGGCGACGGCCAGCGGGTGGCGAGAGTTGCGGTGTACCGGACGCGACCTAACCTGAGAGGGCGGTGTGGTGAAATGAGGCGACTCGAGGACGATGAATTAATCAATTCGCGAGCACAAAAGAGCGGCAGAGCTGCATGCAGACAAAGAGAGCGTCGACAGTTCTGGGGCACAAGAAGCCTTTTCACCACAGGCCGACCCGGTGCGGCGATCGAGACTCGTTATCTCAAAAACCTGTCTAGGGTGCGAGCTGTCCCCAGGAACTAGGTATCCTATCATCGACGCCCAGAAAAAAGGATCAATCTGTTGAACAGGGGTGTGCTGGAGAAGGACAAGCTTCGGGTCCAGCAGCGGCCAATCGCGCTTGCGCCTGCTAGGCGGTGAGCAAATCAGATGCCATTTGGGCGCAGTGGCATCATTCGGCAGCCCGGTTCCTGCATGAATCCTGCATCTCGACCAGGCCCAAAAGGACGGCCGACATCAAGAGCTTGCTGTGGCATTGTTCACCATTGCGTGGCTGAACGCGCCGTCCAGATGGCACCACTTCTCAATCAATCAACCGCGTGCTCTCTTGCTCGGATGTGCCATTGAAAATGTCACGCCACGCTGGATCCATCAATCTGAGACGGCTCGAGCCGACCAGATTAATGGCAGGGACTGGATGCTGACCACCCCGTCCATCATCTTTGCAGACTGCTGTCACACGTCCGTTCCAGTCATGCTCGTTCTGGGCAAAAAAGGTCTATTTCCCTGCTTGGTCTATCTTGTCGCCTCCCAGCTCTCTCATCGGTGCTGGCCTAATGTGGTACAGGCTTCAAAAGGTGCCGGGCAAGACACTCAGTCGACCACCATCGGTGACAACGACACAGCCATTGATGTAGGCGCCAGCCCTGGAGCACAGCCATAGCACGACTCCGGCCATGTCTTCCTCGTCCCCACTCCGTGTGGCCGGAACGACGGCTTTGTCAAAGGTGCCCTCGACGTTGTGGATCTCGGTCTTGCCTTGAGCGGTGTACATATCGTGCGTCATTTCGGTGTAGTAGAGCCCGGGCGCGATCACGTTGGCCCGGATGTCGTAGGGAACCAACGTGGTCGCGAGTACCTTGGTCAACTGGATGACGGCGGCCTTGCTCGGTCCGTAGGAGAAATTGCCAAACGATCGACGGTTGAAGCCGGCAATGGAGCCGGTCGTGATGATCTGAGGCCGAGGTTTGACGCTGGTCGTGCTGTCGGGCTGCGGCCGTTTCTTGTTCGCGGCGTCGAGCAGTTCCAGAAAGGCGGCAATGGTGAAGTGGACGCCGGTAACGTTGATCGCGTATGTCGAGGTCACCGCTTCGGGCGTGGGCGTCCACATGTTTTGGGCCAGCTCAGACAAAGGAATCGGTTGCTGCTGTTGGTCCACGCTCGGCACCGGCGGGCCAGAGACACCAGAGTTGGCAATGAGGACGTCAATTGCGCTGACATGGGCTCGGACCTGGTCGGCGCATGCTTGCAGAGACTCTTTGGACGTGACATCGCCGACCAGGGGAATGATGTTGCCACCGGGAACCGAGGACGCCGTCTCTTTCAGAGCGGCCTCGCGACGGCCGATGATGAACACCTTTGCGGCGCCGTTGACCGCCAGGGCTCTGGCCATCATACGTCCCAGCCCTAGAAATGTGAGATGCCCGTCAGCGGACGGCCAATATGAGAATACAATGCGAGTCCGACCATAACGGAAGAAATCACAGACAGGTTGGCACGCGGGCCGAGTGACTGACCGGAACCACCACCAGTGATCACGGCAACGAGGCCATTGACGTTGAAGAGATTGCCTGCTTCGATCTTGGGAATATCTGATGACGCCATATTCGATCTCGACTAGGGGACGACCACAGAAAGATGAGATCCCGATCAAATAAGTCTATACTATCCACTGACCGTCTCTATAGGCGTCTCCTGCAAGACCACTGGGCAGTCAACAAGAGTGATTGCTTCGGTGGGTCGAACGGCCGCTTTTTTGCTCATGTCGTTCTCGGTGCGGAATCAGTCCGAAGCGGCCGCTACGATAAGACAGATTTGGCTGGCCATCTCAAGTCGGTGTCGCATGTGGCAGTTCATACTCGATGTTTTCTATGGACGACTCTATGGCTGTTCTCTTGGCGAATAGAGAAAGACCAACAGTGTATATACGTGAATTCCAAGGTCCCTGTTGGTAAGATCCAATGCCCTTTACCGGCTCCGGATCAACAAAATTCCTTCACCTTGGCGTCAATAACAATCCCATTGTACTGACTCTCCAAGTCTTGTTCTGCCTCCGGGGGGCCCGTCTTATTTCTTTCCAAAGCGCAGCTTTCCCTTCAACTTGTTCAACATTCCCGGCTCATAACTCTCGCCTCGATCACCGCTGGTTTGCACGTGCGTGCCGTCGGGAAGAGTCCCCGGACTGATGCTACGATCTTCGCTCCGAAGACCTGCCGGGACCTGGAGTGTCCCACGTCCTCGCTCTGGCGGGGATGGCTGATGGCGAGCTTCTCCGGCCACACTTGGGTTTGAGGCACCAGAGATGCGACTGTGCGCCGCCGCTCCCATGCTATTTCCCGCGGTGCCGGTGCTGGTTGATTCATTGGCCTCAGCTTCTACCGGAGTGGCCGACTCCTTCAGCGCAGCCTCCGCGGCCGCCGCTATTGGTGTGGCGTGCGGTGAGCCGGAACCCTGCTGCGAAGTCGAAGCTTCCTCGCCGGAGCTGTGGACCGGCTGTGAAGTGGTGTCGGTCGTCTCTGTCGCCAGAGCTGCCCTGGCATTCTCTGGGGCTATCGGGTTAGAGGCCTTGACGAAAACTGATACTCGTTTCAATTTACCTGGTTCATTGCCTCGATCGCATGGTTGGTCGATGGCGCGTTCCCCTGTCTGACCTGACGCTGGTTCGGTGCCGAGCCTGGTTGCAGGTTCTGGTGCATGACCGGGGTCGTCCGGCTCGCCGAACGTGCTCTTTCCGGCCACACCAGAGGTGAGTACCACGAGGGATGGTGCAGATTCGGTGTGGAGCATCTTGTCTTTGACCTGTGCCACAGTCTCATATATACTGTTCATGGTGGCCGCCGAGCCGACGAAATCAATCAACACTCTCTATCAGCGAGCGCCGCCAAACAAAGTGGATGGGCGAGCAATGGCAGCGTCCTTGGATGGATGAGGACGAGGTGAGGGAATACCAATGCAATCAAGGCATGGTCGGCGCCCGCCACCTTTATCAACCTTGCACCGCAACCGCGATTTGGGGCAGAGGCGAGGAACAGCTGAAGGCGCAATACGTCATGGCGGGACGGTGCTGGCCGCGCCTGGCCAAGGGACCGTTGACGTACTGTTATTGGGCGCCATGGATCGACGCGGTCGTGGTATTTTCAGCTGATAGGTAGCAAAAGTCCATCCGATCGGCGTCTGTGCGGGTCATGCTCAACAGCGGGATGCATAAACATTGCCACTGCAGTGATAATGTGATGCCAAGATCTGGGAAATCTGCAGCCAGCTCACGGCCCTTTTCAAAAAGCAGCGTCGATGAGGTCGACATTTATGGCTAGAGGGACTTGGTTCTCAGTTTGTACCTGTAGCAGACACTCAAGAGGATCAGCTCACCCGATCCACCGAACCATGCAGAATGGACGCACCAAAATAGCCTTATCGTCATATACGATGCAACATCGACAACCATCACAATCCCACGCCGAAATATCATATCTTCATCTCCATCCCTGCGGATCCTTCCTGGCCGCTCTCGCCGAAGAGCGTTGTTAAAGGCCTGATCAGCCTTCCTGCATTGGGGCAGGAGGTCAGACCGAAGTCGTTTGATCTTGTTGACGACTTTATTGGCTTTGTCGTCAGCATCAAAGCCCTTGGGATGTCCATCGGTCGAATTGAATCTGGTAAGGATGTCCGCCGTGCACATTGGCCAACTGTTATGGACGCTTGTCAAAGGACAAAGGTCTTAGCAAGACCGTCACACTCTCTTGGCATGATTCTCGTGTTCAAAGCCTTCCTGCCCTGCCGTAAATATATCCTTCACCACCACGACTAAAGCGACCATCATACTGTCATGACGACAATCCGCGACAGTGGCGGAACAGGAGTAGTGTGTTTCAGGAAGAGGGGCACGAGCCAAACCCTTTCATATACTCATCGCCCATGCCCCTGGGTGCTGGAGGAGGCAAGTTTAGAGTCTTGTATGCTATATGCCAGATTGTTAACTCAACACAGAGAGACCTCACCCTGCCTGACCGCGCACTGCTTGCCTCAGTTAGCAGTCTGACACATACCAACTGGGTTAAGTGACCGATTGACTTGGGAGGCCGATATTACTAGCATTCCAGACATTTATTCAAGATAATGGCCGATTACCTCACACGTGAGACTCCCTCATCAGTTTGATCCGCACAGGTCGCTGGACCATTGCCCCTGGCGTTTATCAATACTGAACACTCGTTCTCTTCTTGTCAGGTCATCGGGGTTCCCTACGAACGAGAGCTACACCGCGACATGACATCGAGTACGCAGTCAGAAAGATTCAAAAAGATTATCGTCTGTTGCGATGGCATAGCAGGCACGACGTACGAAACACCAGAGACAAGCCGCTTGACGAATGTGTCGCGGATCTCACGCTGCATCCTCCCTTCTACCAGGTCTGGTATTCCACAGATCGTTCTCTACTTGTCTGGCATCGAACAGCTGAAGCTGCTGGGAATTTCGTGAACGGGTGGAATAAAGGCCTTGGAATAGGTCAGTCCTGAACGTCCTCCCAAAGCGAACGGCGGCGGAACTGATACCATCGGCTACTCACGCAGGAATTGACGAGAAGATCATGGAAGCATACAATTTCATATGCCAAAACTACAATCGGAAAGAGGATGAGATCATCTTGATTGGCTTTTCACGTCGTGCTTTCACTACGAGATGTATCGCAGACCTTATCCGGAAGGCCGGCCTTCTCTCGAGAGGAGGTCTGTTCTATCTCCGCCCGGTCTACGTGTGAGGTTTCCTGTCCTCTAAGGCGACGGCTATGTTTACAGGCAGGGTGACGGGATCACAGGGGAGGAGAATGTAGATGTCATTGTCATGTCAAACTAATCTCTAGAGAATCAGAACGAGGTGTGCGGGCGAACCGCCCTATATGACCGGGCTACCGCTGCTTCTTGGCCTCAGCCTTATACTCCTTACACTACGACTAGTGGAGCAGCGGAGGTGATTTTCCACTGGCCAACGCCCAAGAACCTGGTGTACCTGCTGATGTTCTGCAAGCCGTAAGCTACCTCCGGCACGACATTTGCATCGGGACCGGGACGGCTGCACTTTGTTCACTCCACCTTGCCGGACGAAATAGAGAACGTCTTTCAGGCTCTTGCTCTTCACGAACACCGATGGTTTTTCCCCCTCTTGTTTGTGTTCCTCGACTACCCAAGTAGTTGATTTGAGGCAGTGCTGGTTCATGGGATATCACGCCGACATCGGTGGAGGCAACAAATATGAGGGTCTTGCGCGCGTTACACTTGTATGGATGGTGACGCACCTCTCCGAGTTTGTCGATTTCGACTTTGAACCGTTCAAGATAACTTATGGGAGCCCCTGGAGGGGGGCTTTGGACGACACCCTCACGAGAACAACCATTCACACGATTGACTGATAGGATGAGATAGGAACTGCTCCAATCCAGCAGAGTGGCATCGCCCTAAGCTTTCGGGAACGTATCGATGTGGTGTAGCCAGACCTGATGGGAAAAGCAACCTGATAGATGCAGTAGGCCGGACCAAGATTTGCCATTACAGAACGGTCAGAGTTGGCAAATGTGGAGCCAGATAGCTAGCTGTACACGGCGAAGACTTCTACCTCATCCTTCACTGCCGGCCTTAGCTAGCCGTCTGACACTTTCCAAAGAGGAACTCAGAATGCCTGGATCCATGGGCGGGGTGAAGGTATATGTCAGCCTGGACTGTTGCCTATATTGCGGCTGCTGTTGCCCGGCAGGCAGAAGGCTGCATCCTGTCATAGCTCGCCCAAACAGGAACCTCAATGGTGTATATAAGGACGTCTAGATGCCAACAATCCAGAAGACCAGTTGACTCTCGATTGTTCGGGACCAAAGTCCGACAGGATAGTAAGAAAAACGAAAGACCAGACATTAGCAGCTCTCAAATCACGGATAAATATCCGAGATATTGTTTGTGTGAGAGAAGAACGGCATATGTGGCCGTGGAGGTCATAGGCTGGCTGAATGACGGAAATAGAATGCATAGGGTGTCACCAAATCCACTCATTCGACGGTATATATTTTATGGTGGATATAGTTTGTGCGTGAAGTTGCCGCTGTTGCGAGCCTTCGTCTCTGGTGATGTTACAAGGATCATGTTGAGTCATAAGCTAGGTGAGTACTGTCGTGTCGTTTTGCCAAATGGTAGGTGTGTGAGGGTCAAAACCAAAATTTCCCTGGGACAGAGATGTCCGAGAATCTCCTGCTGGGTGTGTTGGTACTGTTAGATACTGCCTGTCTTGTGAGGGTCGTGTGGTAAATGGGGTTGGAATACGTGTTATTATACGTCCTGTCGCATACTTATCACACCTGGAGCGTACGCTCCTCGTCGCTCCACGTGTTGAGTCTCTTTCTGTGTGACCGCAGGGTCGGACTGTCTGCTGCCATTGTTCGTACGCTAGGCCACCTCCCCCAACACCGACTGCCTGTCCAGGCTCAGGTAGTCTAACAACCACTCACCGGGATGTGCCGCACAACGGCGTGGGCCACTCGACGGAATATAACATGCCATGACATCTCAACGGCGGGGTCACAAACGGGATATGCCACAAGATGGGATATGCTGCAAAATGAGACATGCCGTATAACGGGATATTGCACCCAATGGTTATACTGAACAATGAGACGTGCCACTGCGTGGTATGGCACAGGAAAAAGATCCATTGCCAGTGTCGGCGGCCTGGCTCAGATAGCTACCACAGAAGACCTGTGGTTGAGGTTTGGTGAAGGGGCCTGTTTCTGGAGGGCAGGCCACCGGTTTAATAACCTTAGACCAGTGTCGCGTCATCAAGATTATTTTTCAGCATTAGCTTACTTTACTGTTTTTAATTGATGTATTTTATAGCCTTAATTTTGGGTTGGTCAGGTCCTTTGGCGACTGTCATTGGCCATCGCCGATTGTCGATTTTGAAAGCTCTTGGCGCAAATGATGTCGAGGTCGTCGCGCTGCCGCCATTTTTGGATCCTGGTTCTAAAGTTGAGACGTGGTCTCATAGGTACAGGGTCAAATGCGCATCGTCGTCAAGAGGGGTAAGGGTCCGGGTGGGTTGGATGCAGATTTTTTGGCCGCCAAGACCGCCGTCGACGAAAAAGACTAAACCGAATCCGCGACACCAGAGTATAGCCATCTGCTTTACGGGTCCCTTGGAAGGCGGTGTTGTGTCGACATGCCCAGCAAGACTGGCCATGGCGCCTGTGCCGATTGTCAGGCGGCAGAGGGAAGCCTTGACGTTCGAAAACGGCCTCTCTGTCCGCCATGCTTTATCAGATATGTCAATTCCAAAATTCTCAAACGCATGGAGTCCTACCGACTGAAGAATTCGTCGGGCGATCAAAAGCGCCGGCTCCTTCTGCCTCTCTCTGGAGGCATCTCCTCGCTCGTCCTGCTCAACGCGCTTGATGCGCAGTTGCAAAAACAATTGACCAACAGAAAGAAGACGGTTTACGACCTGGTCATCGCCCACGTTGTGGTCTCTCCAGAGCCGACGGATGCGCAGATCAGGAATTGGTATGACAAGGTGGCGACCAGATTCTCCACTCATGTCTTTTTGCCTCCGTGTGCATTTCATGATGCCTTCCGCCTGGATGAGAGCCTCACCAATGACCTCCAGCACTTGGGCCTTGCCCGACATGAGGCCGAAGCCCACGCGGATTTCTCTGATCGAGTGCTTTTGTCCGCAAGATCGCCGACGACCCGAGCCGATCTCCAGAGGATCATCCTGAGACGGCTCCTCGCGGCGATGGCGAAACGGTCCCAGTGCGAGAGCATTTTGTGGGGTCATTCTGACAGCCAAATGGCGGCCCAGACGCTGGCCGATGTCGCCAAAGGTCGAGGTGGGTCTGTCCCTTTCACCATCTCAGATGGTCCGTCTCCGTCTGGGCTCAATTTCAACCACCCGGTGCGGGATCTCTTCAAATCCGAGCTCGAGCTCTATGCCGATGTCCTGCCGGAACCGCTGTCCCCGCTGGCTCTCGAGGATGGCAGCCCCCAGCAGGTACCACGAGTCATACGCAACATGTCCATCGACGATCTGCTTCGCCACTACATCGACACTCAAGCCGCGAAATATCCGAGCGTCATGGCCAATGTGGTCCGAACCGCCAGCAAACTCGAGAACTCTAGCACACCCGCGCAGTCTCCTCACTGTGCGATTTGCCTGATACCGCAGCCACGCCATTTATCTGGGGCCGGCTCTCCTGTCTCTTCTCTTTGTTACGGATGTGCGAGGATGAAAGAAGACATTCAAGGGGAATGAAGGGAGAAATCTGGCCGCAAACCTGAACAGTAAACTCTTGAGAATCCAGGTCAAGAAGGTTGTTCAATCTAAAATATAAGATATTCATTCCGACACTACGGGCTAGGACTGGATTCTGGCAAACACCTCCCGAGCAGCAATTTCATCGCTCCTGGCGCTATCGAGTCCGAGCAGGCTTTGGCCGCGGTACGTCAGCGGCCGCCTCAAGATCATGTCTTCTGTCTCGCCCGTCCCTGGGCGATTTGCTGGACCGCCGCGTGGACGTATATCGTGGGGGTGGGCCATTCTGCTGGGTCAAGAGATGCCCCTCATTCTGATCGTCGAATTCGTCCGGCAAACTGGGGTCGACCACGTCGTGTTGTGCGTTGGCTTTGAGACGCTGTTTTCCCCGTTCGCGGAGCTCGGCTTCGAGCAGGATGGCGTTCCTCGTATTGCACTTGTACAGCGCGTCCATGAAGTCGCCCAGGAGCGGCACCAGCCCAATGACAAAGTCAATGGCAATATTCAGAGCCATCCAGACCTTGGTCCTCTGCTTCAACGGCGGTTGGACGGAACAGGCGGTGCGGAAGACCATGCAAGCAAGGAGGGCATCGGCAATGTCGCCAAATCTGAAAAGACCGGTGTGTCAGTGAGGAATGTGGTGGCACGGGCAAAGGGGGCCGACCCTGGAATGAGACCGATCACCGACGACCAACCGAATCGTGCGCCCAAGAAACTGAACAAGCATAGGTCCAGCCGGTAGGCCCGCCTCTTGACTTTGGTGAGCACTTTCTCTTCTTCGCGGGTCAATCCTGGAGGCAAGGCTCGGCGACGCTTCTTGGTCGTCTTGTAGAGTCCACCCAGTCGTGTTGCAGGCACCGTCTCGAAGTATGGATCCTAGACACGGTCAGTAAGCCGGTCGTCGCTAAGCAACATGACTCGTTGTTCGTACCTCTTGACCTTGCATGTTCGCCGCAGTTTCGCGGAACAGCTTCTTCGCGATGACTTTCCCCGCCATGGCAGCCATACTCAGAGTGTGTGGGCGGCGGCAATCCTTCGATCAGGTATGGGCTTGGAGGTGGAGGGTCAATCTGAGCGTTGACAGAGGAATACAGGGACAAATCTGGTGATATATGCGTCGACAGGAATGACCGTTCTTGAAGCCAGCGTGATCTGTCACAGCCTGGCCTCACCAGCATTCCTCCATTGGCGAGACCATCCCAGCTGAAATCTTGGTAACACCCTTGAAACTCGGCGCGCGCCTGCGTCATTTCTGCCGCCACCGCCGATCAGGACACCTGCACCGCCATGCACCGCCACCAGCCACATCATGGATCGCCCCAACAACGACCACTCATCACCACCGGCTCCTGCTCGCCATCCTTGAAAAAGGGTCCACCACACGATCGTGCATTTGATCTCGACTCACGCGCAGACGTTCTGGTCGTCGTACATTCTCGACATCCTGAGGCGGTGCCCACATCTCGTCCCAAGAGGCACGCCTTGCTGCCACCGTGTGTCTCGCTCCGCCGCCTCACCTGAGAGGTTCTCTGCGAATTGTGGAAATGCTGAGATACTCGACACCGTACACGTGTTTGAGAGATGCAACTGGAGGACTGTGAGTCTCTCTCCCATGATTCTCGCGCGGGCACTAACGGTGTCGCCGCTGACAGGGTTGGATGACCTGTGTGTCCGGTTCATCATTAACCTCCCTCCTGAAGAGCTCGAGTCGGTGGAGAGGATATGCTTCCAGGTGGAAGAAGCACAATGGTTCTACGAAGACTTTATCCGGCCCCTGGATCCGTCGTTGCCGTCGCTGTCCCTTCGCGCCTTTAGCTTGAGGATCTTTCAGCATTGTCCGCTCTTCTCACAATGGTCGGCGCAACACCACACGACCGCGTTCGCCGAGTTCCTGGCCTACAAGTCGCGGGTCCCCGTACGGGGGGCGATCATGCTGAACGAGGCCATGGATGAAGTGGTCTTGGTCAAGGGCTGGAAGAAAGGCGCCAACTGGAGCTTCCCCCGAGGCAAGATCAACAAGGATGAGAACGATCTCGATTGCGCGGTCCGGGAGGTGTATGAAGAGACCGGCTTCGACATCCGTGCGGCCGGGCTGATCAAGGCCGACAACGACGTCAAGTATATCGAGGTGACGATGAGAGAGCAGCACATGAGGCTGTATGTTTTTCGCGGCGTTCCCATGGATACCCATTTCGAGCCGCGCACGCGCAAAGAGATCAGCAAGATTGAATGGTACAAGCTCAGCGATTTGCCCACTCTGAAAAAACATCGACATCAAGACAGCAACGGCGCCGAGACACCGACGGTGAATGCGAATAAATTCTACATGGTCGCCCCTTTTCTCCATCCGCTCAAAAAATGGATCGCTCAGCAGAAGAAAAAGGAGAATCGATACAGTTCCAACCTGGCGGCGCCACCTCTCGTCGCCGAAGCGACCATGGCGACCACTGAGGATGAAACCGACGCCGTTGGTGGTGGTAGTGTTGGTGCGATATCCACGAGGCTGTTCGACATGCCCGCACACGCGCTGAGCGACTTACCCGAGGTGTCCATGGCCGCGAACGATCCGAGCTCGCATTTAAAGGAGCTGCTCAACATGGGCCGTGCGCCGCCTCTCCCACCGCCGTCGATGCAGGCTCCCAGCCACCACATGCAAGATGTGGACATGGAAAAGACCAATGCGCTCTTGGCCCTGTTGCGTGGCGGTCCGACCGGGGCGGCGCGTGCCATACCCCATACACCTCTTGAACAGACTGCTCTGCCTCCGGAGAGCCCCCGATCGCCGCATCAATCTCACACACGCCCAGCCGGGCTGGATCTTTCGCAACCTCCCCCCCCATTCCCGATGCAACCCGAGTTGCGGCAACCTGTTCCCCGCGGAGTACCAACGCATCCTCACCTGTTGCAGCCGCCACCGGCTTCATCCGCGAGAACCAGCTTTGGTCTTGGTGTGTCGGGGCTAGATTTGAGCACAAATCCGGTATCCGCCGCCAGGCCGTTGTACACGGCACCCTACCAGCAAACGGGCGATCTACAATTTTCGCGGCCGATACTGGCGGGAGGGGGGCAGCAGCAACCACCGCCGCCGGCCATCCCTCCCGCGAGCGCTTTACCGAAGCTCACCAACCATACCAAAGCCCTGTTGGACGTCTTCAAAGGGGGCCCGGCCGCCCCGAGCTTGCCGAAAGACCCACGTGCCGGTCCGACGACCTTGGGATTGTCGAATGCCTCTCCTGGGCGGGCGGCGTTTCGACTGGTGGAGATGCCCCAGAATGCCGTCACACCGAGGTCGCCTCCTGCGGGAGGGAAGCATCTCGAAGCACCGGAGATGGAGCATGCCTTCTTTCCCGCGCCGCCCGAACAAGCAGATACGCAAGGTGAGGGATTGGAATCGCTGGGTTTCGGCACGACGGTGCGCCGGCCAGACCGCGGACAACGGAAGGCGTTACTCGATCTTTTCACCCAGCCCTCCACGTCGAAGCCATCGACCACGGCCGCCGAGGCGACGACCGCGCTGCACTCGACGACGCCTGCCGAACTTGCAGCAGATGCGCCGGGGGCGACATCTCAGCAGGGCGACGCCAGCAAAGACAAACTTCTCCTGGCTTTGCTGCGGCAGGGCAACCATGCTCCGTCCCCCCAGGCGTCCGGCTCACCGCGTCGCGCTCGGCCGGCACCACGTGAAGGGGAGACGGCGGCCACGGTCAGCGGGCCTCTCCATCAACCCGACTTTGAAGCCATCGCCAGAGCGCCGGCGCAGACCACGAACGGGATGGGGAGAAGCCCTTTGACGACCAACCGGACGCTGTACAACCCCAATCAACCAGCGCCGGTGAAAATCTTGTCTCGTTCCGAAGAAGCACGCCAGTCGAGCGGACGCTCCGCCAGGACCACGGCCAAGCCATCCTCGTCTCCTCGACGGGGGAGGAAAGAAAAGGCGGCACCGAAGGAATCAGCCAAGCCATTTCAGCCCCAGATTCTCCGCAGACCCCAAACCACGGAGACGGTCGAGGGCAATACGGAGACGGTCGAGGACAAAACGGAGACGGTCGAGGGCAAACCGGGGACTCTCGAGGGCAAAGCGCCTCCTACCCTACCGATCACGTCCAGCCCGTCCGCCAACGAGAAAGCGGCGGCGACAGCGCTGACAAATTCTGTATCGTCCGTCTCGCCGCAAAGTCCCGTGGTGGAAGTCACAACACGCCCGCACCCAGCACCCGACGCCCACAAACAAACCTTGCTCTCGCTTTTTGGGGGCGGCCCGGCCGTGGTGACGGCTCCAGCGGGTTCTGCCGTGGTATCGCCCATATCCACGAGCCAGATCCTCAGCCCCGGCGGAGAGAAGCAACAGCAGCCGGTGTCGGCTATCGAACCCATATCCACGCGGTCACGAGTAGGGAGCCTTGCATCTGTCACCAGTGGACCCGGTCCAAGTCGGCCACCACCGTTGGAAAGACGACAGACGGGGGCCGAGAACAGAGCATTCCTGCTGGGATATCTCGGGAGGATGGCCAGTCGGGAGGGATGACCAATCGACTGACCGACTGAATGAACGGGCAAAAGTTGTTCAGTCCATAGTATCAAGTCGAGCTAGACTCACGGCGGATCGATGCGGTTCTGTACAAGATTACTATTTTGAGCAGCACAAAGTTATGCAGAATGTGCTCGGCTGCGGTATTGGCAACGCCCGTACTTCGGTGCTGAGTGCTCGAGATCAGCCGAGAAGGGGCCCAGACAAAGTGGCCGCCAGCAGCGAAAGGACAAAAACTCGACCGAAGCTCGAGTCTAGCATCGACTGGCCACCCGAAGACGCCCAAAGGGCGGCGACCCGGGCACTTTTGAGTTCGGCTCCGTATGAATATCGATCCGTATGGCAGAATTTAACTCATCACAGTAGGCGGTCAACAGACACCATTCCCCAGAGGGCAAGGGGTGCCAGCAGCCCAGCATGCCACGCTTTTTTCCCCCACCTGGGCGCGGAACAATGACCTCAGCAACCACTAGAGAGTGCTACGAGTACGAGGATCTTACAGAGCCGGGCCCGAGACCTCGACCAGCCTGGTGCCGTGGTGGTGCGCGATCGACACAGACGCGGCTGCGTGTGAGCAGCTCATCCATGGTCAGTCGTTCAGATCTAGGCCTCTTCAACATGTTGTTCTTTTCTTCCTCGTCGCCGCGCGCTCTGCCCCTATGGCGCAGGTCCTGCCGCGCCGAGCCGTGAGTGGCACTCCAGAGCGTGCTGGGGTGAGCACGACGACCGAGATGAAGCACGATGGACCTCGATACAGCAATACATGTACGTCACATCCGCATCAGTCAGCCTTGAGCTTGATTACATGGGCCTGATCAACCTTATTTTTCCGAATGCGCACGGCGCAACATTCGCTCCAGGACCGGTCTCGCATATCTGATCCACTCCCTCCGCCGACAGGCCCGCTGACTGTATTTTTCTTATCCTCAGATGCCACCCGCTCCGGTCGCGATATAGATGTCCATCCAGCCCTCGGGCCCCAGGCCACGGCCGCCATGAGTCCCGGCACACCCACCGAGGGGCCGAGTGCCAATGCTGAGGCTGCGCTGGACCCGATCTCGCGAGTACGGCCCACGGTGAACCCTCCATGTCGCGAAGCTCGGTCACTCACTGCATCTTAGCAAATATTAGAACGGACACAAAGTCAGCACAAGGCCACACAGAATTTGCAGACCGCCACGCCCTCTCATGCGGAATCCGAACCATCCGACGAGCCGGGCAAACCAAGCTCCGAGCCCGTTCTCGTGCGACGACTGGACAGTACCCCTAGTAGCAAATTGACCAAGGACAAGAAGTGAGTTTTTCGAACCATGTGGTGCATCACGCGATGCCATCAATTGTCCTCATTCTGGGTGTCGCCGCCCTCTCTGCCACGACTGCCGACGGGATGGAGTCGCGGTTGTGACGAAAGGAACTATGGTGGCTAACGCCCACGTCTTCTCAGGAAGGGCGTCTCGTTCTTGAGTCGTATCATGGGCACCAAGAAGCGGGATGACTTCGACACCGTGTCCGAAATCTCAGAGAACCGGTTGGCGGGCCCCGATGCCGACGTCTTTTCGCAACCGATTGGGTTCATCCCCAAGTTCGCGGCCCCCCCGAAATATATCAAGGTCAAGGCGCAACATCGAAAGCAGAAGGACTTTGACCACCTGTTTCTCGCGCAGATTCTCTTAGGCCAACGGCCGCCGAGGGGTCGGAAAACTTCGATCGACTCCAAGATCCACAGCATTGACGATTCTCCTCCCGAACCGACGGGCCCGGCGACGGGCCCGGCCAGCAAGGCCACCTGGGCCATGGAATTCTCCAAGGACGGCAGATATCTGGCGGCGGCCGGTCAGGACAAAAAACTGCGGGTGTGGGAGGTCATCTCCACCGTCGACGATCGAGAGATGGAGGAGAAATCGTCGGCCGAGACCAACAACGCGGGCGAAAATGTCAAGCTCAACGCGCCGGTCTTCAAGCGCAAGCTGGTCCGAGAATATGACGGCCACACCTCGAGCATATTAGACTTGAGTTGGAGTAAAAACAACTTCTTACTGTCGTCATCCATGGACAAGACCGTGAGGCTGTACCACATCAGCCGGGCCGAGTGTTTATGCGCGTTCAAGCACAACGATTTTGTCACGTCGATCCAGTTTCACCCCCGGGACGACCGCTTCTTCTTGGCCGGCTCGCTCGACTCGAAGATCCGTCTGTGGAGTATTCCCGACAAGACGGTGGCATACTGGACTCAGGTGCCGGCCATGGTGACCGCGGTCGCCTTCACCCCCGATGGAAAGACGGCCATCGCGGGCTGTCTCAACGGCATCTGCATCTTATATGACACCGAAGGTCTCCGAGCTCATTCGCAAATCCACGTCAGATCGGCCCGCGGCCGGAACGCCAAAGGCAGCAAGATTACTGGGATCGACACATTTGCCCTGTCGCGGGAGAACGCGCCGCCGGAGGTGAAGCTTCTGATCACGAGCAACGATTCACGAGTGCGCATGTACAATCTCAAGGACCGCACCTTGGAAGTCAAATTTCGGGGGAATGAGAACATGTGCAGCCAGATTCATGCCTCCTTCAGCGACGACGGGAAATATGTCATCTGTGGCAGTGAAGACCGCAAAGTCTACATCTGGCCCACGGCCCCCAACGAGAGACCGGATAACGACAAGAGACCGATGGAGGTGTTTGAAGCGCACTCCACCATCGTGACCACGGCCATCCTGGCCCCGACCACGACGAGACGGCTGTTGGCCCAATCCGGCGATCCTCTCTATGATCTGTGCAACCCGCCCCCGGTGACCTTGGTCGGCCGAGCCGACTCGGTCATTTCGTCGCGAGCACCCACCGAACAATCAGACGATAAACTCCCCAAACGGGACCTGTCGCACAAGTCGGAATCACCTCGACGGGCAGCGGAAACGCCCGCTTACCTCGCCCGCCATTCTCATCCCGGGGGTCAGATCATCGTCACTGCCGACTACACGGGCCAGATTAAGGTGTTTCGGCAAGACTGCGCGTACCAGAAACGACGGCAGGACTCGTGGGATGCTGGCTCGACCTTCTCCAGAAAGATCATCGGGCGCAGCGCCTCGGTCGCGACGCGGAATTCCCTCACATCCTCGTCCCACCGGAACTCTTTGAACCTGAGCGTGAAGAACCAGTCGACGGATCGGATCTTGAATTGGCGGAACTCCATCACCCTCACCGGTACCAGCGCGTCAAACGGCCTGCTGGAAGTCCGCAACGGCTCGAACAACGACCGGGCGCGGAGTGCTTCACCCAAAAAGCTTCTCTCTCACCGCCTGTCTCTCCGTGCCGGCCACGCCGAAAAAAGGTCCTCCTCGAACCCAGCCCTCTCATCGACCACCAAACCCGATTTGCCGAACCCGGATGGACCGCAGATCGCCATTGTCTCTCCCTCGGTCGACTCCCCGGGCAGCTTCCACTCGGCGACGCAAGAGACACCCTCCCCCCCGGCGGGCGCTGACCTCCTCCGCCGAAGAGTATCGAGCCCGACCGGCGAGGATCTCCCGCACTCACCCAACGACCCCCTGTTCCTCATGGACCAGCATTCGTACATGGCATGGGACACGAAGAATACGCTGCTTCCCATGGCCAAGCACTCACCTCGCACGCCCGCCCTGCTGGGACCTGAGGGCAACCCCTTGTCGCGTGCCAGCAGTTACGTGAGCCAGTTGAGCAGCGAGCTGACAGCCAGCGAGAACGAGACCGGAGACGCGACCCGAACGGGAGGAGGGAAGAGGGTCAGCGTCAATAATGAGAATGACTTGAAATGCCGCAAATGCGGCAACAGCACCTTCCGGGCCACCATGACCGACACGGGCCAGAGGTTTCGATGCAAGGCATGCGGAACTGTCGTCTAAACGCGGTCGTGGGGTGTTTTTGGTCTGAGTTGCCCGTCAATGAGCGAAGTGGTCACCCATACCTTGGGTTCTTTTCGGTCTACCCAAAGCCGTCAGGCCGGAGAGGGTGCCCGCCGATGGACACGCAGACAGGTTGGGACAACGAACCACGAGCAAAGACGAGTCGAGTCGAGTCGAATAAAGCCAAAAGCAAAGGGATGAGGATGCAAGATCCGTCTGGTATCAAATCCCTGAAATATTTATACCACCAGCCAGCCAGCGAGCATATTTAGTTGCTAGTTCCCGACCTACACTGGCAACCGTACTCGACTCTGTCGCACTTGACGGTGCCACGATAATACGCTGTGATGTCCTCAGCGACAATCCCCTGATTGGGACTTTGAAACAAATCAAAGGAAAGATGCCTCGCACTGATTGGCACTGATGCCTTGACTGGGAGTCCAGGTAAATTACTAAGTTATCAAACCCCTTCTCTGCTCCTTTTCTTCGTCTTCTTCATTCTCTTCTTCCGTGCTCTCTTCCTCGCTCTCGCTCTCGCTCACACTCTCACTGCTCTCCTCTCCCGTCTCTTCTTCTTCTTCCTCTGTCTCGTTCTCCTCCAACCAATCGTCCAAGGTGCGTGGTTTTTGGGCCTTGGCACCACTGATCTTTGAATGAGCCGTGCTTATCCCTGCCGCACTGCCTCCGGCAGAGCCTATCTTGACGTTCACCACCTTCTCCAGCCCCTGCTCTCTGACGGCGTCATCTAGTCTCCGACTTGCCGCCACCTTGGCCGTCGCGTGCGCCGCGGCAGACCCTGATCCTCGGTACGATTCATTTCCATAGCCATATTCTTCCTTGTCAGTTCCTGCTCCCGCGCCCGCGTCTCTAAGTTTCGGGTCCGGCTCGTGCCCCTCTTCCACCCAGTCCGGCACGTCGGTGTACCCGGGGAGGCCATGGAAACCTGCGACGTCCATGCCCAGCACCAGTGTGGTGCTACCAAGCAGGAGTCCCTTGCGGCTTTCTGACGGAGACGGCGAGTGTGGGACGGGCTTGGGCGCCAGGAGCAGTAGCGAGGCGAGTTGCGTCGACTCCGGGTGCGAGAGGAGCGCTTTGAACAGGCGGGCACGGTCGCGTAGATCGTAGGACGTGTCGTAGCGTGCAAGCACGAGGATGTAGTTCCACAGTTGGGCGATAGGGTGGTCGTCGGTAAGTGATGATGGAATCGTGTCGTGATCACCCTCCCTGGTCGAGCCGGCAGCAGCAGGCCCAGAAGTCTGCAGGAAAAGCAGGTATACTTTGGCGGCCAAGAGCACAATCTGCTGTTTGGCCGCCTCGCTTTCGTCCGCGAAGCCTTTGGTCAGAATGCGCAGGACGTCAGGCGCGATGTTATTGTCGGGATCCAGAGCGGCGAATTCGCCCACAAGCCAGATGATCGTGGCGCGTGCCTCCGGACTCGCAGTCCGGTCGAGATTTCTCGCGAGGCGCACGACGGTTTTCCGATGCGAAACCGGATCCTGCTGGATCAAATGACGCATCACCGTCAGAACTTCTGAAACCAGCACATTGTCGAAGCTGGAAATCTGGTTGAGCAGGACGTGGAAGCATCGAGACGACGTCCGGTGGTCCGACTGTGCACACCGTCCGATGGCGCGAACGGATTCGCGGATCAGATCGATGTTGGCGCTGTGAGAGAAGTGTTCGAGTTCGCTCAAGATGATGGACTGGAGGGGCAACGCGGCGTGGGGGAAGATCAAAGTCAAGACCTCAATCTTCAGTCGCCATACCGGTGGCGGATCGGAAGCGCTGAGCAGGAAATGAGAAGCATACGAGACGAAGAGCGAGGGCGACGACAGAGCCACGGAGGCGATGTTGCAAAGCGCGACTTGCTGCACCTCTGGAGGACCTCGCATCAGCGCCACCAGGGGTCCGATGGCCTCCTTCAGGTATTCCGGCGTCCCGAGGTAGAAGAAGCAGCTGGTCACCGCGGTGATGACGGCAGAATTGCGGCTGTGCAATAGTGGTCGGCAAGATTTGAGAAAGAGATCCAAATCTGGATCGAGAATCAGGCTTTCTTCTCCGGCCTCGGTCCTTCTGCTTTCGTCGTCGGGTTCGTCTTCGTAGAAGTCTCTCTGACTGATACGGGTAATCTTGTGCGTGGTCCGGGGGAAGCAACGTCGACAATAGAATAACAGTAATTTTAGCGTCGCGAGTTGGCTCCATTCGTCCATGTCAAGGAGCTTTCTGACCAGACTGTGGTAGTGCTGGTGGATCAGGTCGCTTCGATCAGGACAGATTTCGAGGAAGGCTTGGACTGCTGGTCCAACCACAAAGTACTGTCGGTCACCCAGCAGAGCAGAAAGATACTCGAGGAGCTGAGGAAGCGTGTTGGGGTCCAGCTGATAGCATTTCGGAATCGCCAGAGCGGCCGCCTTCCGGACATGAGGGCTCATGTCGCCAATCCCGCGTTTGATAGCCAAGGAGACAATTTGGCTGATCACCGGCACCCTCATTCCCGACATCGTCCGGAGTGCGAGCGCGCGAACCTGGGGATTCTGATCCGTGAGCGACTTTTGAATCGCATTGACCGAGAGCAGTGCGAGGTCGGGATCGGATTCCGCGTAGTGAACAAGATAGATGTAGACGAGTTTCTTGACTTCGATATTCGGGTTGGCGACGTTCTTGACCACGGATGAGAAATAAGGCAGACATGGTTTGTGTTGATACATCATCTATTCATGGTGAGCGATTCTGGTGGGCATCAGATGGGCACGACAGGACGCACGGACACGACCCTTTTCAAGCCCTCCAAGATATCACGGTCGCTTCGGCTATCAAGCAGACCTTTGAGCTTCGTGAATGAGGTGTTTTTAGACGATGACCCAGGTTTGAATTTCGAAAGACCGATGGCTTGAGCAGCCTCCACCGTCAGGTCGCGTGCTTCTCCGGGTCAGCGTTGGGATCATGCCAGCCGTTTTAGCTTACCTGGGTCCAGCATGGACGAGACCCGAGATATTGCCTCCATCTGGGGGTCTTGAGCACCGTATGCCTGTGGCCAGGCTTGTTTGATGTGCTCGGAAGGAGGAATTGTTAAAGCCGTCTCGCTTTGAAGTGAAGGACGCCAAGGCCAGTAGACTTAAATCTGGTCGCATACGAAGGCGTAATCTGAAGACCTCTGTGTTCTCGGACTGGATGGAAGATGCTTGATGCCAAAGACAGGAGGACCTCGACTGGTCCTCTCGTGAAACCCCGGTCACATGCAATATATCATCTCCAAGACAGACTGGGTCATCGACCTCTTAGAAGACATCATCAAGCGACCTCCGACCGAGGACACCACTCTCGTGGTGTGCTCTTCAAAGGATGAATTTCTGCGCCAGATCATGACCCCGCTCATAGAGCATCGAGATGAACACTCTGACGCAGTCCCGGGATCCCCTGAATCTCTCCTCGGCGAGAACATGGGCGAGAAGGACGAGTCTCAAGCCTGTCACAGATTCCTGGCCCCGACGTTCCATCTCCTCAGTGCCAGCCAAAAGGTCAGACTGGTCTTTTGCCCCACGACCGCCTCGCTGAGAGCATATCTGTCCAGTTATGGCTTCGCCCCGTCTCTAGGGCCCGAGACGACGACGACGGCGCCAGGCCCACTGATGGTCCTGGGCCTTGTGGCCCTTCATCATGGAACCTCGGAGTTCACCGTGCAGGGGCTCTCGCGCACCTTCTCTACAGCTGCGGCAGCGGCTCATCGCGTGGGGTGCCGTCTCCGGCTGGCTGAGTGCAAAGATATTCACGATCCATCTAACCCGTATGTTGGCCCCGCTCTCTGGGAGGCTGAAGTCCCGCTCCTCAGTGGCTCTGTCAAAATTGGCGAAGCCGGAGCGCACTGGGCACGTCGAACAATCTCGATCCGAAAAATTGCTCGCAGGTGGTTTGACTTTGAAGACAGGACCCACAGGCCTGAAAGCAAAAGAGCCGTGCAAGAGCAGGAAGCATTGGCCGAAGCCGAAGAAGAAATGCTCGTCTGAATCACCATCTGATACCAAATCTGGAAGGCTCACACAACGCCTTACGGGAATCTTCCTCCACTCCGGAACCGTCATAAAGTCGTGGTGGCGGGAGCAGGCCTCATATGCATTGCTCCATTTCGGTAATGTACAGCTTGATATGCGATTCAAGCTTGAGGTATTCCTCCTGAGCGCTGTGCACTTCGTTCTCGATGTTGTCCTTGAGGTCGGCCATCTGACACCATTAGCACAACACCGGCAAAGACTGGGAAACGTGTGATAGTACGCTCACCTTTTTCTCTGTCTGCTCGATTCTCACCCTCCTTCGTTCCATTTCACGGCCTTTGTCGGCCCGCTCTTCTCGCAACTGCTTTTGGATATTCCGCAAGGCATCCATCTTGGCTTTGTTCGCTTCATCTCGGTCCTTGTGCTTCCGTCGGAGCTCTTCAGTCCGCTCTTCCCACTTCTTGAGTTGTCTCTGGAGGAGCTTTTCGTTTTGTTCCACCTCGCGGACGTTGTTCCCGCGCTCCGCGAGTGCTTCCCGATTCTTGGCCGCTCGCGAGTCTTCTTCTTCCTCCTTCTGCAGCTCTACCGAAATTTCCTCCAGCACTTTCACACACGCTTGTACGTCGTGGTGCACAACAGTGAAGCTCTCGGACGACGTTTGCAGGGCCCGATTTCGCCGCTCCAGCATATCAATCTGACCTTTATCCCGCACCAGGTTCTCCGACAAATCGGTCAAGGCATTCTGCAACGCGGCCGGGCTTTGCAAGACGTACGGTCTCAACTTTTCACTTTCTTGCCGAATGCGCACCAATTTCTCCGTCTTCTCCTCGAGGGTCGCCTGCGCCCTCGTCTTCTCCGCTTTGGCCCTTTCCAGTTGCTCCGCCACTCTCTCCTGTCCTTTCCGCAACTCGAGCAAGCGTGTTTTCAGCTCGTCATTTCGGCGGACCTTTTCCTTGACCGCCGCTTCCATCGCCTTCCGGTTTCGCTTCATATCTTCGAGCCGTTGTTCCATGTCCTGATTTTCCAAGTACAGCGTCTCTATCCGCGCTTTCGTGCTCTCGGCCTTGTTGAAGTTGTCGTCGATCGTACTCGTCTGGCTCTCTCTGAATCTGACAAAGTTGATTGTATAGGAAAAGATCTTTACCAGCCGATCGTGCGTAGGCCGGACAAGGTCATTGAAGGAAAAATCGTGAACGCCGCATTCGACCAGCATGCGGCGCAGGCTCACGAAAAAGCCCATGAGGAGTCGGGTATCCATGGGAACGATTTCTGGAAACTCGGAGCAAATGTCGTCGGCTGCCGCCCGCATAGCAGGATCAATGGAGTCACGCGTCGCATTCATGAGCAGTTCGCCGAGGTGTTCAAACACCATCTGAAGGACTTGGGCATTGGGCTTTTGAAGGTCGGAGGGCTGGAAGGGCACACCGATGTCGCTGATACATCCTGCGATCTCCTTGTCGGACTGCACTCAAGGTAAGCGTACTTCTGCTGACGCGGTGAACTTTGACAAACCAGGCGCATGAAGGCATCCGGATCCTCCTCCTTCTTCTTCGCTCGTCCCTGCTGCTGCTGGGAAGTACGATACTGTTGATTCATGTTGAACAGTGGCAATTGCCGTAAGAGACGCGAGAGACGGAGAATAATTGCGCGGTGATATACCTATGGTTTGAACAGGGACGGTCGCAGGCCCAAAGGTTGACAATGACGGCTTATTGATATGTTTCCTAAAAAGGAAAGGTGTGTATTATGCGCCGCCATCACCGCCAAGATTTGGAGGTCCGTGCACTTGGCTGAACCCTGTCTTAAAAGATACTGCATATTGCGATCATTCTAGCACAAACTGAACGCAGGTTGCGCAGATCATCTCAATGGCCACCGGTGATACTTTAGGTACGTCAAGATTTCTGCCATATTTCTTTGCCATATTTCTCTGCCATTAATCTCCACAAATGGCTGTGAGCATGACTCAGCGAGGCTACGGGAACGCCATTTTACAGTAAACCGCTGTGACTTGGTTCTATCCTGGAGGTCGCTGATTGTGGAACACGTTGCACTATGGCGATGGTAATGGCTGATGGCTGTTGCTTTGGCTCCTTGGTTCGGATGCCGGTTTCGATCAACTAATCTCCTGGCAGGGTCAGCGTTCGCAAGCCCGCCAGCGACGCCGAAGCCGGTCTCCAGCGGGTCTTCTCCATCAGCCTTCGATATCGTGTCGCACTACAATAACCTCATTCGGAATGATCCTTCACTCACCCCGCCGATTGCAGCCATTGAATCTCTTATTTCTCTTATTGCCACAAATCCTCTGACGACCATATCGGAAACCTTGGCCTTGCTCTCCACACATTCGGCAGTCCTCCTTGCCTCCCAACGCAACCCGATCCCTCTGTCGGCAGGGACGGACCTGTTTCAACGCTACCTTGTGAGCTCGTTCCAGCAGAGGCCTTCGTCTCTCGCATCTGCGGACTTTTCGTCGTTGCGGAACCACCTCATTACCAACTCGCAGCTCTTTGTACAGCGCGCCAAAGAAGCCTGTACCAAAATCGCGCATCACGCCCTTCCCTTCATCAAGGAGGACTCGACCATTTTCACCTATGGGCACAGCCGAGTCACTCATTCCTTGCTTTCCTACGCCGCTAAAGCAGGCCACTACTTCAACGTGGTCTACGTTGAACATTCTAAGCCCTCCGCTTCAGCTGCCGCCGATTCGACATCTTCGAGGCAGATCTCGGCTCTACGCCATCTGTCCATACCGACAAGTACGATCTCTCTCCAGGCCGTCAACTACGCACTTTCTTCGCTACCACCGTCTTCACCTCGACCTCTGTTTATTGTGGGCTCCTCAGCCGTCTTGGAGAATGGGTCCGCAATCTCCAGGCTAGGAAGCCAGCAATTGGCTCTGATCGCGCAGTCGCATAAGATACCATTCTATGTTGCCGTCGAGTCGTACAAGTTCGTCCGAAGCTTCCCCTTGGGCTATGGCAAATCCGACCTTGAGAGCATGGGTGTGTATCAAGACGTTTTCCATGTCGACGACGGTGCGACTGTTGCGGGCACGAAACCAGCGAATGCCTCGACGAATGTCGACAAGCAGTTGGTCACGGAAGAAGAGATGATCGAGATCGTCCCCCCAGCCCTCATATCCGCCCTCATTACTGAGAACGGAATCATGACACCCAACGCGGTCAGTGAGGAATTGATCAAACTGTGGTTCTAGCACGCCGTCGCACGAAGAGAGCTTTCATGTCTTCGTGATAACGAAGACTACACTGTCATATTACGTGTCGGCATGGTCAGCCATGATTCGAGACCAGCGGAGCTCTACATTACCAACATCGACATGAAGGAAACGTGTCTTCTGTACACTCACATCCCGCCGAAGCCGACCCTCTGGGGCCACAGATACGAATCTTACGACCGAAAATGGCGTCAGTGCAAGACCCACGAACTTGGAAGCCTTTTGAGAAATTCTTGTACTAGTATTGCCAATAATATGGAGCCGATGCGCGACGATCGATGGCCGTTGTGATGGACGATGCATTCGAAACCCTACAAATACAAAATCACGGCGCCATACCCCAACTCAGAGCCGCATTCTCGGATGCATGGTTGTGGCTTGATGGTCGTGAGCATCCATCGGCCAGGTGCTTCGCCAGCTTGCGGTTGGACGAGATGAGGCCACCATGATCCTGAGTGTACTCGATCTGGGTTAGGCTCTGGCCGCGAAGCAAAAGATGTTTTTCCGAGGAATTCTTTGGTTCATGTCGGATCCGGCCCGCGTTCTCTTGCCACTCCCTGGACAGTCATGTTCTGATGAAACATGGCAATCACGCTTGCCGGTAATTACTACCACAACGAGTTCTCTTCCTTTTGCTTAGCCTTGCGAGACTTCTGCCCGCTCTTTGCTTTTGCCAGGCTCTCTTTCGGCGGCTTGAAATACAAGCTTGGACCCTCGCCTTCTTTCACCGTGTAACTCAGGTAACCTCGATTTTTGGCGTCGCGATAGTATTCCAAATCCTTTCGTCCAGCGGGATCGGGAAGTCGGTATTCATATCCCATGCCCTTGACCCGCTCTTCCAAGCTGTCGGCCCCTGGTACGGCGAGGGCGGGATTTCCCATCGCCGCAGGGTCCCACTTCAAGCTGAGGTATGGATGCATTTGGCCCATGCGAATCCGCCGAATGGCCAAAGGTGTATAGAATCTCGTCGTCACTGTGCCTCCGAGAGCTTCCACGGCTGCGATGGCCGACTGCGAAGCTCGCGATACCACAATGTTGACGGCAGTATTTAATTTCGTCGCACCGCTTGCCAGAAGCTTGACTCCGTCTTTGACACTGTGAACGGCGCGTGAGGCGGTCAACTCTTTTAATGTGATGGGTTCGGCAGGATTCAGTCGCCCGGCGGTGATCCAGTCTTGTATTCGATCCAGATTGAGAGGGACCATCTTCACCGCGTGTCTGTGTGATACCGACAATCAGTTTCTCAGCAAACCCACCCAGGTGCAAGGACGTACAAATTCTTAAACCCAAAATGGCCGTGGGTGATCTCCTCCGGAGTCTGACCACCGGCGAATTGCGTAGGTACTTTCCCATGTTGCTTCTGACCTTTGTGACCTCTTCCCGACGTCTTTCCTTTGCCCGACGATGGGCCGCGCCCTCGGCGAATTCGCTTGTTGTATGCTCCTGGTCGATCGGAAAGCGAGCTCAGGATGGAGGCATTGCGGGACTGGGGATGGAGGAATGGAACGAGGAACGAGACGATCGATGTGGAAGAAGATCTCCAAGAAAAAGGCTGCCCCAGCCGTAATGAGAGTTTTGGAGCCATTGTCACGACTTGGGCAGCGTGACGAACTTGCTCACAGCTGATCTTTAACCCATCTCAATGCGAAACTTTGTAGATCTAATGCCAAGGCTGGTAGCCCGCCGCTTTAAACCAGACTCGACCACAACATCTTGCTCACCTTTCAGATGTCCGCCAAGCAGAACACTCCTAATCATCTGGCTTCCTCAACCACAACAGGACAGAAGGTGACCAAGATCTGTGTTTATACTATGTCATGATAAAGGAGATGTTGCCCGTGAGGGAGACACAATTTTCGACAATCCTTCCACGCGTCTGGACGGTGGTCCCCGCAGTAAGTTTGACCCCTCACGTTGTCCTCGGATATGGATAGAAGGGAAACCGACTCATGGCCGGGGCTCTCTGAATTCCATGAAACCCAGGTGAATAAGACAGCTCCATCCCGGAATGGGATTTCCATATGTTCATTGAGCCATCATCCTGGTAACCAAGCGCTGGATAACACCGGCCCTCTCTCCCCCCAACTATCAGTCGTCCGTCACTGGTAAGCGATGCACCGCTGCAGGGTGGCCTTGATTCATACCACCCGGCCACTGCGATGGCGTATTCCCAACCCCCTCTCGCATCGCGCAGAGATAGCAAAGCCCTACAGCAGCCAGAAGATGGAAGTTCGACGTATCGCCGGCGCCTTGGGAGCTGAAGTAAGCGGAGTGGGTGATGTCCGGTCTCTCGATGAGAAGACCGTGAAGGGCATCCGTCAAGCATTGCTGGATCATCAGGTGGTGTTCTTCCGCAATCAGAATCTTGACCCTGCGTCCTTCCTTCGCTTCACCTCCCATTTCGGAACACCTGTCGAATATCCTTTCGTGAAAGGGCTGCCAGACTTTCCAGAAATCATTCAAGTGCTTAAACGCGAAGAGGAACAGATTAATTTTGGTGGGATTTGGCATAGTGACACGACGTATTTCGAAGAGCCGCCCATGGGATCAGTCTTGCTGGCACGCGAGTTACCTCCATACGGTGGCGACACACTCTTTGCGAATCAGTATGCCGCTTATGACAGCCTGTCGGAGGGTCTGAAGCAAACGTTATCCACCTTGAGAGCTGTCAACACCTCTGCAAAAGCTGATGCCAGCCAGACACGCGAGGATCGAATCATAGAGAGTGGCAGATCGACCGCTCGTACGGACCTCGAAGCCACTCATCCTGTTGTCCGGACTCACCCTGAAACGGGGCGGAAAGCATTATATGTCAATATCGCTCATACCGCCCGCTTTGAAGGCTGGACTGAGGAGGAGTCCGCGCCCTTGCTGAATTACTTGTTCGCTCATCAAGTCAAACCCGAATTCACCTGTCGTTTCCGCTGGGAGCCCAACTCGATTGCCTTCTGGGACAACCGCTGCACTCAGCACAATCCAATCAACGACTACCACGGCTTTCGTCGTCTGATGCACCGTGTCACTTTGGCGGGAGATCGACCTCGATAAGACGCACGTCGCACCATGAATACCAGAACCGTGCCGTTGGAGCGATTAATTGTCGATCTCGGCCGGACAAGGAGTCGACATCCTGAACGGCTTTTCCCTTGGGCCGTGACTGGCTGTCATGATCCGGCGTGGAATTGATTTGATGGAGCGTCAAAGCCAAGGACATGCGAAGCAAATACGGGGCGGAGTTGGCCGTGATAGCTAATTTCAGTCTTATCCCAATTTTTGACTATATGGTCACTTCTCGGACACAAGCATGTTGAAGGGCCGCGAAACTGGCATCTGGATCTACCGGCAGGAGACATTGTTGACGGGACCACCTTCTGCTGTTAACGGCCAATGCCGGATTTGTAATCTTCAAATTAGAAAACCACAAATGACAGCAAGTTGGTTCAGTGACAACTTGCTTTGGTCTGGAGAGGAATTGATTTCACGCTCTCAGACCATCAAGGGACCAGTGAAATAGAGTTCCTGAGCTTATCTTGATAAGGATTCCTCTGTACAAATCTGCCCATCGAGTCTCTTCTTGCGAGTAGGAGCCCAACAGTCACAGGGCGTGCCATAAATCAGCCATCACAGCCAGCGTCCTTCGCGGTCATCGGTCAGGTTTGTCTTGGATTGAGAGGCGCACGTCAGCAGTTCGGTGTTATCATATAACTGCACACAAAGCCACGCAATATGGAAGGGCAATGTCAATGCGGCACGATTCGCTTCACCACCCCCCTCCCCAAGCCGATCAAGATGTACGTGTGTCACTGCCTCAGCTGCCGAGCTCAGAGCTCCTCAGCCTTTGGCATCTCTGCATCGTTCCCTGCATTCTCGCTCCCCGAGTCCAATGCCGCAGATATCGGCGTGTACACCTACATCACGCAGAGCGGGCGGGAGAAGAAATGTTTCTTTTGCAAGCATTGCGGCAGCAGGATCATGCACAGCAGCGTTGGCAGGAAATACGTCAATGTCAAGGGCGGTTGTCTTCACGGGCTCGATAAAGAGCTGTTGAGCACGGCATGTCACATCTGGACCAAGAGGGCCATCACTCCGATTCCCGAAGGCGTCGAGCAGTATGAGGAAGAGCCTCTGGACTGACGAGATTGAAGGAGCTCGAAGGAATAATAGCGAGTTGAAGAATGCAAAGATTGCCGGACCAACTCTCAGGTCACCTTCTCAGCCAGGACCAAGAGCTCTATCAGGATCCGGTCATCCTGCCTCATGCGACACAAAACGATTCCACGAGTACTGTTCTGTATATATGTGCATTCATACAGTCGTGAATTTGTACAATGATGCGCTTCTTTTCCTCGCTGTGACCTGCGAGTCGCCGGGGGGGATTGCTCAGCTCGTCGATGCCAGGGCGCCAGCAGTGTCGGCCACCCCAGAGTCCACCACTCCTTGTGCGGCTTCTCTTTCTGCTCTCCGCCTTCTCTTCTCTATTATGATCTCTTTTCGCTGCTGTAACAACTTTGTTTGTCGGTCCTCCACGTTCGTCAACCAGTAGCCGAACGATCCTCCAATACCGGCAAATAACGGATAGACCCATAACGCGCCTCGTTGGAAGAACGGTCTCATTTCGATCCCAAGCTGTGCAAAGCGTGTCGCGATGCCTGGACAACATTAGTCAACCGCCTATGCCGAGGCGCAGTCCGGGGGTGTCGAGCTGGTTGAGCGTACCGAAGCCGGCCCAGAAGAGGATTTTATGAACCATGCTGAACGGGTGATAGTGGTGGCGCCCGGGGCGCTAGAAGGCAGTGCAGGCAACGTGGACAAGTGGACAAATGTCTGAGAACCCGAGAAATGGGGGTTCGCACAGGCTGGGGCAGGATTCGAAGAATGATCGTGGTGTGATGAGCTTCGAAGTTATGGGTGGAAAGCAAGCTAGGAGTTCGACATCGGTGCCAAGAACTCGCTTGCCGATAGGAGTTCTTTGGCCAAACTGAGCCTGCCTTCTATAAATTCAAGGGCCAACACGATTTATTGCAAATCATCGGCCAAATCTATCCTATAGGATGAGTTCTATGTACAGCGCTCCTAAACGAGGTCTTCCGGGACTTCCAAATGCGGTGTTTCGGGTACTGCTCTACAGGGCGTTCAGGGCACCCCACAGCGAAAAGCTCGAAACGATATGTTCAGGCCATTCCAAGGCGGCCAATCGAAATGCCAAAAGGGTTCGTTGGATGGCTAGCGGACTCGGCTGCTCTTCCGCACAAGGCCTTGCTCTCGGTCATTGGGCCTTTCATCCTGAGGAATAGCCTCGGAGAAGACACTGATGACACTGCTCCTTTGTCATTGGTGGCGGCGCCATACCCTGAGGCTGCCGGACTTCATCTTTGTTAGAGCTCAGAGAGATGGTGACACCTGTGGCGGGCTATCGTTTGCGTTTGGGATTGGCCCGATAGAATAGATGTAACGACCTTAGCGGTCATCCAACTGCCTATACTTCCTCTGGGGCGTTGGGATGGAACCAAAGCAACGTGGCCGGATACAGTTGCTCTTTGCCAGTTGTCTTGGATAGCGATGATATCTCAACCAATCTCCTTCGGGTCCACCAGAATTGCGTTTCCAAGCTTGTCGGCATTCATATAATTAGAGGCAAGGGTCCAATGGCCGTATCCAGTCGGTTGGGTGATTCGGTCAAAATAGGAGATGAGTTGTGCTTGACCACGTTCACGGAACGTATTCTTCAGCTTCTCAAATGCCGTCGCCGTTCCGTGGGTGACGGCAACCGTCCAACCCTACCCCATCCTTCCAGATCACCTTAGGGGATCATCATTGGTATAAGAGGCATGGGAGACGCGAACCGCAAACCGATGAACCGTAGCCGTCGGGATTGAGGTAGTAGAGGCTTGTGAAATGCCCAGTGATCTGACGCGGCTAAACAGCTGTGTGACGCAGTTGGATTGTAATGTAAAGAGAGATGGGGCTGTTGAAGGGCTGGCATTGACATATGTCTCGACCTTACAAAATGGGCATATTGAATTGGCAGTAAGAAGAGAGTAGTCGAGGCTCTGAGCAACTCGACCCGGCCATCGTGGTATAAAAGAACAGCAGTAATGTATAGGACAATCGTACATCTCGAGGATTTGAAGAAGCAAGCAAGAAAAGAGAATACCCTACCGTTTCATGCCTACCATTCACCCTTTCAACGCCGCCGTCGGCCGCCTGATCCGGCGATTATCACAGAAGTAACGTGTTTATATCCTAGCTCTTGCAAGAGGTCTTTTCTTATCAGCCCTTCGGACATTGACGGTGGCTTCACCGCAAGTTGAAGTGAAGGGAGGGAATTTGTTGTCGTACGAGATGTTGCGCGATTGGACAAGTCGATACCAATCTGGTGTGACTTTTTGATGGCATGAGAGGAATTCGCTTGCAACTGGCGGTGAAGAGTGGTGGCGTATCTCTCGTTCACAGCAGATGAAGTAGGTGTGCATCCAAATCAATTCTCCGAGGCGTTAACGGTGGTGCATATCTCGATGCCACACTGTGAGAGTTTGTCATGCCCATCGAAGCACCAAGGAAATCCGGACCGGATGTGATGTCGTTGTCAAGACGCCTTGTGTAGTCCAGGTAATCGAGATTGGACTCCAGTCGGGTCAGATAGCCCCATCAAACTGCAGACGTCTACGTCTTCTTCTCTTGCTTGGAGCTATTCGTACTGGGATATCTAACCTCGACCAAATGAACGGCCAGGCCCAGTGGCGATCAGGGTGTGAACGTGTCGATGAGTGTGCTCTTCTTGGGCTAGTCGACAACATTGGCGTTGTTTCGACGTCTCCTACGAAAGAGAAGGCGGGGCCGTTTGACCTAGTTGTGAGTTGTTCTTAGGCGTGCTCGTGTTGTATCCTTATGGCAACTGACCGTACGTCAAGACGGTGTTGTGCAACAGCCAGTTACATACTCGGCCAGGACATCATCGATAGGAGTACTCGTGTGACGCCGGACGCCTAGGCCCGTAGACGACGACCAAGAGGTCGAATATTGGTGAGGCCGTGACAACCCAGTTTATAGTCTCGAGCTCGAGGTCATCGGTGTCCTGCAATGGAGGAACTTCGATCGCCGGATTCATCCTGAGTCCGCATCAGAAGTCAACGAACCTGGTATCAGAGTGTCGCCTAAACAGTGACAGGGATGAAAGAACGCGTGGTTGGTGGGCCGAAGAGGGCGCTGTTGGTGCGCCAAAAAGGAGCTGACTGTCAACAGGGCTAACGGCGCTAGCGACGCTGTGGAAGGTGGGCCGAAACACACCCCAAAATCAAACCGTACCGCTCTTCTGAACCAAGAACGCGATCTTCAGGTTCGCGACTCGCATTTCGAATGGCTTGACAGAAATTTGTGCCGGTACACTGACCATCTATCCATTATGGCGGACATGGTGATGGCGGACACGCCTGCCATTGACCCGGCAGCGCCGTTCTCCCTGCGACCACGGTTCAAGATCGCCGAACTCCCCCTTGTGAAAGAGCAGAGATTGGCGATCGATGCCCTCCTCCTGAAATTCAAGAAGAAAGGTGGATATGATACGCTGCGCAAGCAGGTCTGGGCCTCGTACAATACGTCAGAAGCCAAAACCGCTCTCACCGACCAAATATACGCCATTGCCGAAGCTGAGATCGACAAAGATCCCAACCTCCTCACTCGAGAGCGTGGCAAAGCGGCTACATTAATCCAAGGTGCTGTTGACCGAAGTGGCATCTACCATAATGTGGAGTCTCGGATTGACTCTGAAATTGCGAAGCACCTGGACACCGTCCTCGAAGCGGTCCGTGAGATTCGTCGAGCAGACGTAGGGGTGGAGAAGGCGGCCGAGGAAGAGCAGAAAGGGAGCAAGACGGACGAGCAGTACCGTGCCGAGACAGAGTCCCGTGCCACCGAGAGAGAGAGAAACAGAGCACGAATGGAAGAGTTGGCTCGACAAACCGCTGAGTTGAAAGCCAAGATCAGGCAAGAGGAAGAGCGTCAGAGGAAAAAGGAGCAAGCGAAGCGAGAAGAAGAAGAGCGGAAGAAGCGTGAAGCGGAGGAGGAGGAGAGACGAGCGGAACGTGCCAGACGGCGCGAAGAGGAGGAAAAGAGAGAAGCGGAAAGAATTAAAGCCAGAGAGGAGAGACATAGGAAGCGGGAGGAGGAGAGACGCGAGCGATACCGCGGTTACGATCCTGAGCGGGATCGAGACAGGAGCCGAGACCGAGACTATGGACGTGAGCGCGATCGCGACAGAAGTCGAGACGGAGACCATGGACGCGATCGTGACCGTGACCGAGATCGCGATCGCGACCGCGACCGTGAACGGGACCGTGACCGTGACCGAGACCGTGACCGAGATCGTGACCGCGAACGAGACCATCGCAGTCCGGCTCGTAAAAGTCGACACGAAGAAAAAAAGGAGCCCGTTAGCGATGTGCCAAGAGCAAAAGATGCCCTGGTCGACGAGAAGGATCTTGAGGCCACAGCGCTGGAGCGACTCATAAGCGAAGGCAAACAGATGGTCGAGAAGTCGAAGCAGCGGCCAGAGTACGACTTTGAGAAAGCAGCGGTATCAGGCACTTCTCGGAAGTACGATTCGACCGACCGGTTCAGCCAACGGCGAGATCGATCACGCGAGAGCAACAGGAGGGACCATGACCGATGGAGCAGATCTCAGGACCGGCGGACGTCTACTCAAGAAAAGGGAGACAACCCGGACACAAGCAGCCATAGAAGCCGAAGCAAAGACCGCGAGGAAGGCGAAGCTCGAAGTCAAGGAGACTCTCACTCTCCCAGCCGGCAGCGAACCAGGGCAGACCGACGTCCACGATCTGCTTCACCGCTGAATATCGATCGATATGTGCCAGGAGGCGGTGTTCACCGGAGTCTAGAAGAGCGCGAAAGGGACCGCGAAAGGGACCGCGAAAGGGACCGTGAAAGGGACCGTGAAAGAAGAGGAGTCAGAGAGAGACAGCGAGAGCCGGAAAAGAGACCCAAATACGACAGTCATCGTGGTGACGGAGACCGGGAACGCGACTACGATCGTCGAGACCGTGACCGAGATCGAGACCGAGATCGTGACCGCGACCGCGACCGCGATCGTTCTCGTGATCGTGATCGTTCTCGCGACCGCGACCGTGACCGAAACAGGTACAGAGATCGGGATCGAGATCGAGACCGAAACCGTGATCGAGATAGACGAAGCCGCAGTCCCAGACGTCGGGACGATCGAAGAGAGGAGAGAAGAGATGACCGAAGAGAAGAGAGAAGGGATGACCGGAGAGAAGAGAGAAGAGATGACCGGAGGGATGACAGGAGAGACGACCGTCGTGACGATCGGCGGGACGACCGCCGCGACGATCGAAGAGATGACCGACGAGACAAAGAGCGAAGCGAGCGGCGCGAGAGAGATCCCGTTCCCATTGATAGGTACGTTCCTGGCCGATGAATGGGCCCGCCGGCTCGGTGGGCACGAGCGTTCCGCCGGATCAATTCAAAGGTCACTCCAAGGATTTCCATGTTTCACAGCCTCGTTCCAACCCGTATGGTCTGAATGTTTCTTGAAATAATACTCAGCCTCCGACTTTGGCCGCAAGTCGGGCGATAACCCAGCGATAATGGTTTTCTGCAACACTTCGACGCTGCGCATGTTGTCGCCTCTTCGTGTCCACACGGAAATGTGAGCCCAATACAGACGCGGAGAATAGGACATGCCCAGGACATGGTCCCCCTCTGCAATTGGTGTATCAGCAGGGTCCCGGATAGACGTGGAACCCTTACCTGGCGCTATGGCCGCCTGAATCTCGCCGCCACAACAGAGCAGGCAGATTTCCTCCCACGCTCGAATAGCGCGGCCGTCGTCACGTCGAACCTTAATCACCCAGCATCCTCCGTCCAGATTTTCCCGATCTTCCCACATCGGCTGGACCCCGGCACGGAAAAAGTGAATGCTCTCTCTGAGCTTGATTGAGTCCCAGGGAACATTGTTGTATATCCGATAGAAAACGCCAATGTCGGCCACGTTCTCGGCGAGCAGCGTCAAGCCATATTTCGTGTCGGTGCTCGGTTTGGAATGCCAGACGGCCCAGACATATTGGAACGGCAACGGCCGTAGTTTGGCGATCACGGCTCGGTGCAGCAACGAGGAGGAGCGGCGCGGAAGGCAAGGTGGTCGGGATGGAGTATCACAAGTAGGTATTGCTGGCGGCGTCGCCCCCATTTTTGCCAAAAGTTTTTGCTGGGCCGCGGCAAGGACGCGCAAAGTGGTAACGCAACAGATTTCGGTGAGGAAGACAACCAGGCGAAGCGAGACAAGGTCGAGCCCAAGGCAAAGACGAAGAGAAAGACAAACCAGGCTAATCACGATCTTTTTAATCGCCGCTCAATGCTATTTGCTTTTTCCAACTTGCCAGAGGAAGTCAGGTTCCAACCGAAGTATTCATTGGCTCAGCAAGACTGTGCTGGAGGGACGACGTATGATAAAAGAAGATAGGAGCATCCCATCCGGGATATCATTCATCAGAACCTTCACTTTTACGTGTCTCCGTCCCCTGGCACCCATCACCATCATCACCACCACAGTGCGGGCATCTTGTGCCGCGTCGACTGGCCAGTATGGGATCTTCTACTTTTTGGCGCCCGCGCTAACGTGACCGGGGTAAGAATGGGGAGGTGCAATGTGATAGATGAAACTCTAGCGTATCACAGAGCCAGAGCCGCCTGCAGCGCGAGGATTAGGAGAATCTTTGGGCCTGAAACCATTTCTGTTTCCAATGTCGCCAGACATTGCACCCACAGGTCGCTGCCACACACAGCGCTGGCCTCTTCTGGCATTGAACGAACTCGTTTTGCAATCCAGATAATCACGTGCCAGCTTCAAAGATAGTATGTCAACATACTAGAGTGGGAAGGAAAGGCTCTGGCACGCTATATGCTCCAAATTGGGCAGAAGAGGTGGTGTGAGATTGCACCATCAGAATCTGTTAATGTGGGATTCCTCCCCAAATGCTTTCTTTCGTGGAGTCGGTATATTGCTTCTTACCATGCCCTTTCCGACAAGTCCCCGTTGGTATCATTGATAATTTACGTTGACATCTGCACGGCCATGTCTTGTTCCATAACGGTTCCCTTGCTGAGAGCGAATTATGCGACGTAGTATGATGGACAGATCGACCGAGAGATTGGCTCATTGAAACCGGAAATATCGAGAGACAGATGGCGAGTTTGACGTTAGGGGTGAGTCGGCCGGTGGAAACTCGAAAGAAACCGCCTGTTGATGACGATTTGACACCCGATTTCAATGTTGAAGACTCTTGTTCTCCATGAGAACCGAGACTGCTGTATTGGGGTCAGATGCAGTAGCGGCTTGGCACCGAGAGAAGATCCTCCACCTCCAACCCGTGTCGGATGTAAAGCTGCAGAAGCATCCGTGATTCCGACATTGCCAGGTGGAGTGGTTTACTGTCAGCTGATAACAAAGCATCGTATTGCGCCGACACGTGACCGGAGGCGTTTAACCGGCATAACCATTTGCCTCGTGCTCTGGCAGCTTGAGCAAAGACTGGCAGCCTTTCCAGCATGGCTGAATGGCCGCATACGCCCAGTGGCAGCAATCCTGAGCATCATGAAGATGCTGATAAACGGGTGATGCCGTTATCTAACGAGCAGCAGTCCAAAGGAGAAAGCACTTTGCCTCGGTCCCCTTCTGTGCCTGGCGAGTTGGAAGACTCGGACTTGGAAGACTCGGATTTGGAAGACTCGGACTTGGAAGAAGATTCAGTTTTCGAAGACTCCGACCCCGAAGAACCATCAGAAGAACGCGGCGGAGAAGCCGGTTCTAGTTCAAACTTAGACTCTGAGGATAGGGATTCATCATCACCCAGGCCTCGCGCAGCTGAATCTCCAACAGACCTCAAATTAAGACTCAGCGCTTTCCTGCCTCAAATCCGCAAAGCAAACGCCGAGCTGGAGGACGGCGGAGTTGCGCTGGCAAAACAGATCGACCATGTTGCAGACGACGAAGAGCGTTATATCGAGATGAATCTGGGCCTTGGTGTGCTCAGCCAGCGGAAAAAGAGCGAGGATGTGAAGTTGGCAAGCTCGTCGTCGAGCAGCAGTGGGGAGGAGAGCGAGAGTGAGGATCACGGTGCGCCACGGGAAGAGGATGTCATGGCCAGTCTGAAGGGCGACGTCCTGGCAAAAGGCACGAAAAGGAGGATTGAAGAGGTAGGGTAAGGCAGGCGACTGTCTGCGTCATCCAGACATGCCACCCAGGGCAAGACATTTGGACCGTTCGACTTGATCACGGTGACAGCGCCACCACTCTGTCGAGATGATGACAAGTCATTGCCGGCAGGACGGCGTGCTTCGGGCTGCTTTGCGGTCGTCAGAACGGAAACCAGCTGCCCATTGCTCTCAGCTGACACATCTGCCACTCTACGACTTCGATTTCAAGAGGACCAGAAACGGATATGGATACCGGGGCCCCGAAAGGAACAGAGAAAAGTCAGGCGCCAGAGGACTTGGCGGTGTGAAGGCGACCGCATCATGATATTCGTCATATCGGCGCCGACCTCCACACCAATTCTTTATGAGATTTCCTGTACTCGACATTCCCATCCAGACGCCTTTTCCAGCAACGGCAAGCTCGCGCCTAAGCACCAGCCCAACTCATTTCCTTTGATCTTCTTTGCAATCTTCACCTCTCTATCGATCGGCATCTCATAACCGGTGTGCAACAAGGCAGATATAAAATTGAGGTCTAAACACCACTCGGGTCGGTCCCGGAGATCGGGCAGGGCGCCCTCCACCCCGGCGAATGCATCCCAGGTCTTCTCGCCGCCACAGACTTTGGCGGTCAGGTCGTGCAGCTCGCGCAGGGTGAAGGATTCGGGCATTCCCAGGTCGTGGGTGCGGTCATAAAAATAGGAAAAGATGTACACATCCTCCCTGGCGAACGTCTTCTCCAACGAGGGCTGATGGACGCCATTGAAAGAACATGGTGCCAAACTGCAGGCTTTATCCTTGTACAGGATGCCCTCAGCCAGAGCGCGACACTGGGCGGGGATCGCGTCCACCGGCCCTTCCATGGTGACGGAGTGCTCGCCGGCCAGTTCGTGCTCTGGAGGAAAGGTGACATTGACTCTCTTGGTCATCGCGGGCGCGATGCAGGTATTGGGGATCGGTTTCGACAGCCAGGCGCGAGAGTCGGGGTTCTGATGGTGCATATGCTCGACGACGGAAGCGTGCAATGCCTTCCGCGCCGACATCAGGCCATAGCCGAGGTGAGAGTGTTGATATAACTCGAATTCGCGCCCTCCAAAGTCGAGCCGGTATTTGTGGTCGCCGTCGGCCATCTTCTCGGGCATGCCCCCCGCGGGATCGTCTTTGAAAGTGGGTTGGAAGACGATTTGAGTGGAACCGCCGCCGAGGTCAAAGACGGCGGCCGTCGGGGTGTGATCGGGACCTCCGATTTTCCCCAAGAGATAGTTGGTGGTGATCCAGGCAAAGACGCCTTCGTCCTCGCCCTTCATGATTTCCACCCCTCCTTTCTCTCGCGACACCACCGGGAATGGAAACCGGGTCTCCAGCCGGGCCCGGACCGCTTCGAGAATCTTCCCGCTTGTCTTCTCTCCCAGAAGCCGGAGGCCAGCGGTCGCTTTGACGGCGATCGGTGTGCACGCTTTGTACTCGTCCGGCACACTCTCGACGGCGACCTGCATCAACGGGTCGAGGCTCTTTGCGGCGCCCTCAACATCGTCCTTGTATGAACTCAGACCAGACCCCTCGGGCCTCTTCTCGGTCATCTTAAATTCTTCATGTTCCAACTCCGGTGTCGGTCCGCAATTGTTGAATTTGTACACGTGAATTCGAGAGCCCGTACTCCCGGCATCGATCATGATCGCATACTGAACAAGCGGTTTGGAAAGGTCAAGAGGCTTTGTGCATCTCGTCGTCGGAGAATCGGCAGCGCTATAGACATTGTTCACATTGGGGGGGATATGACTGCCACCAGACAAGAACCAATACAACACGACAATGAACGCCAACACTCCCCCGGTTTTGACGAATCTTGCCTGTCTGCTTTGCGTCATCCACGCGTTCTGTAAAGACTCCAGTGTGCTGGGCTGGCCGAAGCCAGCAGTCTGTCTATCGCTCTTTTCAAACGGGTCCCAGGGCGCGTTGGACGTGTTGCTGGCCCGATATGGGAGCCCGTTCCCTGACGCAGATCGCCGGCGCGGAGAAGAACTAAAAGGAACGTAAGACCAGATGCCACCGGATCGGTCAGAAGATCTGACCGTGGAGGGCATGGAAGAGAGAGAGGACGGGGCAGAATGGTGCAGGATGCAAAGGAGGTCAGGACAGCGAGGGACTAAAAGTAGTGCATGCGCCCTGGACAATCGATCAAGTGGGTCGAGATGGACGGACAGGCCAATCGGAGTTTCGATCCGCTCAATGGGCAGTTTCTTCGTCCTGTGGCCAGTTCTCTTGACTTGCTGTAGTCGACCATGAAGCCTTTATGGCAGCTTCTGGCGGGTGCGAGACCCGGTCCGCGGTACAGAGCGGCCACTGGGTTCCTGCCTCGACCAAACATGCTGATCTGCCCACCACCTACGCAACACCGATGGTTTAAAGTTGACCCCCGTCGAATTGCGATGTCAGACGCGGGGTCGTCGACTCCTGTCCGGCAAGACCGACTGGCGGAGTTCACCAAGGACGAAGACATCGAGACGACAGAGGTCCAGGTCAAGCAGCCCGACGGCAAGCTGTCGGAGCCACAAAATCTCCATGCACTGTTGCAAAGCTTGGATCGCCGTAACCAGTTGGTGGTCCAGCTCAGCAAACCGGGCGAGCGAAAATATGCCGTGGTCCGGGTCCACGACCGGATGGACCTGTTGAAACAAGTGCGAGAAAGAGAAGCACTGGCCAAACAGACGGCGATGGCGCAGCGAGAAAAGAGGCCGAAGCAACTCGAGCTGAACTGGGCCATCAGCGAGCATGACCTGGACATCAAGCTCAAGCAGATGGAGCAATTCCTCCAGAAAGGAAAGAAGGTTGAAATCCTGCTAGCATCCAAAGCCAAACAACGAAGGGCAACTCGCGAAGAGGCGGAGCAGGTGCTACAGAAAATTCGAGAGAGAATGCACCACATCGGTGCCAGAGAGGTCAAGGCCATGGAGGGACAGGTGTTGCGGCAGGCTGTGATGACGGTCAAGAAATTCTGATTTCAAGGTGACACCGCTCTGGGACACAACAGACCACCTCGCTTCAGGCGCTCAGCCTCTCTCCAGGACCGAACCACGGACAGATGCTGGATCAGTCGCAGTCGCCTGACATCCCCGCAGGAGAAACAGTTGAAGAACAGATGGGTTACAGACGAGTCGGAATGGCCGCGTAAGAACCTCATCGTTACCCAATTCGACTTGATGACCAACTTTGAACGGCAGCTCCGCCCAGGCTGGGTGGTCCCAGTCAGAAGCCGTCTGAGAATGGAAGCTGAGTCGTGACAAGTGCGTTGCAATTCTCGGAGACGACAAATGGTAAGAAACTGGTGATGTGTAGAGCCTCGAGGTATATTGCTAGCATCGCCTGGCTTAATCGGTCACCAACAAATGTATCATATCGAGCGGAGCATGAATGCAAAGGGCGCTGTGATCGTAATCATAATCTACATTTTTTTGTCATTCACGCATGAAAGCTGTGAGCATGGATGTGGTGGCTATGACTGATGCCGGAATCCAGTTCGGGCTGAAACTGCACAGACACTTCCCATCTCTGCGCTCCGCTCCCGTAGCCGCCGCTGAGACGGTTCCGGATGACGCTCGCGATTCTCTCCCTCAATCTGACCAAGTTCTCTTCGGTGCCGACGACTCTCAAGCGCAGGTTCGCGATCCCCACGCCGTAATGAGCTTGCCAGAACTGTGCTTGTTCAACCCCGCGAACCAGAGGGTCCGATTCAATGTCTTTGATGACCTCGGGCACACCCTTGCCCGGGTAGGACATGAGCAACATCGATCCCACATTCTTGCCGAGATGAACGCCGAGAAATAGCATCGACACGGCGATGCTGAGCGACAGCATTTTGTCGATCCACTCATACGCATGGAGCGACAACAGCGGCAGCAGGAGCAGCGTGGACGAACATGACAGCGTCAAGAAATGCGACGGATTGCTCAAAACGGAGGGCAAGTTCTCCATCGCCGCGAAGCGCATCGCCTTTCCGATTCGAGCATGATTTTGCAAGCCCACGGCTGATATTAGGGTCGAAACCAACGCGAGCACGGCGGTCAGATCCACCGTCCCTGCAGACACTCTTTCATGACTGTGGGCGTAGTGCGGTTCATGGCCCACCCCTTCCAGCGCATGCTTCGCGTTGTGTGAGATGAGATCAAAGCCGAAGAAGATCAGCAGCACCGACAGCGCGAAACCGGCAATCACCTCCATGCGCTGCAATCCAAACGGATGCCTGATACTTGATCGTCCCCACACCTCAAAGTTGCTGAGAACTTCGACCAGGACACACAGTAAGGCTCCGAGAGAATCGTAGAAAATGAGATGCGACAACGCCTCCATGGCTGCCGAGCCATGGGCATTCCATGCCGTGTAGCCTGCGACCAGCATGTGACAGATGCTCCAATAAAATCGAACCTTCTGGTCCTTGGTCATGCTGGCCCGGCATTCGGAAAAGGTGGGAATAGGAAGCGAGTTGGGCAAGGCGAGCGGCGCCCGCGGGGGTGGTTCGAGGAAGATCTGATGAGAGACGCTGCTATGTTTGTACTTGTGTCCACGTCTTTGGCCCATGTTCTGACGCCCGTCAGCGCCACCGTGGCACGCATTGAAGGGCCAGCCATACAAAGGCCAGGGTAATTACGAACCGACTTGATCACGGGGGATTTAGCCATCGCGGTAGGTTGGAAATTAAACGGTCCCGCTCCATCGTCGCTCCTCCTCTCCAGTGTCATCGGTGTCATCGGCGTCATCGGGCTGACCATGTCGTCTAGCTCGAACTTGAGCGGTGAGAGAGAGTTGGGGTCGTAAATCATGTCGGCATTGGAATGTGGTAAGTCGCCTGTGGCCGGTTCATCAGGGGGAGGTGTGGGAGTGCGCGGAGGGAGAGGAATCGGCAGTGAATCCGCCATGGCAGCCAGCGGGATACAGCTGCTGGACGACGTCGACACGGTCTACTGGGAACGGCTTGGGAGCCAGCAGGCCATTGAGTGCGAGCGTCGAGTGGTCACAAAGGGCAGGACATGGAGCTGCAACGTCTCCGATTGGCTGCGCAAAACCCGTCTTGGCAAGGGTCCATTCAAGTCTGTCCCTCTCGACTCTATGAACTCTTTTCATCCATCCCACTCGAGTGCGTCTTCCTGATTGTGAGATGACTCGTGCTAGAACAGCATCGAGTGGATGGAAGGTCCAAGGGTTTTTCTGTTCATCGTTCTGCTGCTGTTCATCTTCCTGACGCCAGATCAGCCGTCTGGGCGACAGCAGCGCTACAATGCCAAAGAGGTGGAACAACAACGTCGCCTCGAGTTCGATGTGTTGACGAATTCATCTTTGGGCGATCTTGATCCCCGAGCGGGAAAATGGCTCGACCTGACAGGATTTCGCGAACACGACGGTTACCAGTGGGAACTGCTCGGGCCAGCGAAGGACCTGAGCAGGCGACAGTTCGAGAACGCGTGGAAGGACATCGACTCCCCCAGCGTTCACCCGCCCGTGTACGACCAAATCACTGGCGAAATCCGCGGCAAATTTCGGCGCTCCGACCTTTCCAGTGGTACGGCGCCACGGATCAACTTGACCGCCCTCGATCCGAGTAATGACTACTTTTCGCCTATCTTTGAGAGAAACATCACCGAGACTGATGGCGAACTCAGCCTGTCTCTTTACGATTCTCATGCACCAGATCATCCTGCGGACAGAGACATCCGAGCTGACATTGCCATTTGGAGTCAGTCTGCTCCCGGCAATGGCTGGCAGGCCAAGGTCCAAGGCGTCCATTTATCTTCGGGCGTGGTCATTCTGTCAACGACCAGCGGCAAGTACAAAGCTCTGCCCGCAATCCCGCACTTTGCCTTCGATCTCAGCCAGTTTAACAGCTCCAGACAAGTGATGAATCGGACAATATCCGGATCAGAAGGGGCCGTGGCCGAGGATGTGTCCGACGCTTTCTTCGGCCTGTCTGTCTGTGAGCTCATCGTCTGGCTCCAGCCCAAACCGGTCAGCCTTGACGGTCTGGACGCACAGCAAACGAGCACGTTCCTTCACCAGGTCGAAGAGGAACTCAAAGATCCCCAAGGCGCACCAATTGGTCCATCGCCTCCGATGGCCTTTTCGGCCGTCGTCTTCTCCCCTGATTGCGGCTATGTCTTGGAAGCCGACACCCTTTTCGGACCGAAGATCGAGGTATACTGGAAACTCGCCCACCGATTGCTTCTCTCATTTATCCTCATCATGGGACTTCAAATTGCGCTCCTGAAAAGACAAATGGAGAGAGCGACAACGCCGTCCACGCGCAGTCGAATCGCCTACCAGAGCATTGTCATTTCCGCTTTAGGGGACGGCCTGATCTTGTTTGTCCTCATCGCTCTGCTGATGCTCGACGAGGCCGCTTTCTTGATGACCGCCGCGGCCGCCTTTCTCGCCTGCATTCATGTCGCCTTTCTCGAAGTCAAGTTCATTTTTGACATCTGGACTGTCCAGGTGGGAGATCCGGCCCGTGCTGAGCAGGAGCGTCGACGCAGGGCCAGTCCACCCACACCATCACCGCCAGCGCCCGCGGCCAGTGCGGAAGGCACCACGGGCCTCCCGTTGCCGGCCACGGCTCCGAGAGTGGAGGGCGCCTCGCCCATGATGGTGCCTTCAGATCAAGAGACGCCGGTGCCGGTCGAGCCTCCATCACCGCAAGCCTCGTTCGCCGCCATCTACAGCCGGTTTTACTTTTCGCTCGTCGTCCTCATGTTCTTCTCGCTGTGGGCCATGACCTGGCCTCGAGCGCTGAGGTCGGCTTATGCCAATCTGCTGATCTTTTGCTACTTTTCTTTTTGGTGGCCACAGATCTACCGCAACGCGATGCGCAATTGCAGGAAAGCGGTAGGCTGGGAATACGTTCTGGGGACCAGCATCCTCCGCACCGTGCCGATTCTCTACTGGTACTTTGACAAACGCAACCTCTTGTCAATTGATCCCAGTCCGGGCACCGCTTTCATTCTTCTTGGGTGGCTCTGGCTTCAAGTTTCCATCCTGGCAAGCCAGCAATTTCTTGGACCAAGGCTCCTGGTCAGAGACAGCTGGTGTCCGCCCGCCTATGACTACCATCCTCTTCTGCGGGAGGACGATGTGGAGGCAGGCGGGATGTCAATTGGGCTGTTGGCGTCGGCCTCCGAAGCCAAGGATAAAGATAATAAGACGAGGAGGGTCTTTGATTGCGCCATTTGCATGAACGAGATCGATGTCCCGGTGCTTTCAAAGACCGACGGCTTCGGCAGAGGAGCAAGTTGGCTGGAGCAGAAGAACTATATGGTCACACCCTGTCGACATATCTTTCACGCCGAATGTTTGGAGGGTTGGATGAATTTGAGGTTGGCCTGTCCGGTTTGCAGAGAGAGTTTGCCTCCGTTGTAGGACTTGGCCGGCAAAGTCCACATCCCATTGAGGACGTGTTTGCGATACCTCTCGCCTCTTTCTGCACTTCAATCTCGACATGCACACAAATCCCGCCTGATGACAGGTCAATGTCACGCAACAAGAACTCCGCTCTCCACGGAATCTTCTCCGCTTGATCCCAACGGGGCTGATGCCCGGGCCAGGTACACTGGACCAAAGGGATTACTGGTTGCACTCCAGACAAATGCCGACGAATGCTGAGGACCAGAGACGGAGAGCTGACGAGTCTTGGAGTGGACTGGTGATCAGGACAGCGGATCGATGGGATACCTTCTGTCAGAAACTCCCATAGACTTTGAAAAATGCTCCAGGAACGTGGTCTTGGAGCCCATTCAGCGGTGCCATTCTGCTATCATCGCCATATCGCAGCATTTCCAAGACGGCATGGCTATGTGTGAGGACCGAGGCTTCGAAAGAGCAATAACCGATAACACAACTCACATGCTCAGAGCAGCAGCGCGCCAAGTCAAATTGAAGAACTCCGCCTTGCATTGATTAGAGGTTAGAGATTGGCGGGTGGTCGAACATTCTGCTGTGAATGTCCTGCGGCGATCAAATTTCACAGGTTCCAGGAACACCCCATTGTACCACGTGTGTAGAGCAATGAATCATTGAGCAGTGCTCACAACAGCGACACTGAGGTTTATTCTGCCTCGAGAATTCGTGACCAACCAGTCCGCTGAGCTAAGCGCGAGTCGACGCGAATCTTGGCGCGTCCTCTTTTGCCTCGATGCTGCATATTAGTTGCCAGTCAATTCTGTCCTTCATGTCGCCCATGTCCTCTCCATGATGTCGAACGCAGACAGGGTAGCAGACAGTACTGACTGGCTCGCCACACCACTGGCCCCGTTGGCACCCCTCGAATCGTCGTTACGATGTCAAGTATGCAAGGACTTCTTCACCACGCCGGTCATGACGAGTTGCTCCCATACGTTCTGCAGTCTTTGCATAAGGCGATATCTGTCGCAAGAAGGCCGCTGTCCCGCATGTCGCGAACAAGATCAGGAAATGAAACTGCGCCGTAACTGGGTGGTCGAGGAGTTGGTCGTCAACTTCACCGCGTCACGCGACGGCCTGTTGAAGTTGGCAAGGAGCGCGATCCAGAAGCAAGGAGGTGTGCCAGGGGAATCGCCGCGACCGAAGAAGAGGAGGAAAGTCACACATCCAACCAAAAACAGCAATGGTGACGGCGACGGGGTCGAGAGGAGGAGCACGAGGAGCCAGAGTAGAATGATTGCCTCACAAGCCAGTCAGCCGAGTACCACGTCGTCACAAGAAGAAATCGCCGACAGCGATGAAGGAAGTGTTTACGAGGATGGCCTGCTGGTAAATGCGGAGCCCGGCGTTGCAGATACAGAGCAAAACGACGGCTTGGTTGCCTGTCCATGTTGCCGCAGGAGGATGAAGGAAGCGGTGATCAATTCTCATCTGGACAGGTGCATCGCCGGCGACAGTCGCACCGCAGATGAGTCGTCATCTCCCGCCCCTACGCCACAGCTGGCTCCTGGCACGATTGCATACAGCCAAACCAAGCCAACGAAGCAAAAAGAGCGGCTCCCATTCATTAACTACTCCATTATCAACGACAACGCGCTTCGAAAGAAGCTGAAGGAACTCGGGATACCGACCCATGGCGCCAAAGACCTGATGCGCCGAAGGCATACCGAATGGGTGAATCTGTGGAACGCCAATTGTGACTCGAGAAATCCAGTGTCGAAGAGCAAACTCCTCCAAGATCTGGATGCCTGGGAACGGACCCTCAGCAGGCAGATCGAGAAGGGCCCCTCTGGATTCATGGCCAAGGACTTTGACCGCGAAGCGCATGTCAAAGCACAAAAAAGCAACTTTGACGAGTTAATAAGACAGGCTCGGCAGAAACGTGCGGCTGCCGGACGGAGGACTGAGGCCGTGGAGCAGGCTGCGACACCGGTACCAGCACCAGCACAGGCACCCTCTCCAGATATAGTCGAGGCTGCAATCTTCACATCGGAAAAGTCGTCCCCTTCTGGCGAATGGGACGGTGCCAGTGCGGCAAATCCGGTGGACCTGACAGGTGGACCTCCTGCAGATGACCTTGTTGACTTGACCTCGTCGGCGAAACCTCCTCCAGAGCCGACATTAAGCCAGAAATCCATGAGTAATGATATAGCCGTATAGCCAGTGGCGCGCAATGCATATCATAACGTGTGCGAGGAATATCCCGCGCCGTATGTCGACGAGGTGTCATATTTTCAAGGCCGGATTTCTCGCTCGACTGGCCACCTCCTGAGCAGTACCGCATGGTGAGAGATGTATAATGTTGTCATGACGTCTGTTCCGCGACTGTCTGGACCGGGTGCTGCTCATCATCGTCGATGCTCATTCGCTTCAATCGCTCTGTGCTCGTGACAAGATCCGCCTCAACGACATGGTCTGGTTTCTTCTGGTTCTCCGAAGCCAGATTTTCAAGCTCTTCCAATCTCCTCTTGGTGACGTCGGCCTCTCTCTCTTCGCGCTTCCTGGTCTCCTCTTTCTCCATTTCTTCGAATTCGTCCTCGACGTCGGCCTCATCCAGAACCACCTTCCCAACCAACGGCTCTTGCAGCACTTGGCTCACCTCATCCACCTTCCCCATCTGCTCCTTAAGATCCTCAACGAGATCTTCAACTCTCTCCACCCCTCCAATCCTCTTGTGAAGGCTCTTGAGCACGTCTGTACTGGCCTGCATAGCCTGGACCACGTCAACCTGGTCGACCGCTTGCTCGAGCTTCGCGTAGACGGACTCGAGTTGATGAAGAGTGTCGGAGCGCTGCTGAAGGGACCTCTCGGCCAGCTGTTTTGATCGAAGTGCCGAGAGCGCCGATGTCTTATTTCCCGCCTTCACCGAAGACCGCGCGGCAGCTGCCAGTGCTGAGATGCGACTGTCCAAAGTCGAGACCTGAGTCGCCAGATTCGAAATCAACGTTTTGAGCGACGCGATGGCCGCGTCCTCGGAGGTGATCGCATCTGGCAGGTATGCAGCAGGAGCTTTGAATTTAACCGTCTTTGCATCGAAAGAAAGAGCTTGCCTGTCCCTTGACAAATACCGGAGAAGCACGTCCATGTCCTGGTCTGTCAGGGGACCGTTGCGGAGTTGTTGGGCCATCTCCTGGGCGAAGGATTCTCTGCTCCATATCCTGTCCGTTAAACTTTTGCCCCTCTTTTCGTGTGCGGTGAGAATGTCCTTTGAGACCTCTTCAAGCGCCTGAACGAGAACGAGTTTTCCGTTTCGCAGTCCACCATGGACGTCGTAACTGTTCCTCCCCACAACGCCAACTTGCTTGAGACCCCATCGCAGGACTGACCACGGACTCGGAATCCAGCTGTGACTATATATACTTTTTTCCAGCGAGAGGAACTCTTTCAGGTCTATCATCTGGCCCCCCTGGACACTATCATCAATCACAGAGCCGAGCCCCGAGGGTCTGCCATATTGCGGACTCGCGAGAGCATTCAGGAGTTCTTCTGATGTCTGAAGGATCAGACGTTGCTCAGTGGGAAGCTGTCCTGCAAGCGCAGCTCGCGTCAGAGCGGCTTGCCATGCGGCGACGTTCGCAGAGTACCCCTCTGGATTCGAGCTTTTCTGGACACTGAGGTCAGAGTACAAAGAGGGCAGCCGAGTTCTGTCAATATGTTCAGCCCAATTCCGGGTTAATGACGAGCAGGAGACAGACTTGCGGAAGGAAGGTTCTTTTTGGACGAGCCATTCCAACAGACTCGACATGGTGCTCGCGCAACCAGTGGAAGGCGGAGTCCCAACGGACAGTGGTATAGTTATTGCAGTCTGCCCAAAGGGGACAAGGCTGCGACACCCTAGAAATTGTTATCGATAAAGTCGCGCCTGCCAAGCTCCTTTACGCGTGTGGAAGCGCGGTTGGTTTGGTCCATGGTGGGCAGGACCAGGAGAATCAGCACCCTCCATAACCAGGTCAGGATGTCCGACTTCAAAACATACCTTGCCACCGAGGTTGTTTCCGAACAACGGACAATTTCATACCGGAATGTCTCACGCGCCCTCCAAGTCCACGTCAATGCAGCGAAATGTATGCTGTACGAATTCTACGAACAAGAGAATAAGAGAAAGCCGGGTTCAATATACGCGACATATCTCATCGCCGGCATCAAGAGACGTGACCCCATTCTGACAGGGGAAAATGGAACTGCAAAAGCGACCACAAACGGCGGAGATAGTCACCTGGACGAGGACGAGGAAATGCTCCCATCGAGTCCACCGCCCTTCACCAGCTCAATGTTGGAACCTTCACAGCAGAGTAGCGACGCCGGACACGGCGATGACGGTGACGACAGAAATCAAGCACCTACACGCACAGTCACTTTGGTTCGAGAGGAGGCCCTGGAAGGTACGACGCCGACATCTTTGCCATATTTGGCTGACATGTTTGTAGCCATGAAGGAGCAGTACGAGAAGATAACCTCGGTCCATATCTACAGCTTGTCACCCAGCCGCATACCAGACCTCGTGACATTGACAGACATCAGCCGAGGGTTGTTCTCCGATAGATTTGTTCACGAAGATCCATTGATACACAACAAGACGTACGGAGTGATCCAGAACGCGGATGTTCGAAGGAGGACAAGAAAGAGGTCTGTCGGCCCTCACGCTCCGGCACCCAAATTTCAGGCTCTCAAGAACGAGACGACGTCGGTTCCTTCTCGAGCACCGAGCACGTCGTCGAGTGCAAAGCCCAAAACGACAGGACCACCACTGAAGAAGGAAGAATCTTCCCGACCAAGTTCTCGCGACAGCACGTCCACTGGCCATTCCAAACCGCCCGGTCTCAAGCGAGACGCTTCCGACTTCTTCAAGTCTGCCTTTCGAAAGCAAAACAAGAAGCCGCAGCCGGAGCGCAAAGACACCGATGCCTCTACCAATGCATCGGCCAGCGGGACCGAGGACGTCAAGATAGAAGAAGACGCTGATGAAGAAGGCGAATCCGAAGACGAAGCACTCTTCCTCGACACCGGCACGCGAAAGCCGGCGACCAAAAAGCGCGCCAGCGACGTGAAGAAAGAACGCGAGGACAAGGCGGCAAAGCTCCGCAAGATGATGGAGAGTGACAACGAAGAGCCCGCCGCTGGGTTGCCCGCTGTCGAAGATGCGGCGGATGTGAGAGAAGCGCGGGCCGCTGCTCACACGGGACGAAACCAGGCGGAGACGGGTGAGGATGAGGCCGTTGCGTGGTCGGATTCGGATACGGAACGCCAGCGCCAGACAGCCACCAGAAAGGAAACCTCGGCGGCCGTGGACACCGCGCCCAGGAGAAGACGAGGGAAGAGGAAGGTGATGAAGAAGAGGACCATGAAGGACGAGGAGGGCTATTTGGTCACAAAAGAGGAGGCCGTCTGGGAGAGTTTCAGCGAAGACGAACCCGAGTCAGCCCCGGCGGAGAAACAGAAACCCAGGATTAACACGACCGGGGGGGCTGGCAGCGGGGGAAAGTCGCAGCACAGTCAGAAGAGTACGCCGACGGGGGCCAAGGGGGGAGGTGCGAAGAAGGGAGGCAACATCATGAGTTTCTTTGGCAAAAAATAGCTTCACATGCGACAGCTCCGAATGCAAATGCGGTCCAAGACCTGTCTTTCCGTTTCCGGTGATGGTTGTCGTCCGCAGACATCCGCCAGGCGGCATTGAGACTCGTCTCCTCCTGCGTCGACGACAGGAGCGGTTGGTCAACAGATTCAAGTCATTCATGCACGAATCCCCGGCCCACGACGTACTTCCCGGAACCCGGCTGCAGCACCAGATCCGGCCTCTTCTCCACAAGCCACAAGATGGTCTGGGCAAAGACACTGTTGGCCCACGCGAACCAGCTTCTCGTCATCCCGTCGCCGCCCGGTCTGACTCCCCTTTCCACATCGACGCTCTCATTGATGAGGCCGAAGATGCTGACGTTTTTAACTCGGTCCAGACAGTCGAGGATCTCGCCATCGTGGTCGCTCGTCATGGCCTGCATCAGCACACTCATCGGCCAGGCGTTCCTCAGACCGATGTGCGGACCGCCGACGCCGGTGAACTTGGCTCCGGACAAAAAGTAGGGATTTCCCTGCTGCGAGAGGATCATGCGCCGTGTGTTCTGGTAGATTGGGTCGTCCACGTCGACAAAGCCGAGCAGCGGCAGGGACAAGAGAGATGGAATGTTGGCGTCATCTATGACGAGTTGTGAGCCGTACCCATCAACCTCATAAGCGAACACCTTGCCGAAATGTGGGTGGTTGACGACCGCGTGCTGGTATATGCCGGTTCTGATGACTTCTGCCCGTCGATGCAGGTCGGCGGCAATGGTGTTGAGAACCTTGGAGTTGGCCGTGTCGGATTTGGCGATCGTGGCCAGCAATGTGGATGTCCGCTCGAGTTCGACGGAGATCATGGCGTTCGACGGGATCAGGAAGCCGAATATGGTCGCATCGTCTGATGGTCGGAAAGCAGAGCGGATCAGGCCCGTCCCGTTCGCAAGGGGATTTCCGGTCCCTTCGAGATTGAGTGTTTCTGTGCCGACCCTGGTCGACCGGCTGAAAGTGTACTCATTTTTCTCGTACAGCCGAGTGACGGGATTGAAGGTTGGTCTGACTTGGGCATCGAGAACTGCGAGGAGTGATTCCAAGGCTTTGTACCATCGATCAGTCAGAAATTCCGTCGATCCAGTCGACGCGTGATATTGATTGCTGAGGGAAAGGAAGTTGGCAAGGCTATCCAGCTCGTACTTGCATTCAAAGACGATACTCGGCTCGTACGCAGGATGGACGTGGTCATCTTGGCCCGAATGAACAGGAGAAAGCCGTGATGGATTGGGCGGCTGGAAGGCATTACAGTAGGGCGAGTCGATGACGAACTCGGCCTGGGTGTTGATCGCCCCGAGAATCAAGCGGGAGATGTCTGGTGCCGTTTGGGCCAGGAGTTGATACTGTGCCAACTGGTTGGTCGAATCTCGCAGCCATTCCGCGTTGATATCCCCCGTGACGATGAACGACTGCGCGCCTTGCCACTTATCTTTGTCGCGAACCAATTTCGACTCGGCGGCGTGTGTCTTGACTCCATCAACGTGCCACAGCACGGTGGTATCCAGCGTGTTCGGAAATGCATTCTTGAATATATGGGCAAGGTCCGGGTCTTTGAACCGGGGGTAGAGGTCATCGATCACCTTCTCGACAGCCGGGGAGCTGAATTTGCGGCATTGGGGGTGAGGTCGCTGCGAAGGCAACTTCAAAGGTCCTTGGCTGTGCGGTTGGCTGGAACCATTTAGTGTGCGCGACCAGTGCGACAACGGAGTACCAACTGCTTATGACGGGCATAGTGTGTATAGTCCGGGCAAAGACTGGACAACACGCGTTGATCACCCCCAATGCCACTGTCATAGTGCTGCGGTCCATGAACGTCACTCGCCAGGGCTTGGACACAGGCCACTCGCAGACCGGCCGGGAGTGCAAGAATTAGGGTCCATAGAGATAGGCGCATGCTGGAGTAATGGAAGAGCGAGTCCAGCCAGCAGCCTCTGTGGCGTTCATACACACCGGTAGGGCCTGACTGCCCAAATTGGCGATTTCCTGCTCATAGAAGTTGGCCTTCTAGAGTAAACCCGACCAAACGCGTGCAGCATCTTTCACGTGACTATAACCTTGGCAGCGTATATTGGCTATCTGCTGGTGCCACTTTTGGCCCCCGCCAGTGGACAGGCAAAGAGAAATCTGAGCCCACCTCATTCGCCCAGACACCCAGCCACTCTTGTAGACGCGCATGTGGTCAAAATTTGTTCCATGTGCAAGGGCCCCACTAGACCTTTTGGTGGGCTCTATCAAGATCAACGAGGGAGGCCGTCGAAGGTGTGTTGCTTTTGATTCACGTGCTGGAGAAATCACACTGCGAGTCAGCAGGATTCTCGCATTTCAGAATTGTCGCAGCAAGATGATTTCTGGTAGCTGCAAACCACTGTTTCTCTCTTCTACCGCACTGGAATCCTCCGGGAACACTCTACGAACCACCAGACCAGCACTGTGCTCCTAGGAGAGCCAGACTCCACCCACAGGCAGTTCTGTGCATCTGAGGGCTCATTTTCTCTAGCATTCCGCTTTCTCCTGGGACCAGGAACCTTCATCTGCCACTCTTCCAGTCCCCTTGCGGATGAGGCTCTCTTCACAAAAAGAACAACAGACCGAAGCCACAGCGGTTATTGCTTCATTATGCGGCTATTTGACTTATCCTGGCCTTTTCCTCGTGTTAATGGATCTCCCAAGAATGGCGACAAGACTGAAAGGGCGTGCAGCGCTTGATCGTCTCAAAAACAAAAATTCTCGACAGTGCCGAGGCTTTGGACCTCAGCAGCGTCCTAGTATTGACGAGACCCTTGTCAAGAATGATTTCGGCTACCTGACCTTCCTCCTACCAGTTGCATTGTGTGCGAAACCATGGACCGCCACCCCTGCGGAATTTTCGGTCAACAGCATCCAGCCAGACAATGTCAGACCAGACAATGTCAGACCAGACAATGTCAGACCCGAAAATCGCCAGGCTAGAAAGGCATGAGAAAGAGATGGAGCTCAATATTCGCCGCTAGAAAGTCTAAGAGCATATTTGCTCTCCAACCTATTTCAATTCGCCAGTCTGAATGTCAGGCAAGCCCTGCCTACCGTCGCAGTAGCGTGGAGATACACCAGATCTGTTAGCCAACCGCTGCTAGCAGACATCCCAAAGGAATTACAGAACAATTCATTGTAGAAGATGACTCCACATAAAAATCGGTCCAGTCTCCTGTACTTTCGATACCTTTCAAGTACCTGTAAGGACCCCAGGCCGAAGCCAAGAGGTGGCACTAGTGCGGTGTATACAGGACGCCTGTATGTCTGTCTTATTCTGATTCTCTAGAGATTAATTTGGACTACCATTGTGCCTAGGGACCTCTTCCCGTGATCTGGTCATCCTGCCCATCATACAGCTTTCGCCTTCGAGACAGAAAACCTCACCGTATCAACCCCATCCACTCTACCCATCCGAGATTCAATCAAGCATCCGCTACCCTACAGCACTCTCTTCATGACGTCGCGACGCGTTCGGCAGCAGACAACACCAGAGATGCGGAGGGGAGTGCCTGAAAAGCGGTCATCGAACCAATCAGGATCATTCCAACCTTCATCCGACATCGAAATTCTCATTCCAGATACAAACCCCCGACTGACTCGCGGCCTTTGGCAGCTCGTCATGCTACCGAAGAGGGGCGCATCTGCCAGGTGTCCGCCTCACAAGGGCGGAGCACCGGGCGATAAAAGGAATCTCTCAGAAGCTGAGAAGACTAGCCAAACGAGTGGAATCGAGACTGCTGGCACCAACCTCATCCTGATACAGACTTGGTGGCAGCAAAATATACTCCTTCCTCGAGGCATTAAACTCATCAACAGGCCATGTTACCAGCTGGCCCTCGATCACTTCCATTATTTTGGAACGGATGAAGATCAATGTCGGGAATGGATATCCCAACGCGTCCAATCCGAGAAGGATACCGTGTTCTTGCGTGGAAGGCTCGATTTTAACAAGAACATGGCACAACAATACGCGGAAATAGCTGCTCGCCGTCTCTGTGAGGAGGAGTTCGCTATGCTTGCAATAACAAGGTTGTTTACGACACCGGGTTTCCTTCCGACTAAAGGAAACGGTCAGGCGTGGAAGGCTCGAAGGACAATCCAGCTATATACTCAACCTGATGCCAAATGCGGTTCACTTTGGGCCCCACCACCATTGCTCAATAGAGAGGAATATATCGACAACAACTTTCGTCTAAGACCGGACTGTGCTTACTGGCTCTCGGTTCCGTCCTTTGTGGAGATAGTCAGGATGGCTACTTTTACCGTCGTCGGTAGCGATGTCACGACGCCATACCTGACCATTGAATTTAAGAAAAGTGAACGAAGTATCAAACAGGCGACAAACCAGGCCATTGCTGCGTCATCACTCGCGCTATATAATCGATTTCGTCTAAAAGAGAGTCGCCTGAGCGCGACGAAGAAACCCTGGAATCGGAAGCATTTTGATCAAATACGGCATTACATGATGGCCTTCGATGGGCCCCAAGCTATCATTTGGGTGGTCAAGCTCAAATCGTCAGCGGCATCGGATGAGACCTGCTCTGAAGTGGCATGGAATGGCTGCGAGGCCGTTCGGCTTTTACAGTGCCACTGCCAGCATGCCATGGGTGTTGGCGACCTGGTCGACTACATCAATGCGATTCATCGGTGGGGTTTGATGCATGCCTCATACTGCACACAAGATGTCAAGGCCATCTTGTCGGCAAAGGGGGAGGAGATGGCGAAACTTGCCTCTAATCTTGTTATCTCAGATGATTTGATTGAGGACGATGAGAATGTGGAAGCTGTTGGTGTCACGTCAGTCGACTCATCAGATTGGTGCCCGCGAACAAGTTAGGTAAATTGTTTGTCAAGTGCGTGAGGCTAACGGCGTGAGACTAGTAAATAGTCAAGTTATCTCAAATACAAGACGTTGTGTGAAAAGAAAGGGAGGAAGAAACGTCTGTAAAATCCTAATGCTCTCCCAGATCCATTCGGCATTAGCTGCTGCATCAGCCCATGGTTCCGTGAGAGCGCTTATTTGCATTTACCATCTATGATTAACTTGGCGGCCGTCTTCCTCCTTCGACAGCTGCCCTATCCGGACAAAGGTATCGGCGAGAGATTGTATGTGACACACTGAGGAATCCCTGCATTGTACACGTGTCGTGCTGAGTCTCCTTAGAGAATCAGCTAATGAAAGCTCAATCCAGGAGATGGTAAATACGGAGCGAGTCGGTTAAGGCCAAGGTAGAGAGCCTGGCGATGCGTCATGGGACTTCCTGGATGGCATAAGAATCTCGTCTAAAATGTGGACATGGCTTTCAGCCGGTTGGCGACTGCTCTCTTCGAGGTGTCAATACCCGACCCGAACGCCTCGAAGGCATGGGGCACGCCAGGGTAGAGGTGGAACTCGATGCTGATATTCGCCTCGGCTATGCGTGCAGCGTATTTGATATCCTCATCACGGAAGATATCAAGCTCGCCAACGTCAATGTAGGTTGGCGGCAGACCCTCGACACTCTCCACGCGAGCTGGAGCGGCGTAAGGAGAGACACCGTCCTTGCCGGCTTTGTCCCCCAAAAGTGCTGTCCAGCCAGTGATATTGTCGTCGATGGACCATGTCACAAAGGCTGCCACTGCCGGCCGGGGTGTGAGGGTGCGGTCGTCCAGCATAGGGTAGATGAGAATCTGCTTGGCCAGTGGCGGCGAGAGGCCTCGGTCTCGAGCCAGAAGGGTCACGCCTGCGGCCAGGCCGCCGCCGGCACTCTCGCCCATGACAGCAATTCGCTTGGGATCGACATTGAACTGGTGGGCATTTTGACTCAGCCAGACCAAGCCAGCATAGCAATCCTCCACCAGCGTCAGATCTTTGTGTTCTGGTGCCAGCCGGTAGTCGACTGAGAACATCTGAACGCCGGTCTGCGAGACTTGGGCCGAAATCACTTTGGAGAAGAGGGCAACGCTGCCGAGGATCATGCCGCCTCCATGGATATGAAGGATAGCAGGGCCCGGCGTGGAGTCGGAACCCTTTTTGACGAATCGATGGACCTGGAGAGACGTTCCGTCCTGTGCCTTGATCTGGTGCACCGTCTCCTCGACATCCGGTGAGTCTGGCAGCTTCTCCAGCATGCTTCCAAAAAACCCTTCGAAGTTGGTGCGCCTTGCAGCGACATCATGAACGGCCGGCTGCGGGGCTGCTGCTAGGATTGGAATCAATGGCTCGAGCGCCTTGTAGTATTCCGGATCATATTGGAGAGGCATCCTCTTTCGTGATCCGGTATGCTATTATGAGCTATATGGCCGATAAGTCTATCTAGTTGATCGCCGATCTGTAGAAGGAGACGAGTGGAGAAGAGGCCCTTTCTGTTGAGACAAAGAACAAAATGTCTGATGTGGAAAAAGAAAGACACTTGCCTGACTGAGACGCCAGCCGACCGAGGAAGGCCCGAACTCATAGACCTTTTTATAGTTATCGTCCCCTCGGCCGCAGCCGGCAAAGATGAGGTGCTGTCCAAAGCAGTGTCAACCTAGTCACACCTCCACCCGCCCCCCGGACCCCACCACTTTCTGGGCATGATCGAGGGCGAGTTGCTAGCGTCGTCGTTTGGCCATTCGACCGAGGCACAGAGGAGCTGAGAGCCGAGCCTCACGACGCAGGAGGGAAGAGGGTCAAGAGTCGTCCATTCGTCCGAAAGCCAAAGTCAAGATTCTCCGGCATAAGGCATGGCTTATCGGATCGTGCACCCAATCTTCAATAGCCCACAACCTCCATTGGATGATTCGGCTAAAACACGGCCGATGGTAGCCAGGCGTAGAAACGCTCCAGGTTCAGATGACTAATTGACCCGGTGTCGTCACTTCGCTTCCGAGCTTCGGTAGGTGGTCAAGTTCGCACTGGATCATTAATCATTCGCTATCGCAGCTCTAAATCTTGGACCTGATGCCTTCCAGTCTAAACTTGACGTCCTTCAACACCTTGGTGGTCGGTTTCCACTCATCGAACTGAGCTAACAGTTCGGAAGCTTCCCGGTGCAGTTGGTTCTTGACAAAGTCTTCTTCGAGGATGCCCCTCATGGCGAAAGGAAGGATATACGGGTTTCCAGCACTCGCTATGTTGGATCTTTCCGATACCGGCACATCCACAAGGGAATTCGTCTCCAGCGCAAAGGCCACCGCAAGATCATACACAGCGTCGTCCTCGTAGATGCGCGAGTGGCCCTCACCCGTGTACAGACTGCCGGCGAGCGGGGACGACAATTCCCGGATCAGGCCATGATCCTGCACGCCCAAGTTTCGGAGTTTGAGCGCAAAGCCCACCAGGTGAGATAAAAAATTGGGAGCGTGGACTCGCGAGTCGATCAGAACGGCCCGATAGATATGCGGATGAGTGATGGGTGAAAAGATGGAAGATTCCAACGAGACCAGCTGATCGTCTATGCTTCCCACAAACGTGACCCGAACGCCGAATTGGAGGACGGTTGCCAGGGCGGCGCGGTAGTCTGTCGAGACTTTGCTGTTGGGGTCAGAAAATTCAAAAAGCTCCCCGGCGGAACCGCTGATCCACCGAGACTTGTATTCCAGAAACGGCCCCATGTTCACTCCAGCCATGGCGCAGATGCCCAATCGAGCCGAGTTGACGCAGCCAAACTGGATCAACTTGGCCACGAGCATGATGGCCACCGGGACTCCCTGGCTGTGGCAGGCAATCATCACAAAGTCGGACTTGCGGATCTCGTCGATCCAATTCAGCAGTAGTTTCCAAAGCATTTCGACGCGTTCCGCAATCTTGCCCTCGCCTTCCAAAGCAGCGCTCTTGACGTGGCATTCATAGCCATTGATTTCGGCCCACCGCTGGATCGCCTTCGCGGCCATGTCGGCAAACTTGATCGACGTCCCTGTCGGCTGACCGAGAACGGTGCGGATCAGAGGGGCCGGGAAGTAGCCGTGCACGCCAATGGAAAGCGCATTCTTTATCCCTGGCCGGTCTTTGACAATCGAGAGATGTTTCAGCTCTGGTTCCTTGATGGAGAAGAGCAATCTGGCTAATTGCTGCAGAATGGACGCATTCTCTCGGGGACTGAGGGTGTCCTTGAACAGGGGAAGTAACAAATTCTTCCCTTCTTTCTTCGAAGGGACCGGAGACCCCGTCCGTGGGGTGGATGCTTCTGCCGGCTCCCGGGCTGCAGTAGTAGCGTTTGGTGCTTTGGCCTTTGTGGTTGCTCCCTCTTTTGCGTCCGACCTTTTTGGCCCTTTTGTCTCAGAGGGTTCCCCATTCCCATCCTGCGCAGAAGTAGCCTTGACCGCAGGAGCCTTGGCCACTGGAGCCTTGGCCGCTGGAGCCTTGACCACTGTAGCCTTCTTCGCTTGCTCCGCTTGTTGTGGAGTTTTCACACCTGGGCGATCCTTCTCTCCTGGGAGGCTGATTGATGCCCGTTTGGGTCTTGTCTGTGAAGGTGTATCCGAGATTGCTATCTCGCCCACATGAGCCTGGCTTTCACTCGGGCCGCTCTTTCGCTCCCGGGACCAGAAGACCCAGCCGGAGGACTTCGTGCTATCACCAGGGAGAGCTGGTGGTGGTGAAGTCTCGATGGAGGACGCCTGGGACTGTGACGTCGACTTTGCAGGAGTCGTCGGGATTTCGACGTTGGGACTTTTGGTCTGTGTGGCTGTCAACGAAGCCGCTCCATTCGAGGGTTCACCCAGGCGATTGGCCGTGTTGTTGGCATCGTTGTTGCTCCACATTTGCAGCCAGCTTCGTTTGGTCCCCCCGCCGGTAGAGTCGTTCGACTGGCCTTTCAGCTGGCTCTGAGCCTGCGTCTCTTCCGGTGCCTGATCACCGGTGGAATTGGTCTTTGCATCCCTTTGTGCCGATTCGAGTGGTTGGGTCCCAGGCTCTCTGTCTCCTGCAGAAACGCTTCCTGCTGATTTCACAGTTCCTCCGCCGTCTCTTCTAGAAAGCCATGCGATCCAACTGACTTGACCGTCCTGCCCCCCTGGCTTCGTTGGAGATGTGGCCTCGGTCGGGGACGACTTGGTGGGTTCTTGGGGTGGGCTGTTGGGTTTGGTGGACCCTTTTTCAGGCCTCGCATCCTCCTTCTTCCGATCAGGTTCGTCGGCAGCGATGACATCGTTAATTTTGGCCCTATATGATGAGTCGGAGCCTAAGGAGATCGGTCGAGGTGAGGGGGCCGCTTCCGGCGTAGCATGCACCTTGGTCGTGGTGGCATCAATGGGGAGAGACCGATTGGACGTGGCTTTGCCCAATGTCATAGCCAGAGATGGCGAGGGCTGACTCTTGGTCCTATCTTTAATGATGGAAGCAGTTTCGATAATTGAACTACTGGCAGAAGAGAAGCTCTCTTGTGCCAGCTGGGTAACGGGGGCTGCCTTTCGCGGCCAGGTGCGGTTATACCAAGACTGTCATCCGTGTCAACGTAGCTTTCCCATGGGACGGTGAAGTCCCGCTTACGGAGCGTGGTGACTCTTTATGTGCCATCTCCTGGCTGGAGGATACACCTGGTGTAGGTGGGGTCCCCGAAGGTAGTGCTACCTGAGTAGGCACCACCTGTTCGGAAGCCTGGTCTTCCCTCGGGTCCATCTTCTGGCGTTTCAATGGTCTTGGAGGCGCCATTGAGCCTGAACTTCGCAGATCATCACGACGGATAAGGTCGAGGTGGACTGCAGCAGCGGAATGGGTGCAGCAACGGAATGGGTGACTCGTAGTGGCCAGGCTGTTTTGAAGCCGTGAACAGGCCTGGTGGTCCGGACCACGTGTTAGGCATTCGACGTCACTTTCAGCCCACGCCCAGGGATCCACCAAAAAGTTGGCTGAAATTTCATTAGGTTTGTCTGGGACAACGTCTGACCATTCATTCCACTTGCCCCTTGAATTAGGAACTGTAAATCTGTTCCTCAATTCAACGCCAGAATGGCCAAGACGGCAAAATTAAAACATGATCCCAAATGTAAGTGCTCTGGACCGAAGATAGGCGACCGCAAGTCTGACCTGCACGCCAGCAAACCCACGATCTCGCGCCGCAAAACGGGCGACGTCTCCTTCCATCGACATCGATCGGTCGATTAAAGATGTGCCCCGTGCTTCAGACGTGGCCCCCGTGCTCTCTGCGCGACCAAATTCTGGGATCAGCAAAGCCAAGCGAAAGCAGAAGCCGATGACTCGTGGGCAGCGGATGCGGCAAGAGAAAGGTCTGGCGAGGGCGGAAGCCGTCCAGGAGCAGCTGGTCAAGAAATTTCACGTTGTCGATGCCCGGCTCAAAAAGAGGCAGGCAAGGAAGGCCTTGTGGGATGAGATCAACCGGGTGGGTAATAAAGAAGAACGACAGAAAGTGATCTTGGGCGACCGCACCGGTGAGACGAACCGTGAGGGCGGGGAGGACAAGGCAATGGAGGAGACAAATAGCCACCAAACAGGCGTGGATGCGATGGAAGCCCGCGGACGACAGGAACTGACGGCGGCAAACAAGCTGGTTGTCATTGACCGAACTGCCGCTGCGACAGCCTGGGTGGTGGAGGAGGACGAAGCTTACAAGATTACTTGAGTGCTCATGGTGCTGCCATCCATTGCTGACCATCTCTCCCGGCCAGCCGACGGCCCCGTCAAGACCGTCACTTTTTTGGCCTCAGCTGGTTAATCATTCTCTCAATTTCGGCCAGTTGGGTGCCGTTGGCCTTGGGTCGAAGAAGCTCCAGAGCATTCAGGTCCTTGGCTTTCAAAGCCTCTTCACCAGCTTTCACGACCATGCCACACTTTACCCACATCTCGATCCGGTCCGCGGGCTGCAGATTGGTGCATTTGGGAATGAAGGAGGAAGCCAAGCGCGTATTGCCCGCTCCCAGAACTTCATTAAAAAAGGGCTATCTTCGGTCAGCCCAGGACAATCAGCACCGAGGGGCCGCTCACCTCCCAACCAATGGGTGATTTCTTGTTCTTGCCGACCTCCTCCAACTCGCCCCAGAGACGGGCAGCGACCAAGGCGCGGAGTCGGACCCACCACCACGTCTTTTCCGGCACTCTGAAGTCACTTTGCACTTTGGCCGCTCGTTTGCTGTAGCCGGAGCGGATGAGTCGGAAAAGGGTATCATTCACGCTCAGACCGACGTAACTGCCGCCGCTGTCGGTAATGTCCTTGTCGAATGCTTCTTGCATTTTCAGCAACTGGCCCGCCTCTCCCAGCGCTCGGGAATGAAAGACAGCGGAGGGATGCTTGGCGTCGGTCAGCAATCGGGCGGCGAGTTTGAGCTTGTCCACGATGGCCTGCACCTGAGGCTGTTGCATGGCCTCCTCCAGGAGGAGATTGGACCCTTCAATGGGCCGATCGTCTTGATAGTACATGTCCTTGAGCAGTTCCCTGTCCTGGACGCGAGCTGAGCTGGCCACCAGCGCCGCTGCGACAGGTTTGTCGCTGATGGTGCGGAGGAAGGCGGCCAGCGGCAGCTTCTTTTTCAAATGAAGCAAGACGAAGAACACGAGATCAGTATCGCCGGATTCGATGGCTTTGCTCAGTGCGATCTCGTCTTCCTCCATGTTCAGCAGCAATGGCACTTGTTTTCCCGCCCGGGGTTCATGGTTGAGCAGAGTGGTCGCGAGGTGGGATCGCCCTTCGTCATATGCCGCCCGGGCGATGGTCTCGAAGGAGATGCCATGTTTCCCCCGGAGCCGGTCGACCACGATATCACGCACGGCGTCATCATCTGCCGACGAAACTCTGACCTTTTGGCTGGCCCAATGAACATACACCTGGTTGGCCGGAAGGTGCAAGAAGTCGGACAACTTGATGGCGAGCAGATATTCGCGTCGATTGACCAATCTCGTGATCAGCCGGCCGGGAGTCAGGCGCAGATATTGCTCGTAGGAGAGGGGAAGGCCGATTCGATAGTCCCGCACGGCGTTCAGCACGCGAAGATCTTCGCACATGTCGACGAACTCGTCACTGCTGTAGAGATCCAGGACCGATTTTCCAAAAGACGCGGCCCGCAAGAGCTGCTTTTGCCAACTCTGGTTGTACTCGTGTCCCGCTGCTCGAATGCACGTCTCGACGGCGTCGGGTAGGTTCGGCTTGATGCGCTGAATATTCTCGTCCGCTTTGGGGGACTTTTTTTCGAGCAGCTCAATCGAGTCCAACAGCACCGCGGCCGGGGATGTCGACCCCAGCCGGAAAACCTCCTCCGTCGCGTCTGGGACTTTGTGCAAGAACTCGCAGACGTCGTGTGTAATGAGACGAACGCCGTCGATGTCTGGGACCACGTGGACTTGGTCGTCGTAAAAGTGCTTGAATGCGGCGCCATCCGGCCCCACCACATGAATCTCATCCTCCCAGGCCAGAACGACCGAGTCGTTACCACACCAGTAAATTTGAGTCGGGGTCGTCTTCGCCTTCGAGTTGTACTCACTGTACTTGTTCTGGAAATCGCTGCCGACCACCCAGACCTTGCCATCCTCGGTGAAGAGCGCGGCAAATCGTCCATTTGGAGAGACGCTCACGTGCTTGAATGGCCCGTCTGACAATCCTCGATCTTCGGCTTCGGCCACGTCGACCACGTAAATCGTCTTGTCGATTGCGAGTAAAACCTCTACCGACCGCGAGAGCGTGTATGCCGGCGGGATGATGGACCAGGAATGCACTTCCCCTTCAGGAGCGGGTGCCAGTAATCTCGGTCTTGGCTCATCAAAGGATGAGACAGCAATCAGCGCGTTGTTGGAAAGCAGCGCGACAAACCCGTGTGACCAGAATCGACATGACCTCACGCCGTACTCCTCCGCGCCGTGGCCGAGGGAGAAGGGATGGAAATCGTCATGGAGGCCGGAGTAACAATGCACGGTGCCATCTTCGGTCACAACGAGAAGCCGCTCATCGTCGGACCAGCCAAGGCCTTTGATGGGTCCTTTCTCCCAGTGGATGTTGCTGATCAGCGTCCCTGATGACGAATAAATGTCGATGGTGGACTTGGTGGATGTCCCTGCCCTGTACCTTGTAATTTTGCTCTCATCCTTCCATAACGCTGCCCACGTCAGTGGTGTTGGTAAAGATCACGGTCAACGCACCTAGAGCTCCACCATAAGGGGCGCCTGCTACGAAGTAATTCTCGAGCTCGAGATCGCGGTCGAAAAGAGATTCGTAAAGCGGGATCGTTCGATAGAACTGGTCTCCCACTTTCTCCCAGCCAGCTCTGGGATTGTTGCTGGTCATTGGGCCAGATCCTCCATGGATTTGCCAGCAGTCGATTTGCCAGCTGTGATTAAAGGCGAAAGTCGCGGCATATGAACCAGGTGACCTAATGTAAGTCGAGAACCAATTAGATCAAAGGCCAAGCATGAGACTTGGCACAGCCAACTTCAGCCTCCTCCGGCCATTCTGGCCTTGATCTGACCATCCAATTTTCGACCGAGAGAGGGATCGCTCAGCCGCCTTGGAGAGAGGTGATTGTGATATAAAAAAGGATGACGCCATGGAACTCCGCACATTCCTGGACGGCATTCATGATTTGACGGACCTGGAATTAGCCGTGCTGCTATGTCTCACGGCGAGGCAGCATTGCCTCCTCGAGACTCGGGACGATTTGATAGATGATCTGGCTTCGGAACTTGCTCTGGTACGCCTCGGCCACGTTGCATCTACCTGATTTAACGCGTGGTAAAGATCGTGTCCGACGTGTTCAGGTTATCATACGTTATTCTCCCTCCCGAGGAGTTGCAATCCGTCGACAGATTTGTCGAAGCGATCTTGGATGCGAACCATGAATTCGGTGGTCTGGGAGATCGGAGCGAGGAAGATGAAAATGATGCCGTTCGTCTAGGGCCGACTCGGTCTCCTCCTGTTGAGCCACTCGTCCCATGCTGACATCCTCCAGTTGGGCCACTTGTCCAATGCTGACATCCTCCCGTTGACGCCAATTCATTCACCGCTTTCTGGAGTCGGCGTCCATGCTGGGTCGCGCAGCCATGTTGACAGACCAACGTTGGACAGCAGAATGGTGGTCAATGTCGTGATTGCAAAAGAGTTCAACCGTGCGCACGCGGACGTGCAAATCCAAGCCCTTGAAGTCAGGCATTCCCTTTCTCTGGAAAGAATGGCTGACCGACCACTCACAACAGCTCATCCGAAAACGCCGGATCTTCAGTCGGACAACTGTGCATGCCGCGCCAAAGGTATTTTTGCTGCTTCCGTTGATTGCCAGTTCGACCAAGGGCATCAGATTGAACCAATATTTGGTATGTCGGACTGCGTTGGGCCCGGCCAGCCTCGTTGACACGCATAGAACGATCATATCTTCATCTCACATTTTCATCACCCGGAGGATGGATTCTCCAATCTGGAGGAGCTGGAAAGTGCTGACAACTTCGAGGAGCCTGGATCGACACTTTCATATGTCAAGTCATCAAGCTCAAAGCAACACGAGAGCGCCACGACGGGCCGAATAGAAACCAAGGTATTTTTGAAACTCTCCAAACTTGACCCTGCTCAGCAAACTCCCAGATCATTGACCGGCTTCGCGAGCTCGGCGAGAGGGTAATCATGACCCCAGAAATTCGTCGATACCTCCAGGACATCGTGGTGTTCATGCGGATGGAACGAGGAGTTGATGGGGGCATCACACCCTACGCGACTACGTTGTTCGTCGCTTTGGCCAAGTCAGTCCACTCGGAAAGTATGAGAAATGCGCATCTTCTCGGCTAACGGAACGGCAGATACCTTGCTCCCCTTCATGGCATAAATTATGTGACTCCTTCTCTGATCGCACTGGCTGCAAAGAAAGTATACCCACACCGAATCATCATTGCAACTCCTGAAAGAGAGAGGAGTGTACAATATGGCAGCGATGTCAACGCGGTCAAGGAACTGCTTGACCATCTCACTCCGATGGCCGTGATCGAAAATGTGCTCGACACCGTTGAATGTCCGACTTGAATACTTGCGCCAAACATTCCCAAGGACAACTACATGGCATCGTCAAGATGCGCTGCTTGACTTGAACCATAAAGTCATCTGGGCTATGGTGTACGGCGCAGTATGGCTGGAAGCAGCCCACATTCGCTGCCTCAATCACATCCTGACCAACCTCCGCAACCTCGTTGCCGTTAAAGTCAGCTGGACTCTGCAGATCGCGCCTCAGATAGCGAATACAAATGAATGGCTATCTTGATCATATAGACCTTGGGCGGTTCTAGGTATGCTTCTGGCTCGCATTCTCAAAGAGCTTGTGGAAGGTCAGCACCATTCGAAAATCAGAGAGCAGCGGACCTCACCGTCAGTTGATCAACCTTTGAGAGTTTAGGCATTCCACCATCGTTCGCCGCGGCCGTGTTTATCGAGAATCCAGCATAGGGAATACGGTCAGCACAAAGAAGGGATGCCAAGGTCTTTCTGGTGATTGACATCCAATGCTGAGATTGTGAGGTTTTGCCAAATGTGGCTCTAATCTTAAAAGCCTCAGCATTCACACGACTATCTCTTGACTTCTGCACGATGGTTAAGAGTGGACTCCGGGATTGACCTCTATACTGGCCAAAGCACAGCCTCACAGCCTTGTCACACCCCTTGGATGTTTCAGCCTTGTCTGTCCGTCGGCATACCTGGCATTCGATATGTGATTTCTTCCTATGAAGCCTTTATGGCAATTTTCTTGCTAGACAACTTGAAGCTCCATGTTTGTATTATCCGGGTCTTGCCTTTCACATTCCGCCGCCTCAGGAGAGTTCTCAACCAAAACAGTCGACACCGTCCTCGATCCTTACTATCCTAACCCAGAACCTTCTCTCAGATGCTGATCTCTAACTTCTATCCCAATCAAGGCTTCTCACGGCTCCGCTCAAGGTTTGTTTCTTGGTGCTACTAGAACGGCCCCCAAGTATCGAATCAGGATGCCATCCACTCCATTCCATTGCATAAACATCTTTCTTATCTCTCTTCCAACTTTCTGTCGATGTCCTCTTCTCTTGCAGCTCGACTCCTCAACGTCAGTGACCCATATCGCCACAGCGTCGTCCCTAGCGGGCAGGGATTACTCCACTGTGATTGATTTGTCCTTCTTCGTTTACGTGCTCTTACATCTCCAATTATACACACTTAGCACACCATTAACTCATTCTGTTAAGCGTGACCCAAAGTGTGCCTGGTACAGCCATGCATGCATATGCAAAATTATAAGTACATGCCCCATTGATACCATTTCTGGGCGTATCCCATCCCGATCTAGTGAAGATATTACGCATCCTTGCCTTTACCTGCATGTCTGTAAATATAGACATGCGCCTCTCATTTTCCATTTCCATCATCGTGAGTGGGTGATGGCTGTCCACCGTAAAAATGCACTGCTTAATTTATGCAAAGACCAAAAATATCCTGCTTACGGGTCTGTTCTGTTGTCCAGACCTCGTACCCTCAAAGCTACCATCCAGCTCTGCAAGAAATAATGTAAGCAACCCTCCAGTCAGACCTGGCCGTTCCCTCTTTATAACTGTCGAAGCCCTCGTCAATACGGTGAATGCCATGACAAATTAATCGCCCCGATACCGTAAGAAGAGGAAATATCTGTCATACAACGTTGGCCGATAATTGTGACGCCGAATTTCTGTATATCTTGGAAATCGTGTACGCAGAAGACGAGCTCATATGCCAGCATAGTAAGCTCGGAGCTCGAAGTCCTGTTGTACAAAAATTCGAATGACGTATGCCGTCCTCAAGGCCGTTATAAGCTGTCGTTGCATCGTCAAGGAAAATCGTTATCCACACGGATGGATGCCCATCTCCTCAAGATGGGAAAGAATAAAGATTCATTAGGGCCCTAATATACCTTGGATGTCCATCTTTGGTCTCTTTGGCTCTGGTTCCCGACTTCCGTCATTTCCGGAGCCCTGGTTTTCCCTAGCCTGTTGTTGCGGTTGTTGTTGCGGTTGTTGCGATTGTTGCGATTGTTGCGATTGTTGCGATTGTTGCGATTGTTGCGATTGTTGCGGTTGTTGCGGCGGTTGTTGTTGCTGTTGCTGCTGTTGCTGCTGCCCATGCTGACGTTGTCTTTGAGCAATCGCCGGATCAACAGGTCCCCCAGGAGGAGCAGGTCGGATCGGAGGTAGCTGGAGACCGGAAGGACCTTGGAAACTGGCCAAGGCATCACTTTGCCGAGGTGATCGGACCGGACGGGGGAATATCGGTGTTGAATATAGCAACTGGGAAGGAGGACCCATCTGTCCCTGTGGCGGAGGATATGAGTAGGCTCCTGGATATGGAGCCATTGATCTCAGCGCCGGTTCTGAAGGAGTTGTTGACTGGTACGGCGACGGCGGTTGTCCCGGTAGTGGCATCGGCCCTGTGGAATACGACCGGCCTGGAGAGATGATGGTGCCCGTTGCCGTGGTAGGACTGGGCGATATTGAGGGCGGGGCATACATGGACTGAAACGAGAGGCCCCGTGGCAATGACGGTCTGCTGTTCGGATCAAACGACGGCCCCGGTGGAGAAGGTTGGTAACCTCGTTGATACGTGCTGTGCCGGCCCAAACCAGACGGGCCCCTACTGAGAGATCTTCGCGTCCGATGGAGCGACGCGGCCGTCGGGCTGAGGGCAGATTCAAAAGGGCGTCGCATCGTTGGATCTTCTGGTTTCAAGGGCGGCCGGCCTCGCCTTTTGTGCTCGACGTCCACACAGCTATCCTGTACACTATTAGTGTGGAGACTCTCGTGGTGAATAGGACGGGGACCGCCCGCACCTCTTTACCGCTCTGAACGCATCGACGGCACGGACGAGCATCGTCACACCGCAGATGTTTGTTCTTGCAATTGATGCAGGCCGAGGCGACATGTGCCTTTGTCTTTCGCGTGGCCCGCGGTGAGATCGGACTCGGTCCAAACCGCCGCTGCTCGCTTCCCGCAACTGGAATACTGGGCAGGCTGGTGGACGGGGATGAAAACGACAGGAGTGGGGGATAACTGGGCGCGAACGGGACCGGTCGTGTGGCTATCTCCCCAATGCTGTCCCCGCCTCTTGTCTGCGCACTCGACCTGGTCGCTGTCTGTTGAAACGGGGTGGCGGGTGACGAGAGAGTCACGGCGGCCGCGACCGCGGTGCTGGCGGGGGGCGTCTGTGAGCGTTTCCTTCGACGGCCCGCAAGCTGTGGCGGTTCTGTTCGTGGCTCCGGAGGGGGAGACCCTGACATGGGAGGTGTAGGAAGAGATGCCCACGCGGGCGCAGCCACTGAGGTCGGCAAGGTGGGGTCGACCGTGGATCTTGCGTTGTCGATGCTCAGTCGGTGGTGTTTGAAAGATAGACCAAGCGGAGGAAGATGAAGCGGACGTGAGTGCTGCATCAATCTCATCGAAGTCGCGTGACTCCCAGGTCTGGTCAACGCATGGCCTGCCCACTCCTTCCCAAGCTGGATTTTGGATGCAAGGCTGATGCTGAGATGCTCTCTCCGTTGGGTCCGTGCCCCAGATACGGCCCCAAGATGTGGATTGGTAACGGCTCCACTGAGAAACGGTGTTTCCGCGCCTTGGGATGATAGATATCTGGTGCAAAGGGCTTGGAGTTAATCCTTGGAGTTGACCGTCAGCCCTTTACTTCCGAAGACAATGCGGTTCGGTCGGTGAGATGTCTTCGCGCAACATCCGGCAACCTGCTCATGATTCGTACCTTGTCGTGCACGCTCTTTGGGCGCCCAATTTCGTCCTCGACCTTCATTGACCAACCAAGGAAGAATGACGGGAGCGACAAACCAAGGATTAGAACAAGGAACAAGGAACGGACGGGGAAACAACGAGCGAACGTGGAGGCGTGGTCAAAGAATGAAATAGGAAAGCGGGCACGCCGTCAGATCAGAGAGGCGTGCCAGGCAAAGGTAAGAACCTGTTGAAGGAGCTCGCGGTGCCGTCGAAAAGGGCGTGGCGTTGAGCTGCGAGGCATAGTCAGCTCGACCAGAGCACGGCGAGGGTGGTGATGCGTCATGTACTTGGTGGTCCACCAGGGCATCCAGGCGGCCGCCGAGTGGGAAATGCAGACGCAGATAAATTTCCTCATACTCGTGATCGCGGGCGACGATCAGGTCTATTGAAAGGCAGAATATTGGCCCAATAGTCCCGTCGCCAGCTCCACATCGGTATGATGCAGTAGCCGGGGATCCATGGAGCCTGAAGCAGCTGAAATCGTGCATTATTAGCATGGCGAGTCCCGACGCGGAGACTGGGCCTTGGCCTCCCGCTGTCAAACTGCGCGACATTGCCGATGGCGACTGGCGCCGCAAAGCCCAGGTGGCCTATCACGGCTCATTCGACAGTGGATGGGGGTCAGGGTACCACCAGCGACGTACCTTTCGAGGACAGATCACAGCCTGGTCCGGTTGGGGCGAGATTTTTTGCCTTGCTGTTCTCGGCGCCAGCCACAACGCCCCCCCGCGCCGCTCACACCCAAGTACCAGCACTACCCAGCGCTATCCAGCACCACCGTGCCGAAAACGGCGATCTTTTTTGGGGGTTTTCAGCCAATGGGCCCTGGATGGCGGCCTCTTCCATGTTGGCATGGCGACCGGGTCCAGCACCTGCAACCATCACAAGAGGAGTGGCAACCTGATCAGAGACAGCATGTTGAGTCAAAGACCAATGGATCCGTGAGACAGGGGGATCTTGCCGATGGCCGCTCGCCCACCCTCTTCTGCTTTGACGTGTGTCCAGCGCCCCGAGGCGCCGACCATTGGATGAAGGAGGCTACTTTGGGCAATGGCGTTCGGCCACCTCACTAGGCTGGGCCGTTGACCATGGGTCCGGCGGGGCCATTATTGGCGAAAAGGGTCGCGACAGCATGACGGTCATGCCAAAACGAGCGCGCGATGTGCGTTCCAGCACCTCGAAGGGACTCTGGTGATCCTGATCGAGGCCCGTCTCCTTCTCTTCCGACACGCCAGGACGAGAGAATAACGTTCCAATCGCCACGCCGCCGAGGTTAGATAGAAATTATGATGCGAAGGGCCCTTGCAGCTGGTTCTCGTGTCCTGGCCGGGTTGGCAGCTGGAAATAGAGCGCTCTGTGCGACGGATGATGATGATTTGCGAACCTCCGTGGATCAGGGTCCCACAGAGTCACCGTCGGCCATCCGGCGTGCGCGTTCCCATGACATTGATAAAAACGACAAGGAGAGTAGTAACTCGATCGCGCTCGATCTCTGCCGTCGCGGTTCCAGGCCGGCCTTTGCAGTGATCCGTTGACCTCGATCGTTCATGACGGTCGTAACTGTGTCTCCAGATGTTCTGACGCCACCGTCGTCCTTGCATCCTGTCCTCGCCACTCGTTTCCAGCGCAGGGATTCAAGCGAACGCCGCTGCATGAGCCCTTCAGGACAGTGGCCTGTCCTGCTGCCTTGTCGGGTTAGCCATGCGACCATGGATGAAATGGTCATTTCAGGACAACGAGGAGGTGCCGGCGAACGAAAGGATTGCGACCAGGGTGCCGGACATTTGTTTGGTGATCGGAAGGCCTGGCGAAGACTCCCGTTGGTTGACGGCTCCACGTTAGATTTCTCGCTTGTCTGTCCGGCAGGGGGGAAGGAGGAGGGATTCGCCCTCTGGTTCCGAGATTTGTTGTGGCATACGTTGCAAGTGTGATGCCATAAATAATTCCAATGGCATCTATCAGAGAAGCAGCCACGCTGCCTGTGGAGCCCATACTTTGGAGAACTCCTCTGCACCTCCACGCGACAACGCGAACCACACGCAGTAAGTACGCGCAGCGAACAGCGGCCGCTGTTGAAAGATTCCCTCTAGATGTGGAATTGACGCGGGAATTGGTCCCTCCGCCCCCCGCCGTTGTGACCTGCCGGAAATTTACTCGGCTCGGGCGCATCCATAGATCAAGGCGTACACGGCCGCATTGGGGGAATGCAATTCCAATCTGCATCCTGTGCTGCCACTGATGTCGCGAGATTGGAAATCGTCCTCGATAGGCGCAGCCGGAGTGATCCCCCGACGAGCACTATTGCCGTGCTAGGCCATTAACGACAGATGACCTGCCAAAATATCCCGAAGGAGCGGGCTGTGCTGCTTGGCCTAGTCATGACAACCAGGGGGTGGATCTGGCGCGCTAACCTTCCGCCCGTGTACCGTGCAAGCTGGGTCGAATTGGTAGGCGAAAAGGATCGATCCGAGTCCCCATCCGTGGAATGCGATTCTGCGCGCCGTCCAGGAGCCCAGTGCGACAAGATTTCGTCGTGCTGGTGGCGGACTCTTTTCGTTGCCAGAAAGCTGTCTGGTCGTATTGCTGACACGAATTGATTCCTCGCCACCGACGCCAATCTCGTCATGGATCTGGCGAGGGTATGGGGTGGAAGAATGCAACTTCCCCTGCATGGCGGCCAGGTAGAAGATGCAAGCAAGATTGGCGTGAAGCAAGCCACACCTTGTGCCTTTGACTGTCTAGGAACAGAGATTGTGGCCCTGCCATTAGCTCCGGAGCGTGGCGCCGAGTCGCAGGCTCAGATGCAAGCCAGGCGAGCTCGAAGCCTTGAGCATGAACCAGTTCAACTCCAGTGCTCGACCTGGCAACGCCACCGCCTCAACCGGGGTTCCGAGCCCGCTAGCCACGCCTGGAATCACACGGCTCCCCATGCACAGCTGAAAAATGTGTAACATGTGTCTTTTTGTTGAAACTGTTTCCTCTTTTCCCGACGTCTTGAACCCGTGGAGCATGTCAGATTGGATGCTTTGATGATGTGGCTCCGTCGTGATGGCGAACGGTGGCGTGGTCTTCTGTTAAGTTCGCGTTGTTGACACGGCCGTTGCGGAACCGCCAGAGGCAGCCAGAACTTCCGAGTCCATGTCAGCATGGCCGGGTAACGGGAATCATCCTTTGAGTACACGTTCGAGCTGAGATCAGGTGAGGGTGCACAACATGGGCCGGAGTGATATCGTTTGGATAGTGTGGCAATGCCATACCCGGCCCTGGGACCTCTGTCGTTCGTTATTGACGATGGATGACGACCGCGGCGCTCCCTGAAAGACGTGTTAATTGAATTCTTCAGTGAGTCTCATGCGTGATGTGAACTCTGAACGAGCGTGTCAATCTGTAGCGCTCTAGATGACCGAGCCTGAGCGGTCAATGTCCTGATGGAGGACAGACTTGACCTCACACCCCCTTCTTCTCTGCAGCATTGTCGATGAGATTATTCCAGATTCATAAAGGACAGTGACGAGGTTGGTCTGGCGTAGATCTTCGCAGACAAATGCTCACCCTGGTGGTGTGGCCGTTACACCTCAGGGCGCCTATTGCTTGCCAAGAGCGATGTGCACAGGAGCGTTTCCCTGGGCAGAGTTCCATCTACTTTAACGACTTGCCACGGTCAAAACATCAAGGCAGAGCAGCGGTCGAGCGGTGCGAAAATGATGGGCCGATGAAAGGCGAGTCCAACCTCGGGATAAGCGGTATAGCTTATAACTGTCTCATCTCCACGTTACAACAGATTGTCGAGATCGGCGACTTGTGTTTCTACATCAAGATGGATTCACATTCTCCAGCTCCGGAAGATCCGCTTCTGGCAGCTTTACCGCCAGCTACGGATTACATGACATATCTGACCCTGCTCGAGTATCAGTTGAACGTCCAGAACCTTCCTACGCTGACTAGATTATTGGCCGAGGACGATGGGTCTTTGGCCCGCGAAATTGGCTGGGATCTTCTCCGACTCGTGCTGGCCATGCTCGAGGAGACACCAGCAGAAGCTAGCAAATGCCTCGAGGTCATCGCTCAGAGAGGTAACCCTCGCGAAGTAGTCGTCCGCGTGGCAGAGGAGTTGGAAAAGCTGGCCCAGGACACCGACAGCTCTGATGCCGCCGAGGAGGTATCTGACCAGGAGACCGACGAACTTCCGACTTTTGCAGGTGAAGCAACGAGAATTCATCTGGGCCGGATGACATTGGACGGCACGCCCGAGACTGCTCAACGAGGCAGACGCGGTGTGGACGATCACACCGAGGACGAGGCTACCACCGAGACGGCGGAGACGTCAGGAGACGCGTCGAGGCTACAAGCACTTCTGATGATGCTCAGTATTGTGCATCCGAGAATCAGAACGCAGTATCCTAGTCGTTTCCTCGCGACCTCTCTACCGGCGGCCTTGGGAGCGTATCGAAGGATTCCGTGCTCTCCAGCCACCACCTCGGCCTTTCTGGCTTTGCTGAGCAAACTAGCCGGCACTCGACCTCCTTCTCTGCCACCTCGTCCTTCGAGCCTGGCGGGTCCGGCACCGCTGGCGAGTGGTCCAGCCGGTGGTCCAGCGATCACGAAGAGCACGCCCCCATTGCCAGACCCAGAAGCCGCCGCGGAAGTGGAGACGGGAGTCAATATTGGGTCTGAGACTGAGAAGAAGATCATTCTCCGGCTCTTACAAGCCGTTATGCTGGAGATTCTGGACGAATACACGTCGTCATTTCAGAGCGGCGATTGCCCGTGCCTGTCCTGGACCGCTCGCTTACGAGAGAAGTTTGAGCCGAAACGAATTTTACCCGGAAGATTGACCGAAACCGAAAGATGGGAGACGACCCCAGAGTTGAAGGCCAGAGACCGGGTTATGATGGCCTTTGACGAGCTGAGCAGAGATTTACATGTGGATTTGCTTTCTCAAACCAAGGCAATCGTGGACGCAGAAGGCAAATCCGACACAGACGTGCCATCAACTGCCGAAACAGAGGTATCAGAATATCCTACGTCGCCCTCCCAAATTCCATTCCCGCCGACAGGAGTGGTGTTGCTGTACGCTGATCAACAGTATCTCCGCCATGATGGTTCAAGTCCGTCCGTATCACAATGGGAGCTTGCTCAACTCTTCACCTCTTTCTTTCCGGTCTCCGCCGCTCCCACCGTCCCATCTGCCCCTTTACAAGACGCTCTGCTCTCACTTCTGTACGGCTCGACTCAGTTGTCAGTGGAGGCGTCGCAGTCGGCGGACCGACGACAACAGCCTGACGCCTTTGTGCGACTTCTGTCCAGCCTGACCCAGAGCTTCACCATCACACCGCACCCACACCTGCGAGACGATGCACACCACATCGCGACACGGCTCCTTCACAGTTATCCCCGTACAGAGGTTCGGCTCGAGATCATCCAGCAGACCGTCCGAGGCGTGTCGGGTTCAGATGAAGCAGAACAAGCCATACCATTGGCACCCCCGATGCAGACGGGAGTGCTCAAGGCGGTCGCAGTCGACTGGCTGAAGGACGAGTTTTTATCACATTTCCGCCACGGCGCTTCGACAGACGTGGGTATGGATCCCGGTATTCTCTCGACGGACGAAACATTGGCCGCGCTCCTATTCCCTCGTCTCTCCTTGCCGAACGAGAGCCAGATCGACGAGTTCCTTCTGACCGTGCCATTCTACATTTCGTCAATGAACCTGCTCTGCGTGCTTCTGTCTCACGCGCGCGGGCTTCCCGTCATCGACGCCGCGGCAGGGCCACTCCTCGTCGCGCTGGAGTCCTGGCTCGATTTTCTCGTCGAGTTGGTGAACCCGGTCCAGGGCCACACCCAGATCCAGACCCAGACCGAGAACGATGACCAAGTCGCCATCGCCGAGAGCATGCCTGACATCTACGCGTTGGACGACGCGTGCCGACGGGCGCGAGGCGCCATCGACAAAAGGTCTTGAAAACAGGATGGCAAAGGATCCTCGAGTAATCATACCAAGACGAATACCGTTGCAAACTAGAAATTAGCACGCCATCAACACGGCTGCTGATGCGAATCATGATCCATCCCTGACTCGACCTGACTGGATCAGACTCGCCGCTCGGTGCCTGGACCCGTGCACCGTCGGGAGTCTTTGATTTCAGGTTCCAGTGACATGGGATCGGCTCTGGGAGCAAGTATTGTACGGGTACAGTACAGGATACAGTTCACAGTGATAAATCGCGACAGCGGCCCAGGACACAAATACCACAAGATCAGACAACAGGAGACCGCACCAACCAGACCGAACCGGATCAGACCGGCTCAGACACAGAGCCGCGGAAGCGGGATGGGACTCGGATAGGCTGTACTGCAAGGCCAGGTGCACTGCTGGAATGCAAATGGTCACCTCGGATACAAGAACATTTCTGCTTCCAAGTTGAAATTGACAAGAAAGTCTACGTAGATCGGTCTAGAACCTTCAAACGACGAGTAACGCAGACTCCCCTCCAACTCCAACTCATCTACAGTCCTCGGGGGGTGGTGGCGGCGGCGGCCCCAGTCTCTTCCCCAGCGGGGTCGGTCCCCCTGCTCCGGACTCCCAATCAAACAACTTCACTCCCCAGTCGCTTCGACCTCTAGGCTAACTCGCCTGCTTCGTAGAAACTCGGAGAAAGATGGATGCTAGGAGCCCCACATTTCGCTGTCCTCTCCTTCCCCCACGCCGGGCAAACGACCTCGCACGCTGATGCTGGAACTCATTTTTCCGAAGGCGAAAAGAAAAAATACCGTACTCATCCCCACCACGTGATCACCTGATCAAAAACACCCCTCTCCGTCTTTCCGCACCGCGGGATCTTTCGCGCCCCCTCCCCAAAGGGATTCGCGAATCGTCGGCTGGCAGAGACCTCCGGGGGACTAGACTCGGATTTCCGCGAGTGGTAGGCGATACCGGAAATCTCACATACCTGGCGTCCCGACCCTTTCGGGTATACGTGTGCTCCCGGTCCTGACTCGATATGGCTTGGTCGCTGGGTGATGCTACGACCAGACGTCCTCCTGGTACACGCCACTGCTGCGCATGCTCTTGACGATCTGCTCCGCCTTTTTCTCATCCAGACCCCGCTCCGCGGCAATAATCTGGCCGAGGATGTCGTTGACCTCGCGGGCCATGTGTGCAGCGTCGCCGCAGACGTAGAAATTGGCCTTTTGCTGAAGCAGCTCGTTCACCAACTTGCCGTTCTGCTCGATCAGGTGTTGCACGTAGACTTTCGTGGACGTTTCACGCGAGAAGGCGTTGAAGATGATGAGCTTGTCGCCCAGCACCTCCTGGTACGACTGCAGCCACGTGTTAGTCGCGGAAAGAAACAAAGGGGAAATGGGGGGAAGGAGGGGGGCGGAGTCACTGACGGTCCATTCGTCCTTGTAGAGCCAATCTTCGGTTGGTCTCCGGCAGCCGTAGAACAACACGGTCGTCCCGACCGTCTGTCCTCTCTTGGCTTGTTCGGCGCGTTCTTGCACAAAGCCTCGGAAAGGCGCGACACCCGTGCCGGGGCCGACCATGATGATCGGTTTGCTGGGATCAGATGGAAGTTTGAAGTTGGAGTGGCGCACATGCACCGGCACCCGGAAGCCATCGTATTTGTTGCGCGGACCGGCGATGTCGTAGGTGAGGCCGTGAGGCGACGGATCGGCGTCGCCATCTCGCTTCTGTTTCAACGCCAAAAGATAGTTGGTGGTGACACCCTTGACCACATGGTCAGCGCCGGGCACGCGGACAGACTCGACCACGGCGGTGATGGAAATTTGCTGTGGCTGGACCAGGGACGACGACGAGATCGAGTAGTAGCGCGGCTGGATCTTGTTGATGCTTTCGACCAGACACGAGAACGGGACGGCCGACCACGGTTCCGGAGAGATGGAGGCGCAAGCTTGGGCAATGTTCAAGCACTGCGCATGAATCTTCTCTCTGAAATAGTCCGCGTCCGAACCGAGCCGGGCCATCTCCTTCTTGGCCGCCTCGCTGGGGGCAAAGGCCGCCAGCGTAGAGAGGAATTGACGGGACACCGGGCTGCAGATTTCCATGTGGTAGCGAATGACGGCGTCGTAGGTGGTCGGCGTGGGAAATGGGACCTTGGCCGTCGGGTCCAGACCCTTCATGCTGATGACCTTGTGCCTTTTCTCGTCGAGTCCAAACACGGTGACAAAACGGTCGACTTCCATGCCGGGGTTGGAGGGCCAGACGGCGATGTGGTCGCCGGTGGTGTAAGCGATGTTGGAGCCCGAGACGTCAATCTCCAAGTGCAGGCAGTTTCGGTCCTTGACGGTGAACAGCTCTCGGGAATCGGTGATCGGGGCAATGTAAGGGTTGTGCGCGTTGTACGGTCCCTTTTGCTGATTCTCAAGGTGGTTCTTGTTGGGCTCACCCAAGTAGACCGTCTCGTCCTCGGGCGACAGGTCATCTCTCTCCTCGACCGCGAAGATGGGTTCGTAGACGGCCTCCCGTTCTTCCAGACCCATCTTTTGGGCGAGCTCGGCCCACATGGGCTCCTTCCAGGTCAAAAAGTCCTCTTCCATGGTGCCGGCGCCGTCGTCTCCCTCGCCCGCGGCGCCGATCCGGTGCGCCCCGAGTTTGGTCAATATCTTGTCCAAGGTCCGGACCATGTAGTTGTAATGTTCATACGTGTTGTTCCCCAGGCCAAAGGTGACGTACTTGAGATTCTTCAGCGGCGTCTCGTCCGACGCCTCGGAGAAGGAAGGCGAGTCGGAGTTGATGAACTCCCAGAACTCGACGGCGTTATCGGTCGGCTCACCCTCGCCGTACGTGGCCATCACGAAGAAGGCCACCTTGTCCTCGGGGAACTGGTCCAGATTATCGTAGTCGTAGTCTTCCAGGTCGGCGGTCATGGTGCTCAGTCCGAAACGGCCGTGGCCCTCTTTCGCCAGTCGGGACGCATAATCTTCCGCGGTGCCAGTCTGGGAACCATAGAAGATGACACAGTTCTTGCCCAACTCATCCATCTTCTCGATGATGTTGCGAGAGCCCTTCTTGGACGCGCTGCCATTGGCCGTCGATGTGGCATACGGGTCTTTGGGGACGCCCCAGTACGTGCCTTTGGTGAAGTAGGCGATAGTGCCGATAAGGAGCAGGACCAGGACGACAATGTCCAGGGAGTCGACCTGTGCCATGATGGGCGGGACCGAGAGCAATCCCAGCGGTGTGTCGGTGATATCTTTGGCAGTGCCCATAAACTCGGCTTGGTGGATGGATGCCAGAGTGGCCGAGAGAGGTCGGGAGGAAAGGGCGTTTTCACCGTGGGGATCCGGGATCAAATGTGGCCTGACCTTGCCAAGAGCAGGGCCGCGGGGTCTCAAGTCAGAAGTCTAAACCACAGCCGCTGAGATGGGAGGCGACAGAGAGAGAGGACAACACGCTTTGGGCGGGAGATCTGACAGTAATCTTGATGGTTTAAAAATGTCAACACGCAGGACGACCTGCCGGAGGGATATGCCGGGTTATATCATCGGAGCGGCCAACTCAGCCGGAGCCGGGGATGTCGATGGAACAAAATGGAGAAAGTGGGTGAAGGGGCGAGGACGCGGAATTTTTGGTGGGGGAGGGAGAAGAGCGGGAGATGGCAGGGGGGGGCAAGCCGGGCAGCGCGGTATGGCAAATGGAAGGCGAAAGAGGAAGGGAAGTGGTTGGTGGATAGTGGTGGTGGCGGCGAGGCCACGGGACTACTGCAATACTGTACGGCAATACTGTATGCAATACTGTATGCAATACTGGTCTCCCAGCCCATTCAGCGGAAAGCTCTGCTGCTTCCATCCCGGAATTGTTTTACCCCGGCATGCGCGTTACCGCGGTGTTGTGCAGCATTAGGGCGACATTGCAAGTCGCAGGTGCACAGCCATGGTCACTCCACCGAGGTGGTCATCGAGCCGATAGTTAGCAAGCTGCCACGTAGAGAGGGGCCTATTGACCGAGGTCAAGCTCGAGAGAGGAGAGCAAGGGAGTGAGTGCGGTTGCGAGGGAGAGTGTGAGTCTTTGTCTGTGTACGTCTCCGAGTACTGAACTGTGGAATCGCTGGTGGCAACCCACACAATTCCGGTCATCATGCGGCGCACTGATAACCCGATAAGATGCTGCGGCGTGACGCAGCCGATGATCTGACGATTGATGGGGTGTCTGCTAAAGATAGTACGTTGAATAATCCCATTCAGCACCACGGTCAGGACCTGGCCTCACATAAGAAGAGCCGCTGACCAAGGGCGGCGCCGTGACCTGCCTGAATTGCCGCCCACTGTGGACTGGCACTGAGAATGGCAACATTTTCAGGATTCGGCGAACTTCAGACGCCAGCACTATTCGTCTACCACACAATCACCTCGCCGCGCCGCCGTGATTCGACCAGAGCGGCGAGTCCGAGAGCGAATGGCAGACTCCAGTCGTAGCTTGTAGCACCACCTCCCGCCCACAGACGCAAGACATCCTCTGAAGAATGCCAAAGTTTGCAGAAGTGGATGTCGCGGTAGATCTCCCAGGGGCATGGCCAAGGTGATTGGTTGCAGGAATCTTTCTTGCCCTCACCGTGTCACTCTCCAGAAAACGACGACCGTCCTCTGCAGCAGTCTTGACGCTGTTCCTCACGTTGTAACCCCATTCCACAACTTCCCGGAGCAATGAGGCAGCCGTTGCACCGTCTCTTGACCGCGCAAAGCCAGAGCGATCGCAGGGCGCAACATGCTCCATAACCGTGAGTTCGGAACCTTCCGCGCTGCACAGCGGCGTCTGCAGGCTCCTCACTGACCATTCTCACGCCACCAGATGTGCCCTCTTTGTCGGGCGAGCCTCTGCATCCGCCACTCGGACCAGGCCATCTGCTCGATGGTGCCCCCGGACCTGAACAGGTCAATGCTGCTCCCCCCTCTACGCTTCGTCCCTCGCCTACTGGCGCACCGCACACCAGAGACCTGGCAGTGACACGGGGGCGAACCCCGCAAGCCAATACGCACACCCCAGGGACCGCGAGCACGTCGGTCGGCAGGTCTCCGTCGGCGCAAGCTCATGGAATAGAAATTGGAGGATTCTCCGGGCGAGCGGTGCCCGCCGTCGACACGGGCTTGCAGAGACGGACGTCGAACAGCTACGGGCATCACCGCCAGACCTCGGTCATCCATGGGCTCCAACACTCCCGGAATCCTAGTTTCAATTCCCCATCGACGTCAAGTCCTCTGACGCCAGAATCTCTGCTCAGCACGGGGAGCAGTTACGGTCGATTCACCGGAGGGCAACGACGTGGTCCACCGACGACGGCCGAAACGTCCTCGTCCTCGAGCTTCAACAGTCCTGTCTCGCCATTTCCCGGCGGCCACTCTCAAGGCCAATCGATCGACTCACTGATTGATGGCCCCAGTGTCCCACCAGACACGGCTTCTTCGCATCCACCGCGTCGGCGGAAAGAGCATTCACGGACCCGGCGCGGTCATGGCCACCACTCCTCCAGCGTCCAGTATCAACCGGAGCCGCGGACGCCGGGCCAGTATGCCCTTCACCATCTCTTTCATGCTTTCGTCCTCCACGCCGATCAAAAAATCACACAATGCTTGTCCAACGTCGATGTCATGGTCACCCCGGTGGAGCAAACCTGTGGTCCCGGCGTCGACCCCGGTTTCGATCAGTTGATCTCGTCCCTGGGACACATCTCCCGTCAAGAGCCCAAAACGCTGGTCGATGTGTTGATGCTGTGGCGAAAGGCCAAGGCCGATGCGGCGGCAAATCTGAAGAAGCAGATTTACAATCACCGCCTGCAAAACAGTGGGAGCGGCTTATCCATTGCCCTCCCGAGGCGCTACACCGAGCCTGTGCCAGTGCCCAGCGAAGCCGGCCTGTCTCCATCACCGGTGGAATCGTCGGGCCCGCCGACCGAGGAATCCCTGACGCAGAAATACTCGCAGGCCGACCGAAGCGCGACCATCTCGGTCTATATCCTCTGTCGAGTCTTGTTCGCCATCTTTGTCGAACAGAGCAGTCTCTCCGCCATCACGCTCGACCTCTTCCGCAAGCTGGAGGACATTGTCTTTGGCCAGCTCAAAGACGTCGAGCCAGCCCAGATTCTGACCTCCAGCCTTCGTCTTGCCAACTGGCGGATCTATGGCCAAGTCTTGGGCCAGATGAGCCGTTTAGATTTTGCTCATCTCAGTTCGCGCTTCACCCAACAGCTGGAGATGTGGCAGCTGGATTTTGCTCGAAGTTCCGGCACCGCCGCCGCCCGGGATCTGGAGTCACGGATTGAACTTTTGCTGCTCAGCATGAGGAACTTGCACATCATAGCCACACGAGAAGCGTCAATGGAAGTGTCCGACTTTTTGCGGACTCTCGGCGCCCTGTTTGTGGATGCTCATGGGCCCCGGGTCAAGCAAGCTTACTGCCACCTGTTTGAACGGTTGTTGATCCCAGTGGCCAACAACCCGGAATGTTTTCAGGCGCTCCCCAAGTGGAAAGACTTCATTGACACGGTCAACTCACGGCTGGGGAACATGCTGGCCAAGGTCCGTCACTGGACTTGTGGCTTTCCCGTCTCCATTCTCCTGCTCTGCATTTCCCCCATTGAAGTTTTCTCCCTGCAGTGGTTCCCCACCGTGGCCAACCTGGCTTCCAGACTGAAGGACCGATCCACACGCGGTCCGGTGATGCAAGCCATCTCTCAGCTGGTGTGGACGTACCTGGTCCGAGTCGGCGACCCGGCAGCCGCCCGGCAACGTAAGCTCGAAGATGTCATCAAGATCACTCTTCCTCAAGGCAAGAAGACTCACATCGTCACCGAGGCGTCGGTGGCCCAACCGCTGGTCCAGCTCATTAGAATCATCGGGTCGGCCTCCCAGGATTTATGTTTTCGGTCCATCATCTATCCTCTGCTCCACTTTGACACCTTCCAAGCCAGCCGAGATCTTCGAATCGAGCAAATGGAGCCCGAAAGAATCGTGATTGGCATTCGCTCCTTTCTCGTCATCCTGTCCGACCTCGAACAGGAAGATTTCGTCCGACCTCCGTTCCCGAGCTATCTCCCCTCCACCCAGCACATCGACGGTCTGCCATCTTCTCCGGTCAACCTGCGATCGAACCTGGCCATGGACATGCCCCACGTCTTGACGGTCTCCGAGAGCGAGGACGTGCCGCTGGTGCCGGTGAACATGTCGCGCCTGGATGAACCTGCGCGCCAGCACTACCTGCAGTTTTGTCAGATTCTCGGCAAAATCACCATCCTGTGCGACAACACATTTGGCGGCCAGGCGGCCATGAATGAAAAGTTTTCGACCTTGACACCCAAAACTCCTCTGGTCGATGCTTTTGCCTTGGTCCGCAATCAGGACGGACTGGCGCAGGACCAGCGACATCAGTATTATGAACTCCTCCACGTCGCCATTCAAGCCCTTCCGCGATGCTTCACTGATCACATCCCTCTGAACCCCTTGATCAATTTGCTCTGTTACGGTTCGGCGCACGTGCAACTGACCATCGCGACCTCGGCCACCAACTCTCTGAAGGCGATCGCGCGACAGGGTCACGCACAATCGGTCGCGATTGCCTTTCCTCGATTCATCTTCAGCTACGACACTCAATACTCGACCATGTCGGATGAAGGTCGCCTTGGTCCTGCTCACATCGAGGCCACCCTGACCCTCTATCTCGAGCTGCTTCAGATTTGGACCGAACAGCTCAAACAGAAAGCCATCGGCCAGCAACAAACGGAGATGAGGGAGCGGACGGCGTCGAGTTCGACGAGAGCGTTGCAAATGGAAATGACGAATGTGATCCCTCATGTGGACGAAATCGAGGCGTATGGCCTCTTCTTCCTCTGCTCGCAGTCTCGTCGGGTGCGTGCGTTCGCGATCAAGGTCTTGCGACTGGTCACACAGTTTGACGCCGTACTCGGAAAAGATGAACCCTCCCGGATCATCCGGATCCTCGATCACCAGTCGTCGAGGATCCTGGACCTGCACGACGACACGCTCAACATCGCCGAACGCAGCCGTCTGCAAAAAGACAAGAGCCGAAGTGCGACTCGGAACACGCTGATCGAGATCTGCAGTTCGGAAGTGTCGTACGACGCGACCTTGTGGTTCAAAGCGTTTCCCAATCTCGTCCAGGTCGTGTATGAGATGTGTCCGAACGCGATAGCGCTTTGTCGAGGGGTCATCATCGAGCGACTGAATCTCATGCAGGATGTGATCGAAGAATATTCCAAGGCGCCCACTGTCCAGGAGTACCGCATCCACGGTCGGAGCTCTGCCACGCCGGCCGAAGTGCTCTTCGACCAGTGGAAGCTCTACCTGATCATGGCATGTGTCACGTTGAGTTCGCCCGGCGCCCAATCTCAAAGCCAACTCGCGGATGCCGCCCATGCTCGCAAGACATCCAAGGGCATGGGAAGCATGCAGGACAAACTCGGCTCAGCCCGTGCCCTGTTCTCGGCGGTCATCCCGATGCTGGCCGCGGGTCCTGATTCAATCCGGAATGCGGTCGTCACCGCTCTCGGCTCCATTAACCGGAAACTGTACCGCACCTTGTTGGAATCTCTTCAGTACGCGGTGATCAAGTGCAACGACGAGGCCAAAGCGAGAATCAACGGGCACCAGCGCACCCCGAGCAGTCCGCAACGGTCTCAGAACACGGAGAGGCTCCGAACCGAAGTCACGCACGTCTACAAGCTGACGGCGACTTTTCTGCGGTACGAAGACATCTACACCGACGAGTGGATTTTGGCCAATCTCGTCAACTATACAAAAGATCTCCGCATCTATTTGAACGACACCGACGTGCAAAGAGATTGGCGGTTCCAGCGGCTTCGATATCATTACTGTGGGCTGGTCGAGGAGGTTTTTGAAGGCGTCAACCGGTCCAAGACCCCGTCGCGCTGGATGCCCTTCGAATCCCGCAAATCGGCGTTTGCGTTGATGGAGGAGTGGTGCGGCTATCCTGCCGACCAGACCCCCCTGCCTGGGCGAAGAGATGAGATGTATGAGGCGGGGAACACTCCCAGCGGAAGGGAGTTCGCCGAGCGGATGAATGCCAACGCTGCCATGGAAAAGGAGAAGAACAATCTACGCATGGCCGCGTTAAGCGCCATGGCCGCGTTATGTGCCGGGCCGATCAGCGTCAAGACCGACAGCAATGCGATTCTGTCGTTTAATTTGCCTCGAATGCTTTCCTGGATCGACTCCATTTTTACCACGACGAATGACAGGATGCACACCATCGGCCGCCGAGCCCTGAAGCTGCTGCTGGTCAACAACACCGACCATCTCGTGATCATGGAGCACGCGATCGAACAGTGTTATCGGACTGAGAGTGCCAAAGCGCTAGAAAGTTACTTTGGTGTGGTGGTTGATGTCCTCATTCAGTATCCCGATTATCCTCTCGCCTTCTGGAAAATCCTCGGCACCGTCCTGTTCACGTTGGGCAATGAGAATCGCGAGATCCGAATGAAGTCTGCCCATCTCATCCGGACGCTGGAGGCGCGACAACAGAAGAGCTCCAATCTTCAAGAGTTCGACATTAGCATTTCCGACAAGACGCGTGCCGTCTACAAATTGGCCCAGTTTGAGTATTCGAAACGGCTCTCAAAGGCGCACTCGGAGATCGCTTTTATGATTTTTTCCGAATTTTCTCTCCACTACAAATCGGCGAGGAATGATCGTCAGCGTAACCTGGTTGCTGCCATTCTGCCTTGGTTACAGACTTTGGAGCTTCAGGTTGATCCCGAAACTCGCGGCCCTACGCCGGTGTCGTATATGCTCTTGGTCAATATGTTCGAGATTACCATCTGCTCCAGTAGCGCGATGCACAACGAAGTCCAAGCGCTATGGCAGGCTCTGGCCACGGGGCCACATGCAGGCAATGTCCAACTGATCCTCGATTTCATCATATACCTCTCCCTCGATCGGCGCGAACAGAATTTTGTCGAGTACGCCAAACAGATTGTCGTTTACTTGTCCTCCACGCCGGCGGGATCCCGAGTCCTGGAGTTTTTCCTCTTGCTGCTGACCCCCAAAAACATGGTCAACGACAGCAAGCATGCAGAAGTGGTCCTGCCCGATACCCGCAGTCTCCCTTATGTCGCCGACCTCGGTGCCCTGCTTCCCATGGGCAATAAACAGGTTCGTGACGTCTTCCCAGAGCACAGAGACAGACTAACTCGACCCCAGGCGGGCCTTTCCCTTGGTCAAGTCGCCCTGATTTTCCTCGTCGATTTGATGGTGCCTCCTGTACAGCTGGTCAAGAATGATGCCAGCAAACTCATTCACACCATCCTAATCTTGTGGGATCATTACACGACATCTGTTCAAGAGCAGGCGAGAGAGATGTTGGTCCATCTGATCCATGAGCTGGTGACCACCAAGGTTGAAGCAACAATGCTCAACCCTCAAAGGCAGCGGATCGAGGATCTCGTCGAGGCTGTGCGTGGAAATGACGCTCGTGTCAGCTGGACCTATGAGAATTACACGGGAAAAGACGAAGATGACGGCGGCAGTCGTGTGCCCCCGGCAATGGCACATCTCGCCAGCGACATTGTCGACATTTTCAGCCTGGCCTTTGACAATTTTAGCGACGCCTGGGCTAAAGAAGCTCTTCACTGGGCCTCGATATGCCCGGTCCGGCATCTGGCATGCCGATCCTTCCAAGTATTTCGCTGCATTTCCGCGACCTTGGATTCCAGAATGCTGGCCGACATGCTGGCCCGTTTATCCAATACCATTGCCGACGCGCAGACCGACTATCAGACCTTCTCCATGGAGATCTTGACCACCCTGAAAGTAATCATCGGCGCCCTGGAGCCCAGAACTCTCATCCGCTACCCTCAGCTCTTTTGGACGACATGCGCCTGTCTCAATACGATCCACGAGCGCGAATTCTACGAGACTCTTGGAATGTTGGAGAAGCTGATTCAGCAGCTCGATCTGTCGAGTCCGGATGTAACGGAGGCCATGATCAAAGGCCGTCCCGCGAAATGGGAAGGAGGCTTCGACGGCTTGCAGCCGTTGTTGTACAAGGGACTGAGGTCCGCAGACAGCCTTGACAGGACCCTGCACGTCCTGCACAAGCTCGCCGAACTTCCCGACTGTGATCTGGTCGGGAAATCTGGCCGTCTTCTCTTCGGGGTCCTTGCAAACCTGCCGCGGTTTCTGCATAATTTTGACCTCGATCCACCGAATGCTTCTGCCACGGCGTGTGCTCAGAGATTGGCCAAGGTTGCCAGGGCCAATGGTCATGATCTGTTGCACGACGCTCTGGCTCGGTTTGCTGAAGGTCTCTTCGCGACCTCGCCCCAAATGCTGGCTGACGTCGTGGCCGCCATCAAAGCGGCCTTCTTCCCCCACAACGACGCGCAGAGTCTGATCTTCATGATGGGCCTTTTGACGAATAGGACGGCCTGGTTCCGGGTGAAAGTGATGGACATCTTGTGCGAACTGATCCCGACGGTCGACATGAAGAGTCCGGCCATAACAAGCCATGGCCCAGACCTTATTTCCCCGCTTCTCAGGCTCCTGCAAACAGAACACTGCGGCCAGGCACTGGAAGTCATGGACCATATCATGGAGGTTTCTGCCAGCCCGATGGAGAGGCAGCACATGCGGATGAGCATGGCTTCTGGCTCTTCGAGAGCCTTACGCAAAGAGTACGAGCGCACTCAGAGCCTGTACGGGATACCGTTGCCTTCTGGATGGTCCATTCCCATGCCTGCCAACTATTCCAGCATGACCCGGCACAATGTTCACGCCGTCTTCTACACCTGCGGCGATTCCGACAGCATGCAGGTCCAGGAGACCAAGACTCCCGAGATCGAGTTCCAAGGCGATGACGGCTACACGGACTCCTACTTTCCACCCCGAGACAGGGTTGATACGATGAGATCGATGGAGACCGCAGCCTCCGAGGCCAACGTCAGCGATCTCGTCAACACACTTGACAGCCTTGACGATTTCTTTGACGAACCTCTGGATGGGAGCAACACCATGACACCAACGGGCACCGGTCATCTCGTCATGTCAAACTTGACCATGCCAGTGTTGTCAGAGCAGAGCACCACTTTATACGACGAGCAGACTGCGCCCATCTTGCGGCAGTCGTTGGCGCGAAAGTCATCCATGACCCACGTCCATAATGGCCTCACTGAATCAGGGCCATTTCCGGCGGTGCACCAACGGGGTGAGCCTAGCATCTCTTCACATACCCAGAGCTCTGCATTCCAGCTGTCCTTTTGGTCAAATGACGAGCTGAGCGGCCCAGGTCCGTCGCTACCAACTTCGACCAAAAAGTCGCACGTTCCTGCTGGCCAGGACACGATGATGAATATGACCAGCGGCAGGCCTGGTTTACACACCCGATCTATCACTTCTCCTGCAAATGAGTTTCCAGCATCGCAGCCGTTGACAAGTGCCTTCACCCCTCCAATGCCGCAGGCCAGCTCTTTCCGAGACGAAGATGAATATGCCGACGAGACGATGCATTCGGACAATGAAGCATTCCCTGCTTTTGCCACCACAGTGTCCAACTCGACCAAGCCTTCATCCGGCCCCGGGCCAGGCGGAGCCACCCCAACATCGGCGGGTGACAGCGGTGGTGCGTTCAGCCTGCAGGGGATGCGACGTGGCATGCGTCGTCTCACCGGTGGTAAGAGCGAGAGCCAAAAGGAGAAGGAGAAGGCTAAGGATTTCGTCCGAATGCGTGGTCAATCCGGCGGACATCCACTCAACGCTACCGTTCTGAGTCCGAGGGTGCCCAAGGTGCCATTGGAGTTTCTCAGCACCAATTCGGCTGCTAGTCCCAGTCCGACCTCGAGTCCAGGAAACTGAATGGTGCATTTCATAGTCGCTTTCTGAAGTTTTGCATCGTCTACGATACCCATAGAACTGGCACGAAAATCATGGTTGCACATTTCGGTCCAAATCAAAGGCGTTGGAGGCAGTAGTCTGTACAATATGGTAACAAAGGGAATCACATTGTGGGCTGTATACTAAACGCAAGCATTGTGATGGAGCAATCTTTGACCGCTATATCAAGGTAGTATAATTTGTCCGGTCATGTTCATTAAGATCATAGAACGGCGCACCTCTCTTTTGGCCATGCTTCAAGTGCTGATGCAGTGCTATATAACATAATTCTGAGTCTTTTCAACTCTCTACAGACTTTGGGCTGGCATTCCATTCTTTCGGTGCAGCAGTGCTATAGACTTTCGAATTAACCTCGAGGCAGGTTGTTGGCAATGGGGCGGTCCAGCTTTGCCTCACTGTTCTGCCACAGGCAGGACATTGACACAACAGAGTAGAATAAATAAGATGGTCGGCCTCGCTTTCCTGATGACTTACCAGAGCCAGTGACGTCCATTTCAGGTTCGATTGCGAGAACGAGTTCTACTTGAATCGGTGAAGATATACCATCCATAATGTCAGATCGTTTTAACACCGCTCAAAAACCCGGTACAATCCTTTCAGGTTGGCGACTTCAACCACGCCCTTCAACATGCCCTTTGTCGCTACAATGCGAGACCGAAAGGCCGGAAACAAGACGTGCTCGAGGACGTGTTCAAGTTCATGCCTTCGTCTCTCGATGCCCTCGTCCTCGACTCCCACTCCAGAGCCGGCGACCAGCTCATCAACATTCTTTCGTTCTCTATTCGGCTTTGGTAACTGCTCGGGAACATAGAATGACGCCAGCTCTTGCAGGAAACTCTGGAAACACTTCTGCTCCTCCGTCCAGTTGACGAACGGACCCAGACGGAGGAGGAAGGTCGGCAGCTTTGCCATGCACGGCATGTAGCCCTTGAGGAGGAGGGGAATGGCTTCGAGGTCGCCATGGTCCGAGATCTCGAGAGAGAAGTACTCTTTGAGCATGTCTCTCCTGCCCATCAGTTGGTCATGGACCTTTTGTACCACCTCTTCTTTATCGAGATGGGCACAATCCGGGGAGGTCTCAATCTGTAACTCTGCCGCAATCCCGAGCAAGTCCCGTAGTTTTGGACCTGGATGGAGTTGGATAACTCCATAATTGCCAAAGTCGGTCAGGCCGACCTGATAGAAGAACTCATTGGAGGCCATACCATAATCGACCAGAAAGAGCTTGACGCCGGACTGAATCGCCGCAAGCCGTCGGTTGACGTCGACGACGCCAACATAGGTCAGTGAAGCGAATACTTCCGTCAGACCATTATGCATGGCATCACGGACCTCGGCGCGGAGATTCTTGACCGACGTCAGACGGATTTGGACTTGTTCACGATCTGTGGTCGTGTAGTGTACACCCTCCACGGAAGGAGAGGATTCATCGAGTGAAACATTCGTCGTAAGGGCAGGAGGAAGCATTGACGTGATTTTTCGCATCTTTGCGTCAGTGCGAACCAGGTTGTTCTCATGTGGCTTCTTTGTCGCCGGTGTTCTCCGGTGGTTATTGTCGTCCGCCCGAGGACTGCCACCGCGGACAATGGATGCGGGGTTCATTGGTGTCATGGGAATGACCGCAGGAAGAAGACTTTGGGTCTTGAACGTCCGACTTGTGTCAACCTGCGCCAGTCGCTCTCTGATTTCCTGGCAGACAAGCTCGATTATTTCATCTTCATTCAGAAAATGCACCTCTCGTTTCGTCGGATGTACATTAACGTCGACTCGCTCCGGGTCAATGCTGAGGCTGAGGTATACGAAGGGGTGCCCGCCTTTGGGCAAGAACAATTGGTAAGTGTGCTCAATCGCCTTTTTGACGGCCAATGACTCGACAGCACGATTGTTGATGAATAAAAGCAAGGTCGTTCTTTTGACGTTGTAATTGGCGTTGGTGGCAAATCCAGTTGCTTGGAAACCCCACCGGCGATGTTCTGTTTTGAACTCGATGAGTTCTTTCGCTATGGCCGCGCTATAGGCTTGCTTGATCCTGTCCGAGCGGGATGCCGCGGCGGAAATAGAAAGCCCGGTTCCAGATTCGCCGTGCTTCTTGATGGAAAAAGCGACCCCTTCGCAATGCACCGCGTAGCGGGAGACGACATCGAGAATCTTAGCATATTCCTCCGAGGGCGAACGGAAAGCCCTGCGTCGATTCGGAATGTTGTAGAAGAGATCTTCGACCGTGATTTGAGTTCCAGGGCGACCCGCACACGGTTTCGGATCTGGACTTTGGCCCGGCTTTGCAGGAGCAAGTTTGCCATCAGCGTAGTGTGCTTGCCATGCACAACTGGAGCTCGCCGTCCTGGTGGTGACTCGAAGATGAGCAATGTGACTGATGCTCGCAAGTGCTTCTCCTCGAAACCCATATGTGCCAATGGACAACAAATCGTCGAATTTCCTGAGCTTCGATGTCGTGAATCGTTCACACAAAATCGGCAGATCGTCCTTCTAGTGAGAGTCAGCGGTGTTTAGCGACCTCATCAGCCATCATACCTCAATGCCGTGGCCGTTGTCGGTAATTTGCAAGAGCTTGAGACCGCCGTCTTTGACGAGTACTTCGATCGAAGTGGAGCCAGCATCGACGGAGTTTTCAAGCAGCTCCTTCAGCGCATGCATGGGAGCGACGATGATCTCGCCAGCGGCGATTTTGTTCACGACGTCTTGCTCAAGCGCCTTCGACGGTGTCAGCCATGTGGCCATTTACCTTGCACGGACGTGACGGACCTGAATACGACGAGGGGCGTCTGATGGGAGACCAGCCTCCTCAGCTGTTCGCTTTGTCCCCCGGGGGGCCGGGCCGGAGTCTACGTCCATCGAGTCGGCCATGCTGAACGGGACATGGGAGAACCGCCAGATTCAACGACTCTAAGCCCTGAGAGGAGAGAATGCTCAGAACCAGCGCGCCGATGTCAGGTAAGAGCTCTGTTGATGTCGAGGAGAAGTCTGGACTTGAACTACTTGAGAAAGGCGCCTCTCGCTTGGCTCTCGCTTGGACTTCAGCCTCCCCATCTCCGCAGCAGGAAGACCCACAACAACGTCACATGCTTTATGGCGCCGAGCAGTGCCACCAGAATACTGCACATTTTCTCCCTCTCACAAGTTGACGTGAGACTGCAAACTCAGCAAACTAGTGACCGCATGTGTGCATCGAGAAGTCAGCTAGCATATCCATGGAGACACATCAATAGCAGCAGCAGCAGGAGCAGAAGCCGCAAACTCCCCATTTCGACTCCGGCACGATGGCGATGAATTTTGTCACCTTCAATCAAGACTACAGCCATTTGGCTGTGGGTGAGTGGAGATGGGAACGCCGTCATGACGTCGTTGACAATCAGCCAGGCACATCCAGAGGATTCAGGATATTTACGACCGACCCTTTTGCAAAGTGCTTCGAGTCGCGCGATGCCGGCAACATCGCCATTCTCGAGATGCTGTTTTCTACCTCCCTCGTCGCCTTGATTCTTTCTCCCCGAAGATTGCAGATCAAGAATACGAAGGTGCGGTCATCTTCCCACATGCGCCGCAGCTGCAAACTCACCCTGGTAGCGCAACTCCATCATATGTGAACTCACGTTCCCCACGACGGTGTTGGCGGTGCGTCTGAACAGAAAGCGGCTGGTCATTGTACTCGAAGATCAGATATATCTCTATGACATACAAACTATGAAGCTGCTGTACACCATTGAGACCTCTCCGAACCCGACAGGCAAGTTTTTGTGGCCATAGCTCTGTGCTCACACTAACCACCAAGGTAGCCATCTGCGCCCTCTCTCCGTCCTCGGACAACTGCTACCTCGCCTATCCTCTACCGCAGAAAGCGGCGGTATCCTCATTTGCACCTCCCTCACATACTCCGCCCAACAGCACCCACGTGGCGCCCACGTCGGGGGACGTGCTGTTGTTTGATGCCGTGAAATTGGAGGCCATCAACGTGGTGGAAGCACATCGGTCGCCGTTGTCATGTCTGATCTTCAACAATGAAGGGACGATCATGGCGACGGCGTCTGACAAAGGCACCATTATTCGGGTCTTCTCCGTCCCCGACGCCCACAAACTATATCAATTCCGGAGAGGGTCGATGCCCTCCAGGATCTACAGTATGGCTTTCAACATTACATCCACGTTGCTTTGTGTTTCTTCCGCGACAGAGACCATTCATATATTCAAGCTCGGCCCGCAGACGATGGGGTCAATTGACGAACAGAACGATGAGCCGAGTTCACCGAGCAAAGTGACCGGCGTGTTTGCCCGCCGTCTGAGCCAGGGCAGCGGGGCGATCCCGGCGGATGCGATGGGCGAAGAGGAGGACGCAGATAATGCCACGACGCCGGCCTCATCTCTCTCGGGCCGGAAACCCAACGGCACTTTGATGGGCCTCTTGAGGAGGACCAGCCAGAACGTGGGCCTCAACCTGGCCTCGACCGTCGGAGGCTATCTGCCCAAAGGCGTGGCAGAAATGTGGGAGCCCTCGCGAGACTTTGCCTGGATCCGGTTGCCCCGGTCCGCATCGGGCACCTCCCCCAGCCAACTCAGGAGTGTTGTGGCCATGAGTAGCAACTCGCCGCAGGTGATGGTGGTGACTAATGAAGGGAACTTTTACGTTTTCAGCATTGACCTGGCCAAGGGCGGCGAGGGGACGTTGGTGAAGCAGTACTCGTGAGTGACCACGCCATGCCTGATCCTCCTTTCAGAGACTGACGGGACATAGTGTTCTTGACATTAACGACCAGATTGGGTCACCGGGCGGGGATTATTGATCTCTAGACCATGGAAACCTCGTGCCGGGGCGACTTGCGATCTTGACTTAGCGACGGCGTTGTGGCGTTCTGCGGATGGTGCCTGGGTCTCTGCATCTGTCAGAGAGAGCCTCTCTTGGATTAATGGCTCTGGTGGTCCGGAAAACGTGCCTTCATAATCACTGATGAGAGGACACCCCGCATGCCGCTGGCTGAGTGGGCGGACTGCCCAACAGGTGGACTTCTCCATACTTGCAGCACCGCGAATGCCACGTTGCCATTCAGTACGACCTCTGCTCCACCATGGCAGGGTTCAGCAAGATTTTTAGCAACATCCACGCTATGATGACCATCTCTCCTGATTCGAAGGCGGCACGCGCGGTCCGCCTCCCTCTTCCAGGTCGGTAAGTTGGGGCTGCAGATCTTCGGGAACATGAAATCATAGTAGGACCATATATTCTTCTCGTCCTGTGGCATCTTGACCGTTTGTCATTGCCTCCAGTGCTCTGAAAAGGAAATACATCCGCTTCAGCCTCCATTGATAACCCTCACCATTCTGATTGGCACATTGCAACGCACTTCTGACGGTAGGATACCACTCTGTCCGACTGAGACGACGTGATCCTGAATGTGCTGTTCGTGGTCAACTGTTTCTGGATCAGCATCGATCAGCACGTCTCCTCATATATCTCTAGATCTCTATCCCTTCCCCACCTCCATGGGCATGGGCATCTTTTTCTCTTCTCACTCCTTTCTCGTCGTGGATGCTTAGATCTGGGACGTGGAGACCACAACCGATCATCATCATGTCAGGCTCGTCAACCGCCGTCATGGAACTGCCTTCGCGATCACATTCATCAGACTCGCACCACGAATCATCAGGAAAAGTCAGCCCCCACACCGAGTGCCAGGACGTGTCCGCAGGTGCGCTGCCACCACCCTCCACGGCGACGCCGCAGCTGCAAAAATGGAACACGCCCCGAATCAACATGTACCGCGTCCTGGCCACGTTCTACTCCTTTGTCATTCTCGGAGCCAATGATGGCGCGTACGGCGCCTTGATCCCGTACTTGGAGACGTGGTACCACATCAACTACACCATCGTCTCCTTGGTGTTTCTGAGCCCTATTCTCGGCTACAGTCTTTGCGCGGTTTTGATCAATCATATCCACAAAGTCTATGGGCAACGTGGCATTGCCGTGATCATGGCATCGTCACATCTGTTTGCGTATGGTGAGTAGTCGGCTCTCCCCGGTGTCCTCCTGGCGACTGCCCGCTGACGGAGCGCTCCCTTAGTCGTGATTTGCGTGCACCCTCCTTTTCCGGTGCTGGTCGTTGTATTCATCATCGCGGGGTTTGGAAACGGACTGGGCGACAGCGGGTGGTAAGTTGAGTGGGTTGCCTGCGTCCCGATCGGTCCATGCGGTGTGCAGAGGCTAATCAAAATGACGGCCAGGAATGCGTGGATTGGCGACATGGCCCACGCGAACGAAGTTTTGGGATTCCTGCACGCCTTCTATGGCCTTGGAGCGGCAGTCTCACCTCTGGTCGCCACCGCTCTGGTCACGAAAGCTGGTTGGCGATGGTACGAATTCTATTACTTGATGGTCGCCGCCGCCGCCACCGAGGCCATTTTCCTGATCGGCACGTTCTGGAGAGCAGATGGGAAGGCATATCGCGCCGAGCATCCGCAAATTCTCGAGTCGGCTTCTTCAAACGAGACGACGACACCCACGGACGCAGGCGTCAATCTTGTTGATGGACAGGTCCGCACGCGCAGGAAGAAGGCGGCCGTGGTGGCGAAGCTCAATGCCCTTGCCAAAGAGAGAGGTGGAGTCGTTGAAGCCGTGCGGAATAAAGTCACCATTCTAACGGCCATTTTTCTTCTCGTTTACGTCGGGGTCGAGGTCAGCATTGGCGGATGGATCGTCACCTTCATGTTGAGGGTGCGAAAAGGCTCGCCGTTCGCATCTGGCTTGATCTCGACCGGCTTCTGGCTGGGAATCACCCTTGGTCGACTTGTC
>Ga0255336_100117_pt1 | contig 184516 bp, 175 predicted proteins | sample MeOH1_35cm_T3_17_FD_189102 | JGI IMG/M metagenome (GOLD analysis project Ga0255336, IMG submission 189102) | Sandy soil microbial communities from University of British Columbia, Vancouver, Canada - MeOH1_35cm_T3_179 | ecosystem: Engineered > Artificial ecosystem > Sand microcosm > Unclassified... | reverse complement strand
TATTTTACTCGGGAACAGGCGGTTAGCGCAAATCGCGCCGCCGCCCGCTTTCACTGGCGCAGCGAGCGCCTTCAGATCACGAAGTAAGTCAACTGAACGGCCGCGCGCGTCACCACCATCAGCAGCACCTGCACGATCACGAACAGCAGGATCGGCGAGAGGTCGATGCCGCCGAGTTGCGGCATCACGCGGCGCAGCGGATTCAGAAACGGCGCGGTCAGTTGATACAGGATCGGCATGGCCGGCGAGCGCGGATTGAGCCATGACAGCAACGCCATCAGGATCGTCAACCAGATGATCAGATTCAGCGCCCACTTGACGAGCGTCAGCACGGCGACGATCAGCAGCGTCGGCGCGAGCGTGAGCGGATCGGCGCCGGTGAGCACCACCATCAGCACCACATAGACGATCGCCGCAAGCAGAGCCGCGACGATACTCGCCCAGTCGACGTTGCGCGTGCTGTGCAGAATGCGCCGCAGCGGCAGCACGATCCAGTTGGTGGCTTGCAGCACGGCGTTCGTGACCGGGTTGTAGGGCGGCATGCGCACGACTTGCAGCCATGCGCGCAGCAGCAGGGCTGCGCCGAACAGCGTGAAGATGGTATTGAGTAGAAAACGGGCGATATCGCCAAACATCTCGTGTCCTTATCCTTCGAATAACGGCCGTTCACCGGCCGCGGGGCGCCGGCGCTGTCCATCGACGCGCCGGCGGTTTCATTTGGGTTCAAGCGCTCTCTCGCGGGAGCGGCGCGTCAAGCATCTTTTCTCAAGCAATCGCGCGGCGCTCCGATTCAGCGCCTCGCGAGTCGTGTTCAACGTCGAACCAGCGCGTCGCGACCCGACCCAAGCCGTTCGACATCAAGCCGAAACCTTGATCTCGCTGATCAGGATCGTGCCGTTGCCAGCATCGGTGTAATTGGGGATGTCCGCGACCAGTTGCTCGGAAGCGGGCTTGAACGCCTTGTAGAAGTCATCCGCGCTGTCGAACAGAAAGTGGCCTGCCGCGACATACGGCGGCGGCGTGCCCGGCGGCCCCGCGTTGATGCCGACGTCGACCGACCAGCCCTTCAGCGACCGCCCAAACAGTTTCGCCGCAAGCGGCATGTGCGTGACGCAGTAATAGTTCACGTCGAAATGGCCGTTTTCCCGGTACGGATAAAGGATGCTGACCTTGATCATTGTTGGTTCTCGTCTGTTGATGCCGAAGCCTGGTCCCTGAGCGTGGTCCTTAACCTGCCCTTAACCCCGGTCCTAAGCTGGTCCTAAGCCGGCTCCTAAGCGCGTCGCTGGCGGATTGCGCGCGGCGCCGGACGTCACATTATCACGGCTTACTTGACGCTTGCACCTGCCGCAGCCGCATTTAGGGAGCGGGTGAGCGATTCCTCCACGGCCTCGGCGATCGCTTCGATCGCGACGGGCGGCGCGGCGCGGCGTCGGGCGAGTTCGACCGCGCGCCGCGACAGCAAGCCGTACAGCGCCGCATGGTCGCCGCCGAAGCCTTCGAGCAGCGCGAGCTGTTTGCGCACGACGCCCGTGTCGCCGCGTGACACCGGGCCCGCGAGCGCGTTGGGCAAACCCTTGTCGCGTGCGGTTTCAATGGTGCCGGCGAGCATCGGCAGCAGCGCGCGCAGCGCGTCGTCTTCGGCAAAGCCCAGCGTGCGCCACAGCGCGACGCATTCGGCGAGGCTGCACAGCGCAAAACTCGCGGCATAGTGCGCGGCGGCGTGATACAGCATGCGGCCGCCCGCCGGAATGGACAGCGGATGGCAGCCCAGCGCGACGGCGAGCGCCGTCAGCGAGCCCTTCAACGGCTCGTCGGCCTCGATCGTGACCGAGCAGCCGGCGATCCTGTCGAGGTCGGCGAGATCGCCGCCAAACAGGTACAGTGGATGAAAGCCCCCGACCGCCGCGCCCTGATCGCGCGCCGGCGTCAGCAGTTCGACCGGCGATGCGCCGCTGCAATGTACGAGCGCCTGGCCGTGCGGCCCGAACCGCAGTGTGTGCGCTGACGTACCGATGCTGTCGTCGGGAACGGCTAAAAAGACGATGTCCGCGGCGTCGACCACCTGTTGGGGATCGTCGAACGCCGCGCACTGCCCGATTTGACTGGCGAGCCGGCTGGCCGAAGCCGCCGTGCGGCTCGCCACCGCGGTGACCGGATAGCCGGCGCGTGAAAAACCGAGCGCGAGACAACGCGCGAGGCGGCCCGCACCGATAAAGCCGAGACGCGGCAAAGAAGACTGGGACATAGGTGCCTGCTCCAGACTGGGACGTTTGAAGGGAATGCCGCAGTATCGCGCATCCGTCCGCCCTGCGGCATGGCCGTGCCGGCTTTCCTCTGATCAGTTCGCGCCCGATATGGCGTGGCTGAGCGCTCATCGGGCGGCGCGCACCCGGTGGGCTCGCAAACTGCTTAAAGTGGACCATGAGATTGGACCATGAACCGGTTTCGCAGTTGTTGTTCCGGGTATTTGTCTCGCAGTCAGATTCGGGAGGTCACCATGAGCATTTTTTCTTACCGAAAACACTTGCGGTTCCTGACACATGCGCAGCGCCGCCGTTGGTGGGAACAGAAAAAGCGTCTTACGCCGCGCGTGCGGATCAGCGGCGCGTATGTTCCACCCAGCGTGTCGCGCGAATTCGTCTATGTGAAAGTCGGTTGAAACAGCGCCGTCTCGACAGCCAGGGAATGCCCGGCGCGATTGCGTCGGGCATTTTGGGTTTTGGGCGTCGGATTGAATCTAATTTGTAATCAAAGATTACCGGTTGCCGGTCGGCCGGGGCGGCGTGGTGGAAAAGCTATAGACCGGCGCGCGTTAAGAAGACATGCAATCCCTTGGTGGGCAACTCACCGCGCGGCCCGCCTGTTGCGGGCAACGCAAGCCGCAAGAGCCGCTCCTTGCCGCGAATTGCAATTTGCAACAAATGCAAACAGCGCTATGCGATCTTTTTCGATACATTGATTTTGTAGCATGCAAGGCATGCGAAGTCGGCGACCACAGTGGGCCGCGCCAGGAGAATAGAAGTGAAAAAGATCGTTCCGTTTGTCGTTGCCGCCGCGCTCGGCGCGGGGCTTGTCGGCGCCGCGCAGGCGCATGTTTCCGTGGGTATCGGCATCGGGGTGCCGATCGCGCCGGCGTACCCGGTCTATGCCGCACCGCCGCCTGTCTATTACGCGCCGCCCCCGCCGGTGGTGTATGCGCCGCCTGTGGTCTACGGTCCGCCCCCTGCGGTGGTGGTGGGTGGCGGGTACTACGGCTATGGCCGTCCTTACTATGGCCGCGGCTACTATCGCGGTGGTTATGGTGGTTATTACGGGCACGGTCGCGGCTACTATCGTCATTGATCGCGGCAACAACGGAATGTACCAACGGCGTAACGCCGGCTTGATCGCCGGGTTACGCCGTTTGTTTTTATGCGGGCCTTTTGAGTTGTTGCAGCGATGAAGCCTTGAGTCCGCGCTCGCGGTGTTTCGCGCCGCCGGCCCAGGTAAAAGATCATCGCGCGGTTCACGTTCCAAAGCATTGTGGAAGCTGGGAGAATGGCGGCTTCGCCACCGCTCTGGAGAGTTTCGCCGATGCAAGCGCTTCCCGCTCCCACCTTCGACGACGTACTCGACGCCGCTGTGCGTCTTGAAGGCGTCGCTCACCGCACCCCCGTTTTGACTTCGAGCACGTTCAACGAGCGCACCGGGGCGTCGGTGTTCTTCAAATGTGAAAACTTTCAGCGCATGGGCGCGTTCAAGTTTCGCGGCGCCTACAACGCGATTTCGCATTTCGACGCGGAGCAACGCAAGGCCGGCGTACTGACGTATTCGTCGGGCAATCATGCGCAGGCGATCGCGCTGTCGGCGCGCCTCGCGGGCATCAAGGCGACGATCGTGATGCCGCACGACGCACCCGCGGCCAAGGTGGCGGCGACGCGAGGCTATGGCGGCGAGGTGATCACCTACGACCGCTATACCGAGAATCGCGAGGAGATCGGCCGGCGGCTCGCCGAAGAGCGCGGCATGACGCTGATCCCGCCATACGACCATCCGCATGTGATCGCAGGGCAGGGCACCGCGGTGAAAGAGCTGATCGACGAAACCGGCCCGCTCGACATGCTGTTCGTTTGCCTCGGCGGGGGCGGGCTGATCGGCGGCAGCGCGTTGTCGGCGGCGGCGCTGAGTCCGGCGTGCACGGTGATCGGCGTCGAGCCCGAGGCGGGCAACGACGGTCAGCAATCGCTCGCGCGCGGTGAGATCGTGCATATCGACGCGCCGCGCACGATCGCCGACGGCGCCGCTTCCACGCATCTGGGCGATTACACGTTTGCGATCATCCGCAAACTGGTTGCGCGAATCGAAACGGTCAGCGACGCGCAGTTGATCGAGACCCTGCGTTTTTTCGCGCAGCGCATGAAGATGGTGGTCGAGCCGACGGGCTGCCTCGCCGCAGCCGCGGTGCTGAACGGCGTCGTGCCGGTGAAGGGCAAACGCGTGGGCGTGGTAGTGAGCGGCGGCAACGTCGATCTCGAGAAGCTCGCGCAGTTTCTCGCCTGAGCCTGGTTCGTGAGCAGGCTTCCGCTGCCACGCTTGCTGCATCTAAAGCGAAGACGGCTCGTCAGCCTCGGCTGCGAACCGTCTTTATGAGCTTGCCGCGTGCGCGGTCTGCACGATCAGATCGCGATACCCGTTGACGATCACGCTATACGAGAAGTACGCGAACAGCAGCGCCGACAGCACATGACAGGCGCGCAGCAAACCGGTGCCGGCGCGTTTGCGCCCGTGGCTGCCGAGTCCGCAGATAAAGACCGTCCAGCACAGACCGCCGAGAAAGAAGCCGCCTAAAAACACCGGCGCGGTCGTCGCGCTCGTGGCGCCGGCTTTCGCGATCAATGCGCCGCCCACCGCCGCGAACCACAGAATCGCCGAGGGCGACGACATCGCCAGCAATACGCCGCGCAGAAAACCGCGCCACGCTGACAGATGCGGCGCATCGGCATCCGCCTCGCCGGCCACGGGCGGCGCCGAGGCCGGGAACATCGCCTCGCGCGCCATCTTCCACGTCAGAAAAAGCAGGATCGCCGCGCCGCCGATCCACACCACCCAGCGCACCGACTCGAACTGCAGCAGCGCGGCCATGCCCGCGAGCGCGAGCGCCGCGTAAATCAGATCGCCGATGCAGGAACCGAGGCCCAGCCAGAAGCCCGGCTTGAAGCCGTGCGACAGCGTCAGCGAAATCATGGCGACGTTCACGAGACCGATATCCAGGCACAGCGACAAGGACAGGAAAAAACCGTCCGACATCATTGAAAAGGCATGCATCCGCGCAACGGCTCCGTCAGCTTCGTTATTCAGTCTTGTTGTACCGATCGCCTTACAGGCCCAACTCGTTCCACAGCGTGTCGATGCGCTGCTTGACCGCGTCGTCCATCACGATCGGGCGGCCCCATTCACGGTCGGTTTCGCCGGGCCATTTGTTCGTTGCGTCGAGTCCCATCTTCGAGCCGAGCCCGGCCACGGGGGAGGCGAAATCCAGGTAGTCGATCGGCGTGCGATCGACCAGCACCGTGTCGCGCGACGGGTCGACGCGCGTGGTGATCGCCCAGATCACCTCCTTCCAGTCGCGGATGTTCACGTCCTCGTCGACCACGACGATGAATTTCGTATACATGAATTGCCGCAGGAAGCTCCACACGCCGAACATCACGCGCTTGGCGTGGCCGGGGTAGCTCTTTTTCATCTGCACGATCGCCATCCGGTAGCTGCAACCTTCGGGCGGCAAATAGAAGTCGGTGATCTCGGTGAATTGCTTCTGCAGCAGCGGCACGAACACTTCGTTGAGCGCGACGCCGAGCACGGCCGGTTCATCGGGCGGTTTGCCGGTGTAGGTGGAGTGGTAGATCGCGTCGCGCCGCATGGTGATGCGCTCGACCGTGAAGACGGGAAACCACTCCTGTTCGTTGTAGTAGCCGGTGTGGTCGCCGTATGGACCTTCCAGCGCATGTTCATAGCCGGCCGACGCGCCCTTGGCCGGACGCGGCGGAGCACCTGCGGGAGCGGCCGAGGGCGTGCCTTCCTGCGGATGGATGAAGCCTTCGAGCACGATCTCCGCGCGCGCCGGGACCTGCAGGCCGTCGACGCCTGGCGTGATGCACTTCGCGAGTTCGGTGCGCCCGCCGCGCAGCAGCCCGGCGAACTGGTATTCGGACAGCGTGTCCGGCACCGGCGTGACCGCGCCGAGGATGGTCGCCGGATCGGCGCCCAACACCACGGCCACCGGATAGGGCTTGCCAGGATTGCGCAATGCGAACTCGCGGAAATCGAGCGCGCCGCCGCGGTGCGCAAGCCAGCGCATGATCAGTTTGTTACGGCCGATCAGTTGCTGGCGGTATATGCCTAGATTTTGTCGGCTCTTATTCGGGCCTTTTGTGACGGTAAGACCCCATGTGATCAGCGGGCCGGCATCGCCCGGCCAGCAGGTCTGAATCGGCAGTTTTTCCAGGTCGACATCGTTGCCTTCCCAGACGATTTCCTGGCAGGGCGGCGCGCTGACCGTTTTGGGCGCCATGTCCCAAACCGCCTTCGCGAGCGAGAAGAGCTTGCCGGCATCCCTGAACCCTTTCGGCGGCTCCGGTTCCTTCAATGCGGACAGCAGACGGCCGACGTCGCGCAGCGATTCGAGTGCGGCGCCGTCGCCTTCACCGGCTTGCGTGTCGATGCCCATGCCGAGCGCGACGCGGCGCGGGGTGCCGAACAGGTTGCCGAGCACGGGAAACGCATGCCGCTGCCTGCTCTCGAACAGCACGGCCGGGCCCCCGGCGCGCAGCACGCGATCGCATATCTCGGTCATTTCCAGGACGGGGGAGACGTTTTGCGAGATACGGCGGAGTTCACCGATCTGTTCCAGGCGGCCGACGAAATCGCGCAGGTCTTTGTATTTCATCTGTTGCGGTTCAGAGCCGCGCAAGCGGCGAAAAAGGAGGGCGCGGCAAGCATTTGCGGCACCAAAACGATTGTCGATTTTACCTGTGTTGGCTGACGCACGTGGATCGGCCAAACGGCCAGGTTCGAACGAGAGAATCGAGATAGCTCGAGAAGGGCTTGGCGCGCGGTTTCGAGTGGCCTGAGCGCCTTTCATTATTACAATTAGTTATAGTTTTGCCTATCTATAGTGTTGACGATCTATAAAACGCTGAATAGAATCCGTCCACGTTGGTTGCAGGGCGTGAACCTTTTTACCACTGCCCCCGGTCCCATCAGACGCAACGCGTCACCGTTTTGCCGACCCCCTGCACGGTATCTGACGGCCTTGTTGAAGTCCTCGCCAGCGTCCGACTGACGCTGGTTTTTCGCGTGGGAGCCGCCGCCCGCCTGCTTTTTGGTATGCCGCGGGCTCTTTCCAGGATGGCTCCCCACAAACGGTATGTGCCGTTTTCCCGACGCCGCTGCTGGCCTAACCAGACAGAGCACGCGACGTCTTGACTCTGCGAATGTGTGTTACCGCCTGTTGAACTGGCGGAGTTCGCGGATCATGCAACATGGGAGATCTGAATGAACGCCTGGTTATCGTGGCGTCCCGATGAGCGTATCGCGCAAGTTGTGCGCGGTGTGCTGCGTCGCGGGACCCGAATGAGTCATCACCTGTTCAGCATCGTCGGCGGTATCGCCGTCGTGGTGGCGCTCGCGCTGTGGCTGATGCCGGCCGCCTGGCGCGGCACCGTGGCCGCCAAGCTGATGCCGGTCATTTCCGCCGCTGTGCAAGCCGGTCCCGCACGTCTGCTGCAGGGCCATCCGCTGCCGGCCTTCGGACCGGCTGGAAGCGCGGCTTCCGACGACTCGTTGTCCGCGAATTCGGGCGCTGCCGACGCGATCGGCGGGGCGAGCAACGCTAACACCATCGTGAGCACCAGCAATACCGGCTACGACGGCGCCTTTGACGGCACGGGCTCGGCCGGCATGGGCGTGGCCGCGCTGAACGGGCTCGACCCGCGCACCATGCACAGCGTCGCCGCGCTGGCGGAGCTGATTCCGTCGCAGCGCGTCTCGGCCGACGCACGCGACGACCGCGTGCTCATCTCGACTCGCGAGCAGGATCTGGTGGCGTCGTACCTCGCGCGCCGCTATCGCGTGGCGCAAGAGCCGGTGAGCGAACTCGTGAAGGCCGCGTTCGACACCGGCCGCGAAGTCGGTCTCGATCCGCTGCTGCTGCTGTCGGTGATGGCGATCGAATCGGGCTTCAATCCCTACGCTGAGAGCGGCGTCGGCGCGCAAGGGCTGATGCAGGTGATGTCCAAGGTGCATTCGGACAAGTTCCAGTATTTCGGCGGGCAGAGCGCGGCGCTCGAACCGGTCGCGAACATCAAGGTGGGCGCGCTGGTGCTGAAGGACTGCATCGCGCGCGGCGGTTCGCTGCCGGGCGGCTTGCGCCTGTACGTCGGCTCGACCTCGCAGGACGACGGCGGTTACGGCGCCAAGGTGATGGCCGAGCGCGGCCGTCTGCGCGACGTGGCGCGCGGCCGCAAGGTGCCGGTCAATGCCCCGCAGGCGCCGGTCCTGACAGCCTCGAACAATGCGCCTGCCGCGGCTGGCACGAACAACGGCAAGCGCGTGCAGGTGACGCTGGAAGGCAGTCGTCCGCTGAGCGCGGCAGCGCCGAAGACGCCGGTTTCCGAGCAGGACGACGCGAGCTCGAATGCGCCCAAGCATGTGGCATCGGCTTCGGAGATGGGCGCCTGAGGTTCACGGCGTTACGCTGATCGCGTATTGCGATAGCGATAGCGATGGTTACGAAAAAGGACACCCGAGAGGTGTCCTTTTTGCGTTTGGGGAACGGCGTTTGGTTCGACTGGCCGCGGCTCATGGCTCATGGCTGATGGCTCATATGACTCATACGGCCCCTGGCTCCTGTCGGCCGTGACCCGCGCGGCGTGCCGCTTTTTCCGGTCAATGTAACCCGAAGAGCCTCGCCAACCGGTCGACCGCTTCTTCCAGTTTCGGATAGGCGGTTGCGTACGACAGCCGGATGTACCGCTTCGGCGCGTGCGTGCCGAAGTCCATGCCCGGCACCAGCACCACGCCCGCATCGTGCAACATCGCCTTGGTGAGCGCCGCGCTGTCGCCGGCCGCCGGATGCGCGACCGTGCGGCAGTCGGCGTACACGTAGAACGCGCCGTCCGGCATCACCGGCACCGAGAAGCCGAGCGATTCCAGGGCCGGCGCAATGAAGTCGCGGCGGCGCTTGAATTCGAGCCGCCGCGCTTCGTAGATCGCGATCGTTTCCGGTTCGAAGCACGCTAGCGCCGCATGCTGGGCGAGCGCGGACGCGCAGATGAACAGGTTTTGCGCGAGCTTTTCGAACGCGCCGACCATGCCGGGCGGCACCACCAGCCAGCCCAGACGCCAGCCGGTCATGTTGAAGTACTTCGAGAAACTGTTGACGGTGATCACGTCGTCGCCGAACGAGAGCGCCGACACGGGCTTCGCGTCGTAGCTCAGGCCCTGGTAGATCTCGTCGACGATCGTGAAGCCGCCGCGCGCCCGCACCGCCTTGACGATGCGTTCCAGTTCGGCCGGTTCGATCGACGTGCCGGTGGGGTTCGACGGCGACGCCAGCAGCACGCCACGGGTGCGCTCGTTCCACAGGCGCTCGACGTCCGCGGCGGTCAACTGGAAACGCTCGGCTGGGCCGCTCGGCACCATGACCGGCTTGCCTTCGGCGGCCATCACGAAATGACGGTTGCACGGATAGCAGGGGTCGGGCATCAGCACTTCGTCGTCGCGATCGACCAGTGCCGCGCAAGCCAGCAGCAATGCGGCCGAAGCACCGGCGGTGACGACGATCCGCGCCGGATCGACGCTCACGCCATGGACCTCGGTGTAATGCGCGGAAATCGCCTCGCGCAGCGCATGCAGGCCGAGCGCGCTGGTGTATTGCGTGACGCCGCGGCGCAACGCGCTCGCAGCCGCCTCGATGACCGGCTCGGGCGCGGTGAAATCGGGTTCGCCGATTCCCATGTGAATGATGTCGCGCCCGTCGCGCTCGAGCAGCGCGGCTTCCTTGGCCAGTTCCATCACGTAGAAAGGCTGGATGGCGTGGACGCGCGCAGCAAGCCGCACCAAGGGTTCGGTCACGGAGTTCATACGATCAAATCCAGTTCAGAAGCAAGGGCGGGACGGCGTCTCGTGCATCAGGTTCATGCGTTCGACGGCGTCCTTGCAGCGTTCGGCCCTGCTCGAATACGGCGCATGGCGCGCGACACGGCCATGCGCGCGACACTTCAATGCTTGCGGGCGGCCTGTGTTTCAGCGACGCGCAGTTGCGCCGACAGCTTGTCGAGCACGCCGTTCACGTACTTGTAGCCGTCGGAGCCGCCGAACGTCTTGGCGAGCTCGACCGCTTCGTTGATGACCACGCGATAGGGAATGTCCAGATGGTTCTTCAGTTCGAAGGCGGCGACCAGCAGCACCGCGCGTTCGACCGGCGAAAGCTGCTCGAGCGGGCGATCGAGGCACGGTGCGATAGCGGCGGAGAGCGCCTCCGAATCGCGGATCACGCCGTGCAGAATGGCGTCCAGATGCTCGTGGTCGGCCTTGTCGTAGCCCTGCGCGCCGCGCAGTTGCGCGTCGATTTCACCGCCGGGCGAGCCCGACAGCAGCCACTGATAGAGCCCCTGCGTGGCCAACTCGCGGGAGCGTCGGCGTGCGCTCTTCATGCCTGTTCCTCTTCTTCGTCTTCTTCCTCATCGTCGCCGCCGAGTTGTTCGAGCGCGACGGCGAGGTTCGCCATTTCGACGGCCACGCGCGCCGCATCGCGACCTTTCTCGGTCATGCGGGCGACGGCTTGCTCGTCGTTTTCGGTGGTCAGCACCGCGTTCGCGACCGGAATGCCGAAGTCGAGGCCGATACGCGTGATGCCCGCGCCGCTTTCGTTCGACACCAGTTCGAAGTGGTAGGTCTCGCCGCGAATCACCGCGCCGAGCGCGATCAGCGCGTCGAATTGCGCGCTTTCGGCGAGCTTTTGCAACGCGAGCGGAATTTCCAGCGCGCCCGGCACGGTGACGAGCAGCACGTCTTCACCGGTCACGCCGAGGCGTTCGAGTTCCTCAATGCAGGAGTCTGCGAGGCCGTTGCAAACGGGTTCGTTAAAGCGCGCCTGGACGATGCCGATGCGCAGTCCGTCGCCGTCGAGATTCGGTTGATATTGTCCGATTTCCATGTGAATTCCGTAGTGTTTTGAGTGAGCGCGAAGCGCGTGAATGGTCGGATCAGTCTTGCTGCGGGGCCTGCGAGGTGCTGCCCGGCATCGGCACGAAGCCCGTGACTTCGAGACCGTAGCCCGACATGCTGCCCAGCTTGCGCGGGTTCGACAGCACCTGCATCTTGCCGACACCGAGTTCGCGCAGAATCTGTGCGCCGATGCCGTACGTCTTGAAGTCGACCGGGCGGCGTTTGAGCGCCTCCGCTTTTTCCTTCGAATCGAACGCCTTGAAAACGTCGATCAGATGATCTTTCGAATCGCCGCAGTTCAGCAGCACGATCACACCGAGGTCGTGTTGGGCGATTTCCTTCATCGCCGCGTCCAGCGTCCACGAATGGGTGGATTCGCCGACTTCGAGTAGATCCAGCACCGACAGCGGTTCGTGTACCCGCACCAGCGTGTCGTGGTCGGGTTGCGGCGTGCCGCGCACGAGAGCGATATGCGGCTGGCCGCTCGGCTGGTCGAGATACATCACCGCGCGAAACGCGCCGTGCGCGGTTTGCATGGTGCGCTCGCAAATCCGCTCGACGATCGACTCGGTGCGGCTGCGATAGTGGATCAGGTCCGCGATCGTGCCGATCTTCAGGCCGTGCTCGCGGGCGAATTCCAGCAGATCCGGCAGGCGCGCCATCGTGCCGTCGTCCTTGATGACTTCGCAGATCACCGCGGCCGGCGTGAGGCCGGCGAGCGCCGTGAAATCGCAGCCGGCTTCCGTGTGGCCGGCGCGCACCAGTACGCCGCCCGGCTGAGCCATGATCGGAAACACGTGGCCCGGCTGCACGATGTGCTCCGCTTTCGCGTCCGGCGCGACCGCCGTGGCGATCGTGCGGGCGCGGTCGGCCGCCGAAATGCCGGTGGTCACGCCTTCGGCCGCTTCGATGCTGACCGTGAACGCCGTGCCGTACTGCGTGCCGTTGCGGTAGGTCATGAGCGGCAGGTTGAGCAGCTTGCAGCGTTCCTGCGTGAGCGTCAGGCAGATCAGACCGCGGCCGTAGCGGGCCATGAAATTGATCGCTTCCGGCGTGACGAATTCGGCGGCGATCACGAGGTCGCCCTCGTTTTCGCGGTCTTCTTCGTCGACGAGGATCACCATCCGGCCTGCTTTCAGTTCGGCGATGATCTCTGGAGTGGAGGCGAGCGTCATGTTGGCGAGATTTTCGGGAAAGCGCGTATTTTACGCCACGCGCCCGTCCACGTCGCCTCTGCCGGACGGCATAGGCCGTTTGGCCGGCTGGCGCTGAGCCGTCCGCCGTTGCTATGCTCGTTCGAACGGTGGATGCATGAACGGGTTGAGGGCGGCAAGGCGCCGCCGCCAGCCCATGCGTGTGCGGGTGTTGCCGGTTTTTGCAGTTTGTTATTCCGGCGTGTTTCAGTCAGCGGAGACAGCCTCGTTCCTTGGGTGATTTGCGGTTATATAATAAAAGTTATATAGCGAGGAGGGCGTCATGCTTACTTTCAAGGTCACAACGGTGGGGGCTTCGGCTGGCTTCATTCTCACCAAGGAGGCGATGGCACGCCTCAAGGTACAGAAGGGCGATACGGTCTATCTGACCGAGGCACCCGAAGGCGGGTACCGGATCACGCCATACAACCCGGACTTTGAACGCCAGATGAAACTGGCTGAAGAGATCATGCACGATGATCGCGATATTTTGCGAGCACTGGCCAAATGACAGCATGGCGTTGGGTGCGCGCGGATCTCACTTATGCCGTGCATGATCGCCAGCTTGCCGAGCACGGCGGGCTCGATGGCGTGCGCGACAAAGGGGCGGTGGAGTCGGCGCTCGCACGGCCGCAAAATCTGGACGTGTATGCGGATGCCGATGCGGCTGCCCTGGCAGCGGCCTATGTCTACGGGTTGGCGCGGAATCATGGCTTCGCGGACGGCAACAAGCGAACAGCCTGGGTGGTTGGGCGGCTTTTCCTCGCCGACAATGGCTATCGGCTGAAGTTCGACCCCGCCGACGCGGTAAAGACGATGGAAATGGTCGCCGCCGGGGCGCTCGAAGAAGTTGCGCTGGCGGAGTGGTTCCGGCAGCGGATCGCCGAGTAAGTCGGCGAGGACTGAACCGGGGACTCCGCCTGGTTCAACGAACTACGACCGACCCGTGGTTGACGCCGCCGACAGCATGCGCTCAACATACCGCGCGATCAGATCGATCTCCAGATTCACCTTCGCGCCTTCGCGCAGATGCTTGAGGGCGGTGACTTCAACCGTGTGGGGAATCAGGTTGATCGAGAATTCGCAGCCATCGTCGCGATCTTTAACCGAGTTGACGGTCAGACTCACGCCGTTGACAGTGATCGAGCCTTTGTACGCCAGATAGCGGCCGATCTCGCGCGGCGCCAGCACGCGCAGTTCGTGCGATTCGCCGACCGGCGCGAAATGCGTGACCGTGCCGAGGCCGTCCACGTGGCCGGAGACGATATGGCCGCCGAGCCGGTCGTGCGCGCGCAGCGCCTTCTCGAGATTGACTTCGCCGGGTTCGCCGAGGCCCGCCGTGCAGTTCAGGCTTTCGCGCGACACGTCCACTTCGAACGAATGCGCGGTTTTCGCGACCACCGTCATGCAGGCGCCCTGGATCGTGATGCTGTCGCCGAGCTGCACGTCCTCGAGATCGAGGCCGCCGGCTTCGACGTTCAGCCGTACGCCCGCGTCGCCGTCCGTGCCCAGCGGCTTGACTGATTCAATGCGGCCGACTGCCGCGACGATTCCTGTGAACATCGTGCTATTCCTTGCTCAATTCGAAACGGGTGGGGATGCCGGATCGGTGCCGGGGCCGGCGGTATGCTCAGGCGCGACCGAGGGTACGAAGCGCGCGAGAATCCGCAGATCGTCGCCGATCCGGTCGATCGAGTGGAAATTCAGTTTGACGCGGCCTTCGAGCGTTTCGGGGGCGCTCAGATTGAACATGCTCATCGAGTCCATGCCGAGCAGGCTCGGCGCGAGATAGACGAGCAGTTCGTCGACGCAGCCTTCGCGCAGCAGCGAGCCGTTCAGCTTGTAGCCCGCTTCCACGTGCAGTTCGTTCACGTTGCGCTCGCCGAGCACCGTGAGCATGGCGGGCAGGTCGACCTTGCCGGCGGCGTTCGCCAACTGCACGATTTCGGCGCCGCGATCGCGCAGCGCGTTGGCGCGCTCGGTATGACGCTGGTCGAGATTGCCGCAAAAAATCAACGTGGATGCGCCGGCCAGGATCTGCGCTTCAGGCGGCACGTCGAGCTGGCTGTCGATCAGCACGCGCCGCGGCTGGCGCGGCGTGTCGACGGCGCGCACCGTCATGCGCGGATCGTCTTCCCTGACGGTGCCGATGCCGGTCAGAATCGCCGACGCGCGGGCACGCCACGCATGACCGTCGGCGCGCGCGGCTTCGCCGGTGATCCATTGGCTGATGCCCGAGGGCAAGCCGGTGCGGCCGTCGAGCGAGGCCGCCACTTTCATCCGCACCCACGGGCGGCGGCGCGTCATGCGCGACACGAAGCCGATGTTCAGTTCATGCGCTTCGTTGGCGAGCAGCCCGCAGCGTACTTCGATGCCGGCGTCGCGCAGCATCGCGAGGCCACGCCCGGAAACTTGCGGATTCGGATCTTCCATTGCCGCGACCACGCGCGCGACCTGCGCTTCGATCAGCGCGTTCGCGCACGGCGGCGTGCGGCCGAAATGGCTGCACGGTTCGAGCGTCACGTAGGCGGTGGCGTCGCGCAAATCGTGACCGCGCGAGCGCGCGTCTTTCAACGCGCGGATCTCGGCATGGTCCTGGCCGGCCGGTTGCGTGAAGCCCTCGCCGATCACCGTGCCGTTCTTGACGAGTACGCAACCCACACGCGGATTGGGGTCGGTCGTGTACATGCCGCGCTTGGCTAACGCGAGCGCGCGTTCCATATGGACGAAGTCGGTTTGCGAGAACATCGGGGTCCGGTCGGTACGGTGGCTAGGCAGTATGGGGCGTCGGTTCAGGCTTCGGTACGGTTTGCGTTGCGTCCGTTGCGGGGTTCAGGCCGAGAGCGAGGCGAACACGCCGCGCGCCGCGTCGATCGTGGCGTCGATGATCGCGTCGTCGTGAGCGATGGAAACGAAGCCCGCCTCGTAAGCCGACGGCGCGAAGTACACGCCGGCGTCGAGCATCTTGTGGAAGAACGCGTTAAAGCGCGGCACGTCGCTCTTCGTGACCTCGGCGAAGCTCGCCGGAATCGATTCGGTGAAGTACAGCCCGAACATGCCGCCCAGCGAATCGGCCGCGAACGGCACGCCGGCTTCGCGCGCCACCGTCGCGAGACCTTGCGCGAGCCGCGTGGTGCGCGCGGCCAGCGTGTCGTAGAAGCCCGGCGCCTGGATCAGTTGCAGCGTTTTCAGGCCGGCGGCAACGGCGATCGGATTGCCCGAGAGCGTGCCCGCCTGATAGACGCCGCCGAGCGGCGCGAGGTGAGCCATGATGTCGCGCCGGCCGCCGAAAGCCGCCGCAGGCATGCCGCCGCCGATCACCTTGCCGAGGCACGTCAGATCCGGCGTGATGCCGTAGACCTCTTGCGCGCCACCTAACGCGACGCGGAAACCGCACATCACTTCGTCGAAAATCAGCACCGAGCCGTATTCGGTGCACAGACGGCGCAGCGCTTGCAGGAATTCGGGCGTGGCGCGCACGAGGTTCATGTTGCCCGCGACCGGCTCGACGATCACCGAGGCGATTTCGTTGCCGAATGCCTTGAACGCTTCCTCGAGTTCCGCGACGTTGTTGTATTCGAGCACCGTGGTGTGCTTGGCGATGTCGACCGGCACGCCTGCCGAAGTCGGGTTGCCGAAGGTCAGCAGGCCCGAACCCGCCTTGACCAGCAGGCTGTCGGCGTGGCCGTGATAGCAGCCCTCGAACTTGACGATACGGCTGCGGTTCGTGAAGCCGCGCGCGAGACGCAGCGCGCTCATGGTCGCCTCGGTGCCGCTCGATACCATGCGGACCTGTTCGATCGAGGGCACCAGCTTGCAGATTTCCTCGGCGATTTCTACTTCCGACTCAGTCGGAGCGCCGAACGAAAAGCCGTTGACCAGCACGCGCTGCACGGCTTCGAGCACTTCCGGGTGGACGTGGCCGAGGATCATCGGGCCCCACGAGCCGATGTAATCGGTGTAACGCTGGCCGTCCGCGTCCCAGAAGTAGGCGCCTTGGGCACGCTCGATGAAGCGTGGCGTGCCGCCGACCGAGCGAAATGCGCGGACCGGCGAGTTCACGCCGCCAGGAATGGTGCGTTGCGCGCGGTCGAAGAGGGTTTCGTTTTTGGACATGACGATGGATGGAATTGGGGTAGCGCGGCGGCGCGTGGGGCGTGCAGCCGGTTCGCGCGGCGCCGGGGTGAGTGGAGAAATTGTACCGGAGTCAGCGTGAACAGGCTTTGCGGTAGCCCCTGCCAGGCTGGGCTTTGCACGCAGTCATCGCGCGCGTGGCTCATCGACGCCGCTTGCGTGTCGTTGCCGTGGGTTTCGTCGCAGCCCTGGTTGCCGCCTTGGTCCCGCCCGTAACCGCGCTTTGGTTCGACGGTGTTGGCGACGCGTCCGACTTGATCGCCGTGCGACTTTGCGCCGCGCTTTTTTCAGCAGCGGCCGCATGCGCGGTGACTTTGCTCGAGCGCGTGGGTCCCGCCGGCGCGGCATCGAATCCCGGCGGTTTGCGCTTGCCGGTGAGCTCGGCCCAACGCTTTTCCAATGCACCTTCGGCGATCGGCTTGATGACGGTGCCGGAACTCTGTGCATCCCATGTCTGCACCGAGAACGGATGCACGCGCAACGCTTCGCGTGGGATCACCGGGCTCTCGTGCGCATCGACCAGCCAGTCGTAGACGAAGTCGATGCACAGCCGGTAGCCGCGTTTGGTCGCCGGGTCGGGAACCTCATAGGGCGCGCTCGTCACGTAACCGGAGCCGAAAATGCCCTTCGGCTCCTGGGCGACGCGATGCAGGAACACGCGATCACCCGGCAGGATGCCGCGAGCGAATCCGCATCCCCATACGTCAGTCACCGCGATACCAGCGGCGACACGCTTTGCGACGTCGGGCAATTCGGGCCACGGCCATTTCCTGGGGCTCCAGATCAGCAGGAATGCGGTCATCGAAAGGTCCAGGCGGAACGGTGGGCAAAGGGCACGGCGGACACACGAGGCGTAGCGTCCGCGTGGTTCAGGCGGCAGCTTAACCGATCGGCGACGCGCTTGCCGCAGGCGCATTCTCATGTGGCGCCCGATCGCGATCCGACGCGGCGGCGCTTTAACCGTCGCGTACAATCGAGGCCGTCAAGCTGCTGTTTTCCCGGTTTCATCGCTTCGCTGCCGGTCACGGCGCGGCGCTTCATCTGGATTCCCATGTCTCACGTCGTCAGACGCCGGCCCGATGGCCGGCTGATTCTGTTGCTCGGTGCGCTTGCCGCGTGCGGACCGATTTCCATCGACATGTATTTGCCGAGCCTGCCGACCATCGCGCAGGCGTTCGCCATCAGCACCGGCGCCGCGCAAACGACGCTCACCAGCTTCATGTTCGGTTTTTCGATCGGCATGCTGCTCTATGGTCCGCTGTCGGACACGTATGGCCGCCGACCCGTGTTGCTCGGCGGCATCGTCATGTATGCGGTGGCCAGCGTGGCGTGCGCGCTGTCGTTCTCGATCGGATCGCTTATCGTGTTCCGCTTCGTGCAGGCGCTGGGCGCGGGCGCGGCCTCGGTGCTGGCGCGCGCGATTGCGCGCGACGCGCACGGGCCGACCGACGCCGCCCGTGTGCTGTCGATGCTCGCCATCGTCACCTCGATCGGGCCGTTGCTGGCGCCGTTGATCGGCGGGCAGTTGCTGCTGCTCGGCGGCTGGCGCGTCGTGTTTGTCGTATTGACGCTGTTCGGGACGGTGTGCGCGGTGACCGCGTTCCTCAAGGTGCCTGAAACGTGGCCGCGCGAGAAACGTGCGCATTCGGCCTTGCTGCAATCGTTCGGCGCATACGGCAAGTTGCTGCGCGATCCGGTCGCGTGGGGGCACATGATGTGCGGCGGCATGGCGTTCGCCTCCATGTTCGCGTACATCACCGCGACGCCGTTCGTGTACATCGAATATTTCCACGTGTCGGCGCAACACTACGGCTTTCTGTTCGCGCTGAATATCGTCGGCATCATGCTCGGCAACTTGATGAACACGCGTCTCGTCGGCCGGCTCGGGTCGCTGCCGATCATTTCGTTTTCGGCCAGCGTCAGTTGCATCGCTTCGCTGTTCGTCTGCCTCGTGTCGCTGACGGGATGGGGCGGGTTGTGGTCGATCGTGGCCGGTCTGTTTTTCGTGGTCGGCGTGGTGGGTCTGTTATCCGCCAATTGCACGACCGATCTGATGCACCGCTATCCGGCGAATGCCGGCGCCGCGGCCGCGGTGTTCGGCGCGATGCAGTTGGCGCTGGGCGCGTTGTCGAGCCTCGCGGTCGGACTTTGGGAGGACGGCTCGCCCAAGGGCATGGGCATTGTCGTTGGCGTCGCGGGCTCGCTGTGCTACGTCGGGCGGATTCTGGTCGTCCGGTGGCATGGAACGAAGGTGCCCGTTGTCGCCGCTTGATGGCGAGTTGACCTCGCCGCGCGACGGCTACGGAAAACACCAGGTGTTGCGCGCGCGCGACCGTGCAGTTTGATTTGCATTGCTATGATGGTGTCACTGTTCCTCGGAGCGGCAATCATGGCGATCAGAGACTTGATGAATGGCGAACGGCAGCATGCCGCTTTTGCCGAAGCGCAGAAGCTGGCGGACAGCGGCGCGTATCACGACTACACCGATATCGAATACGTCTTGCGCTTTGATTACGGATTGTCCGACGTATCGACATTGCTCGACAGCCAGTTGATGCATCGCGATCTGAATCGCCGTTGCGCCGATGCGCGCGAGAAGCTGGAGACGCTTGGCGTGTGATGTGTGACGCGCGGGGCGGGGGACGGGCGGGTCTTTACCGGCTCTTTCGCTGGAATGGTTGATCGCGCGAAATAGCGCGGTGTCGGTTTGCCGCGTTGTCTCTCTGCGAGCGTTCTTCATGCTTTCGCGTAAGCCGTTGCGGTCGCACGATCGAGCCGCATGCGGCTCATGTGGCGCATATGCGCGGGCATGCGCAGCATGGTCACCACCTTCGGAGTCGGATTCATGGCTGATAGCCAGCAGGCCCTTCGTTTGCCGCATACAGACAACCCCGTCAACCTCGCGAAACCGGGCGGTCATTACAGTCACGTCGCGATCGCCAACGGTTTTGTTTTCGTGTCGGGACAGTTGCCGATCAATGCGCAAGGCGAGAAGCTTTCCGGCGCCTCGTTCGAGGTTCAGGCGGAGCAGGTGCTGGCCAATCTGCGGGCCGCATTGGAAGGCGCCGGCAGCAGCATCGCGCAACTGGTGCAGGTGCGCGTCTATATCGCGGATGTCGAATACTGGGTGAGCTTCAATCAGATCTATGCGCAATGGGCCGGCGACGCACGGCCGGCGCGTGCGGTCGTGCCGGTTCCGCAACTGCATTACGGATTGAAGATCGAGGTTGAGGCGACCGCGCTGGTTTAGGCGGTGGTGGCAAAAAACAGCGAGGGGCGCGACCGGAGCGGACCACAAGTCGATCAGATTAGACGAGCCGACTCGTTCTGCGCGTTGATTGCTATCACGCCCAGTAGAAACGCAAAACGGACCTCGCGGTCCGTTTTGCATTGATGATATGGCGGAGGCGGTGAGATTCGAACTCACGGAAAGATTGCTCCTTCGCCGGTTTTCAAGACCGGTGCCTTAAACCGCTCGGCCACACCTCCAAGCCGCAAATTGTAACCTGAAAAAACCTCGTTGCGGCGTCCGGCCAGCCCGCAATCACTGCGAATCCTTCAGAAACAGCGCTTGCAAATCGTTCAGAAACGCCTGGCCGAGCGGCGTCGGCGCAATCTTTTCATGGTCGCGCGTAATCAGCTTGCGCTGTTCCGCTTCCTGTAAAGCCGGTTCGATCGACGTCATCGACATGCCCGTGCGTTCGATGAACCGATGCACCGGAAACCCCTCCACCAGCCGCAGCGCGTTCAGCATGAACTCGAACGGCAGATCGCGTGGTCCGACTTCGTGCTCTTCCTGCACTGCCGCGCCGGCCTTGGCCTGCTCGATGAAGGTGGTGGGATGCTTGTAGCGCGCCTGACGCAACACGCGATTCGGAAACGACAGCTTGGTGTGCGCGCCCGCGCCGATGCCGACATAGTCGCCGAAGCGCCAGTAGTTCAGATTGTGCTTGCTCTGACGATGCGGCCTCGCATACGCCGACACCTCGTAGCGCTCGTAACCGGCCGCCGCCGTGCGTTCGTGAATCCAGTCCTGCATATCGGCGGAGGCATCGTCGTCGGGCAAGGCGGGCGGGAATTTGGCAAACAGCGTGTTCGGTTCGAGCGTCAGGTGATACAGCGACAAGTGCGGCGGCGCGAACGACAGCGCCGTTTCGACGTCCGCCTGGCATTCGGCGAGCGTCTGCCGCGGCAGGCCGAACATGAGGTCGAGGTTGAAGTTGTCGAACGTGGTCGCGGCGACTTCGACGGCGTGACGCGCTTGCGCCGAGTCGTGGATCCGGCCGAGCGCCTTCAGGTGCGCTTCGTTGAAACTCTGGATGCCCACCGACAAGCGGTTCACGCCGCTCGCGCGAAACTGCGCGAACTTGTCGGCCTCGAAGGTGCCGGGGTTGGCTTCAAGCGTGATTTCCGCGTCGGCGTCGAGCGGCAGCAGCGCGCGCACGTCGGAGAGCATGCGGTCGAGCCCGGCCGCCGACAGCAGGCTGGGCGTGCCGCCGCCAATGAACACCGTATGCACCTGGCGTCCCCAGACGAGCGGCAGCGCCATCTCCAGATCGGCGCGCAAGGCGTCGAGATAGTCGTTCTCGGGAAACGTCTCGCCTTTCCACTCGTGCGAATTGAAATCGCAATACGGACACTTGCGCACGCACCACGGAAAATGCACGTACAACGACAACGGCGGCAGCGACGTCAGCCGAATGCTGCCCGGCGACGTGAATGCCTTGATGACGCCATTGCCGATATCGGTCGGCGCCGGTCTGATCGGAATCACGCTTCCTCCGTCAAACGCGCGAGCAGTTGCCGCAACGCCATTGCGCGATGGCTGCCGGCGTTCTTCACCGCCGGCTCCAGTTCCGCGGCGCTGGCATTCAGCGAGGGCAAAAAGAAGTACGGGTCGTAGCCGAAGCCATGCCGGCCGCGCGGCGCGTCCAGAATCTCGCCATGCCAGCGGCCTTCGGCGATCAACGGCTCGGGATCGTCCGCGTGACGCACGAGCGCCAGCACGCAGTAGTAATACGCGCGCCGGTCGGCTTCGCCCTTCAACAGGGAGACGAGGCGCGCGTTATTCGCGGCATCGCTCTTCTCGCCGCCGGCCAGTTGCGCGTAACGCGCCGAATAGACGCCCGGCGCGCCGCGCAGCGCGCGCACGCACAGGCCGGAATCATCCGCGAGGGCGGGCAGGCCGGTGAGCTTCGCCGCATGACGCGCCTTGGCAAGCGCGTTCTCGACGAAAGTCGGATGCGGCTCTTCCGCCTCCGGCACGTTCAACTCGCCTTGCGGAATCAATTCGATGCCGGCTGCGCCGAGCAGCGCCGCGAATTCGCGCAGCTTGCCCGCGTTGTTCGACGCCAGCACGACTTTTGTCAACGGCGAACCTGATGCAATCGCGCCGTTGCCTTGACGACCTTCACTCACCCTTGTGCTCCAACGCTTCTTTCTGCTTCGCGATCAGCGTGTTGATGCCGTCGCTCGCCAGATCAAACAGCGCATTCATTTCAGCGCGCGAGAACGGCACGCCTTCGGCCGTGCCCTGAACTTCGACGAAGCCGCCCGCGCCCGTCATCACCACGTTCATGTCGGTGTCGCATTGCGAGTCCTCGTCGTAATCGAGGTCGAGCACCGGCAGTCCGTCGTACACGCCGACCGAAATCGCGGCGACGTAATCGCTGATCGGCGAGGTTTCGATACGGCCGGTGGCGAGCAGCTTCGTCACCGCATCGTGCGCGGCGACGAAGGCGCCGGTGATGCCGGCGGTGCGCGTGCCGCCGTCGGCCTGGATTACGTCGCAATCGATGTGCAGCGTGCGCGCGCCGAGCTTCTCGAGATCGAACACCGAGCGCAGCGCGCGGCCGATCAGACGCTGGATTTCCTGCGTGCGGCCGGTTTGCTTGCCGCGCGCCGCTTCGCGATCGCTGCGGGTGTGGGTGGCGCGCGGCAGCATGCCGTATTCGGCGGTGAGCCACCCTTGACCACGGTCACGCAAAAACGACGGCACGGTTTCCGCGATGCTCGCCGTGCAGATCACCTTGGTGTCGCCGAATTCGACCAGCACCGAGCCCTCCGCATGCTTCGTGTAGTGGCGCGTGATGCGCACGTCGCGCAGCTGGTTGGCCTGGCGGCCGCTGGGGCGTTGGGTGGTGTCGGTCATAGTGGGTTTGGTCGTGAGGAAGGCGGAAGGAAAAGCGCAATTTTACAGCCGATCGGGCAGGCCGGTTGCCCACGTGCAGCGGGCATCTCAAAGGGGTTCTATCGCCAAAGATGGGATAATACGAATTCCCCGCCCCGCGCCTCGTACACGCCGGGCGATTCGACTCTCCGGCCATCGTCGAACGCATGGCCACAATCGCGAGAAATACGATGATCTACAGCATGACTGGCTATGCGAGCGCGACACGCGAACTCGTCGCGGCGGCAGGCACCGGCGGCGTGAGCGTCTCGGTCGAACTGCGCACGGTGAACTCGCGCTTTCTCGATCTGAACTTTCGCATGCCCGAAGACGTGCGCGTGTGCGAACCGACGCTGCGCGAGATGCTGATGAACAAGCTTTCGCGCGGCAAGGTGGATATCCGCATCAACCTGCAGCGCAGCGAACAGTCCGCCAACGCGGGGTCGATCAGTCACGACACGCTGGCGCAACTCGCGTTGCTCGAGCGCACGGTGCTCTCCACGTTCCCGGAAGCGGAACGTCTGCGCGCCGGCGAGATTCTGCGCTGGCCGGGCGTGCTCGCGGAAACCGGCGTGGCGCAGGACGTGCTGCGCGACGCGGTGCTCGCCTGCGGCAAGCAGGCGATTGCCGATCTGATCGACGTGCGCGCTCGCGAAGGCGCGCAACTGGCGACGATGCTGCTCGCCAACGTCACCGAGATGGAAGCGATCGTCACGAAGATCACGCCGCTCGTGCCGGAGCTGATTGCCAGGCACCAGCAGAAGATCGTCGAACGTTTGCAGGAAGCGCTCGGCATCGCCGCGCCGGATACGGCCGCGACCATCGTCTCGCGCGAGGAGATCAACGAACGGATTCGCCAGGAAGTGACGATGTACGGCATCCGCATCGACATCGCCGAGGAACTGTCGCGCCTCACGGCTCACCTGAACGAAACGCGTCATGTGATCGAGAAGGGCGGCAAGGTCGGCAAGCGGCTCGACTTCATGATGCAGGAGCTCAATCGCGAGGCGAACACGCTCGGCTCGAAGGCGGCCGCGAAAGAACTGGCGGATTCGTCGATGACCTTGAAGCTGCTCATCGAACAGATGCGCGAGCAAGTACAAAACCTGGAATAAGGCTGGAGCAACACGAACATGACCGACCCTACACGCGAAACCGGCGCACCGCGCAATCCCTACGCCGGCGCTTATCCGGGCAACCTGTTCATGGTGGTCGCGCCGTCGGGCGCGGGCAAGTCGACGCTCGTGAACGCGCTGCTCGCCGGCGACGAAGCGATCCGTCTGTCGATCTCGTACACCACGCGCCCGCCGCGCCCGAAGGAACAGGACGGCGAGCACTATCACTTCACGACCGTCGACGATTTCATGAGGCGTCACGACGCGGGCGAGTTTCTGGAAAGCGCGGAAGTCCACGGCAACTACTACGGCACTTCGCGTGTATGGATCGAGGAGCAGATGAAAAGCGGCCATGACGTGCTGCTCGAAATCGACTGGCAAGGCGCGCAGCAGGTGAAGAAGCAGTTTCACAATGCAGTGGAAATCTTCATCCTGCCGCCGTCGCTCGAAGCGCTCGAAGAGCGGCTGAAAAAACGCGGCCAGGACGAGCCGAACGTCATCACGCGCCGCCTGCTCGCTGCGGGTAGCGAGATGGCGCACGCGGCCGAAGCGGAGTATGTCGTGATCAACGACAACTTCGATCGCGCGCTCGGTGAACTGCGGTGCCTCGTGGCCGCCACGCGTTCGCGTTTCGGCTCGCAATACGCGCGTCATACGCAGCTTTTCGTGCAGCTCGGCATTCACCTGCCGCACGCGTGAGCGCGGTGGTGTGTCGAGCACATAAGGTAGAATAAGCAACATACTGAGAAGGAACCCAACATGGCCCGCATTACCGTCGAAGACTGCCTCAAACAGATCCCGAATCGTTTCGAACTGGCGCTTGCCGCAACCTATCGCGCGCGTCAGCTCGCTCAAGGGCACACGCCGAAGATCGAGAGCCGCGACAAGCCCACGGTCGTCGCCTTGCGTGAAATCGCGGCGGGAATGGTCGGCGTCGAAATGCTGAAGAAGGTGCCGGTTTAAGGCGCCCCGTTCCGTTCCGATCGCGGCTTATCTCCCGCATGTAATCGCATCAACGTACAGATCGGCGTCCAACCCTAACCGCTACGGAGGCGACCATGAGTGCTACCCCGCCCACCGCCACGGATGTGGAACACGACGCCGACTCGCCCTCTTCTGCACGGAAGTACATCGACGCGGTCCTCGAACAGTCGTTTCGCCATCTGTTCGGGCCGACCGCCACGCCGGAGCAACCGCGCCGGCATGATGTCGTATCCATTGCCAGGCTGACGTCCGCCTTGTCCGGCTATCTGCAGCCGGAAGAGATCAAGGAGGTCAAGGCGGCCTTCCATTTCAGCGACGAAGCCCACCTCGGCCAGTATCGCCAGAGCGGCGAACCCTACATCACGCATCCTGTCGCCGTCGCGGAAATCTGCGCCGGCTGGAACCTTGACGCCCAGGCGATCATGGCGGCGCTGCTGCATGACGTGATGGAAGACCAGGGCGTGACCAAGGCGGAACTCGCCGAGCGATTCGGCGCCAAGGTCGCGGAACTGGTCGACGGGTTGTCGAAGCTGGACAAGATGGAGTTTCGCAATCGCGAGGAGGCGCAGGCGGAAAATTTCCGCAAGATGCTGCTGGCGATGGCGCGCGACGTCCGCGTGATTCTGGTGAAGCTAGCCGACCGGTTGCACAATATGCGCACCCTCGGTGCGGTGCCGCATGAAAAGCGCCGCCGCGTAGCGCGCGAAACGCTCGATATCTACGCGCCGATCGCGCACCGGCTCGGTCTGAACAATACCTATCGCGAGTTGCAGGATCTCAGCTTCGCGAACTTCAATCCGCACCGGTACGCCACGCTCGAAAAAGCCGTCAAGGCCGCGCGCGGCAATCGGCGCGAGGTGGTCGGCAAGATCCTGGAGTCGGTGCAGCGCGCCATTGCGGACGCGAAGCTCGACGCGGAGGTCACCGGCCGCGAAAAGACCATCTTCAGCATCTATAAGAAGATGCGCGACAAGCAACTGTCGTTCTCGCAGGTGCTCGACGTGTACGGCTTTCGCGTGGTGGTCGACAGCGCACTGGAATGCTACACGTGCATCGGCGCGCTGCATGCGCTCTACAAACCGGTGCCGGGCAAGTTCAAGGATTACATCGCGATTCCGAAGGTGAACGGCTATCAGTCACTGCACACCACGCTGGTCGGCCCGTTTGGCGCGCCGATCGAGTTTCAGGTGCGCACGCGCAAGATGCATGAGATCGCGGAAGCGGGCGTGGCCGCGCACTGGCTGTACAAGAACGGCGGTGCCGATCTGAACGACGTGCAAAAGCGTGCGCATCAATGGTTGAAATCGCTGCTCGACATTCAGAGCGAAGCGGGCGATTCGAGCGAATTCCTCGAGCACGTCAAGATCGATCTGTTCCCGGATGCGGTCTACGTGTTTACGCCGAAGTCGAAGATCATGGCGTTGCCGCGCGGCGCCACCGCGCTCGACTTCGCCTATTCGATCCACAGCGACCTGGGTAACCAGTGCGTCGCGGTGAAGATCAACAATGAACTGCTGCCGCTGCGTACCGAGTTGAAGAGCGGCGATATCGTCGAGGTGATTACAGCGCCGTATTCGAAGCCGAATCCGGCGTGGCTGGGTTTCGTGCGCACCGGCAAGGCGCGTTCGGCGATCCGCCACTATCTGAAGACGATGCGTCTGAACGAATCCGTGCAGCTCGGCGAGCGCCTGGTCGATCAGGCGCTGAAGGGCTACGGCCTCGCGTTGTCGGACGTGACGCCGGAAGCGTGGGAAAAGCTCGTGCAGTGGACGGGTAACAAGAACCGTCAGGAAATCTTCGCGGACATCGGTCTCGGGCGGCGTGTCGCGGCGGTCATGGCCAAACGCATCGAGGTGCTGATGAGCGGCCGCGATGCCGACGACGACGGCTCGCGCTCCGAATCCGGGTTGCCTCATGCGCCGCCGGTCGTCATCACCGGCACGGAGGGTATGTCGGTGCAGTTGTCCGCCTGCTGCCGTCCGATTCCGGGCGACGACATCATGGGCTATATCGGCATCGGCCTCGGCATGGCGATCCACACCACGGATTGCCGGGTCGCGCAGCGGATTCACCGGCGCGATCCGGGCCGCTGGATCGACGTCGCCTGGGCGCCGCAGCCCGGACGTCTGTTCGACGTTGCCGTGAAGGTGCTGGTCAAGAACACCAAGGGCGTGTTTGCCCGCGTGGCGGCCGACATCACGTCGGCGGACGCGAACATCGTTCACATTGCGATGGACGAGGATTTGTCGCAGGAATCCACGGTGCTGCGCTTCGTGATCCAGGTGAGCGATCGTGTCCATCTCGCCAATGTGATGCGCAGGGTGCGCACGAACCCGGACGTGATGCGTATAGCGCGTGAACGGCCGAGCGAGGAAGGGCATCATCGGCACGACGGCGGCATGCGGATCGACCGCGAGCGGGCGGATTACTGATCTAGGGCTTGCTCCAGGGCGCCTTTGGATTGGGCCCGCTGCGCTTCAGGCCTCCTTCGTTCCACTCTGAACCCGCCTGCCACCAGCGAGTCTCATCTGAAAATCAGGGAGAACGCTCATGAAAGTAGCTGACCTCAACGGCTTTGCGCTCGACTATTGGGTCGCTCGCAGCCTGCACGACTTCGTGCGCGAAATCCAGTTCACCGACAGCGGCGAAACCGTTTCGATCATCGGCAATGACCGCGGTCGTCCGTGGGACGGCCGTTTCACGCCCTCCACCTCGTGGGAGGCGGCCACGGCGGTCCTCGACCGGGTGCGACGGCTGGAAGTGCGTGAGCGGACCGACCACGGCGTGGCGCACTGTGTCGCCGAATTCGATGGCGGGCGAGGAGCCGTGGAAGGGCGAGGCGAGTCGTTGCGGTTTGCGCTGCTGCGGGCTTTCGTCGAAAGCCGTTTCGGCGATAGCGTGGGCGACGTGATACGTCAGGCGCAGACGCTGATGGGCGAGCGGGCGCATGCGATCGGCGAGCAAACAGCGGAAGATTTCGCCGAGGACGTACCGACGCCGGATGGCCGGATAGGCGATATCAAGTCGCCGCCGCGGTAACGGCGTGAATATAGACAGCCACAGGGGTTGCCGGGCGTGGCGGGGTCTCAAGCTAGCGTAATCACGGACGCCGGACATTAAGTCCAGACAAAAACAAAGGGCCTTCCGATCGGAAGGCCCTTATGCATGTGCGGATGGTGCGGCTGGCAGGATTCGAACCCACGACCCCTTGGTTCGTAGCCAAGTACTCTATCCAACTGAGCTACAGCCGCACGCTAAAACAGGTAGCGTCTCGCGCAATGATGCTGCGATGAAACCGGGTAAAACTAAGGGCCTCCCCGGAGGGAGGCCCTCGAATAAGTGGTGCGGCTGGCAGGATTCGAACCCACGACCCCTTGGTTCGTAGCCAAGTACTCTATCCAACTGAGCTACAGCCGCACGCAGAAACGAGATTATAGCAAAGCTTTTGAAAAAGGGAAGCATGTAACTGCGATTTGTCTCATGGTCACGATCGTGTACCCTTGGTAGGCAGTCGCTTGCTGCGGTTAACGGACCATCATGAACAAGGCCTTTGTCAAAGAGTCGAGTGAAGAGAATGACGACGACCTCGACGTCGCCCAGCCCGAAGTGCCGGCGGGTACGAAAAACTACATCACGCCTGCCGGTTACCGGCGCATGCGTGATGAACTGCTGCATCTGATCGACGTAGAGCGGCCGGAGGTGGTCAAGCTCGTGTCGTGGGCGGCGTCGAATGGCGATCGCTCCGAGAACGGCGATTACATCTACGGCAAACGCCGGCTGCGCGAAATCGATCGGCGAATCCGCTTTCTGACCAAACGCCTCGACCTTGCCGAAGTCGTCGACAGCAGCAAACAGGAAAACGTCGATCAGGTGTTCTTCGGCGCGACCGTCGAATACGCGACGGAAGACGGCGAGGTGCATAGCGTGACGATTGTCGGCATCGACGAGGTCGATCTCGACATCGGTCATGTGAGCTGGATCTCGCCAATTGCGCGCGCGCTGCTCAAGGCAAAAATCGGCGATACAGTGACGCTGTATACGCCGGCCGGACCGCAGCCGATCGATATACTCGACGTCAAATATCCGCCGCCTGACAACGGTGGCTAGACCGGCGCGCCGCGCCGTCTTGTCGCGATAGGCGGGCGAGGCGAAGGAGGGTGGTGCGCTTCGCGCTGCTTTGGTGCCCCGCACAAGAGAGTCCTGAACGCCGGGCAGCGCGCGAATCTGCTCGAGCGTGCCGTTGCGTTTGCAGCTCAGATACCTCGCGTAACAGGTTTGTTATGGCGGAAAGTGGGTGGGCAGATATAGCCAGCGCTCGCCCGTGCGCTCAATCCATGGAATCGCGTCGAGCACGGCACGCGAGTCGGCGGTTGCTGGGCCAGCGATCTCTAGCGCCCGCCGTACGGAGCAAGTGCTTGGTCCGCTCCCATTCGACGTCTGACAACCGGTCTATCCCATATCGTCAGCGCGCGCTTCTATTTGCGGCATCAATGAAAAAAGGCGCCGCGAACGGCGCCTCTTCCATAGTGCGGGTACTGCTCGCCGCTTTAGAAGCGATGACGCAGACCTGCGGTCACAGCAACTTGCTTGTTGTTGCCCGAAGCGGCCAGACCGTTGATGTCGGCATCGACGACGGCGTTTTCGTTGACTTGCTGATATTCGCCTTGCAGGTACACGTCGGTACGCTTGGACAATGCGTACGCGGTTTGCAGGTTGAACTGGTTCCAGTGCGGACGCGTGCCAGCGAGGCTCGCACGGGTGTACGTGTACGAACCGGCGATGCTGACCGCCGGCGTCAGAGCGTAACGAGCGTTCGCTTCGAAGTTCTGGAAGTGAGCGCTGTTGTTGGCGAAACCGATACCGCCGGTTTGGCCCGATGCGCCTTGGCCGATGCCAGCGAGGCCCGACAGGTTGGTTTGCGAATACACGAGGCCGACGGTTGCAGGGCCGAACGAGTAGTTCGCGCCCGCGCCCCACGTTTGCTGACGGCCGGCGAAGAACGTGTTGTCGCTCGACACCGCACCACCGCTATTGAACGCTGCGGATGCGCCCGTTGCGCCGTTGCTGTTCAATTGCAGGTAAGCCGCAGCGACGTTCAACCCGCCCCAGTTATACGATGCGCCCGCGCTGTAAGCGCGATTGTTCGCAAAGCCGTCGGCCTGGTTCGAGAAGCCGTACATGCCGCCGAACTTGAAGCCGCCGTAGTTGACGCTCTGAAACTTGACCGAGTTGTTGACCCGGAACGAGTTGTTCAGGTTGTCGTTATCGAACGGGTGGGCGAACTGAGTACCGCCGTACTGCGTGCCGGTCAATGCCAGCGGGCCGACATAGTCGACCATGCTGTCGTATTGACGGCCGAGGGTGACGGCGCCGAACTGGTTGCTCGACAAGCCGACGAACGCCTGACGGCCGAATTCGCGACCGCCTTGCTTCAGCGAACCGTCGTTGATGCCGAAGCCGTTTTCCAACGTGAAGATGGCCTTCAGACCGCCGCCCAGATCTTCAGCGCCGCGCAGGCCCCAGCGGCTACCGTTCACCGAACCGCTCGTTTCTTGCCAGTTGCTGTGGCCATGCTGGTTGTTCGTGTAAGTAATACCGGCGTCGATCAAGCCGTACAGCGTGACGCTGCTTTGAGCATGTGCAGCCGTTGCGAACACGCCCGTGAGGGCCGCGACCATGAGAGTCTTTTTCATGTTGTAACTCCGAGAGCGAGAGTGGGTAATGGAACCCTGGCTTCAGGAAACCTTCACGCGGGCGCTGCGAGAGGCGTGGTCCGCATAAGCGCGCGTCGCAGTCTGAACGCGCCGGTTTCCAATTACGCAAAGTGTAGGGAGACGGCTTGGGCCGTGGGCGTTCCGATTTTTGCAATAAAGTATTACGCGATAAGAAACGATGCGCCGTGCGGATCGAGCCTTATAAACAAAGGCTTTCGCGGTTATTGGAACGATGGGGATCGCGTGTCAACCAAACAGCGTTGCTCATTTACTACAGCGTTCGATGCGAGAAAACAACGTCGGAAATCACCACGAAATGATTGTTGTCGGTATTGCAATAGATGATTGTTATTTATGTAAACAATCACGCGAGACCGAGCAGCTATACTCAGGTTTCTGCTTTCCGAAGCAGACTTTTTCGTTGACGAAAAAGATCTCCAAACCTTTGTCGGCGCGACTTCCTAGTCGCGCTTTTTTTTCGCCCGCCGGTCTCGGCGAGGGACGTACTCAGTGCGCCGGCAGTGGCCCGTCCACGCCGGTCCAATCGACCAGGCGAGGGACGCTCCAGTCTTCCATCACGTAACGGCGCGCGTCCATGGGCGATGACAACAGGTTTTGCCAATGATCTCCATGCCACATGGGATCGAACTCCAGCGTAGATGAGTCGGAGAAAACCTCAAACGGCGATTGGATGAGCCAACTGATAAAACGTCGCAATTGGTTGAACAGCATGGTGAACTCCTGATACGCGTTACTACTAGGTGATTTCCATCATGATGCGCCGACTCGGGACCAACAACTCGGACAAACACTTACGGAAAAACATCTTTTGTTACATATTCTAGGATGAAATCTGAAAATTTTCCCGCTATCCGGCATAAGCAGTTTTTAATCCAGTAATAAGACCCGAATCGGCCGGATCGCAGCGGGATGAGTGACTCTCTTTTAACTTGGCACGCACCGCGCATTATCTCTATGCAGGCTAAATGCATGTGAAAAATTTGCTTGACGCCAATTCTTCGTTCCTCGTATAACGACAGTGCCCTTTCATTCAATCTGATTTGCGCACAGCCGTGAGGGCCTCAATGGTGAATGAAATGGCAAGCAATTCGGCGCGAGCGCAAATGCGCGATATTTGAAACTCATCAAGGAAACAGGAAATGGAAACGGGTATCGTCAAATGGTTCAACGATGCTAAGGGATTTGGTTTTATCACGTCGGATTCGGGTGGCGAGGACTTGTTCGCGCACTTTTCGGAGATTCGCGCCGAAGGCTTCAAGTCGCTAAAGGAAAACCAGCGCGTCTCTTTCGACGTCAAGGCCGGCCCGAAGGGCAAGCAAGCGGCGAACATCCAGCCGCTGTGAATTGCAGCAACGCTGCTCCTCGTATGCTGCCGGGCAATTGATTGAAGAGAGCCCTCGTTTAATGCGAGGGCTTTTTTTATGTGTATCGGGTTTTTCTTACGGTGAGCAATGTCCAGGTTTAAAAGAGCGGCAGCGGTCCGCGACTAAAATCGAATGGCTTCCTTGATTTTTTGAATCCGCCTTACTCGCGCTAAGTAATTCCCGGGACGCTAGTCCGCGACTGGGGCACATCTCAAATCCACGCTCTCCGCACGCAGTCCAGCCCTAAACCACGTGCTGTTCGAGTACGCGGCAGCCAACTGGTGCATACTTGCCGCAAAGCCACGCGTCCAAAGTATCTTCTTTCATGTCTGAACTGTTTCCGCCGGAACCGGCCCTGAATGTACCCATCGCCTTCGTCGACCTTGAAACCACCGGAGGCTCGACTAGCGAGCATCGCATCACCGAAGTCGGCGTAGTCGAAGTGGGACCTGCCGGCGTGTCGCGTTGGAGCAGCCTGGTCGACCCGCAGCAGCCGATTCCATCCTTTATTCAGCAGCTCACCGGCATCACGAACGCCATGGTGCGCGGCGCGCCGACCTTCGACGCCATCGCGCCGGCACTGTTCGAGCGCCTGAACGGCAAACTGTTCGTGGCGCACAACGCCAGTTTCGATCGCGGCTTTTTGCGCGGCGAGTTTCGCCGGGTTGGACTCGCGTTCGACCCAGACGTGCTATGCACGGTGCGCCTGTCGCGCGCGCTTTTCCCCGCGGAGAAGCGCCACGGGCTGGACGCATTGGTGGAACGACACGCACTCGTCCCGTCTGATCGCCACCGCGCGCTGGCCGACGCCGATCTGATCTGGCAGTTCTGGCAGCGTCTGCACGGCCTCGTACCGCTCGACGTCTTGCGGACGCAAATCGAGCGCACCACGCGGCGTTACCAGCTTGCCGGCGACATCACGGAGGACCTGCTCGATACGGCGCCGGCCGGATGCGGCGTGTATGTGTTCTATGGAGACGCAGACCTGCCGCTGTACGTCGGACGAAGTGTGCGCGTGCGGCAACGGCTGCGCTCACATTTGACCGGCGAGCGGCGTTCGTCAAAGGATATTCGGCTTGCTAAGCAGGTGCGTCGCGTCGAATGGCGCGCGACCGGCGGTGAATTGGGCGCGATGCTCGCGGAAGCGCAGTGGATCGCCACGCTGCGCCCCGGTCATAACCGTGTGCCGCGCGTCACGAAGAGCGATCCGGCGGATGCGCCGTGGCCGTTTCCGGGGCCGGTTGTTTTCGAGGAGCGGGAGGAGGCGTCGCAGTCGCGCGCCTTTCACGTTGTCGACCGGTGGCATTACGTCGGCCACGCGTCTTCGCTTGCGCAGGCCGCGCAGTTGCATGCTTCGAGCGTCGCGGGACCATTCGAACCATCGACGTATCGCATCCTGCAGAGCCATCTCGCGCGCGGCTTGCGCTTGATGCCGCTGAGTGTATCGAGTGACACCCCCGTGCCGAGTCCTGCTTGAAGGACCTCGTCTAAGCGCTTCCGCTCAAAGCGAGTTGCACCCGGCATTCGCGTGCCGCCCCCCGTGCAACCGCTCCAGGTCTGCGGCTCTCAAGCTTGCATGATCAACCGGTCGCGCCCACTCCACCGGTTTCACAGACATGGCCCAGCGCGCGCGTCAGCGCGCCCGAACGGGTCGAGTCGTAGCGCGTCAGCGATTTCCAGTTAGCCAGCGATTGCGCCACACGCGACGGACAATCCGGCGCGGCGCGCAGCGGCTGCACGCGTTCGAGCCCGGCCACGAGCGACTGTGTCAGCCGGTCCAACTGCGGTCTCGTACTCGTGGCGAGATCCGGCGCCGGCCCTTCGGGCGGCCGGCTGCTGCGCCACGAGGCGAACAGCGCGTTTTGCACGTCCTTGCTTGCGTCGATCTGATCCTGGAAGAAGGCCCGAGCGAACGCCGGGTCCACATTCGCCGCCACGGCGCGCTTCTCGACGTCGGCAAGCAACGCGTTCTCCCGCGGCGTGTCGGTGATCTCCCGATGGTTCGCCCACTTCCAGCGCGCGACAGGTTCCGCCAATGCGAGACGTTGCGAAGCCAGCGCGATCAGATTGGTGAGGGCGGTGTCGTCGCCGTCCGCGATGGCTGGGACGGGCGCGAACGCGAGGGCCGCAAGGAACATAAGCGCGCATGATGCGCCGAAGCGATACGAACGATTCATGGAAGGCGGGCGTGGGCCGAGCGGCCGTCGAAGAAAAACAGAAGGATAGACGATGTGCCGGAACGGATGTGCCGACCGGCGGAAAACAAGCGCGGCAACGTCGCGGGATTGCGGACGAGACACGTCCGCGCCGCGAGGGCGGCGCCGAAATCAACCGGCCATGTGCCGCTTGCCCGGATGAGTGTGAGACGACTGGTGGGACGCGTGCACCCGATCGCCGCCCGCGGCACGCGCGGACGCCGATGCTGCATCGCGCCACTGCTCGATTATTTCGAGTCGCACGACTTGCGTTGTTCGTCGAAAAAAGCGCGAACGTGCTCAGGCAATTCCGCACCCAGAAATTCGACGCCAGCGGGCTCCGGATCCGGACTAAAAACCTTATCCGGGGTCGGAATCTTCGGCGGTTTGACATCCATGGTCTCTCTCCTTTACAAACCGATTATCTGCCTCGGTCCCCGTTTCGCACCAGTATCTGATGCGATTGACATGCTCTTTGTTGCTTTAATGGCACATGGCGGCAATGCAACATGGTATTTGAATAAAATTTTCGGGTGATTCGCTGGGCGGGCCGTCGATGGGTGAGCTTTAAATCATCCGCGATTTTGTGCAATGCAGAATCGGCACGATTTTCGTCTTGCGAATCGCACGTCCATTATTTACCGATCGTGCCTGCCATTTCATTCAACCCATTCAGTCAGTAAACGATTGATACCCCGATATCGTTGACGGGTAAGTACGCTTTCGAGCTTTTCGGTAAACAAACATGCTGCGTTTTCACGCGCTCGACGCAGGAATCTTCACCGGCTTGGCGTAGGCCGCCGGCTTGTCGGCCACTTCCACTTCTCCGTGGATTCGCGCTTGATGACCGTCCGCGAACATGTAATACGGGAATGGGCGCGCGGGTTCCGATATGGCGTCGAGCCGCGCGACCAGTTCGGGCGCGAGCGTGAAGTCCAGCGAGCCGAGCGACTCCTGTAACTGATCCGCCCGCGTGGCGCCCACGATGATGCTCGATACGCCACGCTTCTGGTGCAGCCAGTTCAGCGCGACTTGTGCCATGGGGCGCCCGGCCAGATTCGCGACCGTCTCCAGCTCCGCGACGATCCGGAAGTTGCGCTCGGTCAGTTTGTCGAAGCCGGGCGGCGGCGCGCTGGCCATCGCCGCAAGACGCCCGTCGCCGGAAAAACCGCTTGCCGATCCGCTTTGCGAAGGCCGGTATTTGCCCGACAGCACCCCCATGCCGAGCGGGCTCCACGGCACGAGCCCCATGCCCAGATTGGCGGCGAGATCGGCGAATTCGTTTTCCGCATTGCGTTCGATCATCGAGTATTCGAGCTGCATGGCCGCGACCGGTTCGAAGCCGCGCCATTCCGCAAGTGTCTGCGCGCGGCCGGCGAACCACGCGGGCGTATCCGACAGGCCGACGTAGCGGATCTTGCCGGCGCGCACCGCGTCGTCCATTGCGCGCATCACTTCGTCGACCGGAGTGACGCGATCCCACGTATGCAGGTAATAGAGGTCGATGTAATCGGTGCCGAGCCGCTGGAGCGAACCGTCGAGTGCGCGCAGCAGGTTCTTGCGATGGTTGCCGCCCGCGTTGGGATTGCCGGGTTCCGCGTTGTAGCCGTACTTGGTCGCGATGACGAGCCGCTCGCGCAGGCCGCGGGCCGCGACGAATTTACCCAGCCATTTTTCGCTGGTGCCTTCCGTGTACAGGTTGGCGGTATCGATGAAGTTGCCGCCGTCATCCACATAGAGATCGAACAGGCGCTGCGCCGATTTTTCGTCGGCGCCCCAGCCCCATTCGGTGCCGAAGGTCATCGTGCCGAGTGCGATCGGGCTCACGCGTAGACCCGAACGGCCGAGCAGGTTGTAGCGGTTCATCGTCATGCCAGTCTCCTTGAGTGCGACGCCGAAATTTGAAAATCGATGGCGTTATCGTGCACTGGTTTTTCGCATCGAAAAAGCGCGTTGTCCGCGGGGTTGTGACGAGCGCCGTTCTTCCTGACTCGAGCGTTGGCCCACATCGGCCAAGCTCCGCTGAGGTTTTCCGCAGGCCCATGCAGCCATCCTCGCGCGCCAAAACATCGCCGCCAAATGACAGGCCGGTTCGCGCCGTCACCGCCGCCTATCATTGAAGCAGCTATCCGCGGCCCTGAGTGCGGTGGATAACGGAAGCGCCGCGATTGGCGCGGAAGATGGCTGTGTTCGCCCTTCAGAGAGTTCGTCATGGAAAACGCTGTCTACTGGAATGGACGCCAGGTCGGAATCGAGTGTGCCGGCCGGATCTTGTGGTTCCCGTCGGCACCGCAGGAAGCGGTCGTTGCATACGGGACTCGGCGAAACGAGACGGCGATTGTTGAAGATCCCGTCGTGGCCCGCAATCTTTCGATCACCGGTCAATACGACAGGCTGCGCGTGGGCGAGTAAGTGCAATGCGGCGCCTGGGTTGCCGTGGCAGCCAATGGCGACTCGGCTATAGAACGTGCGGAAAGACAAAAAGCTCAGTCGCGAGGACTGGGCTTTTTGCTTGAATCTCGAAGCAAGAAGTTTGGTATTTCTCGACGCTGCTGGAAACTGCCAGGCTCCGCCGGAATGAGTAAAAAGGAAACGATCTCTCGCCGACGCGTGGGTGTCGCGCCAACGGAAGAGGACAGCGTGCCTCCTCTGGCTATAATTGCCGCTTTTTCGGCGTGTTCCCATGCAGATTGGCGGCTTCGACCTCGCATCCGGCGTTGCGCTTGTCATCGCTATAGCAATGGCGATTTCAATTTGTCTCGCCCGCTTCGGCTTCTTCAAGTCCGTTTTACAGCGCGAAATCTCTTCCAGCCGATTCCATGCAATTGACGGTCTACGCGGATATCTGGCATTGGGCGTCCTGGTGCATCACGTCGTAATCAACGAACAGTTTTATCGAACGGGATCATGGGATTTGACGCCGTCGCGATTAAACACCTTTCTGGGGCGCGGCTCGGTTGCCTTTTTCTTCATGATCACCGCTTTCCTGTTCTGGGGGCGAGTTATCGAGAGCGGCGGCGGCATGGACACGTTGAAGTTTTATGCGTCCCGCGTTCGTCGTCTGGTGCCGATGTACCTGGCGAGCGCGGGACTTGTCATCGCTACAGCCGCGGCGCTGACACATTTCCGCCTTTCGGTGCCGCTCGCCGACCTCGCCGGACAAATCGCATCCTGGTTGCTTTTCACTATTCCCGGCGCACCGGATATCAATGGGCTTAAGCAGACCGGCCTGATCAACACTGTTTTCTGGTCGCTCGTCTACGAGTGGAAGTTTTATTTGATCCTGCCGTTCGCCGCAGCGCTTGCTGCCGGCGGTCGAACCTGGGCTGTGGCGACGGGTGCGGGACTCTGCATCGCGCTATTTTCACCGACGCAGATCGAGTGGTTTTTCGTCGGTGGCTGTGCCGCCGCTCATCTGGTCCGCGTCAGGGCGGTACGGGAACTGGCTGCGGGGTTGACTGGCTCAGTTGTCGCGCTTGGCTGCATTGCTGCAACCGCGCTTTACCAGGCTAATACGTATACGCCGCTCGGTGCCGCTTTGCTCTTCGCTCCCTTTGTTGTCTTCGCGGCGGGTAATTCCCTTTTCGGCTTGCTCACCTGTCGTCCTGCACGGCTTCTGGGCCTTCTTAGTTATAGCGTGTATCTGCTTCACAACTGGGTGCTGTATCTCGCCTCGCGTTTGGTGAATCACTACACGCCGGTCGCGGATCTGTCGCCGGCATACTATGGGGCCTTGGCTGCTGCGGTCGCCACGGTGACTGTTATGTGTTCCGCCTTCACATACCGTTTCATCGAATACCCCTCTATCGGTGGAATTCGGAAGGCGATTCCTCGGCGATCATGGCGCCCCGCGCGGTGATGAAACGCCACCGTTGCCGCGCGATAATTTCGTCGCCGTGACCTCGCGGGGCGGTCGTTGAAGGAGCGCGGTTCGGCTTGCATGAACGAGTCGCCAGTAGCGGATACAGAGAACCTGAAAAGCAAAAAGCCCAGTCGCGAGGACTGGGCTTTTTGCTTGAAACTTATTGGTGCGGAAAGAGGAGTTGTAAAGTCTTTCGAAAAGCCTGTTCTGTAAGGCTGGTTCGGTCGCGTTGAATGATTCATACCCCCAAACATACCCCCAACCACGTTCGATGGAGCTTTTTCGTTGGGCGACGTGTCCGACCGGAGCAAAAAGTCTTGGGGACACGGGGACAATTGGTCAAAAATCCCTGAAAGCCGCGCCAGATAAGGCTTTGCCTGTCCCCAAAACACACATATAAACACGGGGACAAACCGGGGACAGTCTGGGGACGCCCTTCCTGTCCGCCGCAGGAACCTTGCCTCCGTCTGGAACCATGCGCGGAAGGAAATCCCGGCCGCCGCCGCTCCCGCCGGTCGAAGGCTGGGAAGGTCGGTACAATCATCACACCAAAGCCTAGGGCGGCCACCCGAACGTCGGCTTTCCTTCACCGGCTGGCTTTGGTCCTTCCAGAAGGGCGCATTTTTAGAAGGGTGCGCGCATGAAACCGCTTTACCATCCATGGATTCCTGTGCCGGTGCAGGAGTCGTTCGAGCGCATCATGGACGAAACGCTGGGCTATCCCCAGGCCGAACGCGAGTGCGCAATACGACTGGTTTCCAGCGAGCCAATGGAGAAGTTCTATCGACACCCGTGGTTCTCGCGGTGGAACGTGTCGAGTGACGCCTATTCGACTTCGTGGAAAATCTGGCTCAATCAGGCGATCGTTGCGGCGGCCGCCGACCACTCGGCGCGTCGGCAAGCGCTTGACGAGCAGCGGGAGCGTATATCACGGCTATCCGCTGTGCTCGAAGAGGCCGTGAATCTGTTCGCGGAGATCGAAGATGCAGAAGGCACCGCACCGATATTGCTTCCGGCTGAACTCAGCAGCGCGTTTGACCTGATGGACGCAGCCGGAACCAACAGCGGGATAGTTGGTGCTCAGGAACGGGCCGGGTACGAGCTTTACTCGCTGCCGCTTCTGTTGCCGATCAGGCGTGCCGAGGGCGTAGCACACTTCATTCCGTCCGTGGCCCATATGCTGTCCGCGTTGAGCCTTTCGACGGAATTGCTCGATACGCAACTGGCGGACAGGAAAACCATTCCCTGGTCGTACCAATCGGATCAGGACATTTTCGAGTCACAGAAAGCAAACGACCAGCGCGCCTACGTTCGGCACTTCGATCGTCATATGAGGTTCCTCCGTTCAGAGTTCAGGGGGTCGAAGGCCGGGGAGCCAGCATGGAGGTTGCCCGACTCATTGCTTGCGTTGCAGTGCAAAGTTGCTTTGGACCTTCCCGAACTGGACGGCTTTGTTGACCGGCTGCGCAAGCACAGACTGAGGGTGGAAGATTTGTAGCAAAAGACTGCCAGAAATACTCCGTGGCTGTTGAGTGGTGTCCCGCGCAAGAATACGTCCGTGTTCTGCGGGGTACGTCCCGGACCTCTCGGGAACCACCAACAACGGAGGGAATATGGCAGGGTTGCAGGTCGCGGCTGGCGAACGGCTGCTGCGCAGTAAGAGTGTTTTCGGTGAAAGTGCGGCAACCGGACTTTCCAAGACGCAGTGTTATCGACTGATCCAGCGAGGGGAATTCCCGGCGCCGTTGAAGATCGGTGCGCGTGCCGTCGCGTGGCGTGCGTCGGAAGTACAGGCATGGATCGATGCACGCCCGGTAAAAGGCGGTGACCATGACTGAGCTCGCCGCAGTGAAAGCCGACAGGCCGGACCATGTTGATATGACGCGTGCCCGTCGCATGGAACTCGCGAACGCTGCCGAGGAGGCCGCGCAACTGTTCGAGCTCGAAGTCGCGAAACGTCCGACACGTGCACGGCTGGCGCATCAGGCTCGGCGTATCGCGGCGGTGTTGCGGATGGGCGGCGAATGATGGTCGCTCAAATGGGGGTTGCACGGGTTTACGCGACGCGTTATTCTGGCCGCGTCGCTGAAACAACAGTGACCGGGTTTGACAGCCCGAGAATGTTGGCGGACAACCGCCGCTGCGCGGTTTTTTTACGTCCGTGTACCTTCGCGCGCCTTTTCAATGGGCGGGCCTTGGTGGGGGAGCCTTCGGGCTCGCCGGTGCCAACGTTCCGGTCTGTCAACCCTGCCTTGTGCCCGCCCACCCCATTTGACAGTGGGCAGCGGGCTTTCGACCCTAACGTTGGAGGCCGCACCATGCGTCCAGTATCCTCGCACGCCCATATCGGGCAAAACTCTCCCGCAAAACGTTTTCCCTTTTTTGCCTCTGCTGGCAGCGACGCCGCTGCACTGTGGCTTCAATGCGCCCCGCTGAGCATGGCTGAGTTTCGCGATCTTCGGTATCGCAATCTGCTCTCCGGTCTTGGTTGTCTCGATGGCGCCTTTGCGCGTCGCGAGGCGTTTAACGACGGATTTGCCCGCCGGATCGCACACGCCATTGTGTCGCGTGAGGAGGTGCGCAATGGCTAACCGCACGGCTATTCTCGAAGGCTTCGACAACGCACCGCCGCTCGATACGGGCGCACCTGTCGAACTGCAATTCGCCGTCGATCTTGGCGCGATCTGCGCCGACGCCTGGCTGGAACTGAAAGGCTCCGTGCGTCTGCATGACTATGCGGCGTACCAGACGGACGCCTTTTCACGTGGCCTCGAAGCCGGGATGCGGGACGACGCCGCATTCGACTCTCACAGGCTGGCGGTGAACCGGCAGGCGTTCGCGGCCGGACTCATGGGGCGCGTGCAACAGTACCTGCTGGCCTCTCTCGGTCTTGTGACGCGCGAGTCGCGCACCACGCACTGAGGCGCACACGCACATGGCAAAGAGCAAAAAGAAAGCGGCAGTGTCCGCGCCGAAAGCATTCGCCGCTGAAGTCAACCGTATCAACGCAGGCGCGGCCGGGGTGCGCATTTCGGATGCGATGGAACTACTGGACAGCCTGATATGGGCGGCGGATCAGGCTGCATCGCAACGGCAATACGACATGGTTCTCAGTTTGTTGCGCGCCTCGCTGCCGTCGGTCGGCGCGGCGCTGGAGGCGGCTAACGACGCGTTGGGCGAATGCCGCATCGGCAGGTATGTGTACAGCAATGACGTGAGCGCCGGTGGCGCGGTGCTGGAGGTGTCCCATGCCTGTGCCTGACGCCGTACCGCTTCGCGACGCTGGCGAACCACCGGTTCTGTGGATCAGGGGGCGCAGCACCGCCGACATCCATAACGAGGCTGAATCACGCATGCCGGCTGCCACATACAAGGCGATGCGTTCGCCGCCACGGCTGGAAAGCGACACCTAGGCCGTTAAACGATTGGGAAACGCCATATGGATTTTTGCGAGATTAGTACCACTAATCGCATATGGTCGGGTATGGCACGGCGGATCGTGTACGGGACGCGATCCGTTACTGAATTGAGAATCTATGAGCGACACACCTATGTCTGAATTCGAGCGCGCGAGAATTGCGCTCGGCCATGTTCCTCCTGACGATCGCGATACGTGGGTCAGGATGGCGATGGCGCTCAAAACCGGGTTCGGCGCGGAAGGCTTTGACCTCTGGCATGACTGGAGCCAGCAGGCGAAGGGTTTTAACGACGGGGATGCGCGGGACGTCTGGAAGTCCGTGAAGGCGGGCAAAACCACACTGGCTTCGCTTTTCTTTGAAGCGAAGAAATACGGTTTTGATCCGCGTGTGCACAAGGCGAAGCCCGTCACGGCGGCCGAACGCCGGCGACAGGAAGCGGAGCGCGCGCACAGGGAGGCGGAGGAACGCGCGGACGAAGCCGCGCGACATGCGAAGGCGGCCGATCTTGCCGCCCGTATCTGGTCGAACGCCGGGGCGGCCCCTGCCGATCATCCGTACCTGGTTCGGAAACGGATCGGCGTGGGCGAGCTTCGACTCTATCGCGGTGATCTGCGCATCGGAAAGTCACTTTGCGATGGGGCGCTGATCGTGCCCGCCCGCAATGAGGCGGGCGAACTGTCCACGCTCGAATTCATCCTGCCGAACGGCCAGAAGCGATATCTGCCGGACGGTCGCAAGGCCGGTTGCTACGGATGGGTGGGTGCGTCGACGAACTCCACGATCCTGACTGGCGAGGGATATGCGACGTGCGCAACGCTGGCTGCTGCAACCGGCTTTCCGGTCGCCGTTGCATTCGATGCAGGCAACCTGCCAGCGGTGGCCGTAGCGCTGCATGCGCGGTTTCCCGAGGCTCGCATTGCGGTGTGCGCGGACGATGATCGCGCGACGCTGAACAATCCGGGCATGACCCGCGCGCAGGCTGCGGCCGATGCGGTTGGTGGTGTCGTGATCGCGCCTGAGTTCGGAGACGGGCGTCGCGCTGATGAAACGGACTTCAACGACATGGCCGCGCGCCTGGGCGAGGAGGCGGTGGCTGCGTGCGTTCGCGCCGCGTTATCTCCAGTCCGGCCCGAACCGGCCGCCAGGGCGGACACGGTAACGGTTTGCGATAGTGAGGGCGAGCCGCGGTTCGAAGTGAAAGACAGTGGGGTGTGGTTTCACGGCACGGACAACCGGGGGCAAAAACTGCGGCCGCACTGGATATGTGCGCGCCTGGACGTGACCGCAGAAACGCGCGACGAGAACAACAACGAGTGGGGCTATCTGCTGGAATTTGACGACCGCGACGGCAAGCGTAAGCGCTGGGCGGTTCCGGCCCGCCTTTTCGCAGGCGACGGGACGGAACTGCGCAGCACGCTTCTCTCGATGGGGCTGAAGATCGGTTTCACGCAGGTGGCGCGCTCGCAGATTGCCAACTACATCCAGACGGCGCGCACTTCGGCGCGAGCTCGATGCGCGGGTCGCGTGGGCTGGCACGGTGGTGCGTTCGTGTTGCCGGATCGAACCATCGGTGACGGCACCGAGATGACCATCTTCCAGGCGGAGGCGGCGATCGAAAGCCAGTTCAAACAGGCCGGGCAACTGGCCGACTGGCAGCGCGAACTGGCTGCATTCTGCGTCGGTAACAGCCGCCTGGCGTTCTGTGTATCGACGGCGTTTGCAGGCTCGTTGCTGCGTTTCTCGGGCCAGCAGTCGGGTGGCTTCCACCTGATGGGCGACAGCACGCTAGGCAAGACAACCGCGTTGCGCGTGGCCGCGTCGGTGTTTGGCGGGCGTGACTACGTGCGGAGCTGGCGCGCGACGGATAACGCGCTTGAGCTCACGGCCGCGCAGCACTGCGACACGCTGCTGATCCTCGATGAAATCGGACAGGTCGATCCCAAGGTGGTGGGCGATGTCGTGTACATGCTCGCCAACGAAGCCGGCAAGGGGCGTGCGACCCGCACGGCGGCGGCAAAGCCCGTGCTGACCTGGCGGCTGCTGTTCCTCTCCAGTGGCGAAAAGAGCCTGGCTTCGTTGATGACGGAGGCGAACAAGGCCGCGATGGCGGGGCAGGACGTGCGGCTCGCCACGATTCCAGGGGATGCCGGGCGTGGCTACGGCATGTTTGAGACGCTGCATGACTTCGCCTCACCGAAGGCACTGGCCGACCATCTTGCGGCCGCTTCAGGCCGGTTCCACGGCGTGGCAGGCATTGCATTTCTCGAATGGGCGGCACAGCGCCATGAACGTCTGGTTGACGCGCTCAGGACCCGCATGCTTCCGCTGGTACGTGAGTGGGTGCCCAACGATGCGCACAGCCAGGTGAGCCGCGTCGCGGCCCGTTTCGCGCTTGTCGGCGTAGCGGGTGAACTTGCCTCTGAGGCGGGCATTACCGGATGGCCCGGGGGCACGGCGACGGCCGCTGCGCAGGCGAGCTTCAGGGCATGGCTGACCGTGCGCGGCGGAACCGGCAACGCGGAACACGCGGCGATGCTCCGGCAGGTCCGCAGCTTCTTCGAGGCCCACGGCGATGCGCGCTTCGTGTGGTGGCATCGCGCGCTGGACGACCGCAAGCCCAACACGATGCACCGCGCGGGATTCAAACGGCTGCTCGCAGACGGGGAACACCCCATTTCCTCGAACAAGGATTTCTACGGCGCATTCGGCGACGCGATGGGCGACGAGAGCGCGGCCGGATGCGAGATTGAGTACTACGTGCTGTCGGAGGTGTTCCGCAGTGAGGTCTGCAAGGGCTTCGACCATAAGGCGGTGGCGCGGCTGCTTGTCGAGGTTGGTGCGCTGGTGCCGGAAGGGGAGACCCGGCCCGACAGGAAAGAGCGTTTGCCCGGCATGAGCGCGCAACGCTGCTACCGCTTCTCGCCCAAACTTTTTGATATGGAGGTGAACTGATCGTGCGGACCTGATATCTGGCGGTGCGGTGCGTTCGCGCGTGCCGCACCTGACAAAGTGACTTTGCTTTCTGTTTAACGCTACAAAGGAAATATATGACACCAACAGGACAATACGGGGCATCGATTGGCCGTGTTTCGAGCCAGTCCAATTCACCGGCGGTGACGCGCGCCCGGATGATTGCCGAGCTCGGTGAGTCGGCAGTCGCGAAGATGGACCATATCCGGGGCATCGCAGTTGCCGCGCACGGTGCGCTGATGCACGCGGCAGATACGCGGGAGGAACTGCGCGGGCAGCGGATCCGGGCCCAACTCAGTCTCAACGAACTCGGAGACCTCCAGCGCGCACGCATGCGCCACCCGGAGGAGACCGCCGCACGTGAGTCCGCGCTGCAGCTTGCGATCCGTCGATACGATCAGGCGCAGGCGCGACACGACACCCTCGCGGCGACCTACGACCAGGCGCTTGCCTTGTCGGGCGCGTGCGTTCGCTTGATCAAGAATCGTATCGGTGGCTTCCTGGTGGGCCAGATGATTAGTGACATGGAGTGGGAGTGATATGAAAACGGCGAAACTGGACAAACTGCGCGAGCAGATCGCGGCCATCAAGGCTGAAATCGTGAGCGTCGAAAAAGCGCAACTGACGACACCTGAAATTGAGGCACGCGTTGATGGTTTCATTCAGGAAATGAAACGCACGGTGGCGAACGACGTTCTGGACAGCGCTGGGACGCTCACCTATATCAACCAGCTCGGGTCCGGCGCTGGCAATTGGCCGCTGGTAGGCAATTGGATGCACTCGCGTCCTGCCATTGGATTTGCAATGGCCGTCACGCTCAACCCCGAGGCATTCAGGGCGATGGTGCTGGAGGCCGCGCTAAAGGAGCTCAACGGTGGGCGGCAGGAGCATGCAACCGGGCGCGTCGAGCTTGTTGCGCAGCTGAGCGGGAAACTGCGTCTGCTGGAGCGGGACGAAGAGGCGGAAGTTCTTCGCCTGGAGGAGAGTGGTATCGACGCGTTGCGGCGGGCCGATGCCGATCCCGCTGTGGTGCTTGGTCTTGCCGCCTGATTTCTGGAGGCACAATGGCATACACACAGGATGACCTTGACCGCATTCAGGCGGTGATTGCGAAAGGCGAGCTCGAAGTCCAGTACCACGACCGCAAGGTCCGGTATCGCTCGATAGCCGAACTCCGTGCAGCGCAGACAGAGATAGTCCGGGGTCTTGAGCAGGGCACGCGCCGCTCACGGGTGTTCAGGATCAGGCCGGGCGGCAAGGGCATCTAGCGCCGAGGCCGTCGAAACACAGGAGGTCTTTTGCAAGCCGGGCAATGCCCGGCTTTTCGTTCTCTCAACTCTTAGCGGAAGTTGCTTGCCTCCAAAAGGGGCAGCGTCTGAATTGACCTGTCTTTGCCGCATTTCATGTAGGTCCGGCAAAATGATGAAATGACGTCTACTGGTACATTAGCTTTATTTTAACCGCAAGGTCGGCTGAGACGGTGAATCCCGATGCTGCAATGTGCGTAAGCGCGACAAAAGGTTTGTTCTTTTCCCCGGCAACCATTCCCACCTCTTCTTCAATGTCGTTTATAAAAACGACGCTGGAGCCAATTCCTTCTTCGATCGCAGCTTCAACAAGTGCACTACTTCTGTCTGCTGATGCCCTTCCGTCATCGCTTTTAGTTGCTTGATGATCTTTGTCATAAATAGCGATGTACGGAATTTTGAACTTGTTTAGGAGCTGACAGTACAGGGGAATATTGTCTTTTGAGCCGCAATCAACAAGGGTGTGATCGAAGCGGAAAACCCCAAGTTGCTTCGCGAGCAGAGGTATCAATGTTTTGTCTGTGGGGCCTTCGACCAATAATACCCGACGTGCAAAAAAGAGCTCACTTCTATCTGGATTGATCCAGTAGGAAAGATTGAAGTCCTTTTTGCTGTCACCCGTAAAGATATCGTCGGTGCATTGACAGATTTTTGTTCCCACAGCGTCCGTGTCTTTTTTAACGATGCAGATAGACCTATAGCGCTCAACATCGATTAAGGCGCTGGCGTGGGTGCACATGACAACTTGATTGTTCGATTCAGATAACGAGGCTAAAGAATCGAATAGTGCACGCTGCGCCTGAGGGTGCAGATATAGCTCAGGTTCTTCGAGTATGAAATATGTGGATGCCGAAGCGATTCGCGTTGAAGATTGCTCGGGTTTGGCCTCTGCACGCTCCGTTTTTAGATTGTCAGAAATAACCTTGATCAGTGCAAATGTGAGGGCGCGCTGAAGTCCGTGCCCTTTTCGCCGAATGTCTGTTCGTACGCCGTCATTAATCCATACCTGTGTATTGGCTCTGAAGACCTCATCGATATTAGGAGGAATGACCTCAACATCGATCTCGGCTCCCCACGCATTTAGCTCGGCGCTTAGTGCCTTTTCAAAACCAACTAATTCTTTAGGCCTATTTGGATTTGGGTTGCCATCATCGTTCAGTCTGTTAAGCGTGCCGAATAATAACGAGAGCTTAGATTTAGTATCTTTCCAGTCTGCGTTGTTCGCAGACATGGATTCGATAATTCCGGAATATAGTTTTCCGAATGCACTGGCCTCCCGCGACGAAAAATCGTCGGTGGCATCTTTGATTGCTGGAATGAAGTAGACGTCCCCGAAAATCCCTTTCGCAACTGACTTGAGGCCAAGGAAGTTGGTTTCCTCAAGTTCGAAATTGAATTCAACGGCGCCTAGGTTCTTCTCGATATACTTTGCCTGAGCGTCGACGATATCTTGTTTGGTTAATCTTCCTGTGGTGGGAAGAAATGGGTGAAACGGTAGGTTTTCAGCCATTTCTCTCTTTGAGAAAGCAGATGCATTCACTTCGCGCAGCCATTCCTCAACCGGGTTCTGGATATAACCGCGATATTCGAAGTTACCTCCAGCATAGGCGAACTTGCGGACCTTTATCGATCCTGTTGCCGTGAGATATTTCTTGAACGTTACCTTGTCGGCGTGATCGAGGTCGCAAAACGTGATTTCCACAAATAACGTTTGCGTCCCGTTATTGAAGTCCAAATCTTGAGCTTTGATTTCGCCGAAGAAAAAAAGCAGCGCCGAGAGAACATTAGATTTTCCGTGGTTGTTCTGACCAATGAAGATCATCAGGTCTTGAAATGCGATCTCCAAGTACTTAATCGAACGCCAGTTTGAAATTACAAGAGATTTGATCTTCATGACTGGTTCTCCAGGAATCCAGGTAGTGTTTACACCAATACAGCGGATACAAACAGTAGACGAATGACGTTGATTGTGTACGCGCGGCCAACGGATTGACAAGGTATTTTGATTTACGACAGTCAAGGCTAACTGCGAAAAACGAATGGCTGCTTTTGATGTTCGGGGCTTGAATTTGAGGCGCGTGCGCTGCGGTGGGCGGAATTCCTTTCGCGCGGCAAAAGTCACTTTGCGTACCAGCGGGAGGTTGGCCGCAACCTAGGGACTGTAAGGTTTGTCCCCGGTGTCCCCAAGCCCTGGGGACAAAAAACGGTGATTTCTGGGGACGCTGAAAGCCTTGCTGGGTAGGGGTTTGGGGCGATTTTTAACGTTTGTCCCCGGTGTCCCCATGCAAAAAACACGGATGGCGCGCAGCGTGCGACCGGTCGTTGCCCAATAAGTGGTCGGGGGCCCCTTTAGCGGCTGCTCTCACGGGGGCTCACACCCGCGTTTTTTCTCTACTGGTGGCTCAGCATAGGGGGTCATACTCATAGCCACTTGCACCACAGTGAAACCAGCGGGGGCCCCTGATTGATAGTGCGCAAGCGGGGCTACAGACCCGCGATCTTTCGTTAGCCAGCAGGTCTGAAAGTTACTCAACAGTCAACAAATTTGTTGACCGGTTTGTTGACCTTTGCGAACGGATGCGGAAAGTGTTTACCTCCGTTGAACGGCCGTCCACACCTTGGGTAAATGCCGTTGCCTTATAGCGCAACCGCTTCGCCGCGCAGCGGGATCACGTTCGCTCCGCTCTGCTGATCGATAAAGTCGGCCCACCATTGCATGAGCTGTCGGCGCTCCTCCATGTGTTGCGCATGGTTATAGGCGCGCCGCACCTTGTTGCCGACCACGTGTGCCATTTGTCGCTCGATCGCATCGGGATTAGCGCCACTGCGCTCGTTCATCAGAGTGGACGCGAGTCCCCGGAACCCATGTCCGGTCTGCTTTCCTTCAACCCCCAAACTCTTGAGCGCCTTGTTGATCGTCTCGCCGGAGATTGGCTGGACGCGCTTGTTTTTGGTGCCGGGGAAGAGGAGCGGGTATTGGCCGGTGAGCGGGCGCAGTTGTTCAAGCAACGCGATTGTTTGATGGGCCAGTGGCACGATGTGGGGAACGCCCGACGCTTTTTGGTCGAGGGTTCCTTTCATGCGTTCTGCTGGGACGCGCCACTCTTTCGCATCAAAGTCGAACTCTTCCCACCGTGCCCATCGCAGTTCGTTCGTGCGTAAGAACGTCAGGATCATGAGCTTGACGGCAATCCTCGTTTCGAGATTTCCGGAATAGCCATCGATTCGCTCCAGTAGCACTGGGAGCTCGGTTTCCGTCACGTGGGGATAGTGTCTGACCGGCGGTTTGGGCGCGAGGAAATCGCGTAGGCCCGCAGTTGGGTCGCGGTCGGTGGCTCCGGTTGCGCAGGCATGACGGAATACACCTCCGCAAGTTTCGAGCGCTTTGACCGCGATTTCATATGCGCCGCGCTGCTCGATTTTGCGAATCGTGGCGAGCACGACCGGACCGGTGATGCTGGCGATCGGGCGTTTGCCAATCTGAGGATAGACATCGTTCGTCAAGATCGCCGTAATCCGTTTGTCGTGACTGGCGCTCCAGCCGCGACGCTTGATCGCTAGCCACTCCTCGGCGACGGACCGAAAAGTGTTCTCCGCTGCGGTCACGGCGGCTTGCTTGTCGATGTCCCGTTGTAACGCCGGATCGACGCCGTCCGCGAGCAGCCGTTTGGCATTTTCTCGGTATCCCCGAGCTTCTGCGAGCGACGTGGCGGGGTAGTCCCCGAACGTGAGCAAGTTCTCCTTGCCGTTGTAGCGATACTTCATCCGCCACTTCTTGGTGCCGCTTGGCATCAGTTGCAAGTACAGTCCGCCACCATCGAAAAGCTTGGTGCTACCTGTCTCGCTGTAGCGAGCCGTTCGACAGCGAACATCGGACAAAGGTGTTGATTTCATTGAGTTCCCCGCATGCCTCTTCATACCCCCACGAGGCGAGAGCATACCCCCAAACTTACCCCCAAAGCTGTGGGATTTCCCGGAACGTTCGGGAACCTCCAGAAACGAAAAACCCGCGCAATCCTAGGACTGACGCGGGTTTCGGGACTTCTTGGTACTGCTCGGGAATTCTTATTGGTGCCGGAAAGAGGAATCGAACCCCCGACCTTCGCATTACGAATGCGCTGCTCTACCGTCTGAGCTATTCCGGCATCAGGAGAATCGAGATTATAGGGACTTCTTTATCAGCTTGGCAAGCCCCTGAACTCACTTTTTCGCTTCGAGATGGTAGCGGGTGACCCGGTCGACTTCGTTCTTCGAACCGAGGAACACGGCCACGCGCTCATGCAAGCTCTTGGGTTGAATGTCGAGAATGCGTTTCTCGCCGTTGGTTGCCGCGCCGCCCGCCTGTTCGACGATGAACGACATCGGATTGGCCTCGTACATCAGACGCAGCTTGCCCGGCTTGTCGGGCGTGCGCTTGTCCGCCGGATACATGAAGATTCCGCCGCGGTTCAGAATACGATGCACGTCGGACACCATCGAGGCGATCCAGCGCATGTTGAAGTCGCTCTGACGCGAGCCTTCCTTGCCGGCCTTCAATTCGCCGATGTACTGCTGAACCGGCGGATACCAATGGCGTTCATTGGACGCATTGATCGCATACTCGCGCGTTTCGACCGGAATGCGCATATCGCTTTGCGTGAGCACCCACGAGCCTAGCTCGCGGTCGAGCGTAAAGCAGTTCACGCCGTTGCCGGTGGTGAGCACGAGCACGGTTTGCGGGCCGTACACCGCATAACCCGCGGCGACCTGTTGCGTGCCCGGCTGCAGGAACGATTGTTCGGTAGGCTGCTGGCCGTCCGGGCAGCGCAGCACCGAGAAGATCGTGCCGATCGACACGTTCACGTCGATGTTCGACGAACCGTCGAGCGGATCGAACACCAGCAGGTATTCGCCCTTCGGGTAATTGGCCGGAATCGGGAAGAACTGCTCCATTTCCTCGGACGCCATGCCGGCCAGGTTGCCGCCCCATTCGTTCGCTTCGAGCAGAATTTCGTTCGACAGAATGTCGAGCTTCTTCTGCACTTCGCCCTGGACGTTTTCGCTGCCCGCCGTGCCGAGCGCATCCCCCAGCGCGCCCTTGCTGACGTGGTAGCTGATCGCCTTGCACGCGCGCGCGACGACTTCGATCAAAAGGCGCAGATCGGCAGGCAGGTTGTTGGTCTCGCGCTGCTGCTCGATCAGGTACTTCGTGAGAGTGGTACGACGTTGCAAAGCCATTGCTGTACTCCGGAGGCTTGAGGAATGTCTCGATTTTACCCGCTCGCTGTGCCGGCTCCGTGCTTTTAAAAAACCAAAGGGCGCGAGGCGGTGGCGCGTGACACCGGCCGAGGCGGCGAATTTCAGGCTTTGCCGCGCGCCTTGCCGAGCGCGGCGTTGCCTCTGAGACTGGCCGCAAGCGCAGCGGCGCGGCCATGCTCGGCCGACACTTTCGGCATTTTCGGGCGGTCCGCCTTGGGCATGGGTTCGATCTCGCGTTCGATCTGCTCGCCGGCCGCCGCGGTGGCGACGCGCAGATCGTAGGCGATTTGCAGATGGAGCCAGAACTGCGCGCTCGCACCGAAGTAGCGCTCGAGGCGCAGCGCCGTATCCGCGGAGATGGCGCGCTTGCCGCGCACGATGTCATTGATGCGCGGCGCCGGCACGCGCAACGCCAGCGCCAGCGCATTCACGGACATGCCGAGCGGCTCCAGAAACTCGCTGCGCAGAATCTCGCCCGGATGAATCTCCGGGATGCTGTCGCCGGTATCGATGTCGGAGAAATCGATGCTGTTCAGATCGGAGCGTTTGATGACCATGCCGGTCTCCCAATAGTCAGTGATAGTCGACAATCTCGACATTCAGCGCCTCTCCGTCGACAAAATGAAAACAGATGCGCCATTGCGCATTGATCCGAATACTCCATTGCCCGCTGCGCCGGCCTTGCAAAGCTTCGAGCCGGTTGCCGGGCGGCGCGTGCAGACTGTGGATGGAGCTGGCGGCGTCGATCATCAGCAGCTTGCGGTGCGCGAGCGCCTGCATGTGAAGCGGCAGTGAGTGCACGAACTTGCCCTGAAAAATTCTCGCCGTGGCCTTGTCGCCGAATGTCGTGATCATGGGATGATATAACGCATCGCGTTAAACGCAAAGAGTTAAATGGATGCGTTTACTTTCACTCCGCCAGCGTCAAACGAACAGTCGTCTGGATGGCTAACCTTGATCGGCGCGGGCCGGCCGACTCGCAAACGCGCACGCACACGCACACGCGCGGGACGAAAAAAAGCCGGCAACACGTGCCGGCTTTCCGATGCAAGAACAGCTTTCAGGTGTGCATCACGCGAGCGCTTTCTCCACGATCTCGCGCACGTCGCGCGATTTCACCTGCGACGCCACTTGCTCCAGCGCCGCACGCATGCCCTCGCGCAGCGTCGGCGTGAAGCGGCGCCACAGTTCGAGCGAGCGGGCGAGGCGGGCGGCCACTTGCGGATTGATGGCGTCGAGCGCGATCACCTGGTCGGCCCAGAACGCGTAGCCCGAGCCGTCTTCGGCGTGGAACTGCGCCGGGTTGGCCGCGCAGAAGCTGAAAATCAGCGAGCGCGCGCGATTCGGGTTCTTCAGGTTGAAGGCCGGGTGCGTCATCAGCTTGCGCACGATCTCGATCACCGGTCGCTGCGCGCTGCCACGCTGCGTGGCTTGCAGCGCGAACCACTTGTCGATGACGAGCGGCTCCTTCTCGAAGCGCCGGTAGAAGTCGTCCAGCGCCTGCTGCGCCTGCGCGCCGCCGCCATGCGCAGCCGCTGCGTTGAGCAGCGCCGCAAGCGCCGCCGAGCGGTCGGTCATGTTGTTCGCGGCATCGTATTGCGCGGACGCGAGGCGCACGGCGTCGGCCGGATCGTCCAGTTCCACGAGATACGACAGCGCGAGATTCTTCAGCGTGCGATGACCGGCGGCCTCGGGTGTCGCTTCATATGCGCCGGGCGTGCGATGTTGTTCATACACCGCGAGCCATTCGTTCTTGAGCGCATTCGCCAGGCGCTTGCGCACGAACTGTCGCGCGGCGTGCACGGCGGCCGGATTGGATTCCGCCATCTGCTCGGCGAGATACGCTTCGGACGGCAGCATCAACGCCAGTTCGCGGAACGAAGGCGAGAGCGTTTCGTCGGTGAGCACGCGGGCGAACGCGGCGACCACCGAGTCGTCGAGTTCCAGCGCAACGCCGGTGGCCGCGCGTCCGGCGAGCGCCAGCAGTTCACGCGTGGCGAGCCGTTGGCCGGCTTCCCAACGGTTGAACGGATCGCTGTCGTGCGCGAGCAGGAACGCCAACTGTTCCGCGGAGTAGTCGTATTCGACGATCACCGGCGCCGAGAAATTGCGCAGCAGCGAGGGCAGCGGTTCTTGCGCCACATTGACGAACGTGAAGGTCTGTTCGGTCTGCGTGAACTCGAGCACGCGCGTGGTGGAGGCCGACGCCGCGGCATCGCCTTCGAGTTGCAGCGGCAGGTCGCGGCCGTCCTTGCCGATCAGGCCGATCGCGAACGGAATCAGCAGCGGACCCTTTTGCGTTTCGCGCGCGGCAGGCGCGGCCTCGCCATAGCCTTGCGTGAGCGTCACGCTGTAGCGCTGCTGCGCGGCGTCGTACTTCGTGCGCACGGACACGCGCGGCGTGCCGGCCTGGCTGTACCAGCGCTCGAACTGCGCCAGATCGCGGCCGTTCGCATCGGCCAGCGCATGGCGGAAATCGTCGCAGGTCACGGCCTGCCCGTCATGACGCTCGAAGTACAGGTCCATGCCCTTGCGAAAACCCTCGCGGCCGAACAGCGTCTGATACATCCGCACGACTTCCGAGCCTTTCTCGTAGACCGTCATCGTGTAGAAGTTGTTGATCTCGACGTAGCTTTCCGGGCGCACCGGATGCGCCATCGGACCCGCGTCCTCGGCGAACTGCATCTGGCGCAGCACGCGCACGTCCTCGATACGCTTGGTGGCGCGCGCGGCTTCGTCGCTACCGTTGCTCTGGCCGCCGGCCATGTCGGCCGAAAACTCCTGATCGCGGAACACCGTCAGGCCTTCCTTCAGGCTCAACTGGAACCAGTCGCGGCAGGTCACGCGATTGCCGGTCCAATTGTGGAAGTACTCGTGGCCGACCACCGCCTCGATGTTCGCGAAGTCGGTATCGGTTGCCGTCTCGGGGTTCGCCAGCACGTACTTCGTGTTGAAGATGTTGAGCCCCTTGTTCTCCATCGCGCCCATGTTGAAGTCGCTCACCGCGACGATCATGAAGCGGTCCAGATCGAGTTCGAGCCCGAAGCGTTTTTCGTCCCAGCGGATCGAATGGATCAGCGAATCCATTGCGTGACGGGTCTTGTCGAGATCGTGCGGTTCGACCCACACCTGCAAAAGCTTTTCCTTGCCCGAACCGGTTTTCACGCGTTCCTCCAGCGCGACCAGCTTGCCCGCGACCAGCGCGAACAGATAGCTCGGCTTTCTGAACGGATCTTCCCAGCGCGCGAAATGGCGGCCGTCCGGCAAATCGCCTTCCTCGAGCAGATTGCCGTTCGACAGCAGCACCGGATAATCCGCCTTGCTCGCCCGCAGGGTGACCGTGAAGGTCGCCATCACGTCCGGACGGTCGAGGAAGTAAGTAATGCGCCGAAAACCCTCGGCCTCGCACTGCGTGAAGAAGTTGCCGCTCGATACATAGAGCCCCGACAGCGTGGTGTTCCCGGCCGGATTGCAGATGCTGGTGAGCGTGAGCTCGAAGCTGTCCGGCACGTTGTCGAGCAGCAAGCCGTGCTCATGCGCATGCGCATTGGCGAAGGGCTTGCCGTCGATCGCGGCGCCGACGAACTCCAGTTGCTCGCCCATCAGCTCCAGGTGCGCGGCGCGCGACGCGTCCGGATTGCGGCGCACGCGCATCGTATTTTTGACGACGGTGCGTTCGGGGACCAGATCGAACTCCAGTGCGACGGTGTCGATCAGGAAGGCAGGCGGCGCGTAATCGGCGCGGCGGATCACATTGGGCGTTGCGGTATCGGCCATGGCGTTCTGTGGTGATGGGACTTGAGCGGCCGGCTGCCTGAAGCTCATATGAAGCTCATATGAAGGGCAATGAAAGCGCAGACCAGCCGGGCTTGTCGGGCCATTGTACAAAGCCTCGGCGGATCGTGCGGGCCGAACTTTTTACCGAACCGCCAGGTCAGCGTATTATCGGGCGCCCATGCGGATAAGCCGTATGAATGGGAGAACCCAAGGCAGAGGCAACACTGAGGCTTCACGAGGTAGACCATGAAAATCAATCGATGGACCCGCCGCGCCACGCTGCTACTGGCGGCGCTGACGGTACTGCTGTCCGGCTGCACCACCTATGTGACCACTCAAGTCACCGCGTTCTCGGACTGGAGCGGCAGCGACGCTACCCGTACCTACGCGTTCACGCGGGCGGCGGATCAGCAGAACAATCTGGAACTCAGCACTTACGAGCGCATCGTCGCCAACGAACTCGCCGCGCATGCGTTCCGCCAGGTCGACACCGCGCAGGCGCGCTATCTGGTCGGGCTCTCGTATGGCATTCGCTCCGACATGGTGACGGTCGCCGAGCCGGTGTATTACAACCCGTGGCCGGCGCCTTATTGGGGAAGGCCGTTCGATCCGTGGGGTCCCTGGGGGCCTTGGGGTCCGTTTCCGACCGCCTACGTGAATCAGAGCTACCCGATCTTCACGCATCTGCTGGGCGTGCGGATTACCGAGCGCGCCACCGGCAAGGAGGTCTATAACGTGACGGCGCGCAACTCGGGCGGCGAGTCGTCGCTGGTGCGGGCCATGCCGTATCTGGCGCGCAGCGCGCTGGCCGATTTCCCGATCGGCAACGGCGTGGTGCGCACGGTGAAGATTCCGCTCGACAAGAACGGCGGCGCCTCGAACGAAGTGGCCGCGACCGGCGCCGCGCCAGCGGCCGCGCCGGCGCCGGCGTCGGGCGCGAAAGCGGTGCAGTAGGCAAGCGGTGTGAAGCCGGCGCGTGCAAAAGGCGTTGGCTGTGGCATGGCTCAAACGGCCCGGCAGGTCATCCTCGCCGGGCCGTTTTCTTTTGCGCGCCGCGAGGCGCCGCGCGGTGGGGCGGGCGTTGCACCGCCGCCCTCAGGTCCGGCCGCGCTTGCGAACCACGGCTAAACTCCCACGCCGCACAACGCCAGCACGCCCAGCACGATGAATATCACCGCCGCGATGCCGTGCACGAGCGTCGTCGGCAGGCGATGCGCGAAGCGGTCGCCGAGCAGGATCGCCGGCACATTGGCGACCATCATGCCGACCGTGGTGCCCGCCACCACGCCGACGTAATCGTGAAAGCGCGCGGCGAGCGCCACCGTCGCGATCTGCGTCTTGTCGCCCATCTCCGCAAGAAAGAACGTCACCACGGTCGCGCCGAACACGCCGAAATGCGTGCGGCTGGTATCGGCTTCGTCCGCGTCGAGTTTGTCCGGCACGAGAATCCACAAGCCCATGCCGATGAACGATACCGCCAGCGTCCAACGCATGATGGTCGGCGTGAGCAGCGAGCCGAGCCACGCGCCGAGCGCGCCGGCGCAGGCGTGATTGATGAGGGTGGCGGTCAGCACGCCGAGAATGATCGGCAGCGGCTTGCGATAGCGCGCGGCCAGCACGAGCGAGAGCAGTTGTGTTTTGTCGCCGATCTCGGCGAGCGCGACCGCTCCGGTCGAAATGATGAAAGCGTGATCCACGTTGTATAGGTTCCCCGGGCCGAGATGTGAACGAGCGACGACCCACGACACGCCGGGCCCTCTTGCGGCGCGTGTGGATCATCGGTCTCGCCAGGCCAGAGGCTGCGGCTGCCATGGCCGTACAGGCCAAGTGTGTTGACAGACGCCCCCGCGAACCGCACGTGCGATGCACCGGATAGCGGTGCCGACGTGCCGCGGGGCGGCTACTCCCCAATGAGGGACGGAGTATAGCAGGCGTGACCTGTCCTTATGCGCAACGAGGACGCCGCAGGCCAGTACGGGAACGGCGCGATTGGTTGGCACGGCGAAGCGGGCCTTGGACTGCATGGATAGCCGCTCGCTCACGCGCCGGCCGACGTTATTGAGATGTTCCCAGGTGAAACAGTTCTTGGAAAGTTAAATGAAAGTATGTGTCCGTTAATCCCCGGCATCGCGCCGCCGGGGAGCGTCGCAAACCGTCCCGCACCCGATCCGATCAGGGCGGCGGGGGCGCCGGACCGGCGCGAAACGGCTACTTCGCGGATCCGTGGCACTGGCGAGACGGATTACAGATGGATACGTCTTTTCCGGCTGATTTAATCCAGAATATTCAGTATGATTCCGGCGACCCAAGGAGCCCGAGACCATCCACCAACAAATATCAAAAGGCACTTAATAATCGACCAAAGTGCCGTTAATCCGCTGAACCTACATAAAAGACGATTGGTTTGACCCCGGCTGGAGATTGCCGGTCCGCGCGGCGCCTACACGCTGTGACGGCTGTGTATTCCGTCAGGCGCTTCAGCCTCTCCCTGCTTCTACGCGCGAACACCGATATGCCCGATCCGCACTGGACCATTCCGGTCGCTCGCTGGTCTTGCTGGCCTGCTGCCGCATCCGCACCACCCGATATCGGCTTTATCGAGCCGATCGTGCGGCGTCGCCTGAGCACGCTGTCCAAAGCCGCGTTGAAAGTTGCGCACGATTGTGTCGCGCGGAACGAGGTTCGGGTCGTGTTCGCCTCGCGCCACGGCGAATTGCGGCGCACCACGGACATTCTGCGCGCCATCAGCGCGGGCGAGCCGGTCTCGCCGACCGCGTTCAGCCTGTCGGTGTTGAATGCGATGACGGGCGTGTTCGGCATCGCGCGCGGCGACCGCTCGGCGGCCAGCGCGATCTCGGCCGGCGCCGAGACGCTCGGCTACGCGCTGCTGGAAGCCTACGCGCAATACGCCACCGAGCCGGGCGCGCCCGTGCTGCTGGTGTACGCTGACGAACCGGCCGACACAGCCTACGGCACGATCGAGGACGAAGTGCAGGGCGGCGCGATCGCGATCCTGCTGGATGACGAGGCGGCGACGGGGCGCCTGACGTGCACGCGGTCCGCGGCCGGCGAGGCTCAGGCAGCGCCGCCAATCGAGGCAATCGAGGCAAACGAGGCAGGCGAAACAAACAAGGCAGGCGCAACAAACAAGGCAGGCGCAACAAACCAGGCAGGCGAAACAAACAAGGCAAGCCCCACGCCCCGCGCCGAGCGTTTCGCGACCCAAAGCCAGGCGCTGCTGCACTGTCTGGAAACCGGCGCGACCACCGCCTGGCAAGGCGCCGGGGTTATCTGGCATTGGAGTTGGCATGATCGCGCGGCTTGATTACATCTGGCGGTTCTGCGCGACGGGCATGGCCTTCGTGGTGTTCGGCGTGTGCGGACTGCTGTTTTCGGTGCTGGTGTTTCCGTTCGCGTGGCTGTGGCCGCATCGCGCGTCGCGCCAGTTCGCGGTGACGACCGTGATTCACTGGTTTTTCCGCGCGCTGGTCGCGGTGCTGCAGCGCATCGGCGTGATGGAACTCGAGGTGTCGGGCGCGCGGATGTTGCGCGCCGGCGGTCCGGCGATCGTGGTCGCCAATCACCCGACCTACCTCGACGTGATGGTGCTGCTGTCGCTCACCCCGCATGCCTGTTGCGTGGTGAAAAACGCGCATTGGGGCAACCCCTGTTTCTGGGGCATCGTGCGCTCGGCGGAATACGTGAGCAATGCCGATCCCACCGATCTCGTCGAAGCCGGCGCGCGGCAGCTCGCGGCAGGCTATACGATGATCATTTTTCCCGAAGGCACGCGCAGCCCCGCGCCGAACCGGCTGCACGCGTTTTCGCGTGGTTTCGCGCACATGGCGTTGAAGGCCGGCGCGCCGATCGTGCCGGTGCTGATGGATTGCGACCCGCCCGCGTTCACCAAGCAGATGCGCTGGTACGACGTGCCGGCGCGCGCGTTCCGCATACGTGTGAACGTGCTCGAGCCGCTTGGCGTCGAGCAGTTCGCGGACGACGACACTACACCGGCTCTCGCCGCGCGCAGCGTGACGAGCGCCGTCGAGGCACACATTACCCGGCACCTGTTCGATTATGGATTCTTTAAAACTGGAAATTAAACAGCTTCTGATCGAAGCTCTCGATCTGGAAGACCTGAGCCCTGCCGATATCGACGACGACGCACCGTTGTTCGATACCGACGGCATCGGTCTCGATTCGATCGACGCGCTGGAAATCGGCATCGTGCTGCGCAAACAATACCAACTGACCATCGCGGCGAACGACGAGCGCACGCGCGAGCACTTTCGCTCCATCAGCACGCTGGCCGCGCTGGTGGCGAGTCAGCGCGAAGCGGCGCAGGTTGTCGGCGAAACTACAAAGAAGGGGGAATAAACCGTGTCCGAGGCTGAGATTCTTGAGCGCATCCGCGCCATTTTCAAAGAGAACTTCGCGATCGAGCCCGAGCGTGTCACGCCCGAGGCGCATCTGTTCGAAGACCTCGATCTCGACAGCATCGACGCCGTCGACCTCGCGATCAAGCTGCAGGAAATGACCGGCCGCCGCATCAAGCCCGAGGAGTTCAAATCGGTGCGCACCGTCGGCGACGTGATCGTTGCCGTCGAATCGCTGCTGGCGGCACAGGGCTGATGCATTCCGTGCGTCCGCGAATGCAGGCGGCGTCGGACCGGGTCGCGCAGGCCTCGCCTCGCGCGGGGCGCCATTGGGCCAAAACCGTCTTGCAGGTGCTGTTGAAACTCGCGTATCCCGCGCTGATCCTGTGCGCGTGGCGCTGGGACACGCCGCGCTATGTCGGCTGCATGCTGTTCGCGATCCTGTGGCTGCAGCGCTGGGCCGGCAGCGGCCCGGTCGCGACTTCGCTGCGGCGTCTTTCGACGATCGACTGGACCGTGGTCGGCTTGCTGAGTTGCGCGTCCGCGGCGATCGTCTTCACCAACAGCGAATTGTTGTTGCGCCTCTATCCGTCGCTCGTGAATCTCGGTTTGCTGATCGCGTTCGGCGCGACGCTCGTGCGCGGGCCGACGATGATCGAAAAATTTGCGCGCCTGGGCAATCCGGATCTGCCGCCTCGCGCGGTGCGCCATACGCGGCGCGTGACCCAGGTATGGTGCGTGTTCTTCGCGCTGAACGGCGCGTTCTCCGCTTATACGGCGCTGTACTGGAGCCGCGCGAGCTGGTCGCTCTATAACGGCGCGATCGCCTATGGGCTGATCGGCGTGCTGCTGGTGGCCGAAGTGATCTGGCGTTATCTCGTGGTGCTGCCGCGCGCCGCGCGTTCGGAGGCCGCATGATCGCGCTGCATGATCTGTTGTCCGTCGAGGCTTCGGCGGCGAATGCGCCGGTATGCCGCGATGGCGGTGCCGTGCTCGATCGCACGGCGTTTCGCGCGCGCGTCTCGGCATTGGCCGCGTTGGTGCGGGAGCGGTCCGCGCAGCGCTACGCGTTGTGCGTCGACGATCCGTTCGATTTCTCGTGCGCGCTGTTTGCGCTGTTCGCGTGCGGCAAGGAGCCGGTGATCCCGGCCAATGCGACGCCGGGCTATCTGGCCGATCTCGCCGACGCCTACGATGTGGTGTTGAGCGACGCCGACCTGCCGCCCTTCGTGTGGGATGCTGCTGCCAACGCCAACGCCAACGCCAACGCCAACGCCAACGCCACCGCCAACGCCAACGCCAACGCCAACGCCAACGCCAACGCCAACGCCAACGCCAACGCCAACGCCGCCGATGCGCCGCGCGGCGCACCCACCGCATACACGATCGATCCGCAAGCCCCGCTCACGCTCTACACCTCGGGCAGCAGCGGCCGTCCCAAACCGATCCGCAAGACGCTCGCGCAATTCAACGCCGAAGTGCACACGCTGGAACAGCAGTGGGGCGCGCTGGTCGGCGACGCGACCATGCTCGCGAGCGTCCCGCATCATCACATCTACGGCCTGCTGTTTCGCGTGCTGTGGCCGCTGGCGGCGGGCCGCGCGTTCGACCGCGCGGTCAGCATCGAACCCTTGCATCTGCAAACGCAGATCGGGCACTGCGGCGCGACCGTGGTCGTCTCGACGCCCGCACAACTGTCGCGCTGGCCCGCGCTGCCCGGCTTCGCCGCCTTGACGCCCGCGCCGCGCGCGTTCTTCTCGTCGGGCGGGCCGCTCGCGCTGGAAGCCGCGCAGGAATATGCCGCGGCCTTCGGCGCCGCGCCGCTCGAAATCTACGGCAGCACCGAAACCGGCGGCATTGCGTGGCGTCGCCAGGATCAGAGCGATGCATGGCGACCGGTGACCGGCATCGAAGTGCGCCGCGACGAAGACGGCGCGCTGAACGTCCGCTCGCCGCATCTCGATCACGACGGCTGGCATCGCACCGACGACAAGATCGCGTTCGACGCCGACGGCCGTTTCCGTCTGCAAGGCCGGCTCGATCGCGTGCTGAAGCTCGACGGCAAGCGCGTCTCGCTGCCGGAACTGGAAGCGCGGCTCGCGTTGCATCCGTATGTCGTGCAAGCGGCGATCGTGCCGCTCGAAGGCGCTTCGCGCGAGCGCGTCGGCGCCGTGGTGGCGCTGTCCGAAGCGGGCAGCGCGGCGTTGCGCGACCAGGGCCGCGTGCTGCTCGCGAAAACGCTGCGCCGTCATCTCGCTGAATATTTCGATGTGGTGGTGCTGCCGCGCCACTGGCGGTTTCGCGTGACCTTGCCGTTCGACGCGCGCGGCAAGCTGCCGGTCGCCGCGGTGGCGGCGGCTTTCGAGCCGCGCGCCGAGGGCGTGGAAGTGCTCGCCGAAGCGCGCAGCGGCGACACGCTGCATTACGAGCTGCGCGTGCCGCCGACGCTCGCGCATTTCGCCGGCCACTTCCCCGGTCTGCCGATTCTGCCGGGCGTGGTGCAGGTGGATTGGGCAATGCGTCTCGCCGCCGATCATCTGCCGGCCGTCAGCGCGGTTGCGTCGATCGACCGCCTGAAGTTCATGGCGCCGGTGCCGCCCGGCGCGGTGCTCGATCTCACGCTGGCTCACGACGCCGCGCGCCGGCGTGTGCAGTTCAGTTATCGGCTGAGCGGCCGCGACTGCGCGTCCGGTGTGATCGTGTATCGGGAGCCCGCGTGATGAGCTTCGCTCCGTGCATCGTCATTCCGATCTACAACCACAAGGACGCGATCGGCGCGACCGTCGCCCATCTCGCGGTGCACGGCTTGGCCGTTTTCGTCGTCGACGACGGCAGCGATGAGCCGACCCAGCACGTGCTCGCCGCGCTCGCGCGGCAATACGCGGGGCAACTCACGCTGCTGCGTTTGCCGGTCAACGGCGGCAAGGGCGCGGCGGTGATGGCGGGCCTGCGCGCCGCGCGCGCGGCGGGCTACACGCACGCGTTGCAGATCGACGCCGACGGCCAGCACGACGCAACCGACGTGCCCCGTTTCATCGACGCCGCGCGCGCCGAACCGGGCGCGGTGATCCTCGGCCGCCCGGTCTACGACGAGAGCGTGCCGAAAGCGCGCCTCTACGGCCGCTATCTGACGCACGTGTGGGTGTGGATCGAAACGCTCTCGCTGACGATCCGCGATTCGATGTGCGGCTTTCGCCTCTATCCGCTCGCGCTGGCCTGCGATCTGATCGACCGCGTGCGGTTGCCGACGCGCATGGACTTCGACATCGAGATTCTCGTGCGCCTCTACTGGCGGCGCGCGGCGTTCCGCTCGATCCCGACGCGCGTCACGTATGCCGCCGACGGCGTCTCGCATTTCGACGTGCTGTGGGACAACGTGCGCATCAGCCGCAGTCATACGCGGCTCGTGTTCGGGATGCTGTGGCGTCTGCCGATGCTGCTCGCGCACAAGCTGATGCCGCGCCGCTCTGCAACCGCAACCGCAACCGCAACCGCAACCGCAACCGCGGAAAGCCCGCAAGACTGGTGGCGTATCGCCGAACGCGGCTCTCACCTCGGCATGTCCTTGCTCGCGCTCAGTTGCAAGCTGTTCGGCCGACGCTTCACCTCGCTCTGGCTGCATCCGATCGTCGCGTATTTCCTGCTGACGGGCCGCGCCGCGCGCGAGGCGTCGCGCAACTACTTCAGACGTCTCGGCGAGGCCGCGCCGCAAGACGATACGCCGCGCCCCGGCTGGCTGTCCGCCTACCGGCACATGCTGGCCTTCGCGCAATCGGGCTTCGACAAGCTCGCCGCATGGTCGGGCCGCGTGAATACCGCCGACGTCACCTTCGAGGATCCTTCCGCGTTCGAGGCATTGGTCGCAAGCGGCAAGGGCGCGCTCGTGATCGGCGCGCATCTCGGCAACCTGGAAATGACTCGCGCGCTCGCCGCGCGCGGCGCGTACGCGAAGGTCACGGCGGTCGTCTATACGGAGCACGCGCGGCGTTTCAATAGCGTGCTGGCGTCGGCCAACAGCGAGTTCGCCCGGCATCTGCTCGAAGTCAGCGACTTCGGACCGGAGACCGCGATGATGATGCAGGAGCGTGTCGATGCGGGCGAGCTGCTGGTGATCGTCGGCGACCGCGTTCCCGCGCACGAAGCGGGCCGCACCACCGAAGCGCAATTTCTCGGCTCGGCCGCGCCCTTCGCGCAAGGTCCCTACGTGCTCGCGCATGCGCTGGGCTGTCCGGTCTATCTGTTCTTCTGCCTGAAAGAGCGCGGCGGTTATCGGCTGTATTTCGAGCCGTTCGCCGAACGCATCGAGTTGCCGCGCCGCGAACGCGCGCAGCATCTCGCCGCGTGGGCGCAGCGCTACGCGGCGCGGCTCGAACACTATTGCCGCAAGGCTCCTTATCAATGGTTCAATTTCTTCGATTTCTGGGCCAGCCCCAAGCGAGGCGCGAATGGCCGAACATGATCTGATCGAAACGCCGAGCGCAAGCGCAAACGAAAACGCAAATGCGGACCCGGTGGTGATCGGCGCGCGCAAGCTGACGATCGAAGAGGTCGTCGCAATCGCGCATCGTCGCGCGCCGGTTGCGTTGAGCGCCGATCCGGCGTGGCGCGCGCGCATTCAGCGCGGCGCGGATTTCCTGCGCCGTCATCTGGCGGCGGGCGCGACCGTCTACGGCGTGAATACCGGTTACGGCGACGCATGCGTGGTCGACGTGCCGATGGAACTGGTCGAAGCCTTGCCGCTGCAACTGACGCGTTATCACGGTTGCGGCATGGGCCGGCATCTCGACGACGCGCAAACGCTGGCCGTGATCGCCGCGCGGCTCAACTCGCTCGCCTATGGGTTTTCCGGCGTGCGCCCCGTCTTGCTCGAACGCCTTGCCGACCTGATCAATCATCGCGTGCTGCCGCGCATTCCGTCGGAAGGCTCGGTGGGCGCGAGCGGCGATCTGACGCCGCTCTCGTATGTGGCCGCGGCGCTCGCGGGCGAGCGCGACGTGATGTTCGAAGGCCGCTTGCGCGATGTGCGCGACGTGTGGAGCGAACTCGGCCACGCGCCGCTCACGCTCGCGCCGAAGGAAGGTCTCGCGTTGATGAACGGCACCGCGGTGATGACGGGCCTCGCCTGTCTCGCGTTTGCCCGCGCCGATCATCTGACGCGGCTCACCGCGCGCCTGACGGCGCTCTCCACGGTGGCGCTCGACGGCCGCGCCGCGCACTTCGACGCCATGCTGTTCGAAGTGAAGCCGCACGCCGGCCAGGCCGAAGCCGCCGCGTGGATTCGCGACGATCTGAGCGGACGCGACGATACGCCGGGGCATCGTCTGCAAGACCGCTATTCGATTCGCTGCGCGCCGCATGTGATCGGCGTGGCGCGCGACGCGCTGTCATGGGTGCGCCGCGACGTCGAGAATGAACTGAACAGCGCGAACGACAATCCGCTGATCGATCCCGACAACGAACGCGTGCTGCACGGCGGCAACTTCTACGGCGGCCATATCGCGTTCGCAATGGACTCGCTGAAGGTCGCGGTCGCCAATCTCGCCGATCTGATGGACCGTCAGCTTGCGCTGCTGGTCGACGTGAATTTCAACAACGGCTTGCCGCGCAATCTGTCGGGCGCCGCGCCCGCGCGCGCCGCGATCAATCATGGCTTCAAGGCCGTGCAGATTTCGTCGTCCGCGTGGACGGCCGAGGCGCTGAAGAACACGATGCCCGCGAGCGTCTTTTCGCGTTCGACCGAGGCGCACAACCAGGACAAGGTCAGCATGGGCACGATCGCCGCGCGCGACTGCTTGCGCGTGCTCGAGTTGACCGAGCAGGTCGCCGCCGCGCATACGCTCGCAACGGTGCAAGCCGCGCGTCTGCGTTTGAAGATCGATAGCGCCACGCCGATTCCCGCGCCGCTGCAAGCGTTTATCGACAGCGTGAGCGCGCAGTCGCCATTCGTCGACGAAGACCGCGCGTTGGAAAACGAACTGCGCGCGCTGACCGCGCGCATCGCCGCATGCGAATTGCTGCACGACTATCGCGGAGGCGCGAACGCATGACCCGCTCCCGCAAAACGCTCACGGCAAGCGCGATGGTCGAAGTGCCGTTTCACGATGTCGACGCGATGAACGTGTGCTGGCATGGCCACTATCTGAAGTACTTCGAGATTGGCCGCGCGGCTTTGTTGCGCGCGTTCGATTACGACTATCGCGAGATGCAGGCTTCGGGTTATCTATGGCCGATCGTCGAGGCGCATCTGAAGTATGTGCGGCCCGCGACTTACGGTCAGCGGATCGAAGTCCGCACCGAACTGCTCGAACACGAAAACCGCCTGAAAATAGGCTATGAAATCGTCGATTGCGGGTCCGGCACGCGGCTGACGAAGGGCTACACGATCCAGGTCGCCGTCGACGCCGCGACGCAGGAGTTGCAGTTCGTGTCGCCGCCGGTCGTGTTCGACAAGCTGGAGCGCGTATGGGGACGATGAAGTTGCGCCGCACGTCAGCGGGCCGTTTGATCGCATTGAGCGTGGCAAGCATGGCAAGCGCGGCATGCGTGCTGAGCGTATCGGCCATCGTGAGCTGGCCGGCCACGGCCCGCGCCGCGGAAACAACGCCCGCCGGCAACCCCGCCCTGGTCTCCCAAATCGCTTCACACCTCGCGCAAGCCAAAGGCGTGCGTGCGCAATTCACGCAAACCCAGACGCTTGCCGCGATGAAGCAGCCGCTCGTCAGCACCGGCTCGCTGCTGTTTTTCCGCGAGCGCGGCGTGATCTGGCGGATCGACACACCGTACCAGGCCACCTATGTGATCACCGACAGCGGCGTGACCGAAGTCGACGCCAACGGCCGGCGCGTGACGGCCCGCGGCGCGCAAGGCACGCGCGGCGTCGCGCAAGTTTCGAAGATGATGCGTGCGATGCTCGGCGGCGATCTGTCGGCGCTGTATTCGCAATTCGACGTGCAGGCCGAGGGCAGCGCCGCGCAATGGCGCATGCAGCTCACGCCGAACCAGCCGCAAATCGCGCAATCGATCAAGGGCTTGCAGATGAATGGCGGCGACTATCTGCAAAGCTTGCGCATCACGCTCGCGAACGGCGACATCACGAAGCTCGACTTCGCGAAGAGCGCGGCGGTGACCGAACTCGCGCCGGCTGAGCGCACGCTGCTCGGAGCGCCGTGATGGACATGCTGCAACAGCGATCCGCGAAACAGGTGTGGGGCATACGTGCCGCATGGCTGTTGCTCGCGCTCGTCGCGTCGCTGTATTGCGGCTGGCGTTTCGCGGGACCGTCGCCGTTGCAGACCAATCTGCTCGCCTTGCTTCCCGCGACCGAAGCGGACCCCGTCGCCGAAAAAGCGGTCGATACGCTCGCGAGCGCGCTCGGCGACCGCACGGTTTTTCTCGTCAGCAGCAACGATGACGCGCACGCGAAAGCGGCAGCGAAGCAGCTCGGCGCGTCGCTGCAAAAGAGCGGGGCGTTCGGCTCGGTCACGGCGGAGTTGCCGCCGTTCGATTTGTCGCGGATCGCCGCCTTGTACATGCCGTACCGCTTCGGTTTGCTGACGCCGTCCGACCGCGCGGCCCTGGCGACGAGCAATGCGTCGAGCGCCACGGCGGGCGACGCCTCCAAAGAAGCCCCCAAGGCGCTGGCGGGCATGCTCGCCCAACGCATCTACAGCCCCTTGCGCGGCGGCCTGACCACGCCGCTCGCCGACGATCCGTTCGGCTGGCTCGAACACTGGCTCGGCGGCCTGCCGCTCGCCACGTCGAATCTCGAACTCGAAGACAACATGCTGGTCGCGCATCGCGGCGCCGACACGAGCGTGCTGATCGTCGCCACGTTGCCGGGCTCCGCCTACGAATCGAAAACTCAACACGCCGTGCTCGCCGCGCTCGCCCAAGGCGAAAACGCCTTGAAGCAGGCGTTCCCCGACGTCTCGGTCGCGCGAACCGGCGCCGTGTTCTACGCCGAATCGGCGCGCAGCGCCTCCGAACACGAGGTGCATCTGATCGGCGTCGCGTCGCTGTGCGGCATCGCGTTGCTGATGATGTGGGTGTTCCGCTCGCCGCGTCTATTGCTGCTCGGTTTCGTGTCGACGGCGCTCGGCATCGTCTGCGCGCTCGCCGTGACGATGCTGGTGTTCGGCAAGCTGCATCTGTTGACGCTCGTGTTCGGCGCGAGCCTGATCGGCGAAGCGGTCGATTACTCGATCCAGTACTTCGTCGTGTATCTCGGCGCGCAGCGCGATTGGGATTCGCGCCGCGGCGGGCGCACGGTGCGCCCGGCATTGACGGTCGCGTTGACGACGAGCCTGCTCGGTTACGCGATCCTCATGTGGGTGCCGTTTCCCGCGCTCAAGCAGATCGCGTGTTTCGCGATCGCGGGCATCATGACGGCGTTCGCGTCCGTGCTGTGGCTACTGCCCGCGCTGCTCACGCACGCGCCGAAGCGCAGTCCGCGGCGCCTCTTTGCCGGCGCGGCGCGCGGGCTGACAGTGTGGCATCGCGCGATTGGCGGCAAGCGCGCGTGGTTCGTGGCGGCGCTGTTGCTGATCGTCGCGATTCCCGGCTGGCTGCGTTTGACGAGCGACGACGACATCCATCTGCTGATCGAGCGCGATCCATCGCTCGTCGCGCAGGAGGACAAAGTGCGCGCGGCGGTCGGCGTGGATAACAGCGCGCAGTTTTTCGTCGTGCGCGGCGAGACGCCGGAACGCGTGCTGCAACGCGCCGAAGCGTTGGGCGCGAAGCTCGATGCGTTGAGCGGCACCGCGAACCAGGTCGGCGGCTATCAATCGGTGGCGCAGTTCGTGCCCTCCGCGAAACAGCAGGCTGAAGACCGCGCGTTGCTCGCACGGCACGTATTCGACGATCCCGCCGCGTTGCGCGCCACGCTGCTGCAAGCTGGCTTCAAGGACGAAGTCGCGGATGCGTGGCTCGCCGCGTTCGCGCAACCGCAGCCCTTGCTGACGGTGGATAAATGGCTCGCCGCGCCCTGGTCGCAACCGTACAGGCATCTCTGGCTGGGCGAAGTCGATTCGAACACGCAAGCCTATGCGGCCGTGGTGATTCCGCAAGGCGTCACACCGCGCAACGAAGCCGCGCTGATGGCCACCGCCCAGGCGGTGCCGGGCGTCGCTTTCGTCGACAAGGCGGCGAGCGTGTCGAAGCTGTTCGGCGCTTACCGGGTGGACAGCGGCTGGTGGCTCGGCGGCGCGCTGGCGCTGGTGCTCGTGCTGCTGATGCTGCGCTACGCCCCGCGCGGCGGCATCGCCGTCACCTTGCCGGTCCTGCTCGCGGTGGGCGTCACACTCGCGGTGTTCGGCTACGCGCGCGTGCCGCTCAATCTGTTCAACTGGCTCGCCTTGATGCTGGTGCTCGGCGTCGGCGCAAACTATGCGGTGTTTCTGCGCGAAGGCTGTTTGCGCGCGGACGCGGATCTTGGCGCGGTGTGGACGGGCGTGCTGCTCTCGGCGGCCACCACGCTGCTGTCGTTCGGCATGCTCGGCATGAGCGCGATGCCGGCGTTGAAGAGCTTCGGCGCGACGCTCGCGCTCGGCATCGCGGTATCGGTGCTGCTCGCGCCGATCGGCATGCCATCGGAATCAAGGAGGCTCGCATGAATGCGCCATCGGTTTATTTGCACGCGCTCGGCATGATCAATGCGCTCGGCGGCGACCTCGACCGGATCGTTCCCGCGCTCGCCGCCGCTCGCGCGCCCGGCATGGCGAATGCGCACACGGGCATCGGCGAGGCGTTCGTGGGCAGCGTGCTCGCGCCGCTCGATCTGGCGCCGCCCGCCGCGCTCGCCCGTTACGACTGCCGCAATAACCGCTTGCTGCTGGGCGCGCTCGCGCAGATCGCGCCCGCGGTCGACGCCGCGCGCGAGCGCTTCGGCGCGGATCGGATCGGCGTGGTGCTCGGCACCAGCACGTCGGGCATCGAAGCGGCCGAGGCCGCGTTCGTCTATCAGGCCCAGGCGGGCGATCTGCCCGCCAACTTCAATTACCGGCAAATGGAAATCGGCACGGCCGCGCCGTTCGCCGCCGCCGTGCTCGACCTGCGTGGCCCGGCGTTCACGATTTCGACCGCTTGCACGTCGAGCGCGAAGGCGTTCGCGTCGGCGCGCCGGCTGCTGCAACTGCAACTGTGCGATGCGGTGGTGGTGGGCGGCGTCGATTCATTGTGCGAGTTGACGGTGCAGGGTTTCGCATCGCTGGAATCGACCAGCGGCGTGCGCACCAATCCGATGAGCCGCAACCGTTGCGGGATCAACGTGGGCGAGGGCGCGGCCGTGTTCCTGATGAGCCGCGACGAAGCGGCGGTGCGGCTCGCGGGCGTCGGCGAATCGAGCGACGCGCATCACATTTCGTCGCCCGATCCCACCGGCGCGGGCGGCGAACTCGCGTTGCGCGGGGCGCTGGCCGATGCGGGCATCGCGCCGTCGGCGATCGGCTACGTGAATCTGCACGCCACCGCCACGCGCAAGAACGACGAGATGGAAGCGCATCTGATGGCGCGCGTGTTCCCCGGCGGCGTGGCGACCAGCGGCACCAAGCCGTTGACCGGTCATCAACTCGGCGCGGCCGGCGCGACCGAGCTCGGCTTCGCATGGCTCACGCTCGCGCGCGACGATGTCGCGCTGCCGCGTCATCTGTGGGACGGCGAGGCCGACCCCGCGCTGCCCGCGCTCGATCTCGTCGAGAGCGAACGCTTCTTGCCGCGCGGCGTCGGCGAGCAGTACGTGATGAGCAATTCGTTTGCGTTCGGCGGCAGCAATGTCAGCCTGATTCTCGCCCGATGATTCTTGCCCGATAATGCGCGCGATGAACCCGACGCCAACTCTCCAGGAACTGATCGATCAACCGATCGAAGCGATCATCCCGCATCGCGGCACCATGCTGCTGCTCGACGCGGTGAGCAGTTTCAGCGAAGAGACGCTGAGCGCGCGCGGCACCGTGCGCGCCGACGCATGGTATGCGAACGCCGAGGGCGCGATGCCCGCATGGATCGGCATCGAGCTGATGGCGCAGGCGATCGCCGCGCACGTCGCGTTGCTGGCCATGCGCGGCGGCGGCCGCGCGCGTCCCGGCGTGCTGCTCGGTTCGCGCAGCTACAAGGCGTTGCAGGCGTCGTTCGCGGGCGGCGCGCAATTGCTGATCCACGCCACCGAACTGCTGCGCAGCGAGGAAGGCCACGGCGCCTATGAATGCACGATCCACGATGGCGACGTGTGCTGCGCCGAGGCGGTGATCAAGGTGTTTCAACCGGCCGATTTTCAGTCATTCATCGAAGGGAGTTTCAGTTCATGAGCCGGCGTGTTCTCGTTACCGGCGCAAGCCGCGGCATTGGCCGCGCGATTGCGTATCAGTTGGCCGCCGACGGCTTCGCCGTCTCCGTGCATTGCCGCACGGGACGCGCCGAAGCCGAGGCGGTCGCGACGGGCATCGCCGCGCAAGGCGGCACGGCGCGCGTGCTGCAATTCGACGTGCGCGAGCGCGCCGTGTGCCGCGAGGTGCTCGAAGCGGACGTGGCGGCGCACGGCCCGTATTACGGCATCGTGTGCAGCGCGGGCGTGACGCGCGACGCCGCGTTCCCCGCGCTCACCGAGGAAGATTGGGACATCGTGATCGAAACCGGTCTCGACTCGTTCTACAACGTCGTCCATCCGCTGACCATGCCGATGGTGCGCGCGCGCAAGGGCGGGCGCATCGTCACGATCGCGTCGGTGTCGGGCGTGATGGGCAACCGCGGCCAGGTCAACTACAGCGCGGCCAAGGCCGGTTTGATCGGCGCGACCAAGGCGCTCGCCGTCGAACTGGCGACGCGCAATATCACCGTCAATTGCGTGGCCCCGGGACTGATCGAAACCGGCATGCTCGACGACATGCCGCTCGAACACGCACTGAAAACGGTGCCGATGAACCGCGTCGGCCAGCCTGCCGAGGTGGCGTCCGTGGTCAGCTTCCTGATGTCGGATGCGGCCTCCTATGTCACGCGCCAGGTGATCGGCGTCAACGGCGGGATGGTGTGATGAAGCGCGTCGTCATTACCGGCATGGGCGGCGTGACCGCGTTCGGCGATAGCTGGGACGTCATCGAAACGCGCCTGAAGAGCGGCGTGAACGCGGTGCGGCGCATGCCCGAATGGGATTACTTCGAATCGCTGCATACGCGGCTTGCGTGTCCGCTGCCGGCGTTCAACGCGCCCGCGCACTATCCGCGCAAGAAAACGCGCTCGATGGGGCCGGTCTCCCTGTACTCGGTGCGCGCGAGCGAACTGGCGTTGATGGACGCCGGCCTCGCCGAAGACGCGAGCATCAAGGACGGCCGCATGGGCGTCGCCTACGGTTCGTCGTCGGGCTCGGTGCAGCCGATTCGCGCGTTCGGCACGATGCTCGAAACCGGCTCGATGAGCGACGTCACGTCGAACAGCTACGTGCAGATGATGCCGCACACGGCGGCGGTCAACGTGAGCCTGTTCTGGGACCTGAAAGGGCGGATCATTCCGACCTCGTGCGCGTGCGCGTCGGGCAGCCAGGCGATCGGCTACGCGTATGAAGCGATCCAGGCCGGCAAGCAGACGCTGATGCTGGCGGGCGGCGCGGAAGAACTGTCGGGTCCGGCGGTCGCCGTGTTCGACACGCTGTACGCGACGAGCACGCGCAACGACGCGCCGCATCTCACGCCGCGTCCTTTCGACGCCGCGCGCGACGGCCTCGTGGTCGGTGAAGGCGCGGCCACGCTGGTGCTGGAGGAGTATGAACACGCGGTGGCGCGCGGCGCGCCGATTCACGCGGAGATTGTGGGCTTCGGCTGCAATTCGGACGGCGCGCACATGACCCAGCCGACCGCCGAAACGATGGCGCTCGCGATGCGGCTCGCGCTCGCCGACGCGCAACTGCCGCCGCAAGCGATCGCCTACGTGAACGCGCACGGCACTTCGACGGATCGCGGCGACATCGCCGAAAGCCATGCGACCGCGCAGACCTTCGGCGAGCGCATGCCGATCAGTTCGCTCAAGAGCTACGTCGGCCACACGCTCGGCGCGTGCGGCGCGCTCGAAGCGTGGTGGACCATCGAGATGATGAAGCGCAACTGGTATGCGCCGACCTTGAACCTCGCGAACGTGGACCCGGCTTGCGCGCCGCTCGATTACATCGTCGGCGCGGGGCGCGAGATCGACGCCGAGCATGTGATGAGCAACAACTTCGCGTTCGGCGGCATCAATACGTCGCTGATTTTCAGGCGCGTTCGATGAACGTGGCGGCACAACGCAAATTGCAACGCGTGGTCGTGACCGGCATGGGCATCGTGTCGTGCCTCGGCAATACGCTCGACGAAGTGTCCGCCGCCTTGCGCGCGGGCCGCTCGCGCATCCAGCGGATCGACGCGTGGCGCGAGCGCGGCTTCGCCTCGCAGGTGGCGGGCGTCGCCTCGGTCGCGCACGAGCCGCCGTTCGAGCGCAAGCTCGAACGCTTCATGGGCGACACCGCGCGTTTCGCGTGTCATGCCGCGCGCCAGGCGATCGCCGACGCCGGGCTCGACGCCGCCGCGCTGCATTCGCCGCGCGCCGGCGCGGTGATCGGCTCGGGTGTCGGCGCGATGGCGAGTTACGACGCGGCGATGGCGATCGCCCATGCGCGCGGCGTCGAGAAAGTGCCGCCGTACACGGTGCCGCAGGCGATGAGCAGCACCGCGTCGGCGAATGTCGCGCAGGTGTTCGGGCTCGAAGGCGTCGGCTATTCGCCGTCGTCGGCGTGCACGACCTCGGCGCTCGCGCTCGGCCAGGCGATGCAACTGATTCAGAGCGGCCGTCAGCAGATCGTGCTGGCGGGCGGCAGCGAAGCGCTGCACGACAACATGACGCTGATGTTCGATGCGATGGGCGCGTTGTCGCGGCACTTCAACGACACGCCGCAAGCGGCGTCGCGTCCTTATGACACCGCGCGTGACGGTTTCGTGATCGCCTCGGGCGGCGGCGTGCTGGTGCTCGAAGCGCTGGACCATGCATTGGCGCGCGGCGCGCGCATCCACGCGGAGCTGACGGGCTTCGGCGAGTGCACGGACAGCGCGGGCATGGTCGCGCCGCGTGCGGCGGGGATCGCGCGCGCGATGCGCGGCGCGCTCGACGAAGCGGGCAAGCGGCCCGACTACGTCAACACGCACGCACCGTCGACGCCGCTCGGCGACATCGAGGAACTGCGCGCGTTGAACGAGGTATTCGGCGTGGCGTCCGGTGGCGAGGTTCCGGCGTTTTCGTCGACCAAGGGCATGACCGGGCATCCGCTCGGCGCGTGCGGCGCGCACGAGGCGATCTACACGCTGCTGATGATGCGCGACGGTTTCATCGCGGGCACGGCGGGCATCGAAACGCCGGAGCCCGTTGTCGAACGCATGCCGCTCGTGCGAACGACGCGCGCTGCATGTATCGACACGGCGATGTCGGTGTCGTTCGGGTTCGGCGGCAGTTGCGCGAGCCTGATGTTTGAAGCATGGCAGGGCGGCTGACACGGCCGCATTCGAAAAATCGAGGGTGACAAAAATGAAAAAAGCTTTGGTATGGGGCGCAGTGGCCGCCGTGGTGCTCACGCAAGCGGGCTGCGCGACGCAGGTGAAGTCGCTGCCGCTCGCGGCGGCGGGCGGCGAATCGCCCGGCGGCGTGGCGGTGAATGCCGGCAAGCAGGATCGTCCGGCGGTGAAGAGCCAGGTCGGCGGCGTGCCGGTGTATTTCGGCAAGCAGGATCATCCGGCGGTGAAAAGCCAACTCGGCGACGTGTCGTATTCCGTGCGGATCGCCCGCAAGGTATCGAGCCCGGACGACGCCTGCCATGAAGCGCTTGCCGAGGCGGTGCAGAAGCTGCGCGCGGCGGCACGCGAGCGCAACGCCAATGCCGTGATCGACGTGTCGACGCGTTTTCACAGCAGCGAAAGCAACTCGGCGACCGAGTTCACCTGCGGTGTCAGTCCGAGCGCCGCCGCGATCGCGGTGAGCGGCCGGCTCGTCGTGCTCGAAGCGAACTGAGCCGAATAAAAAACAGAACACTTGACCAACAAAAACCAACGAGGAACCTCAATGAAACGCCATCTGATGTGTGCCGCGCTGTTCGCTTCGTTCGCCGTGCTGGGCAGCGCGCCGGTTTTTGCCCGCGACACGGTCGGCAACTATCCGGTCGAAGAGGCGCTGAAAAGCGAGCCGGGCAAGGTCGGCGACGACATCCCGCTGTATTTCGCGGGCCAGCGGCATCCGGCCGTCGTCAAGACGATCGGCGAGTTCGCCACCAACAAGAAGACCAACGCGTTCGGCAAGAGCGACGTCGCGGCTTGCCAGCACGTGTTCCTGTCGGCGGTGATCGAATTGCAGGACCGCGCGCGCAAGGAAGGCGGCAACGCGGTGATCAACATCAAGAGCAACTACAAGAACGAAGTGCGCGAGAGCGCGACCGAGTTCACATGCGGCGCGGGTGCGGTGATCGCGGGCGTCGCGTTGAAGGGCGATGTGGTGACGTTGCGCAAGTAAGCGCAAGTAAGCGCAAGTGCGGAGGCGAGGCGGTGGCGCGGCTACCGCCTCGTGAGACGTTCCAGGCCGTCAATCCGCCTTGACCGCCGCCACATTGACGAGTGTCTCGCGACGCTTGCTGGGCTGCGGACGGTACAGGCCAAGACGTTCGAGCAGGCCGAAGTCTTTCGCGCGGCTCCACCAGAGATAAGGCAGTGAAACGTTGCGTTGCCCGAACGCAAAACCGCCGCGGCGAATCATATCGAGGTAGCCGTCGGCGCTCTTTTGCACCTGCATCGGATGACGGAACAGCAGCCGGATCACCCACGATTTGATGTACGCGTCGGTGGATTCGGCGAACAGCAGAAGGCCGCCCGGTTTCAGCACGCGGCGGAACTCGGCGAGCGCGCGCTCCTGCTCGACGAGATGATGGAAGGTTTGATGGCAGAACACGATATCGGCGCTTGCATCGGGCAACGGCAATTGGGCGCAGTCGCCGTGCAGCAGTTCGATATCGGCGAGCTTGTCGCGGCACGCGTTGGCCGCATTGGCGGCGAGCGCCAGCGACGGCTCGTGAAAGTCGATGCCGATGATGCGTTGCGGTTTGAACGCGTTAGCGAGCAGGCGAAACGATATGCCTTGCCCGCAGCCGACGTCGACGATCACCGGCGCGGTGGGCAAGGGCGCATCGATCAGGCGCTTGAGGTCGTTGATCGCGACGCGCAGCACATGATGCTCCCACGTATGGGTACGCAGGAACCAGATCCCGAAGGCCGTTTCCGGCACGAAAGGCACGCTGGATGTTTCGGATGGCGACACGCTGGACTCCCGGCGAAATATTTTGTTTTTACGGTCGACGCGAATTGTAACGAGAAGTAAGGATGCAGCGTAACGCTGTTCGCGGCAAGTACATGATTGAGGTTAATTTGGATACACATTCGTCACGGCGCACGGCGGTCGACGTCGCGATCATCGGCGCGGGTCCGGCGGGCGCTGTCGCGGCGGCGTTGCTGCGCAAGGCGGGCCGCTCGGTGCTGGTGCTGGAGCGCCAGCACTTTCCGCGCTTCTCGATCGGCGAGAGCCTGCTGCCGCAAAGCATGGCCTACCTCGAGGAAGCGGGCATGCTGCAAGCGGTGGTCGAGGCCGGCTTCCAGTACAAGAACGGCGCGCATTTCGTCTACCGCGATCAGTCGTCGTCGTTCGACTTCCGCGACAAGCATTCGCCGGGGTGGGGCACCACGTATCAGGTCGAGCGCGCGGTGTTCGACGACATCCTGATTCGCTGCGCGGCGCGGCAAGGCGCCGACGTGCGCTTCGGTCACACGGTGCGCGCAATGCACACCGGCGCGACGCCGCTCGTCGATGTGGTCGATGAAGCTGATCATGCGTATCAGGTCGAAGCGCGTTTCGTGCTGGACGCGAGCGGCTTTGGCCGCGTGCTGCCGCGCTTGCTGAATCTCGAAGCGCCCACGCGCATGCCGACGCGCGCCGCGATCTTCACGCATGTGCGCGACGGCATTCCGGCCGGCGCGACCGACCGCAACAAGATTTGTGTCGCGACGCATCCCGAGCGCCGCGACGTGTGGTTCTGGATGATTCCGTTGGCGGGCGGCCGCTCGTCGGTGGGCTGCGTGGCGGAGTCGAGTTTCCTGGATGTGCCGGAAGCGGAGCACGAAGCCAAACTGCGCGGGTTGATCCAGCAGGAGCCGACGCTCAACCGTTTGATCGGCAACGCGCCGTTCCTGATGCCGGTGCGGCAGATCGGCGGCTATGCGGCGAACGTCGAGCGTTTGCATGGGCCGGGTTATGCGCTGCTCGGCAATGCGGGCGAGTTTCTGGACCCAGTGTTTTCATCCGGCGTGACGATCGCGCTGCGCTCCGCGCATCTCGCGGTGCAGACCTTGAGCCGGCAATTGAACGGTGAGCCGGTCGATTGGTCCGCTGATTACGATGTGCCCTTGCGCAAGGGGATCGATACGTTCCGCGCATTCGTCGAGCGCTGGTACACCGGCGAGTTGCAGGACATCATCTACTACCCGGACCAGACGCCGTCGATCCGGCGCATGATCAGCGCGGTGCTGGCGGGTTATGCATGGGACGAATCGAATCCGTATGTGGCCGATCCGGTGCGTCGATTGAATGCGCTGCATGAGGTGTGCACGCAGCGTTGACCGGGATATACGGCGGGGAAAATGCAAACGGCGCTTCGGAGAAACGAAGCGCCGTTTTTTTACCTGCAAGCGATTTTGCTTCAGGCCGCGATTCTCGCCGCACGCGGCGCAAGCTGGCGCACATCGTCGCGGCGATGCACGCGCCTGCCGGCCGCATAGGTTTCATAAACGGCGCGATCGTCGCCGAGCAGCGCGAACGCAAACAGCAGTTCTTCCAGCGACTCCGTGCGCGCCGTGCGGCGCGCGAGCAGCGGCGTCGCTTGCGGATCGAGCACCACGAAGTCGGCTTCGGACTTCGGCTTCAACGTGCCGACTTTGTCCGCGAGATCGAGCGCTTCGGCCGCGCCCGCGGTGGCGAGATAGAACATGCGTGTGGCCGTCAGATGATGGCCGCCCAAACGCGCGACCTTATGCGCTTCGTTCATCGTTTGCAGCATCGAGAACGACGTGCCGCCGCCCACGTCGGTGGCGAGCGCGATCGGCATGCCGGCTTTGTCGGCCTTGTCGAAGTCGAACAGGCCGCTGCCGAGGAACAGGTTCGAGGTCGGGCAGTGCGACGCGACGGCGCCGGTCTGCGCCATGCGCTTGCGGTCTTCGTCGTCGAAATGGATGCAATGGCCGTACACCGCGCGGCGACGCAACAGGCCGTAGTGATCGTAAATGTCCAGATAGCTGCGGTGGCCGGGGAACAGATCGGCGACCCATTTCACTTCGTCGGTGTTTTCCGCGACGTGGCTCTGAATAAAGACATCGGGATGCAGGCGGGCGAGCGTGCCGCATGCTTCGAGTTGCGCTTCGGTCGAGGTAGGCGCGAAACGCGGCGTGAGCGCGTACATCTGACGGCCCCGGTCGTGCCAGCGGCCGATCAGTTCGGCGCTGTCGTCGTAGCCCGATTGCGCGGTATCGCGCAGAAACTCGGGGCAGTTGCGATCCATCAGCACCTTGCCCGCCACCATGCGCAGATTGCGCGCTTCGCTTTCAGTGAAGAGCGCATCCGCCGATTCCTTATGAACGGTGCAATACACGAGCGCGGTGGTCGTGCCGCAAGCCAGCAGTTCGTCGACGAAAAAACTCGCCGTCTCGCGCGCATGAGCCGAATCGCTGAAGCGGCGCTCGGTGGGGAACGTGTAGGTGTCGAGCCACGGCAACAGCCCCGGCGCCGGCGACGCGATCATGTCGGTCTGCGGAAAGTGGATGTGCGTGTCGATGAAGCCCGGCACAATCAGCTTGTCGCGCATCTCCCGTACTTGCGTGCCGGGCGCGAGCCGCGGCGCGAGCGCCGCATACGCGCCCGCCGCGACGACGTGGCCGTCCTCGACGATCAGCAAGCCGTCCTCGTTGAAGACCACGGCATTGGACGAGTGCGCGGGATCGCCGTTGAAGGTCAGCAGTTGCGCGCGGAATGCTGATTGGGCCGCTGCTTCAGGCGCCGCGTTGGCCGCGTTGGTCGCTTTAGGCGATTGAGTCATGGAAAAACCGTCTCCGAATGTGAAAAGCCGAACAGCGCGGACGGCGGCTTTATCCCGGCTCGCAAGGAACCCCAGCCGCCGCCGGCTGCCGTGCGCTGGCCCGTCAGTGCGAGCCGTTCCGATGCCAGTACGCGTCGAGCTTCGCGATCAGGTCGCGGCGTTCCTCGGGCGTGACGAACGACGCTTCGAAGCCATTGCGGATGATCGTGTAGACCTCGGCATCGTTGAGCTTCAACGCGTCGATGGTGGCGAAGTAGTTGGCGTTCACGTAGCCGCCGAAGTAAGCCGGATCGTCGGAGTTCACCGTCACCGCGACGCCGCTATCGAGCAGGTCCTTCAGCGTGTGCTTGGTGAGGTCGTCGAACACGCACAGCTTGAGGTTCGACAGCGGGCACACGGTCAACGCCACGCGCGTATCCGCGAGGCGCGTGACGAGCGCCGGGTCCTCGATGCTGCGCACGCCGTGATCGACGCGGTCCACCTTCAACAGATCGAGCGCTTCGTAGATATACGAAGGCGGTCCTTCCTCGCCCGCATGCGCGACGAGCTTCAGGCCGAGCGCGCGCGCCCTGGCAAAGACGCGCTCGAACTTGGAAGGCGGATGGCCGCGCTCCGACGAATCGAGGCCGACGCCGATCAGGCGATGCCTGTACTGCTCGAACAAAGGCCGCGCCTCGTCGAAGGTGGCGAGCGCGTCTTCCTCGGACAGATGGCGCAGGAAGCACAAAATCAGCTTGCTCGTCATGCCGCGCTTTTCCGCGTCCGCGAGCGCGCGTTCGATGCCGGCCACGACGGTCGCGATCGGCACGCCGCGTTCGGTGTGGGTCTGCGGGTCGAAGAAAATTTCGCTGTGAACCACGTTGTCGGCGAGGCAGCGTTCCACGTACGCGGTGGTCATGTCGTAGAAGTCCTGCTCGTGCAGCAGCACGCTCGCGCCGGCGTAATAGATGTCGAGGAACGATTGCAGATCGGTGAACGCATACGCGGCGCGCAACGCTTCGATCGAATCGTAGGCGAGCTTCACGCCGTTGCGTTCGGCGAGCGCGAAGATCAGTTCAGGTTCGAGCGAGCCTTCGATATGGATATGCAGTTCGGCCTTCGGTGCGCGAGCGGTTTTCTCGGCGAGCGATGTCGGGGTGGCGGTCGTTGTTTTCATGGTGGTTCAAAAGTTCGTTAGCGTTAGACCGTTTGCGTGGCGTGACGCGGGTTCGCGTTCGCCTCGACGGCCTGCAACAATTGCGCGGCCGCCGAGATCGCGATGATCTCCGGCGACTTGTCGAGAATGCCGTCGACGCCGAGCGGGCACTTCATTCGCGCGATCCGCGACGGGTCGATGCCGCGCGCGGCGAGCCGATGCTCGAACTGCTTGCGCTTGCTGTGCGAGCCGATCATGCCGAAGAACGCGAAGTCGCCGCGCCGCAAGATGCGCTCGGCCAGTTCGAGATCGCGCGCATGGTTGTGCGTCATCACGATGAAGTAGGTGTTCGGCGCGGCCTGATCGATGGCTTCGTCGGGGGCGTCGTTCGGATCGAGCTTCACGTTCGGCGCGTGCAGCGATGCCGCGGAGGGAAACTGCGCATCGCGTTCGTCGACCCAGCGCACGTTGCACGGCAGCGTGGCGAGCACGCGAACCAGCGCGGCGCCCACGTGGCCGGCGCCGAACAGCACGACCGGAAAGTCGCGCGGCGCGATGGTTTCGGTGAGCAGCGCGCCGCTGTCGTCGAAACCGGCGCCGTCCCACAGCAGGCAGTCGGCGGCATCCACACCCGGCTCGGGATCGGACAGCATCACCGCATCCGGGGCGGGGCCGAATGATACGCTACGCACCGTCGAAAGACCGGCGGCCACGCGCTTCGCAAGCGACGTGATCCAGCCGAGGTCGCCGATGTCGAGCCGCTCGAACGCGAGGATCACGGCGCCGCCGCAGCATTGGCCGAGGCTGGGGCCGAGCGCGAAACGTTCGAGGCGGCGCATGTGCGGCGAGCGCATGCCGTCGCGCAACACCTGGCGCGCGGTCTCGATGGCCTTCCATTCGAGGTGCCCGCCGCCGATCGTATGTTTCGCCGAGTCGCGCGTGACGATCATCTTGGTGCCGGCACCGCGAGGCGCCGAACCTTCGACGCGCGCGACCGTCACCAGCACGGCGGCGTCGCCGTGCGCGAGCAGTTGTTGCAGGTCAGGCAGCCAGGCTTGCATCCGGCGGTTCTCCGTGCGTGGCCGTGCGGGGTGTCCGTGCGGCCGGTTGAGTGCGGCGTGACGCGTTCATGTCGCGTCGGGCCTTGGTATCGTTTATCAAGCTGTCGTGTCCGTTGTTGCGGACCGGGTTGCGGACTGCGTTGCGGGTTCGTTCGCAGCGGGCGCTTGCAGTGCTTCCAGGGCATCCAGAATCGCCTCAGGCGTGGCCGGCGCGCGCAGCGGCGGCGCGGGTTGGGCACCGGCCGTGATACCAGGCGCCGCAGCCGCGATCGCGTCGCGAATCGCGAGGAACACCGAGAACGGCAGCAGCAAGGGCGGCTCGCCGACCGCCTTCGAACGGAACACGGTCGGCTCGGCGTTGCGGTTCTGATAGAGCCGCACATGGAAAGCGGCCGGCGTGTCGCTCACAGCGGGAATCTTGTAGGTGGACGGCGCGTGGGTCATTAGACGGCCATCGCGGTTCCACCACAACTCTTCGGTGGTGAGCCAGCCCATGCCCTGAATGAAACCGCCTTCCACCTGACCGATGTCGATCGCCGGATTGATCGATTGACCGGCGTCGTGCAGCAGGTCCGCGCGCAGCAGTTTCCATTCGCCGGTTAGCGTGTCGATCACGACCTCCGACACCGCCGCGCCATACGCGAAATAATAAAACGGGTGACCGGTCAGCGTTTTTGCATCCCAATGCACTTTCGGCGTGGCGTAGAAACCATCGGACCACAATTGCACGCGCGCCAGATACGCGGCGCCGACCAGTTGCTCGAACGGCATCGCACCGCCATTCACCGACACCTCGCCGTGGGCGAATTGCACCGCGTCCGCGGCGCCGCCGAGTTGTTGAGCCGCGAGATCCGCGAGCCGTGCGCGAATCGCGCGAGCCGCGGCTTCGGCGGCTTTGCCGTTCAGATCGCTGCCGGTGGAGGCCGCGGTGGCGGAGGTATTCGCGACCTTCGACGTATCGGTCGCCGTCACGCGCACGCGCGAAAGCGGCAAGCCGAATTCGTTCGCCACGACTTGCGCGACCTTGGTGTTGAGCCCCTGACCCATCTCGGTGCCGCCGTGATTGACGAGCACGGAGCCGTCTTTATACACATGCACCAGCGCGCCGGCCTGATTCAGAAACGGCACGTTGAACGAGATGCCGAACTTGACCGGCGAGAACGCGAGGCCGCGCTTGAGCACCGGACTGTTCGCGTTGAACGCGGCGATCGCCGCGCGGCGCGCGCGATAGTCGCTGGTGGCGAGCAGCTCGTCGGTGAGCGGCGCGATGATGTTGTCCTCCACGCGCTGACCGTACGGCGTCGTGTCGCGTTCACCGATGCCGTAATAGTTGGCCATGCGCACGTCGAGCGGATCGCGATTCAATTGACGCGCGATGCTGTCGAGCATCACTTCGATCACCAGCGCGCCTTGCGGTCCGCCGAAGCCGCGAAACGCGGTATTCGACTGCGTGTTGGTCTTGCAGCACAGCGCGACGATGTCGACGTCGGAGAGGTAGTACGCGTTGTCGAAGTGACAAACCGCACGCGTGGCGACCGCGCCGGACAAGTCCGCCGAATAGCCGGCTCGCAACGCGATCTCGACGCGCGCGCCGAGAATGCGGCCTTGATCGTCGAAGCCCGCTTCGTATTCGTAGACCGCGTCGTGCCGCTTGCCGGTGATCATGAAATCGTCGTCGCGATCGGCGCGCAGTTTGACCGGGCGGCGCAGCAGTTTCGCCGCGAGCGCCGCCACGCACGCGAACAGCGCCGATTGCGATTCCTTGCCGCCGAAGCCGCCGCCCATGCGCCGGCATTCGCACACCACGTTATGCGCGGGCCAGCCGAGCATGTGCGCGACCACCTGCTGCATTTCGCTCGGATGCTGCGTCGAACTATGGACGAGCATGCCGTCCATTTCCTTCGGCACCGCGTAGGCGACCTGGCCTTCGAGATAAAACTGCTCCTGGCCGCCGACTTCGAACCTGCCGCTGATCCTGTTGGGCGCGGCGGCGATTTTCGCCTCGGGGTCGCCGCGTTTCAGATGCAGCGGCGGCAGCACGAACTGCTTCGCCGCCTTCGCGTCGGCGGGCGTAAGAATGGCTTCGAGCGGTTCGTAGCGGATCACGTCGTCGCTTTTGGCGAGCGCGGCGGCACGGCGGGCAAGGTCATGGCTTTCGGCGATCACGGCGAATACGGGCTGGCCGAGATACAGCACTTCGTCGGCGGCGAGAATCGGATCGTCGTGCAGCACGGGGCCGCAATTGTTTTCGCCGGGGATGTCCTCGGCGCTCAGCACGGCGATCACGCCCGGCGCTTTTCTGACCGCGTCCAGATCGAGCGAGACGATGCGCGCGTGCGCATGCCGCGAGAGTCCGAGCGCCGCGTGCAGCGTGCCTTGCAGTTCGGGAATGTCGTCGGTGTAGGTCGCTTCGCCGCTCACGTGCAGCGCGGCGGATTCATGCGGCAGCGAGGCGCCGATCGCCGTCTCGTTGTCCTGAGGCGCGGCGTGCTTTCCTTCCTGCTTTGCTTCATGGTCCGCGGCGGGGTCGACAAAAGCATCGGTCCGGTTCATCACGACGGCTCCTTCGCAACGGCCGCGTCCGGCGCGCCGGCTTCGAACGCGAACGCATTCACGTCGAGGAGGGCGAGCGGCGCGTCATCGCGCGTTTCCAGGTGGAAGCGCCACAGCAGGTTGCGCGCCACCTTCAGTCGATAGGCGCTCGAAGCGCGCATGTCGGTGAGCGGCTGGTAATCGGCGGCGAGTGCGCTCATCGCTTGCCGCGCGGTGCTTTCGTTCCATGTCGCGCCGGTCAGCGCGGCTTCGGTTTGCGCGGCGCGCTTCGGCGTGGCCGCCATGCCGCCGAACGCGACGCGCGCCTCGCTGATCGTGCCGCTGTCGCCGTTCTTGCCGAGGCGCAGCGCGAACGCCGCGCATACCGCGGAGATGTCCTGGTCGTAGCGCTTCGAGACCTTGTAGGTGCGAAAACGCAGATCGCCCGCCGGCCGCGGCACGCGCAGCGCCGCGACGAATTCGCCCACGGCGAGCGCGGTTTTCTGGTAACCGACATAGAACGCGTCGAGCGGCAGCGTGCGCGTTTTCGCGCCGTGGCGCAGCACCACTTCGGCGTCGAGCGCGAGCAGCGCCGGCATCGAATCGCCGATCGGCGAGCCGTTCGCGATGTTGCCGCCGAGCGTGCCTGCATTGCGGATCGGCAGCGAGGCGAAGCGCGTCCACATTTCGGCCAGTTCGGGGTAATCGACGGCGAGCGCCGCGTAGGCGTCTTCGAGCGTGACGGCGGCGCCGATGGTCAGCGTTTGCGCGTCGCGCTCGACCGTCTTCAGTTCGGCGACGTTGCCGATATACAGCATGTCGCCGAGATCGCGGAACTGCTTGGTGACCCACAGGCCGACGTCGGTGCTGCCCGCCAGCAGCCGCGCCTGCGGATGCTCAACGCGCAGCCTGGCGAACGCGTCGAGCGTGAGCGGCGCGTGGAAGGCGGGCGAGCCGAACGCGGCGCCGCGTGCGTCGGGCGCGCGGTATTCGAAGGTGTCGTGGCGCTGCAGTTGGCGCAGCGTCTCGGCGACGGCCTTGCGGTCCAGCGTCACGCGTGGGTAGTGCGGGTAGTCGAACATCTTCTGCGCCGCGTCGACGATCGGCCGGTAGCCGGTGCAGCGGCACAGATTGCCGGATAGCGCGGTGTTGATTTCATCGCGCGTGGGCAGGCCCGCGGCGGCCGGCTGGTTCTCGTATAGCGCCCACATCGACATCACGAAGCCGGGTGTGCAAAAGCCGCATTGCGAACCGTGGCAATCGACCATTGCCTGTTGCACCGGATGCAGCGCGCCGTCGGCGCCGCGCAGGTCTTCGACGGTGAAGAGGGCGCGGCCGTCGAGCGTCGGCAGGAACTGGATGCAGGCATTGACCGCCTTCAGCGCGATGCCGCCTTGCGCGTCCAGTTCGCCGACGACGACCGTGCACGCGCCGCAGTCGCCTTCCGCGCACCCTTCCTTGGTGCCGGTGCAATGCAGGTCCTCGCGCAGATGCTGGAGCACGGTGCGCGATGCGGGCACGCCCGCGACCTCACGGACGGACCCCTGGTGATAGAAGCGGATGGTTTGCGTTGTCATGGCGAATCCGAAAGACAGTGCGGACCGGGCGCGCGTTACGCATGGGGTCGGGCCGAAGCCGGCCTCGCGCACGTAGATCGCCATCCATGTCCGAAGATAGCACTAGCTTGCCCCGAAAATATTTCCCTTCTCGCATGAAGCTTATTCGGAAGCGGTCATGTGATCGGTACGATTCGCGGCAGGCCGCGAAGTTGCGGGAGATTGGGCGAGGGTGCGCCGGTCGCGCTATTTGGCGCGATGCGGCAACGCCGGGGGAATTGGGGGCAAAAAAACGCCGGACCGCGGCCGCCACGGCGGGCGGCGCGGTCCGGCGTTATTGCAACGCGGCAAGCGCGTTCAGACCACCCGGCCGCGATTGCGATACAGGCTCAGCGCGAGCGCGATGAACGCCACCACGAACGCGATCAGCGACCACTGCGGCAGCGACAGGCCCAGAATCGGCGGATACGGCGTTTCGCACAGCCCGGCCACCTTGAACACGCCCGGCAGCCACTGAGCGGGCGGCAAGCCGTCGACCAGCGGCTGCAGCGCGTCGAAACCGCAGCTAAAACCGGGCCGGGCCTGAACATACACATGCCGGGCGGCGGTCACGATGCCGGCCAGCGCCGACAAGCCCGCCAGCACTTCCAGCAGACGCACGCCGCGCCAACTGTTAAAGAACGCGCCGAGGAACACGAAAATCGCGACCAGCAGGAAGAAATACCGTTGGATGATGCACAGCGGACACGGGTCTTCGCGCTTGAAGTATTGCAGGTACAGCGCGCCGGCCACCAGGCCGACGCAGATCAGGCCAAGCAGGACCAGCAGGGTGCGCTCGCGGCGCAGTATCGCTTCGTCGTTATTCATGGATCGTGTGGCTCTCTCTAGACTAAAGGGCGGTGCCCGCGATTCTAGCGCGAACGTCCGCCCGGTCACTGCGCCGTCACTGCACTGCGCCGTCACTGAGCGCCGTCGAGTCCATGCCGACGCTCAACGAATCGCGTTGAGCACCGCTTCCGCGCCGCGGCCGATGGCGAGCAAGGCGTCGTCGGCGTGCGGCGCGCCTGCCAGCATCAGGCCGACCGGCGCTTCGCCGCGCAAGTGGCACGGCAGCGACAGCGCGCACGCATCGAGGAAGTTGAACACGCCCGGATTGCGCAGCATCAGCGCGTTGACGCGGCCAAAGGTTTCGTCGTCGTCGACCAGATCGGCGACGCGCGGCGCGACCACCGGCACGGTCGGCGCGACCACCGCGTCGAAACGCTGCCACAGCGTGCGGGCGGCTTCGTCGAGCATAGCCTGCCGTTCGGCGAGCAGATCCAGATAGTCGGCGGCGCTGGCAGGCTGGCCTTTGAGAATCCGCACCAGCACGCGCGGGTCGTATTGGTCGCGGTGCTTTTCCAGCAGCGGACGATGCCACGCATACGCTTCGATCGGCGCAAAGCCGAAGCGGTTGATCTCGGGCAAACGGTCGAGCGGCGCGAAACGCACTTCGCTGACGATCGCGCCGGCCGCTTCCAGATGCTTGAGCGCGGTATCGATCGCCGCCGCGACTTCCGGCTCGACGCCGTCGGTGACGTAGTGAGTGAGTACGCCGAGGCGCACGCCTTCGAGCGGACGGGCCGCCGGAATGCGCGGTTCGAGGCCGGCCAGCATCCGGTCGACCAGCGCGCAGCACGCCACCGAGACGCCGATCGGTCCGAACGAATCGAGCGTCGACGACAGCGGCACGCCGCCTTGTTTCGGGATGCGCGCGGCGGTCGGCTTGAAGCCGGTCAGCCCGCACAGCGCCGCCGGAATGCGCAGCGAGCCGCCCGTGTCGGTGCCGAGCGCGACCGCCGCCATGCCGTCCGCGACGGACGCCGCCGCGCCCGACGAGGAGCCGCCGGAAATCCGCTCGTCGCCCTCCACGCCGCGCCGGTACGGCGACAACGGATGGCCGTAATGCGGGTTCAAGCCGAGCCCGGAAAACGCGAACTCGCTCATGTTGGTGCGCCCGACGATCACCGCGCCGGCGCGCTTCAGGCGCGCGACCGTGACCGCGTCGGCCTTGGCGGCGGGCGCGCCCGCCAGCACGATGGAGCCGGCGCGGGTCGGCTGGCCCTCGATATCGAACAGGTCCTTCACCGATACCGGAATCCCGGCGAGCGGCGAGAGCACCGTGCCGGCCGCGCGCAGCCGGTCGTGCGCGTCGGCGGCGGCGCGGGCGCTGTCCGCGTCGACGTGCATGAAGGCGACCGCGCCCTGGCCCGCCGGATCGGCGATCCGTTCGAGCGCGGTTTCGACGAGCGCGCGGCTGGTGGTGCGCCCGGCGGCGAGGTCGGCGGCAAGCTGGGCAAGCGGCGGGAAGGGCGTGAATTCGGTGGCCATGATGTCGGTGGAGTCAGGTTGAACCGCGTGAAGCCGGTCGGGTTTCAGGTTCGTTCAGCGTCGTTCAGATGCGATTGAAGAGCGTCGCGCGGAACGCCTCGATGTGCTTTTGCACCGATCGACGGGCGCCTTCGGCATCGCGTTCGCGCAGCAGGCGAAACAGTTCGAGATGTTCTTCGTGCACGTCTTCGAGATGATGCGGCTCGGACAGCGAGATAAACCAGAAGCGCAGCGAGCGTTCATGCAGCCCGCGCAGGATGTCGGCGAGCACCGGGTTGCGCGAGGCCGCCGAGATCGCCAGATGAAACTCGCGGTCGATGTCCATCATGCCTTCGATGTCGTGCGCCGCGACGCACACGGCCGAGCGCTCCAGCAACGCCTGCATCGCATCGTAGTCGTGCTGCTGCGCGTGGCGCGCGGCCAGTTCCACGCAGTGGCTTTCGTTGACGAGCCGCACGTCGATGATCGCGAGCACGTCGTCGAGTGAAACCGGGCGGACCATGATGCCCTTGCGCGGCATGATGGTCAGCATGCCTTCGTGCACGAGCCGGTGCAGCGCCTGGTGCACCGGCGTTCTGCCGATGCCGGTCAGCGCCATCAATTCGGCCTCGTTGAGCACCTCGCTCGGCCGCAGGCGCATCGTGATGATCTCGCGCTTGACGAACGCATACGCCTGTTCGGCGAGGCTCGCGGCGGCGGTCGCGCGGGTGGGCCGGGGAGGGCGGGCAGTCTGCAAAAGCTTCATGTCGAAAGAAAGCGGGCGGGGTCGTCCGCATTGTAGAGCAAGGTTTTGCGGGTGCGGGGTGGAGGGCGCCGGTCGGCTTGGGCGACCGGCGCGCCGCGCGGTCCGCGCAGCGCGGATGTCGCACGGGTCACCCGGATCGCGCGCATCGCGGCCACTCAGGCGCCGCTTGGCGCGATCCCGGCGGCGTGCCGTACCTTCACGCGCGGCATCATCAGCGTGACCAGCCCGCCGACGATCAGCGCGCCCGCGATCAGCACCAGACCGAACGTCACGCTATGCGTCGCGTCCTTGACGATGCCGAGCACATACGGGCTCACGTAACCGGCGAGATTCGCGATCGAATTGATCACGGCGATGCCGGCCACTGCCGCGGTGCCTTGCAGGAAGGTGGTCGACATCGACCAGAAGATGCCGAAGCCCGCCAGGATGCCGATATACGCGATCGACAGGCCGGTCACGGCGAGCGGGATCGAGTTCGTCACCGAGGCGCTGCCGAGCAAGCCCGCCGCGCCGATGAAGCAGCACACCGCGTAGTGCCAGCGCCGTTCGCCGGTCACGTCCGACGAGCGGCCGATCAGGATCATGCCGATGCCCGCGGCCAGATAGGGAATCGCGGTGACGAAGCCATTGGTGACGAGGTTGGTCACGCCGAGGTCCTTGACGATCTGAGGCAGCCAGAACGAAAAGCCCGCGTTGCCGGTGACGAGGCAAAAGTAGATCAGCGTGAGCAGCCAGAAGCGGCCCGAGCGCAACGCCACCGCGAGACTGTGCTCCGCGCCGGCCGCCGCGGCCGAACTGTTGTCACGCGAGAGTCGGCTCAGGATCACGCGCTTTTCGTCGGCGCTGAGCCAGGCGGCTTCGGCGGGCGTGTTGCGCAGCACGGCCAACGCCCAGAAGCCGGTGAGGATCGACGGAATGCCTTCGATCAGGAACATCCACTGCCAGCCGCGCAAGCCGTGCGCGTCGTGCAGCGCCGACATCAGAAAGCCCGACAACGGCGCGCCGATGATGCCCGCCACCGGAATCGCCGCCATGAATACGGCGACCATCCGCGCGCGGCGGTCCGACGGAAACCAGAAGGTCAGATAGAGCACCACGCCCGGCACCAGGCCGGCTTCGGCGACGCCGAGAAAAAAGCGCAGTACGTAGAACATCGTTTCCGAGCGCACGAACATCATCAGGCAGGACAGCAGTCCCCATAGCATCGTGATGCGGGCGATGGTGGCGCGCGCGCCGAACTTCTTCAGCAGCAGATTGCTCGGCACTTCGAACACGAAATAGCCGAAGAAAAAGATCCCCGCGCCGAGTCCGTAGGCCGCGTTGGAAAGGCCGAGGTCGCCGGTGAACTGCAGCTTCGCGTAACCGATGTTGACGCGGTCCAGATACGACAGCACGTAGACGAGAAACAGGAACGGCATGATGCGCCAGGTGATCTTGCGCAGGGCGGCGGCTTCGAGCAATGCGTCTGACGACGCGTCGGCGGTGGCGGAGAGCGAAGGTTGAGTCATGAACGGATGCCTCATTCGACGATAGGAAGCGCTCGCACGCGATAGGCGTGGCGCAGTGTGCGGTTCAGGACGGGATCGTGCAATTCGAGTTCGAGCGCGTCGCCGTCGGCCATGCCGACGATGCCGCCTTGCACGGCGAGGGTGCCGCAGAACATCGCGGCGCCGGGTGCGAGCGGCGCGCGCTCGAGCAAGTCGGCGGCGGGCAGCAGCGTGGCGACGCTGCCTTGCTGATAGACGCGCCGCTCGCCGTTCGTCACCGCGTAGGCGCGCAATTCCAGTCGATCCCAGTGGCCGGCGAGGTCGTCGAAACGCCAGGCGTCGCGCGCGACCGGTTTCGGGCATACCTGCTTGGAGACGGTCACGCCATAGGCTTCGACTTCGCGGTCGGTATGGTCGGAGCCGACGGTGACGAGCAAGCCCGCCTTCGATTGCACCAGCACGCATTCCGCCTCGCCGCTGGACTTCACGCCGACCACGTCGACGAGTTCGGCCTGCGTCAGCAGCTCCGCGCCGAGGCGGTAGAAGCACGGCGTAGTGGAGGGACGCTTCACGCCGAGCGCGGCCAGTTCTGCGATGTGATGCTCGATCGCGGCCTGGTCGCGCCCGGCCCAACCGGCGATGGTCAAGCGATTCACTTCCACCGTTTCGGCGCGACTGTCGCCGGAACGCTCCACAACATTGAAGGACACCTGCCGCATCATTCGACTCCCCTAAAAATATTCGCCAAATATTATGGTGATATTTCACAGGCGTCCAGCGTGTCAAAAACATTCTGCTGCGCGGCATCGTCGGGAGTTCAAGAGCAGGCGGCAATCCCGCGCCCTTCGGCGCTTTCCGCGATTCGGCGCCAGGCGGGCGTTTGCTACACTGCGTTTTCAAGATTACTTTCTGTAAGGAACGCATTCATGCACCACGGCATCGGCTTCATTCAGGATCTGGCGGTCGTGATGGCGCTGGCCGGCGTCGTCACCGTGCTGTTCCATCGCCTGAAGCAGCCGGTGGTGTTGGGTTACATCGCCGCGGGCGTGATCATCGGGCCGTACACGCCGCCGTTCCAGTTGATCCACGACGAGCAGACCATTCAGACCCTCGGCGAACTCGGCGTGGTGTTCCTGATGTTTTCGCTGGGGCTGGAATTCAGCCTGCGCAAGCTGTTCAAGGTCGGCGCGACGGCGATCGTCGCGGCGCTCTCCGAAATCGTGCTGATGCTGTGGCTCGGTTACGAGATCGGCAGCGCGTTCGGCTGGAGTCCGATGGATTCGCTGTTCCTCGGCGCGATCCTCGCGATCTCGTCGACCACGATCATCGTCAAGGCGCTTTCCGAACTGGGTCTGAAGCGCGAGAGCTTCGCGCAACTGGTGTTCGGGATTCTGATCGTCGAGGACATTCTCGCCATCGCGATGCTCGTGCTGCTGTCCGGCATCGCGCAGACCGGTCAACTGAGCGCGGGTATCGCAGTGGTCACGCTCGGCAAGCTGCTGCTCTTCATGACGGTGTCGCTGGTGGTCGGCATTCTGGTCGTGCCCCGCGCGCTGAACTATGTGGCGCGCGCGAGGAGCGACGAGATGCTGCTGGTGTCGGTGCTCGGCTTCTGCTTTGGCTTCTGTCTGCTGGTGGTGAAGCTCGATTACAGCATTGCGCTCGGCGCGTTTCTGATCGGCGCGATCATGGCGGAGTCGCGCCATCTGCACCGCATCGAGCATCTGATTGCGCCGCTGCGCGACGCGTTTTCCGCGATTTTCTTCGTGACGATCGGTTTGATGCTGGACCCGGCGGTGCTGGTCGACTACGCGTGGCCGATCGCGGTGATCACGGTGGCGGTAATCGTCGGCAAGATCGTCTCGTGCGGGCTCGGCACCTTTCTCGCCGGCAAGGACGGACGCACGGCGATGCGGGTCGGCATGACCGTCTCGCAGATCGGCGAGTTCTCGTTCATCATCGCGTCGCTCGGCTTGACGCTGAAAGTGACGAGCGCGTTTCTCTATCCGATCGCGGTCGCGGTATCGGCATTGACCACGCTGTTTACGCCTTATCTGATCCGGGCCGCGGACCCGCTGACGCAGCGGCTGGGTCACGCGATGCCGCGCACGCTCGCCAACGTGTTCGGCATGTACGGCCAGTGGGTGCGCAGCCTGAGCACTGGAACCGGTGAACCGACGTTGTTCAGCATGACGCGGCGAATCATTTTGCAGATCGCCGTGAACCTGGCTTTGGTCGCCGCGATTTTTCTGATCGTGTCGTATAGCGCGCCTTACACCGGCGGCTTGCTCGCGCGCTGGCTGACGGCCGAGCCCATGCAGCGCGTGGTCTTGTGGAGCATTGCGCTGGTCATATCGATGCCGTTTCTGGTGGCCGTCTATCGCAAGACCAAGTCGCTCGCGCTGCTGCTCGCCGAGGTCAGCGTGCAGCCGGCGATCGCGGGGCGCTTCACGCGTGCGATCCGTTACGCGATCTCCGACCTGGTGCCGGTGGTCTCGATGGTCGGCGTGTTCCTGCTGGTCGCGGCGCTCTCGAGCGGCATCCTGCCGCCGACCGGCCTGCTCATCGCGGTGCTCGGTTGCGCCGCGCTGCTGCTTGCGCTCGTGTGGCGCTGGTGCGTGAAAATCCACGCGGCGATGCAGATCGCGCTGCGCGAAACGTTCGACGAACAGCCCGATCCTTGAGTCGGATGGCGTGCATTGCCCGCCGCAACAATGTGACCAATTGTGTGTGGGTTTGCGGGGCTTGGTCCGCTGGCGGATAATCAGGGCATATTCATTCGTTCGCGTGCAAGGCGCCTGTCTGACTGTCATGAGCGAAAACAAACCTGAAAATGCCGGCGAGCCTGGCAGCCCACCGTCGCCTTCGGCGTCGCCGGCCACGCCGGGCGCACAGAAATCCGACATCGCGCCGAATGAGCCGGCAGCCTCGCTGCCTCCCTCGCATGAAGATTCCACGCAATCTCCCATCAAGGATGCGGTGACGCCGCAGGTGTATTCGGGGACGGCGGGCAAGGGCGCGAGTCCTTCAGCGGGCGGGGTTTCACGCGCCGCGGCGTCAGCCGCGGGTGCGGATTCCAGCGCCGGCGCGCCGCGCTCCAGCGTGTTGCCGGAAGGTTCGCCGGCGAGCGCTAGCGGTGCTTCCACCACATCTGCGGCAACTGAGGGAGCCGCCGTCCGGTCATCCACCGACGACCCTGAAAGCGCGTCGGCCGTCACACCCACCGATTCGCAAACGGCGCGGCAACGCGACGCCGAAGAGGCACGCAGTTCAGCGGCGGCATCCACCGCGAAGCAGGAAGCGGCGGCTCACGAGCGTGACGCGCAGCGTGTCGGCACCCGTCCCGTGACGCCGCCACCCATGCCGCCCGCGAGCAGCGAAGCGATCGACGGCGAACTGGTTACCTCTGCCGGCGATACCGCCGCTTCAGGTCAGGCAGCGGCATCCAGCGGGCGCCCGGCCGGCTCGCCGCCGCCCGGTTTCGGCGCCGCGCCCGACTTCAGCGCGTCCAATCCGCCGCCGCCGAACGCATTGCCGCCGTCGCCGCCGCGTTATCTGAAGCAGAACGATTCGGCGTGGACGGTGTTCGGCCGCATCATCGCGGCGCGCGCGCGCCAGTTGTTCGATCGCGCCGGCCAGCGGATCACGCAGCGCACGCTGCGCATCGGCGTGTCGGCGCGCATCTTTCATCCGGAGCCGGGGGCGAGGGGCTTGCGCGGCAAGACGCTGCAGTACCTGGAGGAATCGATCGCGCATTGGGTGATGTCGCGCGACGTGCTGGTGTTCATGATTCCGACGGTCGGTCATCAGGGCATGCTGCACCCGAGCAATATCCGTTTGCGCGATTATGCAAAGCATCTCGACGGCCTGTTGCTGCAAGGCGGCGCGGACGTCTCGCCGCAGTCCTACGCGGAAGCGGCAACCAGTCACGAATGGCCGGGCGACCGTGTGCGCGACATGTACGAGCTCGAACTGCTGCACGAGTTCATCGAGTCGGGTAAGCCGGTGTTGGGTGTATGCCGCGGCTGTCAACTGATCAACGTGGCGTTTGGCGGGACCTTGTATCAGGACATCGCTACCGATGTGCCGACCGCGGGCGCGCACGTCAACGAGAACTATGATCAGCATCGGCACGGGATTCACTTCCCGGACGGCTCCACGCTGGTGAATATGTTTCCGGGCCGGCGCGATGCGATCGTCAACTCGATTCACCATCAGGCGGTCAAGACGCTGGGCCGCGATCTCAACATCGAAGCGGTGTCGGCTTCGGACGGCATCATCGAGGCCGTGCGCTATCGGCGGGCGCCGTTCGTGATGGGCGTGCAGTGGCACCCGGAGTTCCATCGCGCGGGTGGCGAGGAACTGCTCGACTGCACGCCATTGCTCGATACCTTTCTGCGGGTGGCGCGCGAAACGCGGTTTTGACGGTGCTGAGATTCGCGCGTGGTCAAAAGCGCGTCCCGCGAGGTGGATTTGTCGGGGGCGCGTTGCTGTTGGATTTGGCGGCGCGCCTCGCGTTGGTTTCCCGGTCGTTGTCTTTCGGTCCACGCTCCGCAGTCTCACCGAGTCTTGGCTTGTCGATGCAGCAATGCTTTTGTCCGCCGCTTGATTACCGGTCGCTTTTAAGGCGGCGAGGAAGGCGAGTTGTTGATGAACCAAGATCGACGGCACGCGAATTTAACGACAAGCAATCTATCTCCGTATTGCAAGCCCGCATATCGTTGGATTTCCGTCAAATTAACGTGATCCGACCGCAGTCCACAAAAGGCGGATCGTTGCGTTTCGGTCCTATCTGAAATTTTTTATTCCGCGATTACCCGAGTTATTTGGCCAATCCATTCGCCGGCGATTTATCTCGATTTAAAGTCTGTGCGCGCAACATCTGAACGCTTCGCTTAACGACTAATCCGCGCGATAATCCTAGGCTGATCTGGATTTGCATGGAGCATGCACGTATGAAGTACCCCTTGATTGTACGGCGCGCCATGCTGCTCGCGACCTCGTGTGCGCTGTTGCAGCATGGCGGTTTTGTGCTGGCAGCGCAAAGCGACGAGGCCGCCCCTCTGGTCGGCACGCGACCGGCCATGAACACGTTGACACCGGAGCCGGTGGCCGCCGCGCTGCGCAGCGCGGCCTCAGGCACGCCCGCCGCCGCGGACGCGCAAGGCAACGTCGCCGAACTGATGCAGATGATTCACGACGCGAAGCTGAGCGAACTGCGCACCACATATAACGGTAGTTACGGCGCGAGCCTGTTCTTCTATCCTCGGGAGATGGCCTACTACGTCGCATTATTTCAGGACAAACATTTCTGGCGCGTGATCAAGTCGGAGAACGCGGGCCGAGCCGAGGCGATCTATGCGGGCTTCGTCCAGCAGACGGCGCAACTCGCGGAGGTCGAGATTCGTCGCACACAGTTGCAGGCCCAAAAGGCTTACATCGAGGACATCATCGCGTTGTCGGCGGAGCGCGCGAAGCGCTTGCAAGCGGATCTCGACGTCGCGCGCACGCAGCAGGCCAAGGTCAACGACTACCAGCGGCAGACTCAAGGCGAAGCGGCCGCATTGCACGCGGAAAAGGAAAGGGCGCAGGCGCAACTGCGTCAGGTGCAGAACGAAGTGATGCAACTGCAGCGGCAAACGGAACTTGGCCTGCCAGGCCAGAAGTAAGGGTATGAAGGTAAAAAGCCCGGCCATGCATGGCCGGGCTTTTTTTTTTGCGCCGCGAGTTCGCGACGGCGTTGCGCTTACCTGGCGAATTGATCCGGGACTTCGGTTACACGGCGCTGCGACATGTGATTCATCCATTCCGTTCCATTCGTTCCAGACGGATGACTTGTGGAAGCTGCGCGCGGCGACCGCGCGATGTCTTGAAGGTGCGTGCCGGCGGACATCGCCACGGACGTGTATTCGTCGACGCCAAGCCGCGATGGCTCCAGTGGCGAATAAGATCCCGCCGCCGATGGTTTCGCGAGCGTGTATTGCGTAGTCGAGGGAGCCGCGATAGGCGGGATGTCATCGTTCGGTGCCGGCTGATACGGAAGCCGCTTTACCGTGCCGTTATGGCTGTTTTGACGGTAGCTCTTGCCGTGCAGGCCGGCAGCCTTCTCGCGAAACTTGCTGCGGCGCTGTGAGACGGCCTTGCCCGCTGGGGCCTGCACGGATGAGACGGTGGCGGCGGTTGCGACACGAGCCGTGATTGCATCGGGAGAAGTCTTTTCGGCATGACGCGACGGAATCGGACCCGTTGGACGCGGTGTGTTGGCCTCCGACGCGGTCGCGACTGCGGACTCCTTGAAAGATCCGGTTGCGTTCGCGGTTGCATCCGTTGGTGAGGCACCTGCGCTCACATGCGCCGACTGCCCACCCGGCGCTCGCCGATTTGCTTCGCCGTTCGCGGCCGCGTGCTGAGTCGCTGCTGCGTCAGCCCTGCGATCATCGGCCGACGGTGAGCCGCGATCGACCGTCAACGAACTGCCGAAAATACTGTCGCCAAGTGTCGGGCGAGGGCCCAACTGACCGACAGCGATCCATGCAAGCATCGCAGCGCCGCCGAGTGCGCAGGCACCACCCGCTATTGCGCTCCAATGTACCGACGATCGATGCGATTCCGGCTCGAATGCAGGCATCCTGATTCGCTCGAAGGGCTGCCCTTCAGCGGTAATGGGCGGGAAGTGGTTGGACGGCGCATCGAATACTGTCGGCGCAGTCGCACGCCGTTCCTCCAGCGGCACCCATTTGCATAGCGAGCGGATGGTCTCTTCGCTCATGCAGAAGGTACGCAGCATCGCTGCGTAGAGCGCCTTGAGTTCCGCACGCAAACTGCGGACCGGCGGCAGCAGCGTCCAGTCGTGACCGAAAGACGCCGGCAAGTGGCCAAGCGGGCGCAGGCGCGGCAGCGCCATGGCGCCTACGATTGGGGTGAGTGGAATGGTGAGCATCGGTCTGTTCCAGCGCCTTTAAGGTAGCCCGCCGATCAGCGGACGCAGGTCTAGGGACTCAGGCTTCAGGACGATGCGAGCGAAACGCCTGGCGTGTGTGGGTGGGTCGACGTTGCAGGGAAGTGCCGCGCTCCGGGGAGCACGTGGGCGCGTGGGCGTTTTACTGTGAAGCCATCGGAGTGGCGAAGATAATGCCAAGAGGCCGCCGAACAAACGATCGGACTGTTCCGAAAAGCAATGCGGATCGACCTTCGCCCGCGATCGTCTGGCCGACGATCAAACGACGCGCGCGCCTGTTTTATCGATCCAGCCGGTACACATAGCGCAAGGCGGTAATATCCACGCCGCCCATATGATCCGGCTCCGCGCCGACGAACTGCCAGCCTTGCCGCTCGTAGAAGCCGATCGCCGACGTATTGCCTTCGAGCACATACAGATATAACTGCGCCTCGCCTTGCGCGCGAGCCCAATCCTCGGCGGCGCGCATCAACAGCTTGCCCGCACCGATGCCCTGGTACGCGGGCAACGCGTGCAGGTTGTCCAGCAGCACGCCCCACGCGGAGTCCGGTTGTCGTTCCACGCAGACGAAACCGATCGGCTCGCCCGCCAACTCGGCGATCAGTACGGCGCGGCGCTCGCCGCCCGGTGCGCTCAGTCGGGCTTCCCAATAGGCGGCACGCTCCCGCGTGACTTCGCCGTCGAGGAAGGCGTCCGGCAGCAGGCCGCGATAGGTGGCCTGCCAACTGGTGCTGTGGATCGATGCAATGAGCGCGCAGTCCGCGAGGGTCGCGGGGCGCAGCGAAAGAGCGCGGGTGGTTTGCATCGGTAGTGCTCGACGAAAGTGCTGGCTGCAAAGTTTACCGCGAGGTTACGACGGCGCTGTTCGGTAATGAAACTGTATGAATTACGCCACAGCGCAATCAACGCTAACATTATGCGGACGGGGTTTCGCGTGATTCACAACGTTTACCCTGATACCACGCAAATGATTTGAATAAGAGAATGCAGCGCCCCCGGCGCGTCCGCTCTTCTATCCGCGCGTGGCATCCGCTTGCCGAATCCCATGGATCGTACCAACTGCCTGATCGCCGCGCGCACGCATGGCGAAGGGCTCATTAGAGAGTGTCATGTCTACTGCGTCACACGCCGCTTCCTCATCGCAAGAATCCAAGTTCAAGACAGTTTTCCGCGTCGTCAGCGGCAACTTTCTTGAGATGTACGATTTCATGGTCTATGGCTATTACGCCTCCGCGATCGCCAAGACCTACTTTCCGAGCGGCAACGAATTCGCTTCGCTGATGCTGTCGCTGTCGGTGTTCGGCGCGGGCTTCCTGATGCGGCCGCTCGGCGCGATTGTCCTCGGCGCCTACATCGACCATCACGGCCGCCGCAAGGGCCTGATCCTCACGCTCGCCCTGATGGCGCTCGGCACGCTCACGGTCGCGGCGATCCCAGGCTACGCGACGATCGGCGTGCTCGCGCCGGTGCTCGTGCTGTTCGGCCGTCTGCTGCAAGGCTTCTCCGCCGGCGTGGAGCTGGGCGGCGTTTCCGTGTATCTGTCGGAGATCGCCACCAAGGGCAACAAGGGCTTTTATTGCGCGTGGCAGTCGGGCAGTCAGCAGGTTGCCGTGGTGTTCGCCGCGCTGATCGGCGTGGTGCTCAACAAGATGCTGCCGGCGGACCAGATGGTCGCCTGGGGCTGGCGCGTGCCGTTCCTCATTGGCTGTCTGATCGTGCCGTTTTTGTTCCTGATCCGCCGTTCGCTGAAGGAAACCGAGGAGTTCGAGGCGCGCAAGCATCATCCGGGCATGGGTGAGATCGTGAAGACGATGGCCGCCAACTGGGGCACCGTGCTCGGCGGCATGGGCATGGTCATCATGACCACCGTGTCGTTCTACATGATCACCGCGTACACGCCGACCTTCGGCAAGGAAGTGCTTAAGCTCTCGTCGATCGATACGCTCGTCGTCACCGTCTGCATCGGCTTGTCGAACCTGATCTGGCTGCCGCTCGCGGGTGCGCTGTCGGACCGCATCGGCCGCCGTCCGGTGCTGCTCGCCTTCACCGCGCTGACGATCGTCACCGCCTATCCGGCGCTGCAATGGCTGGTCGCGGAGCCTTCCTTCGCGCGGCTGCTGGGCGTCGAACTGTGGCTGTCGTTCCTGTACGGCAGCTATAACGGCGCGATGGTCGTCGCGCTGACCGAGGTCATGCCTGTCGAAGTTCGTACGGCCGGCTTCTCTCTGGCTTACAGCCTGGCGACGACGATCGGCGGCTTCACGCCGGCTATTTCGACGCTGCTGATTCACGACACGGGCAACAAGGCCGCGCCTGGTCTGTTCCTGGGCCTTGCGGCGGTCTGTGGGCTGGTTGCGACGCTGGCGCTGTATCGCACGCCGGGATCACGCGATCAGTATCGGACGGCCTGACGGTCGCCCGTTCATTCGGGCAATAGAAGAAAAACCCCGCGTTCGTGAGAACGCGGGGTTTTTCTTTTGCCGCCGCCGAGGCAACGCGATCGCCCGCGAGCGCCGAACGACGCAGGGCGACGCAGGAGGAACGACGCGCCTAGCCGCGGCGCAATTCGTCCGCCACCGCCTCGACCACCTCACCCCATGCGCCAGGCCGCGGCTGACGCGCGAGCGTCGCGCCCGGATACCAGGGACTGCGCGTCTCGCCGGCAAACCAGCGCCAATCCGCGGCGAACGGCAGCATCAGCCAGAGCGGCTTGCGCAGCGCGCCGGTAAGGTGAGCGATGGACGTATCCACCGACACCACCGCGTCGAGCCGCGCGATGATCGCCGCGGTGTCCGCGAAATCGCCGATCCGCTCGTCGAAACGATGAATCGACGCCGCCCGCGGATGTGCGTCGAGCGCCGCACGTTCCTCGGCGCTCAGTTCCGGTTGCAGCACGATCCAGTCGATGCCGTCGAGCGCGAAGAGCGGATCGAGCGCGGCGAGCGGCATCGAACGTGTTTCGTTTTGCTGGATGCGTCCCGACCACGCGATGCCGATCTTGCGTTTTGCCTGACCGCCGAGCGAGCCGCGCCATTTGCGGGCATAGGCGGGCGGCACGCTGAGGTAGGGCGTGCGGGCCGGAATGGTGTCGTAGGTGGTGCCGAGCGCGAGCGGCAAGCTCAGCAGCGGGCAGTGCAGATCCGCGGCGGGGCGCGGCGCGCCCTGGGCGATCAGCGTGACGCGCCAGGCTTCCGCAGCCGTCGCCAGCAGCGGCAGCAGTTGCGGCTGCACTTCGAGCACGACGCGCGCCGCGCGCTGCGCGGCCAGCGGGACGAAGCGCACGAATTGCAGCGTATCGCCGAAACCCTGTTCGGCATGAATGAACAGCGTGCGCTGTTCGATCGGCTCGCCGTGCCAGCGCGGCAGCGTCTGGATCGCCGGTTGCGCCATCGTTTGCAGCCGCCATTCGTATTCCGGCAGTCCGCGTGTGAAATCGCGCAATGCGAGCCATGCCAGCGCGCGGTTCATGTGCGCGCTCGCGAGGTCGGGGCGCAAGCGCAACGCCTGGTCGAACGCGCGCACGGCCGTGGCGTGCGCGCCGAGCGCCTGATGCGCGGCGCCGAGGCTCAGCCATGCGAGCGCGAATTGCGGATCGAGACCGACCGCGCGCTCCAGATACGGCAGCGCCTGCGCATGACGCCCCAACGCCGCGAGCGCATTGCCCATGCCGTAGATGGCCGGCGGCAGGTTCGGCTGCAAGGCGAGCGCGGCCTCGAATGACGCGACCGCTTCGGCGTGACGGCCGGTGGCGTCGAAGGTATTGGCGAGATTGAAGTGCGCGGCGACGAAGCGCGGCTCGGCGGCGAGCGCGGCCTGGAAGCACGGAATCGCCTCGTCCGCGCGACCCAGCGCGTTCAGCGACATGCCCATGTTATTGAGCGCGCCCGCGTGGCCGGGACGCAGTTCGAGCGCGCGCTGGAACGACGCGATCGCCTCCGTGTGGCGTCCGAGCGCGTGCAGCGCATTGCCGAGGTTGTTGTGCGACGAGGCGTCGTTCGGTTGCAGGCGCAGCGATTTCGCGAAGGCATCGGCGGCGTCTTCATGACGGCCCGCGGCGGCATAGGCGTTGCCGAGGTTGTAGTGCGCCATCGGGAAGGACGGCGCCAGCGTCAGCGCGTTGCGGAATCGTTCGATGGCGTCCTCGAGTTTGCCGAGCGCCTTCAGGGCGTTGCCGAGATTCAGTTGCAGCGCGGCGTCTTGCGGGCGCAGGTTCACCGCGCGCCGCACGAGCTCGGCGGCTTCGGCGTGCTGGCCTTGCTGGTGGCGCAGAACGCCCAGCAGATGCAACGCATCGACGTGCGCGGGATTGCCGTCGAGCGTCGCGCGGTAGCCGCGTTCGGCGTCGTCGAGGCGGCCGTCACGATGCGCCGCGAAAGCGCGGTCAAATACAGGTTGCATGACGGGGAAGGGTGGGCCGGATGAAACGAACCGCCGCATTTTCCCACACTCGCCGGACCGCGCTGCGATTTGACCGGTCGTCTCAATAATGTATAACGTATGAATACCTGTTCATATGTACGCTCACGCTACCGCCTGTCATGGTTTCTTCCGCGCCGCCGAGCAGCCCTGAAGAGCGTTCCGCGGACACCCTCGTGCCGCTGGCCGATCTGTTCCGCCTGCTCGGCGACCCGACGCGGTTGCGCATCGTGCTGGCGTGCGCCGACGAACGGCGCGCGGTCGGCGCGCTGGCGCAGGCGCTGCGTCTGTCGCCGTCGCTGGTGAGCCACCACTTGCGGCTGCTGCGCGCCGCGCGAATCGTGCGCGCGGAGCGGCAGGGCAAGCAGGTGTTCTACCTCGCCGCGGACCGCCACATCAGCGCGATGCTGGCCGGGATGCTCGAGCACGTGGCCGAACCGGCCAGCGAATTTCCTCTGGATTCGACATGAAGAACAACGTTGCCCCGAACCGCCCTGACGACGAGCGCGAGGACGAACACGTCGGCCATAGCCACAGCCACGGTGGCGGCAGCCACAGCGACGGCAGCCGCAGCAGCGGCAGCCACAGCGACGGCAGCCACAGCAGCGGCACCCACAGCCACGGCAGCCACAGCCACGCCCACCATCACCACGCCCACGCGCCCGCCGCCGGCCACGGTCGCGCATTCGCGCTCGCCGTCGCGCTGAACGTCGCGATCGTGATGATGCAAGCCGTCTACGGCGTGATCGCGCATTCCACCGCGCTACTCGCCGACGCCGGCCACAACCTCTCCGACGTACTCGGCCTCCTGCTCGCGTGGGGCGCCACATGGCTCGCCACGCGGCGTCCGTCGGCACGCTTCACGTTCGGTTTCGGGAGCTCGTCGATTCTCGCGTCGCTTGCCAACGCGGCGCTGCTGCTGTTCGCGTGCGGCGTGATCGTCGCCGAGGCGATCGGGCGCCTGATGAATCCGGCGCCGGTCGCCGGACTCGCGGTGTTCGTCGTCGCCACCGTGGGCATGGTGGTCAACGGGATTTCCGCATGGCTTTTCATGCGCGGTCAGAAGGAAGACCTGAACATTCGCGGCGCCTTCCTGCACATGGCCGCGGATGCCGGCGTCTCCGCGGCGGTCGCGCTCAGCGGCCTCGCGATTCTCTACACCAACTGGACGTGGCTCGACCCGGTGATGAGCCTGCTCGTGGTCGCGGTGATCGTGTACGGCACGTGGGGTCTGCTGCGCGATTCGGCGCATCTCGCGCTCGACGCCGTGCCGCCGGGCGTCGATATGCAGCGCATTCGCGACTATCTTGCGGATCAGCCGGGCGTCGTCGACGTGCACGATCTTCACGTCTGGGCGCTGTCGACTACCGGCAACGCGCTCAGCGCACATCTGGTGATGCCGGCGGGCCATCCCGGCGACGAATCGCTCGACGGCATCGTCGTCACGCTGCGCGAACGTTTTTCGATGCAGCATGCGACGCTGCAAGTCGACCTCGGCACGACCGAGCATCGTTGCGCGATGGACCATCCGCCGCATGCGCATTGACGCGCGGCACACGCACGGCATCGCGACGAAGCGCAACAGCCGCACACTTGTCCGCGCCCCCGCGATTGATGCGGCGCACCGTTGAGCAAGCGGTTGGCGGCGTACACTAGAGCGCACCGTTGTCTCCGGAGTTCTGCATGGACGCTGCTGCAAACGACGCGTCGCCGGTGCTGATCGTCGGGGCGGGGCCCACCGGGCTTGCCGCGGCGATGAGTCTCGCGCGTGCCCACATCCCCGTGCGTCTGATCGACAAAGCGATGCGACCGAACCCGTACTCGCGGGCCATCGGCATCCAGGCGCGCACGCTCGAACTACTCGAGCAGCATCGGCTGGTCGAGCGGTTTCTGGAACGGGGTCATCGCGCGCGTGCCGCTAACCTTTTTTCCAACGGCATGCGGCTCGCGCAGCTCGATTTCGATCCGCTGCACACGCGCTATCCGTATCTGCTGTTTCTCGATCAGTCGGTGACTGAACGTCTGCTGACCGAGCATCTGGCGGAGTTCGGCGTGACGGTCGAACGGGGCGTCGAACTGACCATGTTTTCGCAGGGCGCCGCGGGCATTCAGGCGACGCTGCGGCGCGCGGACGGCCACACGGAAACGCTGCGTCCGTCGTACATGATCGCCGCCGACGGCGCGCACAGCGCGATCCGTCATCGGCTGGGTTTGAGCTTCACGGGCAAGACCTTCGAGCAGACTTTCCTGCTCGCCGATCTGCACGCCGAAACCGATTGGCCCGAAGACGAATTCCATATTTTCGCTTCCGGCGAGGGCCTGGTCGCGTTGTTTCCGATGGGCCATGGCCGGCATCGTCTGATCGCGGATCATGCGGCCGAGCCTGCTGGCGGCGTGTCGCGCGCCATGCTCGCGACGCCCGCGGTGCTGGGCGAGCCGCCGCTCAACAGCGTGCCGGCGCCGTCGCTCGAAGCATGCAAGGCGCTGATCGCGCGGCGCGTGCGCGAACGAGTCGACGTGTCGGATCTCGCGTGGTCGTCGTATTTTCATGTGAACAGCCGGATGGTCGAGCGGCTGCGCGTCGGCCGCATCTTCCTCGCGGGCGACGCGGCGCACGTCCACAGTCCGGCCGGCGCGCAAGGCATGAACACGGGCATTCAGGAAGCGTTCAATCTCGGCTGGAAGCTCGCGCTCGTTTTAAAGGGCGCGGCGCCGGACCGTTTGCTCGACACCTATCATCTCGAACGTCATCCAATCGAACGCGACGTGCTGCGGCAGACCGGCTTCATCACGCAGATGGCCGAGGCCGATCATGGACCGTTGAAGCTGCTGCGCGAGCGCGTGATGCCGGTGCTCGCCGCGCTCGGGCCGCTGCGCGATGCGGCGCGCCTGACCATCAGCGAGTTGTCAATCCAGTACCGGCGCAGTCCGCTTACGTTTGAACGCGTGCTCGACGGCGGCCCGCGCGCCGGCGAAAGGGCGCCCGATGCGCTGGTGCATGTGGTGGACGGACCGCTCGGCCGCGCGCCGGGCGTCGGCTGCATTTACGATCTGCACGACCCGGCGTTCTTCTCGCTGTTCCTGCTGGTGCCGCCGTTACCCGTCGACGAAACGCCGCTCGATCCCGCGGCGAAGCACGCGCCGCCGCCGGACGCGGAACTGGAGCGGCTCGCCGCCGAAGTGGAGACATTGTTGCCGGGCGCGGTGCGCATCTGGCGCATCACGGATACGACCGGCGACGGCGGTCCCGCGCTCGCCGAATCGTATGGACGCACGCGGCCGTCGTTCTATCTGGTGCGGCCGGACGGCTACATCAGCGCGCGCGGGCGCACCGGCTCCGATCTGCACGGCCTGGCGCGGCACTGCGAAGCGTGGTTTGCGGTGAGTGGCGAGATACCGGAGCAGGCGGCCCTGTGAGGGGCCGCCTCGCGTGCTGGCTGCGGGGTGTTGCGGTGGGTTGCGGTGGGGTGACGGGCGGGCGGCAATTGCCGCCCGCTTGCGCCAAAACATGGCGACAGCCGCGCCTGCTCAGGCCGTGGCGGGCGCAGCCGGCGTCAGCGCCTCACGATGCTTGACGAGCGCTTCCTTGACGATCGCCGACATCGCAATGCCGTCGGCGTCCGGGTGATCCAGCGACGCCAGCAATGCGCGCCGCATGCGCGGCTCCCAGAAGCGGTGGATATGATCGGCGACGCCGGCGAGTGCTTCGTCGTGATCCGGCATCGACTCGAAAAACTCGCCGATCCGGTTCGCCATGTCGATCAGGTTCTGCTTGTCCATGCTCGCCTCACTTGCCCGACGTCACGTTGGCCAACTCGCGATGCTTCAGCAGATCCAGCTGCTCGGTGTTGAAGCGCGAGTAGTCCTTCTGCCATTGCGACGGCTGTTCGACCGGCATCACCTGCACCGCGGTCACCTTGTATTCCGGGCAGTTGGTTGCCCAGTCCGAGCTCTCGGTGGTGATCACGTTCGCGCCCGATTCGGGGAAGTGGAACGTCGTGTAGACGACGCCCGGCTGCATCCGTTCAGTGATTTTCGCGCGCAGCACGGTCTGCCCCGCACGCGATTCGATGCCGACCCAGTCGTCCATCTTGATGCCGCGTTCCTCGGCATCGTGCGGATGGATTTCCAGCCGGTCCTCGTCGTGCCAGCGCGAGTTCTCGGTGCGGCGCGTTTGCGCGCCCACGTTGTACTGCGACAGGATGCGGCCCGTCGTGAGCAGCAGCGGGAACTTGCGCGTGACCTTTTCCGGCGACGCGATGAACTTCGTGATGACGAACTTGCCCTTGCCGCGCACGAAGGTGTCGATGTGCATGGTCGGCGTGCCGTCCGGTGCGTTCTCGTTGCACGGCCACTGAATGCTGCCGAGCTCGTCGAGCTTCTTGTACGAGACGCCGTGGAAAGTCGGCGTGAGACGCGCGATCTCGTCCATGATCTGCGACGGATGCGTGTAGTCCATCTCGTAGCCGAGCGCACGCGCGAGCAGTATGGTCACTTCCCAGTCCGCGTAACCCGGCAGCGGCGGCATCACCTTGCGCACGCGCGAAATGCGGCGCTCCGCGTTGGTGAAGGTGCCGTCCTTTTCGAGGAACGACGAACCCGGCAGCAGCACGTGCGCGTACTTGGCGGTCTCGTTCAGGAAAATATCCTGCACGACGATGCATTCCATCGACGACAGCGCCGCCGATACATGATGCGTGTTCGGGTCGGACTGCACGATGTCCTCGCCCTGGCAGTACAGGCCCATGAAGCTGCCGTCGAGCGCCGCGTCGAACATGTTCGGAATGCGCAGACCCGGTTCCGGCTGCAGCGTGACGTTCCACGCTTGCTCGAACAGCGTGCGCGTGACCGTGTCGCTGATGTGGCGGTAGCCCGGCAACTCATGCGGGAACGAGCCCATGTCGCACGAGCCCTGCACGTTGTTCTGACCGCGCAGCGGATTCACGCCCACGCCTTCGCGGCCGATGTTGCCGGTGGCCATCGCCAGATTCGCGATGCCCATCACCGTGGTCGAACCTTGCGCGTGTTCGGTGACGCCGAGGCCGTAGTAGATCGCGGCGTTGCCGCCGGTGGCGTAGATGCGGGCGGCTTCGCGCACGGCTTGCGCCGGCACGCCGGTGACTTGCTCGGTCGCTTCCGGCGCGTTCTCCGGCAGCGCGACGAAATCGCGCCATTGCTGGAAGGCGCGCGTGTCGCAACGCTCGGCGACGAACGCTTCGTTCAGCAAGCCTTCGGTCACGATCACGTGAGCCAGCGCATTCACGACGGCCACGTTGGTGCCGGGGCGCAATTGCAGATGATGCGAGGCCTTCACGTGCGCCGTATCGACGATATCGATGCGGCGCGGATCGACGACGATCAGCTTCGCGCCCTCACGCACGCGGCGCTTCAGACGCGAGCCGAACACCGGATGGCCGTCGGTCGGATTCGCACCGATTACAACGATGACGTCGGCTTTGTCGACCGAGGCGAAGGTCTGCGTGCCCGCCGATTCGCCGAGCGTGGTCTTCAGGCCGTAGCCGGTGGGCGAGTGGCACACGCGCGCGCAGGTGTCCACGTTGTTGTTGCCGAACGCGGCGCGCACGAGCTTTTGCACGAGATAGGTTTCCTCGTTCGTGCAACGCGACGACGTGATGCCGCCGATCGAATCGCGGCCGTACTTCGCCTGAATGCGGCGGAACTCCGAAGCCGCGTAGTTGAGCGCTTCTTCCCAGCTGACTTCGCGCCACGGGTCGGTGATCTTCGCGCGGATCATCGGCTTGGTGATGCGGTCCTTGTGCGTTGCATAGCCCCAGGCGAAGCGGCCCTTCACGCAGGCGTGGCCTTCGTTGGCCGCGCCGTTCTTGTGCGGCACCATGCGCACGACCTCGTTGCCCTTCATCTCCGCCTTGAACGAGCAGCCGACGCCGCAATACGCGCAAGTGGTGATGACCGAGTGCTCGGCCTGGCCGAGCATGATGACGGTTTTCTCCTGCAGGGTTGCGGTCGGGCACGCGGCGACGCACGCGCCGCACGACACGCATTCCGAGTCCATGAACGGCTTGTTTTCGCTCGCCGCCACGCGCGATTCGAAACCGCGCCCGGCGATGGTCAGCGCGAACGTGCCTTGCGTTTCCTCGCACGCGCGCACGCAGCGATTGCAGACGATGCACTTCGACGGGTCATACGTGAAGTACGGATTCGATTCGTCTTTCTTGTCCTTCAGGTGATTCGCGCCGTCGAAGCCGTAGCGCACTTCGCGCAAGCCGGTCACGCCCGCCATGTCCTGCAGTTCGCAGTCGCCGTTGGCGGGGCAGGTGAGGCAATCGAGCGGGTGATCGGAGATGTACAGCTCCATCACGTTGCGGCGCAGCGATTGCAGACGATCCGTTTGCGTACGGACCTTCATGCCGGCTTCGACCGGCGTCGTGCACGACGCGGGATAGCCGCGCTTGCCTTCGATCTCGACCAGACACAGACGGCACGAGCCGAACGGTTCGAGCGAATCGGTCGCACAGAGCTTCGGCACGTTCACGCCGGCCTCGGCGGCGGCGCGCATCACCGAAGTGCCCGCTGGAACGGTGATCGACTGGCCGTCGATTTCGAGCGTCACGTCGATGTCGGCGTGGCGCGCCGGCGTGCCGTAGTCGGTGTCGTCGTACACCGAGCGGGTCGCGCGTTGTTGCGCTTGCGATTTGCACGCGCAGTTGCCGGAGCCGCAGCCGCCGGCAGGGGAGTTGAGCATGTCGGACATGGTGGGGCTCCTGGGTCAGGCCGCGGCCGCTTTGGGCGCGCTATCGTCTAGGTTGGCGAGACCGAAGTCTTCGGGGAAATGGTCGAGCGCGGAGAGAACCGGGAACGGCGTCATGCCGCCCATCGCGCACAGCGATCCGGACACCATCGTGTCGCACAGATCGCGCAGCAACTGCACTTGCCGCGTGGAGGTATCGCCGTTGCGGATCCGTGCGATCACCTCGACGCCGCGCGTCGAGCCGATCCGGCATGGCGTGCACTTGCCGCAGGATTCGAGCGCGCAGAAATGCATCGCGTACTGCGCGAGTTCGGCGAGGTTCGACGTGTCGTCATGCACGACGAGGCCGCCGTGGCCGACCACCGCGCCGACCGCCGCATACGCCTCGTAGTCCATCGGAATGTCCCACTGGCTTTCCGGCAGATACGTGCCGAGCGGGCCGCCCACCTGCACCGCGCGCGCCGGCCGGCCGCTTGCCGTGCCGCCGCCGTAGTCGTACAGCAGTTCGCGCAGCGTCACGCCGAACGCGAGTTCGACCAGGCCGCCTTGCTTCACGTTGCCGGCGAGCTGGAACGGCAGCGTGCCGCGCGAACGGCCCATGCCGAAGTCTTTGTAGAACGCCGCGCCGCGCGCGAAGATGATCGGCACGGTGGCGAGCGTGATGACGTTGTTGATCACCGTGGGCTGGCCGTACAGACCGACGAGCGCGGGCACCGGCGGCTTCGTGCGCACGATGCCGCGTTTGCCTTCGAGCGATTCGAGCAGCGCGGTTTCCTCGCCGCACACGTAAGCGCCGGCGCCCTTCGCCACGAACAGGTCGAAGCGATGCGCCGAGCCGAGCACGCTGTCGCCGAGCCAGCCGGCGGCGCGCGCCTTGGCGATCGCGGCTTCGAGCGTCGCGATCGAATGCGGATATTCGCTGCGCACGTAGATGTAGCCGACCGTCGCGCCGGTCACAACGCCCGCGATGATCATCCCTTCGATCAGCACGTAGGGATCGCTTTCCATCACGAGGCGATCGGAGAAGGTGCCGGAGTCGCCCTCGTCCGCATTGCAGACGATGTACTTCTGCGCCGCCTTGGCGCCGCGCACCGTGCGCCATTTGATGCCGGCCGGGAAGGCCGCGCCGCCGCGGCCGCGCAGACCGGATTCGATCAAGGCTTCGCAGGCGGCGTCGCCGTCGGTTTGCAATGCGTTGCGCAGACCTTCGAGGCCGCCGTGAGCGGCGTAGTCGTCGATCGAAAGCGGATCGGTGATGCCGATGCGCGCGAAGGTCAGGCGCTGCTGCTTCTTCAGGTAGGGAATGTCGTCGACCACGCCGACGCGCCGCGCATGCTCGCCGCCTTCCACGAAGCCGGCGTCGAAGAGCGCCGCGACGTCGCTCGCCTCGATGTTCGCGTAGCCGATGCGGCCTGCCGCGGTTGCGACCTCGACGAGCGGCTCGAGCCACAGCAGGCCGCGCGACCCGTTGCGAACCAGTTCGATTTCGATGCCGCGGCGTGCAGCCTCGGCCGCGATTGCTTCGGCAAGCGCATCGGCGCCGAGCGCCAGCGCGGAGGAGTCGCAGGGAACGTAGATGCGCGTCATGCCGTCACCTCCACACATTTGCTGGCGGCCGCGAAGATGGCGTCGAACTTCTGCGGCGTGACCCTGGCGTGCAAGGTGCCGTTGAGCATCAGCGCCGGTGACAGCGCGCACTGGCCGAGGCAGTACACCGATTCCAGTTCGACCGTCGCATCATGCTGATGCTCCGCGTCGAATCGACAACCGGTATGCGCCTCGATATGCTGCGCGAGCGCTTCGGTGCCCATGCTGCGGCATGCCTCGGCGCGGCACAGTTGCACCGTGACAGGCGCGGCGGGATGCGTGCGAAAGTGGTGGTAGTAGGTGATGACGCCGTGCACTTCCGCGCGCGACAGGTTCATCGCTCGTGCGAGCGGCGCGACCGTGTCAGGCGGCACGTAGCCGAGTTCGTCCTGAATCGCGTGCAGTACCGCTAGCAGCGACATTCCCGGTTGTGCGTGACGCTGCACGATCTGCTCCGGCGCGATGGCGTTTGAATCGTCCAAGTGGGGGCTCCTCCAAAGTCATATATATGCACTTGTGATTCATAATGCGTGCACGTATGCTTTGCTTGTTAGATATATAAGATACCCAACGATATGCGGCAGGAACGGCTTGCGCAATAGGAAATGATTGAGCATATATGATCAGGATAGAGTGCCAGGCACAACTGGTGGTGAAGGGTCCGGACGGCCGGGAGGTAAGCCTGTCGGACGTGGTGCCGCTGCTCGCGTTGGTGGACGAGTCCGGCAGCATCGCGCAGGCGGCGACGCTTAAGGGTTTGTCCTACCGTCACGCGTGGGGTTTGCTGCGTGGTATCGAGGAGCGTTTGGGCGGCCCTCTGATCGCGAAGGAACGCGGCCGCGGCTCCGTGCTCTCCGAACTCGGGCAAGCGGTGCTGCGCGCGCAACGTCTGTGCGGCGAGCGGCTCGACGGCAACATGCGGGCGCTCGCGAGCGAGGTGGCAAGCGATCTGAACCGCTGGCTCGCGCCGCCCACCGAGAACGTGCGCATTCACGCGTCGCATGGCTACGCGGTGGCCGCGCTCGTCACGACGTTGGTCGCCAACGATCTGCCGGTCGATATCAAGTACCGCGACAGCGCCGACTCGGTCATTGCGCTCTCGCGCGGCGAATGCGATCTGGCCGGCTTTCATTTGCCGCTCGGCGAGTTTCGCGCGGTCTGTGCCGATACCTATCGGCGCTGGCTGGATCCGCAGCGTCATGTGCTCGTGCATCTGACGCGGCGCAAGCAGGGGCTCTTCCTCGGCAAGGGCAATCCGAAGGGAATCGGCGGCCTGAGCGATCTCGCGCGCGACGATATTCGCTTCGTCACTCGCCAGCCCGGCTCGGGCACGCGCATGCTGCTCGATCTTGCGCTACGCAAAGTCGGGGTCGATCCGGATCGCGTCAACGGCTATGCGTCGACCGAGCTCACGCACTCGGCGATCGCGGCGTTCGTGGCGAGCGGCATGGCGGATGCGGGCTTCGGCGTGGAGCCCGCCGCGCATCATTTCGGGCTCGACTTCATTCCGGTCGTCGACGAAGACTATTACTTCGCGTGCGACCGCGCGCGGCTCGAGCGCGGGCCGCTCGCGACGGTGATCGAATTGCTGCGCGGCGCGGCGTTCCGGCAGAGCGTCGACCACCTCGAAGGCTACGATCCGCGCGACTGCGGCAAGCTGCTCGACCTGGAGTTTGGACTCGGCGAAGCCGCGGCGTAAGCCGTTGTAAACATAAAGCAGGGTTGGGCACTGCGCGGGGTGTCCGTTTGGGATACTCTCTCAGCTTTCCGCTTTGACCCTAACCGCGCGCGAACGCGCTGAATCGACATGAAAGTATTTCTTCACGCATGCGTTGCCGCCGCGACGGCCGGTGTGCTGGTCGCCACTGCTTCGGTTGCCTTTGCACAGAATTCGCCCGGTGTGCCGGGCGGCATCTTGCAGGACGAGTTCCGCCTCGCGGAACATCCGCAAATGCCGTTCGCCGCATCCGCGCCTTCGGACAAATATCAGCACGGCAACAAGTCGGCCAAGCGCAAGCGCGGCGACATGGGCGACCCGAACGGCTGCAACCTGCAGTGTCCGAAAGACGAGTAAGCGGGGGTTCTGTTTGTTGGCGAAACGCCGGCGTTCTGCCGGCGTTTTGCGTTTGGGCGTACTGCCTGGCTGTTTGGGACTGACGCTCGTTCAGGGCTTCGCCGTATGCCACACGTCCTTGAAGCCGTCTCCCTTCGTATCGCCCGCCTGCTTATCGGCCGCGTAGCGATAGAGCGGACGGCCCTTGTACGCCCACTGCTGCTTGCCGTCGGCGCCGGGAATCAGCGTCCAGTCGCCCGATGGCTTGTCCGATGGGCTAGCTGTTGCCGCGGGCCAATAATTCACGCAGCCGCCAGTGCAGGCGCTCACGCCAGGCGTGGTGTCCTTGTCGAAGGTGTAAAGCGTCATGCCGTCGGCGGTGACGAAGCGGCCGTCGACGACTTTCGGCGCCTCGGCGAACGCCGTCTGCTGCAGTGCGAGAAGGGCGAGGCAGAAGAGAGTCTTGCGCATGTTGTCGGCTCCTGAATTTTGGTGTTGGTCTCGCGCGGAACGCGGCGTGCGGCCGCGCGTGACGTACAAACGATCGAGCGTTGCCGTTTATTCCATTCACTTCTTGTTCGGCGGGTCGAGACCGGTTCCGGCGATGTCGGCGGCGGCTTCGGGCGAGGCGAGAAGCTGCAGCAATTGCCGCGCTTCCTGCGGATGCCGCGTGCGGGTGGGAATGTGGGCGGCGTAGCGCGTGACCGACTGCAGCGGTTCCGGAATCTTGCCGACGAACTGGTGCTGGGTTGGCACCGGAAGCGACTCGCTGACCTGCTGAAAGCCCAAATGATATTCGCCGTTCGCGACGACGAGCCGATCGGGGACACGGTCGCCTTGGGACAGAACTGGAGAATGGACTATGAGAAATGCGTCGTGTGGGCGGCGGCGCGCGCGCGGATGCGGCGCATCTTCCATCATGAGCGGTGTTTTGTGAACCCGGGTTTGTTGCGGCGGCCAGGCAGAGCGGGTGGCCGGCGGGAAGGACAGCGACAGGCAGCAAAAAACCCGCGAAGCAAAAGCTATCGCGGGTTCTAGGACTCTGCTGGAACAGAATTTGGTGGAGGCGGCGGGAATCGAACCCGCGTCCAGAAGCACTCTACGACCAGTTCTACATGTTTAGTTCAGTCTTTTGATTTAACCGCAGCGACGCGGACGAACACGCTGCACTACGGCGATTCACTAGATTTTCGACCCGGACGTCGTGACACCGCCAAGGCTTAACTGACGTATATGACCTCTGTCGGTATTGCTACCGGTCTTGCGACTCTAGCCCGTCAGTGAACTAGGCAGAGGACGGCGGCCCTTAGGCTGCCAGTGCGAACGTATCGTCGTTTGCAGTTACGTTTTTCCCATTGATTAACGAGGTGACGGGTCCTCGACATGCCCTAGCCGCTTCGCAACCCCTGTCGAAACCAGGTCGCCCCCGCGGTTCGTTGCCCAGTACTTATGGGCCAACAGCAATTTTACAATAGTTTGAACGCCGCGTCCTCGCTGATTGTTTGCGGCGCGGCCTTGTGCTGTCGCGGCCGCAGCGCAGTCCGCGCGCATGTTAGCCGATCTCGCGCAGCAGTCTTTGCAATTCAGCCGGTGATTGCACGACGTGTTGTGCGTGCCATTGCGTCGGCGGAATGTCGTCGCCGCAGTAACCGTACGCGGCCGCCACCGTCTTCATGCCGGCGGCGAAGCCCGCTTGCACGTCGCGCAGGTCGTCGCCAACGTAGACAATGCGCTCGGGCACCACGTCCAGTTCGCGCGCGGCGTGCAGCAAAGGTGCAGGGTGCGGCTTCGAATGCGCCGTCGTGTCGCCGCTCACCACGCAGCCCGCGCGCTCCTCGAGGCCGAGTTGCGCGATCAACGGCTCGGTGAGCCGCGCGACCTTGTTCGTGACGACGCCCCAGCGCACGCCTCGTGCATCGAGTTCGTCGAGTAATTCGGGAATGCCCGGAAACAGCGTGGTCTCGATGCACAGGTCGGCTTCGTAGTTAGCGAGGAATTCTTCCCGCATCGAGGCGAACTCGTGATCCTCCGGGCCAATCCCGAACGCGCCGCAGATCAGCCCGCGCGCTCCCGCGGAAGCAAGTGGGCGGAGGTTTTCGAGCGGCACCATCGCGAGGCCGCGATCATGTCGCATTTTGTTGACGGCCGCCGCGAGATCAGGCGCCGTGTCGGCCAAGGTGCCGTCCAGGTCAAACAGTACGGCCTGGCAAAGACCGAGCGCATCGTCGTTGTCTTCGCGTTGGGGCAGGGGCGTGGGATCGCTCATTAATAGTCCAGGTCCGGCGGGTCGGGGCGGATCAGACGTCGCGGCGGCAGGCGAGCATGTAGTTCACGCTCGTGTCGGCGGACAGCGTGAAATGCTTGCTGAGCGGATTGTAGACAATGCCCTTGATATCGGCCGTGCGCAGGCCGGCGGCGCGCACGAAACCCGCCAATTCCGACGGGCGGATGAAGCGCGCGTAGTCATGGGTGCCCTTCGGTAGCATTCGCGCGATGTATTCGGCGCCGATCACAGCGAACAGGTACGACTTCACATTGCGGTTCAGCGTTGAGAAGAACACCCAGCCGCCGGGTTTCACCAGTGTCTTGCATGCCTCGACAATGGCGGCCGGCTGCGGTACGTGCTCCAGCATTTCCATGCAGGTAACGACGTCGTAGGTTCCCGGTTCGCGGGCTGCGAGTGCCTCGGCGGCGATTTCTTCGTAACTAACCGTTACGCCGCTTTCAAGGCTGTGAAGATCGGCGACGCCGAGCGCCTGGTTCGACAAATCGATGCCTTTAACGTGCGCGCCCAGTCCTGCCATGGATTCCGACAAAATGCCTCCGCCGCAGCCGATGTCCAGAACGTTCTTGCCGGGCAAATGTGCATGGGCGTCGATCCAGCTCAGGCGAATCGGGTTAAGTTCGTGCAGCGGTTTGAATTCGGCATTCGGGTCCCACCAACGATGCGCTAGATCGCTAAATTTCTGTAGTTCGTGGGGATCGGCGTTGGTCATGGCGAAAGCTGCCTCGATGAGAGGGTGCTCGAGGATAAACCGTGAGTATATAGGCGGAGGGGCGAGGCGGCAAAATGCCGTCCATCGGCGCCACGAAGCATTTAGAGGAGGCATTGCGCCCGCGTTTCGGGAACCGGCTGGCGCCGCAGAGGGCAGACACAAAAAAAGCCCCGCCGAAGCGGGGCTTTTCGATACTGCGGTAATTTGTAGCTTACTGCTTCGAAGTACCGACAACTTCGACTTCCACGCGACGATCCGGTGCGAGGCAGGCGACGAGTTGCTTGTGGTTCTTCTGGTTGCAGCCGGTCGTGACCGGGTTGCGCTTGCCCTTGCCTTCCGTATAGATACGGTTGGATTCGATGCCCTTGCTGACCAGGTATGCCTTGACAGCTTGAGCGCGGCGCAGCGACAGACGGTCGTTGTACTTGTCCGAACCGATGCGGTCCGTGTAACCCGTTGCGACGACGACTTCCAGGTTCAGGCCTTGGATCTTCGATGCGAGATCGTTCAGCTTTTCCTTGCCTGCCGGCTTCAGGATCGCCTTGTCGAAGTCGAACAGTGCGTCAGCTTGATACGTGATCTTTTGGCTGGTGATGGCCGGTGCGGGTGCGACCGGAGCCGGCGGCGTCGGAGCCTGAGCAACCAGGGCGCCGTCGCACTTGGCGTTGGCCGTTGCCGGCGTCCAGAATGCATCGCGCCAGCAGAGTTCGTTCGTGCCGTTCATCCACACGTATTCGCCGGTACCATTCACCCAGTTGTCGTTCGTAGCTTGTCGCGACGCCGGCACCGACTGTGCCATGGCGGATGCAGCCATAACCGCGGTAGCTGCAATGAACGCGAGCTTTGAAAGTTTATTCATATTTCTCCTCTCGAAATTGAGATTACCGCAGGTTTACTGCGAGCCTGTTGACGAAGACAAGTCATACATTGCTCGAAGTATAACATCGGTGCAGAACAAAAAAGGTGCTGTGTAGACTTCGAGCAGTGTCTAACTCTTTGTGCGTTGGCATTTTGCCATATCGTTCCCTTCCGACGATAAAAAAATCCGCCCCCGATCGAATCGCCCTCCAATTGTGGTGCATGCGCAACAAAAGCAATCGCCTGGACGGGCCGCCAGTCATGGCTCAGCGGCGGATTGCGCCACGCACAATTCGAGCCTGCTTCGGCTCGAAAGTGGGGCGGCGGCGCGCTCTTCACGCGCGCCCGCTAATAGGTATACGTACCCGCGCCAGGGCGGAATACGCGGCATGTTAGAATCGCGTGATGCGTTGCGCCTGCAATGCTTACGCGAAGGCGCGGTTTACTGCCGCCTTGGCACGTAAAAGATACGGATAATGGATCAATTCGCCAAAGAGACTCTGCCAATCTCCCTAGAGGAGGAAATGCGCCGTTCGTATCTCGATTACGCGATGAGCGTGATCGTGGGGCGTGCGCTTCCCGATGTTCGCGATGGCCTGAAGCCGGTGCACCGGCGCGTGCTGTACGCCATGCACGAGCTCAACAACGACTGGAACCGGGCTTACAAGAAGTCGGCGCGTATCGTCGGCGATGTGATCGGTAAATATCACCCGCACGGCGACACCGCTGTCTACGACACCATCGTCCGGATGGCGCAGGATTTTTCGCTGCGCTACATGCTGGTGGACGGCCAAGGCAACTTCGGTTCGGTCGACGGCGACAACGCCGCGGCCATGCGGTACACCGAAATCCGCATGGCGAAGATAGGCCACGAACTGCTGGCCGACATCGACAAGGAAACGGTCGACTTCACGCCGAACTACGATGGCAGCGAAAACGAACCGGCCATTCTGCCGGCGCGCATCCCCAATCTGCTGATCAATGGCTCGTCCGGCATCGCGGTCGGCATGGCGACCAATATCCCGCCGCACAACCTCAACGAGGTCGTCGACGCGTGCCAGCATCTGCTCAAGAACCCGGAAGCCACGATCGACGAACTGATCGAGATCGTCCCGGCGCCTGATTTCCCGACCGCCGGCATCATCTACGGCGTGGCCGGCGTGCGCGACGGCTACCGCACGGGCCGTGGCCGCGTGGTGATGCGCGCGCTCACGCACTTCGAGGAAATCGATCGCGGCCAGCGCATGGCGATCATCGTCGACGAGTTGCCGTATCAGGTGAACAAGCGCTCGCTTCTGGAGCGCATCGCCGAACTGGTCAACGAAAAGAAGCTCGAAGGCATCTCCGACATCCGCGACGAGTCGGACAAGAGCGGCATGCGCGTCGTGATCGAACTCAAGCGCGGCGAAGTGCCCGAGGTGGTGCTCAACAATCTGTACAAGGCCACCCAGCTCCAGGACACGTTCGGCATGAACATGGTCGCGCTGGTCGATGGCCAGCCGAAGCTGCTGAACCTGAAGGAAATGCTGTCGTGCTTCCTGTCGCATCGCCGGGAAGTGCTGACGCGGCGCACTGTATACGAACTGCGTAAGGCCCGCGAACGCGGCCACGTGCTCGAGGGCCTCGCGGTGGCGCTCGCCAACATCGACGAGTTCATCGCGATCATCAAGGCCGCACCAACTCCTCCGATCGCCAAACAGGAATTGATGGCGCGTCCGTGGGATTCGTCGCTGGTGCGCGAGATGTTGGCGCGTGCCGAGACGGAAAACGCGTCGGCCGGTGGTCGCGAAGCCTATCGTCCGGACGGATTGAATCCGTCCTTCGGCATGCAGTCCGACGGACTCTACCGTCTCTCCGATACCCAGGCTCAGGAAATCCTGCAGATGCGTCTGCAACGCCTGACGGGTCTGGAGCAGGACAAGATCATCGGCGAATACCGCGAAGTAATGGCGCAAATCGCCGACTTGCTGGACATTCTGGCCCGCCCGGAACGCATTACGGCGATCATCGTCGACGAACTGACGTCGGTCAAAGCCGAATTCGGCGACGCGCGCCGCTCGAAGATCGAGTTGAACGCAACCGAGTTGAACACCGAAGATCTGATCACGCCGCAGGAAATGGTCGTGACCATGTCGCATACCGGCTACGTGAAATCGCAGCCGTTGTCCGAATATCGCGCTCAGAAACGCGGTGGTCGCGGCAAGCAGGCCACTTCCATGAAGGAAGACGACTGGATCGACACGCTCTTCATCGCCAACACGCATGATCACATTCTGTGCTTCTCGAATCGCGGCCGTGTTTATTGGGTCAAGGTCTACGAAGTGCCGCAGGGTTCGCGGAATTCGCGCGGCCGGCCGATCGTCAATATGTTCCCGCTGCAGGAAGGCGAAAAGATTACGGTCGTGCTGCCGGTCAAGGAGTTCTCGGCCGACAAGTTCGTCTTCATGGCCACCGCCTTGGGAACGGTAAAGAAGACCCCGCTGGAAGCCTTTAGCCGACCGTTGCGCAAGGGTATTATTGCGGTCGGTCTGGATGACGGCGACTACCTGATCGGCGCGGCCATCACGGACGGCCAGCACGACGTGATGCTGTTCTCCGATTCGGGCAAGGCGGTTCGTTTCGACGAGAACGACGTGCGGCCGATGGGCCGTGAGGCGCGCGGCGTGCGCGGCATGCAGCTCGAAGACGGCCAGAGCGTGATCGCGCTGCTGGTGGCGGGCGACGAGCAGCAGTCGGTGCTGACCGCAACCGAGAACGGTTTCGGCAAGCGCACCCCGATCACCGAGTACACGCGTCATGGGCGCGGTACGAAGGGCATGATCGCAATCCAGACGTCGGAGCGCAACGGCAAGGTCGTCGCCGCCACGCTGGTGGACCAGGAGGCGCAGATCATGCTGATCACGACTACTGGTGTGCTGATCCGCACGCGTGTGTCGGAAATTCGGGAAATGGGACGCGCAACCCAAGGTGTTACACTCATCAGCCTTGACGAAGGGACCAAGCTTTCAGGTCTGCAACAGGTTGCTGAGGCGGAAGCGGATGTCGATGTGGAAGCCGACGTCGAAGGTCCAGCCGAAGGCGACAACGGCGGTGAAAATGGCGATGCGGTTTGATCCGCGTCGGCTGCTTTCAGTCTCAGTAACGAGTTGAAAGCTGCGCGGAGAATAATGGCGTGTCGGGCCGATACGCGTCTCGCGCAGCTCGCAGTTCAAGTTCATTTCTATTAGGGAGTAATGATGCAAAAACGATTCAAACGACTGATGTTGCTGGCTGCTTTCGTGCCGACCCTTGCCATGGCTCAAGCGCTTCAGAGCCAGGCTCCGGCGGCGCCGGCTGCTGCCGCGGCACCGGTTGATCCGGCCAAGCAGGCTGCCATCAAGGAACTGCTGGACGCAATCGACGCGCAGAAGCTCGTCGGCGCAATTGGCAACAGCGCGCAGATGCAAGCCAAGCAACTGGTTCCGGCCATCCTGTCGGACGCCCTGAGCGAAAACAAGACGATGACGGACAAGCAGAAGCAGGCTTCCGTCCCGGCGCTGCAAAAAAATGCGGTGCCGAAGCTGGTTGACGGCGCGGGCCAGGTGTTCGCAACCGACAGCTTCCGTCAGGACGCGATGCAAGCTCAATACGACGCATACGCGAAGTACTACAGCACGTCGGAAATCAAGGACCTGACCGCGTTCTACAAGAGCCCGACCGGCCGCAAGTTCATCCAGGTGCAAGACCAGGTTGGCCGCGACGTCGTGAACGGTCTCATGCAAAAGTACATGCCGCAATCGATCAAGGCAACGCGTGACCAGGCCGACAAGGAAGTCGCTTCGGTCAAGCCGGCGAAGTAAGCCTGCCAGGCAAGCTAAAGGTCGAAAGGCTGCGCTGATGTCGCGCTAGCCGCCGCCCGGCAAGCTATACGGCATGCGGGGTTTGGCGGGTTGGCGGCGACAATGCGATAATGGCTGTTTGCGCACAAGCGCGAACGGCCATTTTCTTTTCGGCGCGGAATTATTGGCGATGCGGTCGTCAGGATCGCGTTGTCAGCTTCATGATGGTTGCCTTCGCGGCTCCCAGCTTCGCCGTTTTTTTGCGCGATTTCCCGTTTTCGCGCCTGCTTCCAGGATCTCACGATGCGCGTCTTTAATTTCTCCGCGGGCCCCGCGGCCATGCCAGAAGAAGTGCTGCGTCAGGCTGCCGACGAGATGCTCGATTGGCAAGGCAGCGGCATGAGCGTGATGGAGATGAGCCATCGCGGCAAAGAGTTCATGTCGATCCACGAGGAAGCGCTCGTCGATCTGCGTGAGTTGCTCGAGGTGCCGGCGAGCCATCGCATCCTGTTCCTGCAAGGTGGCGGTCTGGGTGAAAACGCGATCGTGCCGATGAATCTGATGGGCGCGAAGCCGCGCGCGGATTTCGTCGTCACCGGCTCGTGGTCGCAAAAGTCTTTCAAGGAAGCGCAAAAGTACGGCACCGTGCATCTGGCTGCGAGCGGCCAAACGGCCGACGGTTTCACGCGCGCGCCGAAGCGTTCGGAATGGCAGTTGTCGGACGATCCGGCTTATGTGCATCTGTGCACGAACGAGACCATCCACGGCGTCGAAACTTTCGAAATTCCCGATCTCGGCGATATTCCGCTCGTGGCCGACGCATCGTCGCACATCCTGTCGCGTCCCATGGACATCGCCAAGTACGGCGTGCTCTTCGGCGGTGCGCAGAAGAACATCGGCATGGCGGGCGTGACGGTCGTGATCGTGCGCGAAGACATGCTCAATCGCGCGCAAGCGATTTGTCCGTCGGCATTCGAATGGAAGATCGTTGCCGAGAATAATTCGATGTATAACACGCCGCCCACCTATGCGATTTACGTCGCGGGGCTGGTGTTCAAGTGGTTGAAGAAGCAGGGTGGCCTAGCCGCGATCGAAGCACGCAACCTCGAAAAATCGAAGCTGTTGTATGACGCGATCGATTCGAGCAGCTTCTATCTGAACAAGGTCGAGCGCGGCTCGCGCTCGCGGATGAACGTACCGTTTTTCCTCGCTGACGAGTCGCGCAACGAAGATTTCCTGGCCGGCGCGAAAGCGCGGGGAATGGTGCAGCTAAAGGGCCACAAGTCCGTCGGCGGCATGCGGGCGTCGATTTATAACGCTGTCCCGCTCGAAGGCGTCAAAGCGCTTGTCGAATACATGAAGGAATTCGAACAGCGCAGCGCCTGAAACTGTCAGGACATTCAGGCGCGCGCATCTTTCCAGCAGCTACCGGCAAGGCCGTTTTCAAGCATGGACGACGAACTCAATACCCGACTCAAACCTCTTCGCGAACGTATCGACGAGATCGACGCGCAACTCATTGCGCTCCTCAATCAGCGCGCGGCGGTGGCGCTCGAAGTGGGCGAGGTGAAGAAGCACTTCAACGCGCCGGTGTTCCGCCCGGAGCGCGAACAGCAGGTGATCGCGCGCTTGCAGGACATGAGCGAGGGCCCGCTCGCGAGCGAGCATATCAGCGCAATCTGGCGCGAGATCATGGCCGCGAGCCGCGCGCTCGAAAAGACGATCAAGGCTGCGTATCTGGGACCGGTCGGCACCTATAGCGAACAGGCGATGCACGAGTACTTCGGTCAGTCGATCGAAGGCCTGCCTTGCCCGTCGATCGACGAAGTGTTTCGCTCGGTCGAGGCGGGCGCCGCGGAATTCGGCGTCGTGCCGGTCGAGAATTCCACTGAAGGCGCGGTGTCGCGCACGCTCGATCTGCTGCTGCAAACCCAGCTGACGATCGGCGGCGAACTGGCTTTGCCGATTCACCACAACCTGTTGACGCAAAACGGCGATCTCGCGGGCGTGACGCGCGTGTGCGCGCACGCGCAGGCGCTCGCTCAGTGTCAGCGCTGGCTCGCGACGAACGCACCGCATCTGGAGCGCCAGGCGGTGTCGAGCAACGCGGAAGCGGCGCGCATGGCGGCAGAAGATCCCACCGTCGCGGCCATCGCCGGCGATCGGGCGGCAACGCACTACGGTCTGCAAGTCGCGTATGCGCAGATCCAGGACGACCCGCACAACCGCACCCGCTTCGTGATGATCGGCAAGGAGCGCACGGGCGTGAGCGGGCATGACCAGACGTCGCTGATCGTTTCGGTGGCGAACGAGCCGGGCGCGGTGTTCAAGCTGCTCGAGCCGCTCGCTCGCCACAGCGTTTCGATGACGCGTTTCGAATCGCGTCCGGCGCGCGTCGGCACGTGGGAGTACTACTTTTACATCGACGTCGAAGGCCATCGGGACGATCCGTCGGTCGCCGCCGCGCTCGTCGAGCTTGGCGAGAAGGCCGCGTTCCTGAAGATCCTGGGCTCGTACCCGCGCGCCCGATAGCTTCAAACGGCGTTCAGCGGCATTGCAAGGTCAACCGCATACTCATTAGCTAATAATCGTTCGGAGATTTCATGACAGCGTCTTTCGGCCCTTCCTATGTGCGCGCGATTGCGCCCTACGTCGCGGGCAAACCGATTTCGGAAGTGGCGCGTGAGTTCGGCCTCGACGAAGCGACCATCGTGAAACTCGCCTCGAACGAGAACCCGCTGGGCATGCCGGAATCGGCGCAGCGCGCAATGGCGCAGGCAGCTGGCGAACTCGGCCGTTATCCGGACGCGAATGCGTTCGAGTTGAAGGCGGCACTGAGCGAACGCTACGGCGTGCCGGCCGACTGGATCACGCTGGGCAACGGCAGCAACGACATCCTTGAAATCGCGGCGCACGCGTTCGTGGAAAAGGATCAGTCGATCGTCTACGCGCAGTATTCGTTCGCGGTCTACGCGTTGGCCACGCAGGGCGTGGGCGCGCGCGCGATCATCGTGCCCGCCGTCAAGTACGGTCACGACCTCGACGCGATGCTCGCGGCTATTACGAACGACACGCGCCTGATCTTCGTCGCCAATCCGAACAACCCGACTGGCACATTTATCGAAGGTCCGAAGCTCGAGGCGTTTCTCGACAAGGTGCCGCGCAACGTGGCCGTCGTACTCGACGAGGCGTACACGGAATATCTGCCGCAAGCCAAGCGCTACGACTCGATCGCGTGGGTGCGCCGTTATCCGAACCTGCTGGTATCGCGCACGTTCTCGAAGGCGTTCGGTCTGGCGGGCTTGCGTGTCGGCTTTGCGATCGCGCAGCCTGAGTTGACCGATCTGCTGAATCGTCTGCGTCAGCCGTTCAATGTCAACACGCTGGCGCAAGCCGCGGCGATCGCGGCGCTGAACGACACGGCGTTTCTGGAAAAAAGCGCGGCGTTGAACGCGCAAGGCTATCGCCGTCTGACCGAAGCGTTCGACAAGCTCGGTCTCGAGTATGTGCCGTCGGACGGCAACTTCGTGCTGGTGCGCGTCGGCAACGACGACGCGGCCGGCAACCGTGTCAACCTCGAATTGCTGAAGCAGGGCGTGATCGTGCGGCCGGTGGGCAACTATAGTCTGCCGCAATGGTTGCGCGTCACGATCGGCCTGCCGGAAGAAAACGAAGCGTTCCTTGCGGCGCTGGAAAGAACGCTCGCCACCGCCTAAGCGGTAATCCTTGACCCGCGCACCTCATTGGCATCAAGGCGCGCTTTTTCTGTGACCGACGTGGCCGCGTTTTCTTTTAACAAGCTGGTGATTTTTGGGGTCGGCCTGATCGGCGGATCGCTTGCGCGCGCGCTGCGCGAGCGGGGCGCGGCGGTGGGCGCGCGCGCGGTGATCGGTGTCGGGCGTTCGGCCGCGTCGAGCGCGCGGGCTTTGGAACTCGGTGTGATTGACGGCGCCGCAGCGTTGAATGACGACGCCGCGTTGCGTGAAGCGCTGTCCGGCGCCGATTTCGTGCTGCTCGCGGCGCCCGTCGCGCAGACGCAGCCGTTGCTCGAGCGCATCGCGCCGTTTCTCGACGCGGCCACGATCGTCACCGACGCCGGCAGCACCAAGTCGGATGTCGTCGCGGCGGCCCGTGCGGCGCTCGGCGCGCGCATCGGCCAGTTCGTGCCGGGGCATCCAATTGCCGGCCGTGAAGCGAGCGGCGTCGATGCGGCGTTGCCCGACCTGTATGTCGACCGCAATGTCGTGTTGTGCCCGTTGCCGGAGAACGCCCCCCAAGCGGTGGAGCGCGTTGCGGCGATGTGGCGCGCCACCGGCGCCGTCGTGCGTGACATGACGCCGGCGCAGCACGACCGCGTGTTGGCGTCGGTCAGCCATTTGCCGCATGTGTTGTCGTTCGCGCTCGTCGAGCAGATTCTCAATTCGCCCGACGCCGCGTTGAAATTTTCATTCGCCGCCGGTGGTTTCCGCGACTTCACGCGCATCGCCGCGTCGAGCCCGGAAATGTGGCGCGACGTGTGCGTCGCGAATCGCGCCGCGTTGCTGGATGAACTCGACGCCTACACGGCGGTGCTCGCGCGCTTGCGCGCGGCGATCGAAGCCGCCGACGGCGCCGCCCTCGAAGCCGTGTTCGCGCGCTCGCGCGTGGCGCGCACCGAATGGCAGGAACAGCGCGCTGCGGGCGTGAGCAACAGCGACGCGTCGAAATAACCGGAACTGGACACAATCATGGAATTCCTCGATCTCGGACCATTTTCCCGTGCGTCCGGCACGATCCGGCTGCCCGGCTCGAAGAGCATTTCGAATCGGGTGCTGCTGCTCGCCGCGCTCGCCGAAGGCGAAACCACGATCACGAATCTGCTCGACTCCGACGACACGCGCGTCATGCTCGAGGCGCTCGAAAAGCTCGGCGTGCGTCTGAAGCGCGAGGGCGACACGTGCGTCGTGACCGGCACGCGCGGCGCATTCACGGCGCGCACGGCTGATCTGTTCCTCGGCAACGCCGGCACGGCAGTGCGTCCGCTGACCGCGGCGTTGGCCGTGAACGGCGGCGACTACCGCATTCATGGCGTGCCGCGCATGCACGAGCGGCCGATCGGCGATCTGGTGGACGGTTTGCGGCAGATCGGCGCGAGGATCGACTACGAAGAGAACGAAGGTTATCCGCCGCTGCGGATTCGCCCGGCGCAGATTTCGGCCGAGGCGCCGATTCGCGTACGCGGCGACGTGTCGAGCCAGTTCCTGACTTCGCTTCTGATGACGTTGCCGCTTCTGCGCACCGAAAGCGGCGTGAGCACCGTGCAGGTGGACGGCGAGCTGATCTCGAAGCCGTACATCGAGATCACGATCAAGCTGATGGCGCGCTTCGGCATCGAGGTCGAGCGCCACGGCTGGCACCAGTTCGTCGTTCCGGCGGGGCAGCGATATCAGTCGCCGGGCACGATCATGGTGGAGGGCGATGCGTCGTCGGCGTCGTATTTTCTCGCGGCCGGCGCACTCGGCGGCGGGCCGCTGCGGGTGGAGGGCGTGGGGCGGGCCAGTATTCAGGGCGACGTCGGCTTCGCCGATGCGCTCATCCGGATGGGTGCGAACCTGCAGATGGGCGACGACTGGATCGAGGTGCGCGGCGTCGGCCACGACAACGGCAAGCTCGAGCCGATCGACATGGACTTCAACCTGATTCCCGACGCGGCGATGACGATCGCCGTCGCGGCGTTGTTCGCGGACGGCACGACCACGCTGCGCAATATCGCCAGCTGGCGCGTGAAGGAAACCGACCGGATCGCCGCGATGGCGACCGAACTGCGCAAGGTCGGCGCGAAGGTGCAGGAGGGCGAGGATTTCCTCGTCGTCACGCCGCCTGAAAAGCTGATTCCGAACGCCGCGATCGACACCTACGACGATCACCGCATGGCCATGTGCTTCTCGCTGGTGAGCCTCGGCGGGGTGCCGGTCCGGATCAACGACCCCAAGTGCGTCGGCAAGACGTTTCCTGATTATTTCGAGCGCTTTACCGCGCTTGCCCAACCCTGATTCGACCCGAATCGACTGACGTGCGACTTTTTCGATGAAACCGACCCGTCCCTTTCACCAGACGCCCGTCATTACGATCGACGGCCCGAGTGCCTCCGGCAAAGGCACCGTGGCCGCGCTGGTTGCCGCGAGCCTCGGTTTCCACCTGCTCGACAGCGGCGCGCTGTACCGGCTCGCGGCGCTCGCGAGCCTGCGCTACGACATCGGGGCGGATGATCCCGACGCCCTTGTAAAACTCATCGACGATCTGCACATCACGTTTCGCGAGGGGCTGGCGCAACTCGACGGTGTCGACGTTTCCGCCGACATCCGCGCCGAGGAAGTCGGCAGCCGCGCTTCCGCGATCGCCGTGCACGCACCCGTGCGAGCCGCGCTGGTGGCGCGTCAGCGGGCGTTCCGCAAGGAACCGGGGCTGGTTGCCGACGGCCGCGACATGGGCACGGTGATCTTCCAGGACGCCGTGCTGAAGGTATTCATGACCGCCAGCGTCGAGGCCCGCGCGGCGCGACGGCATAAGCAATTGATCCAAAAAGGCTTTTCTGCTAATATAGATGACTTGCTCCGGGATTTGCGTGAGCGCGACGAGCGTGACAGTCAGCGCATTGCCGCGCCGCTCAAGCCCGCAGCGGATGCAAAGCTGCTTGATACCTCCGCATTGTCGATCGACGAGGCGGTTGAGCAAGTGGTGCAGTGGTACGAAGCGTTAGTCCCGCATGCCTGATGAATGTACGCATTGTGCATAAGCAGCGGGCGCAGTAGAAGTAGCGTAATCAGTAGGTGCTCCGCGATCGTCGTGGAGCGTGTTTTAACCCTTTAACCCCGCGTGGCATTCGCCTTCTTCGCCGAAGTTGCTGACCGTCCGGCCAGCCGGGCACCGCGAGAACCATGCAAATTTTGATTTTTATGTCCGACCTGCAAACCTCTACCCCGAATACCGAATCTTTTGCGGCTCTGTTCGAAGAGTCGCTGACCAAGCAAGACATGCGCGCCGGCGAAGTGATTTCCGCCGAAGTCGTGCGTGTCGACCACAACTTCGTGGTCGTCAACGCTGGTCTCAAGTCCGAAGCCTACATCCCGCTCGAAGAGTTCCTGAATGACGCGGGCGAGGTAGAAGTGCAGGCGGGCGACTTCGTTTCCGTCGCGATCGACGCGCTGGAAAACGGCTATGGCGACACGATCCTGTCGCGCGACAAGGCGAAGCGCCTGGCTTCGTGGCTGTCGCTGGAAAAAGCGCTCGACAACAACGAACTCGTGACCGGCACGATCACGGGCAAGGTCAAGGGCGGCATGACCGTCATGGTCAACGGCATCCGCGCATTCCTGCCAGGCTCGCTGGTCGATACGCGTCCGGTCAAGGACACGACCCCGTACGAAGGCAAGACGCTGGAATTCCGCGTCATCAAGCTCGACCGCAAGCGTAACAACGTCGTGCTGTCGCGCCGTGCCGTGATCGAAGCGACCCAGGGCGAAGAGCGCGCAAAGCTGCTCGAAACGCTGAAGGAAGGCGCGATCGTCGAAGGCGTGGTGAAGAACATCACCGACTACGGCGCGTTCGTGGACCTCGGCGGTATCGACGGCCTGCTGCACATCACCGACATCGCATGGCGTCGTGTGCGTCACCCGAGCGAAGTGCTGTCGGTTGGCCAGGAAGTCACCGCGAAGATCCTCAAGTTCGATCAAGAGAAGAACCGCGTTTCGCTGGGCATCAAGCAACTGGGCGACGACCCGTGGGAAGGCATCTCGCGCCGTTACCCGTCGGGCACGCGTCTGTTCGGTAAGGTCACGAACATCACCGACTACGGCGCATTCGTCGAAGTGGAATCGGGCATCGAAGGCCTCGTCCACGTGTCGGAAATGGACTGGACGAACAAGAACGTTGCACCGTCGAAGGTTGTACAGCTGGGCGACGAAGTCGAAGTCATGGTTCTCGAAATCGACGAAGACCGCCGCCGTATCAGCCTCGGCATGAAACAGTGCAAGCCGAATCCGTGGGACGACTTCAGCCGCAACTTCAAGAAGGGCGACAAGCTGCAAGGCGCAATCAAGTCGATCACCGACTTCGGCGTCTTCATCGGTCTGCCGGGCGGCATCGACGGTCTGGTTCATCTGTCGGACCTGTCCTGGAGCGAAACGGGCGAAGAAGCGGTTCGCAAGTACAAGAAGGGCGACGAAGTGGAAGCGATCGTTCTTGGCATCGACGTCGAGAAGGAACGCATCTCGCTGGGTATCAAGCAGCTCGAAGGCGACCCGTTCAGCAACTTCGTTGCAATGAACGACAAGGGTTCGATCGTCGACGGCGTGGTCAAGACGGTGGACGCGAAGGGTGCAGTGGTTCAGCTGTCGGCTGAAGTCGAAGGTTACCTGCGCGCTTCCGAAATCGCACAAGACCGCGTGGAAGACGCTCGCAACGTGCTGAAGGAAGGCGACAAGGTCAACGCGATGATCATCAACATCGATCGCAAGTCGCGTGGTATCAACCTGTCGATCAAGGCCAAGGATTCGGCTGAACAACAGGAAGCGATCCGCGGCCTGGCTTCGTCGGATTCGGGCTCGGCTGCCACCGGCACGACGAACCTCGGCGCGTTGCTGAAGGCCAAGCTCGACGGTCAGAACCAGTAATTGAGGAGCGCCCCCAACCCTGTCGCTTCGTACCAGTCCCGCAAGGGGACCACCTGCGGAACGGAAAAATTGGGGGCGGCCCGGCGTTTTCTTAAGAGGTCTGCTGCAGTATGACCAAATCGGAATTGGTCGCCCAGCTGGCTACGCGATTCCCGCAGCTTGTACTCAAAGATGCGGACTTCGCGGTGAAGACGATGCTTGATGCGATGTCGGAGGCGCTTGCCAAAGGTCATCGCATCGAAATTCGCGGCTTCGGCAGCTTCGGTCTCAACCGTCGTCCCTCCCGTGTCGGGCGTAACCCAAAGTCGGGCGAGAAGGTGCTGGTACCCGAGAAACACGTACCGCATTTCAAACCGGGCAAGGAATTGCGCGAGCGGGTAGATCGCCGTGCGGGAGAGCCGCTGAAGGCTGAAGAGCCGGACGACGATCTCTAAATGCCAGGCTGGGTGATAAGCAGCGTGGCCTTGGTAGCGTCAGCGGCTAGAGCCAGTCGGCAAAAAAACAGAAAAGCGCCTTCGGGCGCTTTTTTTTCGCCCACCGCAAAATAAACCTCGCGTAAGCCCACAATCGGCCAGTTCCTGCCCAGCCGCGAGGGCTTCAATTACAATACGGGTCACTTCGGCGCGGGCAACACCGTGGCGCGACGCGTCATCAAGCCGGCGTCACCCCGCAACTGCCGTCAAGAGACCTATTCATGAAATTTATCGTTTGGCTGATCCGGGTGCTGGTGTTCGTGCTGCTGCTGGTGCTCGCGCTCTCCAATACACAACCTGCTACGCTGAATTTCCTCGCTGGCTACGCGTGGTCGGCGCCCTTGATCCTGATCGGCCTGGCGTTCTTCGTGGTGGGGCTGGTGGCCGGGCTCGTGTCGTCGCTGCCGGCCATGCTGCGCCTGCGCATGGAAAACGGCCGGCTCAAGCGTGAGTTGCGGGTGGCGCGCGAGGCCCCGGTGGTGGTCGAACAGCCGCCCATGCCGCCGCTGATCTAAGTTGTCTTCCGCCGCGCGCCTTGGTGGGCGCGGCTTTCCGTTTTCGCTTTCCCGCACGTTTGCATCAATCGCATGGATCTAGACTTCTGGTGGCTGCTGGTCATACCCGTCGCATTCGCGTTCGGCTGGATGGCCGCGCGCTACGACCTCAAGACGCTGCTGTCGGAAAGCGCCAACTTGCCGCGCTCGTATTTTCGCGGCCTGAACTTCCTGCTCAACGAGCAGCCGGACCAGGCGATCGACGCCTTCATCGAAGTCGTCAAGCTCGATCCGGAAACGATCGAGTTGCACTTCGCGCTCGGCAATCTGTTTCGCCGCCGCGGTGAAACCGACCGCGCGATCCGCGTGCATCAAAACCTGCTGAGCCGTGCCGATCTGCCGGTCAGCGAGCGCGATCACGCGCTCTACGAACTGGGGCAAGACTTTCTGAAAGCGGGCCTGCTCGATCGCGCCGAGGAAACCTTCCGTTCGCTCGAGACGGGCGACTATGCGCTGGGCGCGCAACGCGCGCTTCTCACCATCTACGAAATCGAGAAGGACTGGATCAAGTCGATCGACACAGCGCGTCATCTGGAAACCATGGGTTCGGAATCGCTCGACAAGGAGATCGCGCAATTCCATTGCGAACTCGCCCAGGAAGCGCTGCAACAGCAAAACCCGGATGAGGCGCGCCGACAACTCGGCCTCGCCTTGAAAGCGAATCCGACCAACGTGCGCGCCACGATCCTGTTCGGCGATGTCGACGCGGCCGGCGGTGCGCAAGAAGCGGCCATCGCGCAGTGGCGGCGCGTCGAGGAGCAGAATCCGGCTTATCTGCCGCTCGTCGCCGAAAAGCTGATGAAGGCTTACGATGCGCTCGGCCGTCCTCAGGACGGCGCCGACCTGCTCACCACGTGGGTGGACCGCTATCCCTCGAACGATCTGCTCGACGTTGCGTATCAGCACGTCGCGTCGCTGCGGGGCCCCGATGCGGCGCACGCGCTGGCACGCTCGCAGATGCAGAAGTCGCCGAATCTCGCGGGTATGACGCGTCTTCTGGAGGCGCAGCAAGCCGTCGCCGAAGAGCCGCGGCGCAGCGAACTCGAACTGATGCGCACGCTGATTCGTCAGCGCACCAAGAATCTGCCGCGCTACACGTGCCAGAATTGCGGTTTCAGGGCGCGGCTATTCTATTGGCAGTGCCCCGGTTGCAGCGGTTGGGAAACCTATGCGCCGCGTCGAGTCGAACCGATCACGACGTCGAACTGACGCCCCGACGGGGGCCGTGCCAACGTCGGTGTCTACGTGGGCGCGGCAGCCGTCTCGCCGCGCGCATGGCAGCAGCAGCCGCGCGGGCGGATCTCGCGGCGTGTTCTTGACCGGCTTCATCGCCGGGAATCATCACCGGAATCTTCCACCGGAAAGCGTATGAAAATCACCATTATCGGCACCGGCTATGTCGGCCTCGTCACTGGCGCGTGCCTCGCTGAACTCGGCAACGACGTTTTTTGCCTCGACGTCGATCAGCGCAAGATCGACATCCTGAACAACGGCGGTGTGCCGATCCACGAGCCGGGCTTGCAGGAGATCATCGCCCGCACACGCGCGGCGGGGCGCATCACGTTTTCGACCGATATCGCGGCGAGCGTGGCGCACGGCGACGTGCAGTTCATCGCAGTCGGCACGCCGCCCGACGAAGACGGCTCGGCCGATCTGCAATACGTGCTCGAAGCGGCGCGCAACATCGGCCGTACGATGAACGGCTTCAAGGTGATCGTCGACAAATCGACGGTGCCGGTCGGCACCGCGCAGCGCGTGCGTGCCGTGGTGGAAGAAGAACTGGCGAAGCGGGGGCTCGCGAACAGCGCGCAGCATCGTTTCTCGGTGGTCTCCAATCCTGAGTTTCTGAAGGAAGGCGCGGCCGTCGACGATTTCATGCGGCCCGACCGCATCGTGCTCGGCAGCGACGACGACGAAGCCGGTCTGCGCGCGCGGGAACTGATGAAGCGTCTGTACACGCCGTTCAACCGCAATCACGAACGCACGCTGACGATGGACGTGCGCTCGGCCGAATTCACCAAGTACGCGGCCAATGCGATGCTCGCCACGCGCATCTCGTTCATGAACGAGATGTCGAATCTCGCGGATCGGGTCGGCGCGGACATCGAAGCGGTGCGCCGCGGCATCGGCTCGGACCCACGCATCGGCTATCACTTTCTGTATGCCGGCGCGGGCTACGGCGGTTCGTGCTTCCCGAAGGACGTGCAGGCGCTGATTCGCACCGCCAGCGAAAGCGGCCACAACCTGCGGATTCTCGAAGCGGTCGAGGAAGTGAACCACAGGCAGAAAGACGTGCTGGTGCAAAAGGTCACCGCCACGCTTGGCGAGGATCTGAGCGGCCGCACGTTCGCCGTGTGGGGGCTCGCGTTCAAACCGAATACCGACGACATGCGCGAGGCGCCGAGCCGCCGCGTGATCGCCGAATTGCTCAAGCGCGGCGCGCAGGTACGCGCATACGACCCCGTCGCGGTAGCCGAAGCGCGCCGCGTGTTCGCGATGGATCTGCATGATGCGCCGGACCAGCTTGCGCGTCTCACGTTCACGAATACGCAGGACGAAACGCTCACCGGCGCCGACGCGCTCGTGATCGTGACCGAATGGAAGGAATTCAAGAGTCCGGATTTCGTGCACCTGAAATCGGTGCTGAAGTCGCCGCTGATTTTCGACGGCCGCAACCTCTACGAACCGGATGCGATGACCGAACTCGGCATCGACTATCACTCGATTGGACGCCCTTATGCCCAACCCTCTGGAGTCTCGGCCGATGTCTCAGACGATGCCTGAGGCCGCTGTGTCCTCACTCGCGCCGACGCTGACCGTGGTGCCGCGCAAACAGCTCGGTGCCGCCCGCGTGCTGGTGGTCGGCGACGTGATGCTCGATCGCTACTGGTTCGGCGACGTGAACCGCATTTCGCCGGAAGCGCCGGTGCCCGTGGTGCACGTCCAGCGGCAGGAAGACCGCCTCGGCGGCGCGGCGAACGTCGCGCGCAACGCGGTCGCCCTCGGCGCGCAGGCGGGTTTGCTGTGCGTGGTCGGCCGCGACGAACCCGGCGAGCGCATCGTGCAGTTGCTCAGCGAAAGCGGCGTGACGCCGCATCTCGAACGCGATCCGGATCTACTCACCACTATCAAACTGCGCGTGCTGTCGCGTCAGCAGCAGTTGCTGCGAGTCGACTTCGAAAACACGCCGGCGCACGAAGTGCTGCTCGCGGGCCTCCAGCGTTTCGACGACCTGCTGCCTTCGCACGACGTGATCCTCATGTCCGACTACGCGAAGGGCGGCCTCACGCATGTCACGCAGATGATCGCGAAGGCGCATGCGGCGGGCAAGCCGGTGCTGGTCGATCCGAAGGGCGACGACTGGGACCGCTACCGCGGCGCGACGTTGATCACGCCGAACCGCGCCGAGTTGCGCGAGGTCGTCGGGCAATGGAAGTCGGAAGAAGATCTGATCGCGCGTGTGACGAAGCTGCGCGCCGATTTGCAGTTCAAGGCGTTGCTGCTCACGCGTTCGGAAGAGGGCATGACGCTCTTCTCCGACGACGGCATCCTGCACGCTTCGGCCGTCGCGCGCGAAGTGTATGATGTTTCGGGTGCGGGCGACACCGTGATTGCCACGCTCGCCGCCATGCTCGGCGCGGGTCTCACGCTGATCGAGGCGGTCGGGCTCGCGAATCGCGCGGCCGGCATCGTGGTCGGCAAGCTCGGCACCGCCACCGTCGACTACGACGAACTCTTTCCTTGATTGATGCGGCCCGCCGGTCCCTCGCTTCGCGCTGCTTGACGGCGCGCAAAAGGGATCCGCGGGGCGTCAACCGAAGCTGTCGATCGGGGTTAGCGCTTGAGCGCTGGCTCCGATCCCATGCAAAGCTCATTACCGCAGGCTCATCATGACTCTCATCGTCACCGGCGCAGCCGGCTTTATCGGCAGCAATCTCGTGAAGGCGCTCAACGAGCGCGGCGAGCAACGCATCATCGCGGTCGACAATCTCACACGCGCCGACAAGTTCAAGAACCTCGTCGATTGCGAGATCGAGGATTACGTCGACAAGACCGAATTCGTCGAACGCTTCAAGCGGGGCGACTTCGGCAAGGTGCGCGCGATTTTCCACGAAGGCGCCTGCTCGGACACGATGGAAACCGACGGCCGCTACATGATGGACAACAATTTCCGCTACAGCCGCGACGTGCTCGATGTCTGCCTCGCGCAGAACATCCAGTTTCTGTACGCGTCGTCGGCGGCCACGTATGGCGGGTCGAGCCGCTTCGTCGAGGAGCGCGAGGTCGAGCAGCCGCTGAACGTATACGGCTATTCGAAATTCCTGTTCGACCAGGTGATTCGCCGCGTGCTGCCCAGCGCGAAAAGCCAGATCGCCGGCTTCCGCTATTTCAACGTATACGGCCCGCGCGAAACGCATAAGGCGCGCATGGCGTCGGTGGCGTTTCACAACTTCAACCAGTTCCGCGCCGAGGGCAAGGTGAAGCTGTTCGGCGAATACAACGGCTATGCCGCGGGCGAACAGACGCGCGACTTCGTCTCTGTTGAAGACGTGGTGAAGGTCAACCTGTTCTTCTTCGACAACCCTGACAAGTCGGGCATCTTCAATCTGGGCAGCGGTCGCGCGCAGCCCTTCAACGACATCGCCACGACGGTCGTCAACACGCTGCGCTCGCTGAACAACGAGCCGCCGTTGTCGCTCGCCGATCAGGTGCAGCGCGGGTTGATCGAATACATTCCGTTCCCCGATGCATTGCGCGGCAAATACCAGTGCTTCACGCAAGCCGATCAGTCGAAGCTGCGCGCGGCCGGTTACGACGCGCCGTTCCTGAGCGTTCAGGAAGGTGTCGATCGCTACGTACGTTGGCTATTCGGCCAGGTGTAAATTTTTCGGGTACCTCTTTACACTGGAATCTCCCGGTTGGTGATGGTCGCCAACCGGTTGTACGAGGGAGGTTCCATATGTTTCGAAAAATTCTGGTTACCGCGGCCATGCTGGCCGCTTTCGGCCACGCGTATGCGGCGGTCGACGTCAATACGGCTAACGAGGACGCGCTGCGCGGCGTCAAGGGTATCGGTCCCGCCAAAGCGAAAGCCATTCTCGACGAGCGTACAGCGCATGGTCCGTTCAAGGACCCGGCCGATCTCGGCAAGCGCGTCAAGGGCATGGGCGGGCATACCGTCGAGCGCCTGCAGGCGGAGGGTCTCGCTGTCGGTCCGGCTGGCGCGGCTGCTGGCACGCAGGCTGCGGCGTCTGCACAGGCCAGGGAGCCGGCCGTTTCGACGAATGCGGCTAATGCGGCGAACGCGGGCAACGCCCAAAAGAGCAACGCCGCGGTGGCGGTGAAGAAGTAGCCTGAGGCGGGCCGTGCGCGGGCATGGTCACCCGCGCACGCGGCCCGTCACTGTCGTTCCCTTCATGGTTGGAGTTGGCAAGAGCACTCCTTCAGCTGTCATGCAGATGACTGGCTCCCGCGGTTCTCGGCCGCGGGCTTTTTGCGTGGATCGAGCGGCGGCTTTCCATGGTTTTTTCGGTTCGACGCGGGGCGTCATGCTCGCTTGCCCCGAGCTTCGCGCGCGCTCGCCGGTGAACGCCTGCATCCATGCGGTCAGAAGGGCCGCGCGGCAGCGGCGGGCACGGTAGTTTAGAATCGATGAATCAAGACTCCGCGCATCGACAGTTCAAAATCCATATGGCTTACAAAACGATTGAAGACACGATCGGCAATACGCCGCTCGTGCAACTCGTCCGGCTTCCCGACGACGAGATCCGCAGCCGCAACAACGTGGTCCTTGCGAAGCTCGAGGGCAATAACCCCGCGGGTTCGGTGAAAGACCGTCCGGCGCTGTCGATGATCAAGAAAGCGGAAGCGCGTGGCCGCATCAAGCCGGGCGATACGCTGATCGAAGCGACCAGCGGCAACACCGGCATCGCGCTCGCGATGGCGGCTGCGGTCCGCGGCTACAAGATGGTGTTGATCATGCCGGAGGACTTGTCGGTGGAGCGCCGTCAAAGCATGGCCGCGTACGGTGCGCAGATCGTCTTGACGCCGGTCACCGGCGGCATGGAATACGCGCGCGACCTGGCCGAGCAGATGCAGCGCGAAGGCAAGGGCATCATCCTCGACCAGTTCGCGAATCCGGACAATCCGGCCTCGCACATCGAAGGCACCGGCCCGGAAATCTGGCGCGATACGGAAGGGCGCATCACGCATTTCGTATCGTCGATGGGCACGACCGGCACGATCATGGGCGTGTCGACTTACCTGAAAGAACAGAACCAGGCGATCGAGATCATCGGCGCGCAGCCGGAAGAAGGTTCGCGCATCCCGGGCATCCGCAAATGGCCGGAAGCGTATCTGCCGAAGATTTTCGACCGCAGCCGCGTGGATCGTGTCGAGAACGTGAGCCAGGCCGCCGCCGAAGCGATGGCGCGGCGCATGGCGTCGGTCGAAGGCATCTTCGCCGGCATCTCGTCGGGCGGCGCGTGTGAAGTGGCATTGCGCATCGCGCGTCAGGTCGAGAACGCGACAATCGTATTCATCGTTTGCGATCGCGGCGATCGGTATCTGTCGACCGGGGTGTTTCCGGCGTAAGCGGAGTTGGTTGCGGATTCGTTTGCGCGCGCAAGCACGCCCACATTCCCGCATGCACGTCTGCATGGGTCACACGAGCTCAACAAAAAAGCGCCGGCAAAACCGGCGCTTTTTTTCACAAGCCCGCGGGAATCAACGCCCGCGGCTTATTGCGAAGCCGCACCGGGCACGGCAGCATTGCCATTGCCATTGCCATTGCCATTCACCGCATCGCTCGAGGCCATCTGCGCCTTGACCCGTTCGCCCAACTGATACACCGCGAGGGCGTAAAAGAAGCTGCGGTTGTAGCGCGTCAGCACATAGAAATTCTTCAGGCCCAGCATGTACTCGGTGCCACGTCCAGGCGACGGCAGATCCACGATCGTTACCGGCGTGCCGGCTTCCGAGGCGACATTCACTTGCGGTTCGTTCAGCAGCAGCCCGGCGCGCAGCAATTGGTCGAGCGGCCAGTGCGGCTCGGGCTGGCCGTCGGCGGCGGCCTGCGCAACGCCCAGGCTGCCGGCGTCGGTGCCGATCTTCCACACCACCGGCCGGCCGTTTTCCCAGCCGTGTTGCCGCAGGTAATTCGCCACGCTGCCGATCGCATCCGCCTCGCTCGTGCGCAGGTCGATGCGCTTGTTGCCGTCATAGTTCACCGCGTATTGCACGATGCTGCTCGGCAGGAATTGCGGAATACCGATCGCACCCGTGTAGGAACCGAGTACCGTGTTGGGATCGATCTGCGCATCGTGCGTCCACACCAGGTAATCTTCGAGATTCTTGCGGAAGGTCGCCTGACGGTCAGCGCGGTTGGCGGTGTCGGGGTAGTCGAAGGTCAGCGTGGTGAGCGCATCGAGCACGCGGAAGTTGCCCATGAAACGCCCGTAAATCGTCTCCACGCCGATGATGCCGACGATCACTTCCGGCGGCACGCCGAACTCTTCGTAGGCGCGTTGCAGCGTTGCCTGATTGGCGCGCCAGAAGCGCACGCCCGCGTTGATCCGAACCTGGTCGAGAAAGCGCGACTGATACGCGCGCCAGTTCTTGACCGAGGGCGTGGGCGACGGCGTCACGAGCTTGACGGCGGTCGCCGAATAACTCACGCCGGCAAAGAGCGCGTGCAGCGCGGCTTCGTCGAAGTCGTAGCGCGCGACCATGTCGTTGATGAACGCGTCGACATTGGGATTGTTCGCGTAGCGCTGCGGGATGATTTCTTCTTCGAAGGTTTGCCCTTGCTGCACCGCGGGTTGCGGTTGGCTTTGCACCAGCAGCGGTGGTTTTTTGCCGGCGCTCTGCGCTATCGCCGGACTGGTTGCCATGAACATGCACGATGCGACGGAGAGTGCGGCGGCGAGAGTCTTGATGCGTAGCCGGTTTCGTGCGGACAGGGCAAGCTTGACGGTCATAGTGAGCTGAGGGCGCAGTGCGAAAGAGACAGGAAAACAGACAGGGAAAACGGTTCGGGGCAGTATACCCGACGCCTTCCGCAAAACTGTGCCGGACACGTCACACCCGCCTCGTGTGGTAAGTTGATAAATGTTGGCGCGCCGAGGGCGCGCGCCCTCTACGGAGACACGCCGCGCGCGCCTCGAGGCGCCGCGCCGCGCAAGAGGATCATGGCAACAGGCTTCTATTCCCACGCCGACTGTCTGCTGCACGATATGGGGCAATGGCATCCCGAATGCCCGGCGCGCCTGCAGGCAATCGAAGACCAATTGATCGCGAGCCGCATCGACTCGCTGATCGAGCGCGAGTCGCCGCCGCTCGCCGAGGAAGCCGCGCTCCTGCGCGTGCATACGCAGGCGCACATCGACTACATCCGCAACTGTTCGCCCGCCGAAGGCCTCGCCGAGATCGACCCCGATACGTCGATGAATCCGCATACCCTGCGAGCCGCGTTGCGCGCGGCGGGCGCCGCGGTGGCCGCGACCGATGCCGTGATCGAAGGCCGTTTCGACAACGCCTTCTGCAGCGTGCGCCCGCCCGGCCACCATGCGGAACCGGCGCGCGCGATGGGCTTCTGCTTCTTCAACAACGTGGCGATCGCCGCGCGTCATGCGCTCGAAGTGCACGGCTTGCAGCGGGTGGCGATCATCGACTTCGACGTTCATCACGGCAACGGCACGGAAGCGGCCTTCTCCGGCGATTCGCGCGTGCTGATGTGCAGCATCTTCCAGCATCCGTTCTATCCGTACACCGGCGCCGAGAACCAGGCGCCCAACATGTGCAACGTGCCGATGCCGGCGCGCTCGAAAGGCATGGCCGTGCGCGAGGCGGTCGACCTGCTGTGGCTGCCGCGTCTCCATGACTTCAAGCCCGAGATGGTCTTCATCTCCGCCGGTTTCGACGCGCATCGCGAGGACGATCTCGGCAACATGGGCCTCGTCGAGGACGACTACGCGTGGATCACCGACCAGGTGCGCGAAATCGCCAAACGCTATGCGCGTGGCCGGATCGTCAGTTGTCTCGAAGGCGGCTATAACCTGTCGGCGCTCGGGCGCAGCGTGGTCGCGCACGTGCGGGCGTTGGCCGGAATCTGACGCGCGGCGGCGCGCGAACCGCGCAAGCCGCATCAACGTAATGAGGAGCGAGCCATGAACGCCGAGATCCGCAGCGCGTCACTGGTGGAGATCGAACGCGACGCATACAGTGTGGCGGGCGTCGTGCGCCTGACGATGAACCGGCCCGATGCCTTCAACGCGCTCTCCGAAGCCTTGCTCGACGACCTGCAACAAGCATTGACCGACATCGCGCGGACGGACGCGCGCGTGGTCGTGATCGCCGGCGCGGGCCGCGCGTTCTGCGCGGGACACGATCTGAAGGAAATGCGCGCGGCGCCGTCGCTGGCTTATTACCAGGCGCTGTTCGCGCGCTGCACGAAGCTGATGCTGACGATCCAGCGCTTGCCGCAACCGGTGATCGCGCGTGTGCACGGCATCGCCACGGCGGCCGGTTGTCAACTGGTCGCGATGTGCGATCTGGCGGTCGCCGCCGAGACAGCGCGTTTTGCCGTGTCGGGCGTCAATCTGGGGCTGTTCTGCGCGACGCCTTCGGTGCCGCTGTCGCGCAATCTGTCACGCAAGGCGGCGCTCGAAATGCTGCTCACCGGCGATTTCATCGACGCGGCGCAAGCGCAGCAGCAAGGGCTCGTCAACCGCGTGGTCCCGGCAGACGCGCTCGACGCCGAAGTCGCGCGGCTCGCCACCCGCATCTGCGCGAAACCGGTGGAAGCGGTGAGCGCCGGCAAGGGCCTGTTCTACCGGCAACTGGAAATGGGCGTTGAAGCGGCTTACCAGCTCGCCGGCCAGACGATGGCCTGCAACATGATGGATGAATCGGCGCTCGAAGGCGTGCAGGCATTCATCGACAAACGCCCGCCCGACTGGAAGCGTTGAACGGCGTGAGCAAGGTATCCGCCGACCTCCGGCGCGGCGGCGTTCAACGCGTTTCGCATCGCAGCCTGTGCTGCGAAAACCATCACATGCTCAGGACTTCGCAACCCGCGCTTCGATCCATTCGATCAATTGCCCGATCACCCGATCGCGATCCATATCGTTCATCGTCTCGTGATAACTGCCTTCGTGCAGCGTGAGCGTCTTGTCCGGCGAGCCCGCGTGCTGGCCGAATGCGCGGCTGCCTTCGGGTTCGGTGAGCTTGTCCGCCGTGCCGTGATAGACCAATAACGGCACGCGCAGGCTCGCGCGGCCGCGTTCGATTCGCGCCATCGCCAGCAGCAGTTCGGCGCCGGTGCGCGCCGGAATCGAGCCGTGATGAACGAGCGGATCGTTGCGATTGGCGTTCACCACCGGCTGAAGGCGCGAGAGCAAGGCGGCGTCGATTTTCATCGCCGGGAAACCCGGCCATACGCGGCTGATCCACTGGCTCAAGCCGAGCATCCAACGCGGAACGTCGTGCCCTGGCGCGAGCGCGGGGCTCGACAAAATCAGTCCGCTCAAGCGACGCCCGCTCGCGTCCAGCCGCTCGATCGCGTAGAGCGCCGCGATTGCGCCGCCCATGCTATGGCCCATCAGAAAGAGCGGTGCGCAACTCGTGGCAGCCGCATCGAGCAAAGCCTGGGCGTCGAGCAGATAGTCGTCGAAGCGGCGGATTCGCGCGCGCTTGCCCGGCGCCAGCCCATGTCCGCGCAAATCGACGGCGACCAGTTCGATGCCGGCCGGGCTTAGCCGATCCGCGAGCGCCGCGTAACGCCCGGCGTGTTCCGCGAGCCCGTGCAGCAGCGCGACCGTGGCGCGCAGGGGCGCGGTGGCCGGCCAGCGATACAACGGCAGGTCGACGCCGTCGCTTGTCGTAACCGTCGAGCGCAGCGCGGCGCCGCCTTTGCGGGCGCCCGCGGCGGGCCTTGCATTACCGGTGGGGATTGTCTCCATGGCTGCCATGTCGTGTCCGAGGTGTGTCCTGCATTGACTCCGTCCGATCATAGCCGCAGCGAATCCGCGCGCGCGATCGTTGCTTATCCGGGGTAGCGCTTTAATGCCGTCTGGTTATGAAAAGATCGTAATTGATTATTAAAGGGGATGTCGGGGCTGCGGTAGAATTGCCGGCTCAAATCCTAATAAAAGCAACGGCGGCCGCTTGCCGGGAGCATTCAACGCTCGCCGACAAACTCCGCCGTTTCGTTTTTCCATGATCGAAATACGCAATATCTCCCAGCGGTTCGCCGGACCCCGGGGCTGGGTCGAAGCGCTGCACAACGTCAATCTGTCGATTCCGCCGGGCGAGGTGTTCGGCATCATCGGGCGCAGCGGTGCGGGCAAAAGTACGCTCGTGCGCACCATCAATCTGCTGACACGGCCCACCGAAGGCAACATCGTCGTCAACGGCCGCGATCTCACCACGCTGCCCGCCGCGCAATTGCGCGAGGCGCGCCGCGAAATCGGCATGATCTTCCAGCACTTCAACCTGCTGTCGTCGCGCACGGTGTACGAGAACGTGGCGCTGCCGCTCGAACTCGCCGGCCTGAAGCGCGACGAGATCGAGGCGAACGTGGTGCCGCTGCTCGACCTGGTGGGCCTGTCGGCGCAGAAGGATCGGTATCCGGCGCAGATCAGCGGCGGGCAGAAGCAACGCGTCGGCATTGCGCGCGCGCTGGCGAGCAAGCCGAAAGTGCTGCTCTCCGACGAAGCGACCTCCGCGCTCGATCCGGAAACCACACGCTCGATTCTCGATCTGCTCAAGCGCATCAATCGCGAACTGAACCTGACGATCGTACTGATCACCCACCAGATGGACGTGATCAAGCAGGTCTGCGACCGCGTCGCGGTGCTGGACGCGGGCCGCGTGGTCGAGCAGGGCAAGGTGATCGACGTGTTCCTTCAGCCGCATCATGACGTCACGCGCGCGCTGATCGGCGACGTGATCGCGCAGGAATTGCCGCCCGCCATGAAGGCGCGCGTGGCCGAGCGCTTGAAGACGGGCAGCGGTCATCTGCTGCGTCTCGCGTTCACCGGCTCGGGCGTCGATCAGCCGATACTGTCCGAGACGATTCGCCGTTACGAGCTCGACTTCAACATCCTGCACGGCCAGATCGACGAGATCCAGGGGCAGGCGTTCGGCTCGCTCGCGGTGCTCGCGGGCGGCCAACCGGAGAAGGTGGCGCAGGCGCTGACGTATCTGCGTGAACAGGGTGTGGTGGTGGAGGAGCTCTCGTATGTTGAGTGAAATGCTGGATATGTTCGTCCAGTCGTTCTGGGAAACGCTCGTGATGGTGGGCATTTCCGGACTGGTCGGCGCATTGGTGGGCTTGCCGCTCGGCGTGCTGCTGTATCTGACGGACCGTCAGGGCGTGTTGCAGAACGTCGCGGTGAATCGCGCGATGGGCGTGGTGGTCAATGCGGTGCGGTCGACGCCGTTCATCATTTTGCTGGTCGCGGTGATTCCGTTTACCCGGTTGGTGGTGGGTTCGTCGATCGGCACGGCCGCCGCCGTGGTGCCGTTGACGATCGCGGCCGCACCGTTCATCGCGCGTCTGGTCGAGACCGCGCTGCGTGAAGTCGACCGTGGCCTGATCGAAGCCGCGCAGGCGATGGGCGCGACCACCAGCCAGATCGTTTTCAAGGTGCTGCTGCCGGAATCGTTGCCGGGCGTGGTCGCCGGTTTGACGATCACGTTCGTGTCGCTGGTCGGCTATTCGGCGATGGCCGGCGCGATCGGCGGCGGCGGACTCGGCGATCTGGGCATTCGTTACGGGTATCAGCGTTTTTTGCCGGAGGTCATGCTGACGGTCGTGGTGATTCTGATCGTCTTCGTGCAACTGGTGCAGTCGTTCGGGGATTGGCTCGTGCGTCGTTTGAGCCATAAATAAACAGGGGCCATCGTTGCCCGCTAAACAGAATCGATAGATTCGGAAGGTCCATCATGCAACGTCGTTTCATCCTCAAGCTGGCCGCCGCGCTCGGCGCCGCCTCGCTGTTCGCCGCCACCACGGCGGCTCACGCTGAAGACACGATCAAGGTCGGCGTCACGGGCGGTCCGCACGCGCAGATCATGGAAGTCGTGAAGACGGTCGCGGCGAAGAACGGTCTGAACATCAAGGTCGTCGAATTCTCCGACTACGTGCAGCCCAACGCCGCGCTCGCCGGCGGCGATCTGGACGCGAACAGCTACCAGCACGAGCCGTACTTGCAGGCGCAGGTGAAGGACCGCGGCTACAAGCTGATTCGCGTCGCCGACACGGTCACCTATCCGATGGGCATCTATTCGAAGAAGGTGAAGACGCTGGCCGAACTGCAGCCGGGCGCGAAGATCGCGGTGCCGAACGATCCGACCAATGGCGGCCGGGCACTCTTGCTGCTGCAAAAGCAGGGTCTGCTGAAATTGCGCGCCGACGCGGGGCTGAAGGCGACGCCGCTCGACATCGTCGAGAATCCGAAGAAGCTGAAGATCGTCGAACTCGACGCCGCGCAGATTCCGCGTTCGCTGAACGACGTGGAAGCGGCCGCGATCAACACGAACTTCGCGATGGAAGCGGGTCTCAAGCCCAAACAGGACGCCATTGCGATCGAAGATCCGAAGGGGCCGTACGTGAACATCATCGCGATTCGCGAAGCCGACAGGAACAAGCCGTGGGTCGCCAAGCTGGTTGCGGCGTATCACTCGCCGGAAGTGAAGCAGTTCGTTGAAGGCAAGTTCGGCGGCGCGGTGATTACCGCCTGGTGAGTCCGGCAGCCATGTGAACATGGCAAGCACGACGGCAATGCAAATTTAGAGTCGTGAATCGGAGCCCGGGGTTGTCACCCGGGTTTTTTCGTGATTAAAATAGAACGATCGTTCGCTATTGCCGTCACGCCGCTGGGGAGCGATATCCTCCTGCTAAAGCACCCGCGACAAGGCTCCCGCAAGGGCAGTCGTTATAATGTTCGCTGGGTTGACGTATTCGTAACTTTGGAGCGTGTGCATGAAAATCCTGGTGCCAGTCAAGAGAGTGGTCGATTACAACGTGAAAGTCCGGGTGAAGTCGGACGGCACGGGCGTCGACATCGCGAACGTGAAAATGTCGATGAATCCGTTCGACGAAATCGCGGTGGAAGAGGCGGTGCGTCTGAAGGAAGCGGGCGTGGCGACCGAGGTGATCGCGGTGTCGTGCGGCGTCACGCAGTCGCAGGAAACGCTGCGCACGGCGCTGGCGATCGGCGCGGACCGCGCCGTGCTGATCGAATCGAATGAGGAACTGCAGCCGCTGGCGGTCGCCAAGCTGCTGAAGGCGCTGGTCGACCGGGAGCAGCCGCAACTGGTCATCCTCGGCAAGCAGGCCATCGACGACGATTCCAACCAGACCGGCCAGATGCTTGCCGCGCTCGCTAACCTGCCGCAAGCGACGTTTGCGTCGAAGGTTGTCGTGGCCGACGGCAGGGCCACCGTGTCGCGCGAAGTGGACGGCGGCGCCGAGACGCTGTCGCTCAAGCTGCCCGCTGTGGTCACGACCGATCTGCGCCTGAACGAGCCGCGCTACGTGACGCTGCCGAACATCATGAAGGCGAAGAAGAAGCCGCTGGAAACGCTCAAGCCCGAGGACCTCGGTGTTGACGTCACGCCGCGCCTGAAGACGCTGAAAGTGGCCGAGCCGCCGAAGCGCTCCGCTGGCGTGAAGGTGGCGGATGTGAAGACGCTGGTCGAGAAGCTGAAGAACGAAGCCAAGGTGCTTTAAGTAAAACGCGGAGACAGGGCAAATGACGAATCTTGTAATAGCAGAACACGACAACGCATCGATCAAGCCGGCGACGCTGAACACGATCGCAGCGGCGCAGAAGATCGGCGGCGACATTCACGTGCTGGTGGCGGGCTACAACGCGCAGGCCGCGGCGGACGAGGCCGCGAAGATCGCGGGTGTGTCGAAGGTATTGCTGGCCGACGCGCCGCAACTGGAAGCGGGCCTCGCGGAAAACGTCGAGGCGACGGTGTTCGACATCGCGAAGGACTACACGCACATCCTCGCGCCGGCCACGCCTTACGGCAAGAACATCACGCCGCGTATCGCCGCGAAGCTGGACGTCGCGCAGATCAGCGACATCACCGCGGTGGATTCGGCCGACACGTTCGAGCGCCCGATCTACGCGGGCAATGCGATCGCCACGGTGCAGTCGGCTGATCCGATCAAGGTGATCACCGTGCGCACGACCGGTTTCGATGCGGTCGCGGCCGAAGGCGGCAATGCAGTGGTGGAAAAGATCGACGCCGCGGCGGACCAGGGTATCTCGCAGTTCGTGAGCCGTGAACTGACGAAGCTGGACCGTCCCGAACTGACCTCGGCGAAGATCATCGTCTCGGGCGGCCGCGGTCTGGGCAATGGCGAGAACTACACGAAGGTGCTCGAACCGCTGGCCGACAGGCTGAACGCGGCGCTGGGCGCCTCGCGCGCGGCGGTCGATGCGGGCTTCGTGCCGAACGACTATCAGGTCGGGCAGACCGGCAAGATCGTCGCGCCGCAGTTGTACATCGCGGTCGGCATCTCCGGTGCGATCCAGCATCTGGCGGGCATGAAGGACAGCAAGGTGATCGTCGCGATCAACAAGGACCCGGAAGCGCCGATTTTCAGCGTCGCCGATTATGGTCTGGTGGGTGATCTGTTCACGCTTGTGCCTGAGCTCGTTGGTGAGCTCGGCTAAACGCCGCAGCGCCGTAAAAGGCGTCTGACAAAACAGGAAAGGGCGCGGGGCCATCAAGTCCGGCGCCCTTTTTTTATATCAAGGCAGGAGGAGAACTGAAATGAGCTATACGGCGCCCATCAAGGACATGCTGTTCGTGATGAAGGAACTGGCCGGTCTCGAGGAAATCGCGACGCTGCCGGGCTTCGAGGACGCGAACCTCGACACGGCTCAGGCCGTGCTCGAAGAATCGGCGAAACTATGCGGCGAAGTACTGGCGCCGCTGAACGTCGAAGGCGATCGCAATCCGAGCAGTTGGAAAGACGGTGTGGTCACCGCCACGCCGGGTTTCAAGGACGCGTTCCGCCAGTTCGCCGAAGGCGGCTGGCAAGGCGTGCAGCATCCGGTCGACTACGAGGGCCAGGGCCTGCCGAAGCTGATCGCGACACCCTGCGTCGAAATGCTCAACGCGTCGAACCTGTCGTTCGCGCTGTGTCCGTTGCTGACCGACGGCGCGATCGAAGCGCTGCTCACCGCCGGCACCGAAGCGCAAAAACAGACCTATGTGCCCAAGCTGATTTCCGGCGAATGGACCGGAACGATGAACCTGACCGAGCCGCAAGCCGGCTCCGATCTCGCGCTGGTGCGCACGCGCGCCGAGCCGCAGGGCGACGGTTCGTTCAAGCTGTTCGGCACGAAGATCTTCATCACATGGGGCGAGCACGACATGGCGAAGAACATCGCCCATCTCGTGCTGGCGCGCACGCCGGATGCGCCCGAGGGCGTCAAGGGCATTTCGCTCTTCATCGTGCCGAAGTTTCTCGTCAACGAAGACGGTTCGCTCGGCGAGCGCAACGACGTGCATTGCGTGTCGATCGAGCACAAGCTCGGCATCAAGGCGAGCCCGACCGCCGTGCTGCAATTCGGCGATCATGGCGGCGCGATCGGCCATCTGATCGGCGAGGAAAATCGCGGCCTCGAATATATGTTCATCATGATGAACGCGGCGCGTTTTGCGGTGGGGATGCAGGGGGTCGCCGTGTCGGATCGCGCGTATCAGAAAGCGGTGGCGTACGCGAAGGATCGCGTGCAAAGCCGTCCGGTGGATGGCTCCGCGAAGCAGCCGGTGGCGATCATTCAGCATCCCGACGTGCGCCGCATGCTGGCGACGATGCGCGGCCTCACCGAAGCGTCGCGCGCGCTCGCCTATGTCGCCGCCGCTCACTGCGATATCGCGCATCGTCATCCCGATGAAGGCACGCGCGCTGAACATCAGGCGATCTACGAATTTCTCGTGCCGATCGTGAAGGGCTGGAGCACGGAGTTGTCGATCGACGTCGCGAGCCTCGGCGTGCAGGTGCATGGCGGCATGGGCTTCATCGAGGAAACGGGCGCCGCGCAGTATTACCGCGACGCGCGCATTCTGCCGATTTACGAAGGCACGACCGCGATTCAGGCCAACGACCTGATCGGCCGCAAGACCGTGCGTGACGGCGGCAAGGTGGCAAAGTCGCTGCTCGCCGGCATTGCGGGAACGGTGGAGGCGCTGGGTTCGCAGCAAGGGGCGGCGTTCGATTCGATGAAGACGTATCTGGCGCAGGGACATCGCTCGTTGAGCGCGGTGGTCGATTTCGTGGTGGCGAATACGAAGGGCGATCCGAACGCGGTGTTTGCCGGCAGCGTGCCGTATCTGAAGCTCGCGGGCATCGTGCTCGGCGGCTGGCAAATGGCGCGCGCGCTGCTCGTGGCGGCTCAGAAGCGCGATGAGGACCCGTCCTTTTACGGCGCCAAGATCGCGACCGCGCAGTTTTACGCGGAGCATGTGCTGCCGCTGGCGTCGGCGCTGGAAGCGTCGATCGTCAATGCGAAGGGCGGCGAGGGCGTGCTTGCGTTGTCGGAAGACCAGTTCTGACGTTGCACGCTTGAGCTAAACAACAACGGCGCCTTGATTGAAGGCGCCGTTTGTTTTTGGAAGACCGCTGGCGAACCGCCAGGCGTTAAACCTCAAGCATAAGCCGGCCGATGCGCACCGCCGGTCTCGCCGAGATAGCGATGCACCGACAGATCGTCCGCCTTGATGGCCGGCTGCTTGCCCGACATCACGTCGGCGAGCAACTGGCCCGAGCCGCACGACATGGTCCAGCCCAGCGTGCCGTGGCCCGTGTTCAGAAACAGGTTCGGCACGGGCGTGCGGCCGACGATCGGCGTGCCGTCGGGCGTCATTGGACGCAGACCGGTCCAGAAGCTCGCCTTCGACGTATCGCCACCGCCGGGGAACAGATCGTTCACGCACATCTCGAGCGTTTCGCGGCGCGCCTCGCGCAACGATTTGTCGAAGCCGACGATCTCCGCCATGCCGCCGACACGAATGCGGTTGTCGAAACGCGTGATCGCGATCTTGTAGGTTTCGTCGAGCACGGTTGAAACGGGAGCCGCCGCTTCGTTGACGATTGGCGCGGTGATCGAATAACCCTTGAGCGGATAGACCGGAATCTTGACCAGACCGGACAGGAATTGGGTCGAGTACGAACCCAGCGCGACGACGAACGAATCGGCGCGCACCAGTTCACCGCCGCACTGTACGCCCGCGATGCGGTCGCCCGCCAACGCGAGCGCGTCGATCGGCGTGTTGTAGCGGAATTTCACGCCCAGTTGCTCGGCGAGCGCGGCGAGGCGCGTGGTGAACATCTGGCAGTCGCCGGTTTCGTCGCCCGGCAGACGCAGCCCGCCTGTCAACTTGTGCGACACCGCGGCGAGCGCCGGTTCGGCTTGCGCCAGTTCGGCCGGCGACAGCAGTTCGAACGGCACGTTGGCTTCCCGCAGCACGGCGATGTCTTTCGCGGCGCCGTCGAATTGCTGCTGGGTGCGGAACACCTGCAGCGTGCCGCCGGTGCGCCCTTCGTACTGAAGGCCGGTTTCGGCGCGCAGCGCCTGCAGGCAGTCGCGGCTGTATTCGGCGAGCCGGACCATGCGGCCCTTGTTCACCGCATAACGCGACGACGTGCAGTTCTGCAGCATCTGCCACATCCATTGCAACTGGAATTGCGTGCCGTCGAGCCGAATGGCCAGCGGCGCATGCTTTTGAAACATCCATTTGACGGCTTTCAGCGGCACGCCCGGCGCGGCCCACGGCGACGCGTAACCCGGCGAGATTTGCCCCGCATTGGCGAAACTGGTTTCGAGCGCCGGGCCCGCCTCGCGATCGATGACGGTCACTTCATGGCCGGCGCGCGCCAGATAGTACGCGCTCGTCACCCCGACGACGCCACTGCCCAAAACGACGACTCGCATAGATGCTCCAGGAAACGGAAGAGATAGGACGGCGCGCGCTCGCCGATTCGTTTGGATTCGTTCGATTAACGAGGTGCAACGCGGACCAACCAGTGTTAACCGCTATACTATTAACAGTCAGGCAGTTTTTGTTATTATATTTTCAGGATTTTCAGCAAAAACACCATGCGTACACAACGCCAACCGGTCCGGTCCCTCGACAAACTCGATCACAAGATTCTGCGGCTCCTGCAACAGGACGGCCGGATGGCGATGAAAGACCTCGCGGAACAGGTCGGGCTGTCGGTTACGCCGTGCATCGAGCGCGTCAAGCGAATGGAACGCGACGGCGTGATCACCGGCTACCACGCGCGCGTGAACCCCGCCGAGCTTGGCGCGGCGCTGCTCGTATTCGTCGAGATCACGCTGGATCACAAAAGCGGCAACATGTTCGACCAGTTCCGCCGCGAGGTGCAGAAGATCCCCGAGGTGCTGGAATGCCACCTCGTGTCGGGCGACTTCGACTATCTGATCAAGGCGCGCATCGGCGAAATGGCGGATTACCGCAAGCTGCTGGGCGACATCCTGCTGCAACTGCCCGGCGCGGTGCAGTCGAAAAGCTATGTGGTGATGGAAGAGATCAAGGAAACGCTAACGATCGCGGTCGGCGAATAAACCGCCGCGCGGCGCGCAAAGCAGGGCTCGACAAACGGCGTAAACACTGTATATTTATACAGGTGTTTTTGCGTGCCTACCCATGACCAACTCCCACATCCGCTTCGCATCCGAATTTCCGATTGCTCCGCCCACCCCTCGCAAGGGGCGGGGGGCCGTGACGAATCTGCAAGGCCGCTACGAAGCGACCAGCGTGAGGCGGTGGACGACGGCTGGCTGTCCGCGGCAGAGGAAGAGGGCGAGCCCAAGGCCTTGCGCACTCAGGTGTTCGAAGAGCGCGCCAAAAGCATTCTCACGCGCAACGCGTCGCCGGACATTCCGTTCGGCGTGTCGCTCAATCCGTATCGCGGCTGCGAACACGGTTGTATTTATTGTTTTGCGCGGCCCACGCATAGTTATCTGGGGCTGTCGCCGGGGCTCGACTTCGAAAGCCGCATTTACGCGAAGGTGAACGCGCCGGAATTGCTCCAGCGCGAACTGTCGAAAAAATCCTACGTGCCGGAGCCGATCGCGCTGGGCGTCAATACCGACGCCTGGCAGCCCGTCGAGCGCGATTTGCGGCTCACGCGGCGGGTGGTGGAGGTGCTTGGCGAGCGCAACCATCCGTTTGCGGCGATCACGAAATCGTCGCTGATCGAGCGCGATCTCGATCTGCTCGCGCCAATGGCGGCGCGTGGTCAATTCATGGCGGCGATCACCGTTACCACCTTGGACGCGGAAATCGCCCGCACCCTCGAACCGCGCGCGGCCACGCCGTCGCGCCGGTTGCGCACCATCCGCACGTTGAGTGAGGCGGGCATTCCGGTCGGCGTCAGCATCGCGCCAGTGATCCCGTTCGTCACCGAACCGGATATGGAGCGTGTGCTGGAGGCGTGTGCCGAAGCCGGCGCGTGCAATGCGAGCTATATCGTGCTGCGTCTTCCGTGGGAAGTGGCGCCGCTATTCAAAGACTGGCTCGCGGCGCATTTTCCCGATCGCGCGGAACGGGTCATGGGCCGTGTGCGCGATATGCGGGGAGGAAAGGACTACGACTCCGACTTCTCCAAACGAATGAAGGGAGAAGGCTTGTGGGCGGATCTGCTCAAGCAGCGCTTCCAGAATGCCGTGCGCCGTCTGGGATTGAACCGGCGTGACCGCGGCATTCTCGATATGTCGCACTTCCGTCGGGTCGAACCGGCGCGTGACGATTCCCAACTGGATCTTTTCTAGCCGACGCGCGGCTGTTATTGCGAGAGTGCTTTAGCTGCTTGCACCTGGCCTTCGAAGTAGGTCTGGAATGAAATGGCGAGGCCTGTCATCAGCAGGAACGCGCCGATCAGCAACGAAAAGATCACGATGAAAATGACGGTCCAGCCGGAGCGGCTTTTGCGCTGGGTCCGCGCGTTGAACTGCGCATCCCATTTCTCGTCGGGACGCAGCCCGTAGACGATCGCGGCAAGAAACGCGGCGAGCAGCGAAACCGCGCCCGGAAACGCCAAGGCCCAGCCGAGCATCGAAGCGCGTTCGCTCGCCACCACCAGCATGGCGCCCGGAATGCCTATCAGCGTGCCGAGCAAATGCGCCCAGCCGTAAATGTCGCGCATGCCGTGGAGATAGAAGCGGTGAGCTCCGAGGCTGCCGAAGAAGAACGCCAGCGCGGCGGTCATTGTCTTGGATTTGAACCGCGATGAAGTCGAAGCAAGGGTGGACATGTAGGCGAGGGCAGAAGTAACGGGGCGGTCGAAAGGAGCGGCGCACCGGTGGGCGCGGACCGGTGCGCATTCTACGCCCGCCACGCGCCGCCGGGCACGTGGCGGGCGGTCGCGCCGCGGCGGGCTAAGGCGCTGAATACGTCACGCGGTAGACGGCGCCGGCGTAATCGTCGCTGATCAGCAGCGAGCCGTCGGGCATCGGCAGCACGTCGGCGGGGCGGCCCCACACGGCTTCGCCGGGCTGGAGCCAACCTTCGGCGAATACTTCCTGGCGGGCGTCGCCGCCGTCCGGGTTGAGCGTTGCCCGCACTACCCGGTAGCCCACTTTCTTGCTGCGATTCCACGAACCATGTTCGGCGATGAAAATATTGTTCCGATAGGCGGGCGGAAACATCGAGCCGCTATAAAACCGCATGCCGAGCGCCGCGACGTGCGCGCCGAGCTTGAACGCTGGCGGCGTGAATGAACTACACGGATGATCCTTGCCGAATTCGGGGTCGGGCGTCCCGACGCCGTGGCAATACGGAAAACCGAAGTCCATGCCGGCGCGCGGCGCACGGTTGAGTTCGTCGTCCGGCACGTCGTCGCCCATCAGGTCGCGGCCGTTGTCGGTGAACCACAACTCGTGGGTCACCGGATGCCAGTCGACGCCGACCGTGTCGCGGATGCCGCGCGCCACGACTTCGTAATGACTGCCGTCCGGGTCCATCCGGCCGATCAGCGCGTACCGGCTGCGGTCCTTCAGACAGACGTTGCACGGCGCGCCTTGCGGCACATACAGCTTGCCGTCCGGCCCGAAAGCGATGAATTTGGCGCCGTGGTGTGTCTCGGCGGGCAATTTATCGGTAACGACGGTGGGCTTGGGCGGATTGTTCAGACGGGTGTCGATCGCATCGAAACGCAAGATTTTCGACACGGCGGACACATACAGCGCGCCATCCCGCCAAGCTACGCCCACGGGCATGTCGAGGCCGGAGGCGAGCACATGGCGCGCGGTCGCGCGTCCGTTTTGCAGTTCGAGCGCGTAGACGCGGCCGTCGAAGCTTCCTATATAGAGAATGCCCTTCGGCGACAGCGCCATGGCGCGCGCGCTTGGTACGGCGTCCGACAAGACCTCGACGTGGAAGCCGGGCGGAACTTTGATACGTTCGATCGGCGGCGCGGCAAGCGCCGGCGGGACTATGGCGGCGAGCCACAGGGCTGTCGCGGAGCGCCGGGCCCGAGCGCGAAGGCGTGAGGAGCGCGCCAGGCCGGCAAGCCGCGCGAAGAGGGTGAATAACGCAAGCAAAAGCACAGTTGGCGGCGGGAATTTCACAGGCGCTCCATCAGGTGGTGCGGGCGTTTGGATATGATCTGGAGCCCCGCGGTATGGCCGGGGCCACGTCGTCGCCCAGTTTATCCGGGTAAGTGTTTGTTAAGGCGTTGGTTTCCCGCTATAATCGCGTGTTTCAGTCGTTCCGAACCCCGGTTTTCAAGGATTCTAGTATGGTCATCATCCGCTTGGCTCGTGGCGGCTCCAAGAAGCGCCCGTTCTACAACATCGTCGCAACCGATTCGCGTAACCGTCGTGACGGCCGCTTCATCGAGCGCGTTGGCTTTTACAACCCGGTCGCTACGAAGGGTGAATCGCTGCGTATCGCTCAAGACCGCCTGACGTACTGGCAAGGCGTTGGCGCGCAACTGTCGCCGACCGTCGAGCGTCTCGTGAAAGAAGCGCAAAAGGCGCAGCCGGCTGCTTAATGGCCGCTCGCATGCGTATCGTCGTCGGTTCGGCCGGCGGCTCGCGCCGCTTGCGTGAGCAGTCCGATGCGCGAAGTGTTGTGCTGAAGCAGACGTCGAAGTTGGCAGCGAGGTTCTCTTATGTCTGAGCGTGATTCCGGTAGTTCAGGTCCCGCCAGGACCGCCCCGCGTGCGAAGACGTCTGATCAGGCGCCGTTCGGTGCATTCGTCCGCAAGCCGGTCGAACGAGCCGAGGGCAAGGCGAAAGCCAAGGTTGCAAGCGCCGCTTCCGGGGCAGCAGAAATGCGCGCGGAAACGGCCGAAAGCTGGCCGGCCGACGCGGTCGAGGTCGGCGCGATCGTCGACGCTTACGGCCTCAAAGGCTGGGTCAAGGTAGCCGCTCATGCGGATGCCGGGCATGGCGGCGACGCGTTGCTGAGCGCTAAGCGCTGGTGGCTGCTGAAAGGTCACGAGCGCAAGTCGGCGCCGTCGTTGCAGGCGAAAATACATAGCGACAGTGTGGTGGCCCATCTGGGCGGCGTCACTGACCGCGATGTCGCATTGGCACTGCGCGGCTCCCGCGTTTATATCAGCCGCAGTGAATTCCCGGCTCTCGAAGCCGACGAATTCTACTGGGTCGACCTGCTCGGCCTGGATGTGGTGAACGTTGCCGGGGTCCATCTCGGCAAGGTTGCGGACATGATCGACAACGGTGCGCACTCGGTAATGCGTATCGAATATCCGGCCGCCGACAAAAGCGGCAAGCCGGTCACCGGTGAGCGCTTGATCCCGTTCGTCGGCGTCTTTGTCAAAACGGTGGACCAGGCGGCGAAGCAGATCGTCGTCGAATGGGAAGCCGATTACTAAATAATTCGCTGAATGGAGAGAGCGATGCAGTTCGATGTCGTCACGCTCTTTCCTGAAATGTTTCGCGCGCTGACCGATTGGGGTATCACCAGTCGGGCGGCGAAGCAGGAGCGCTACGCGTTGCGCACGTGGAATCCACGCGATTTCACCACCGACAACTACCGCACGATCGACGATCGCCCGTACGGCGGCGGACCTGGCATGGTGATGCTGGCCAAGCCTCTGGAAGACGCGATCGGCGCGGCGAAAGCGGCGCAGGCGGAGCAGGGCATCGGTGCATCGCGCGTCGTGATGATGTCGCCGCAAGGCGCTACGCTGAATCACGAGCGTGTCATGCGGTTCGCGGCCGAACCCGGTCTGATTCTGTTGTGCGGGCGCTATGAAGCGATCGATCAGCGTTTGCTCGACCGTGTCGTGGACGAAGAAGTCAGTCTTGGCGACTTCGTGCTGTCAGGCGGTGAATTGCCGGCCATGGCTTTGATGGACGCGGTCGTGCGCCAGTTGCCCGGCGTGCTGAACGACTCGCAATCGGCGGTGCAGGACAGTTTCGTCGACGTGCTGCTGGATTGTCCGCACTACACGCGCCCCGAGGAATACAACGGCGTGCGCGTGCCCGATGTGCTGCTCGGCGGCCATCATGCGGAAATCGAAGCGTGGCGCCGGCGTGAAGCGTTGCGCAACACGTTGAACAAACGGCCCGATCTGATCGTGAAGGCCAGAAAGAACAAGATGTTGAGCCGTGCCGACGAGGCATGGCTCGCGAGTCTCGCGAAGGAAGCGTCGAAGGCGTAAAGCCCCGATCTTTCGAGCGGACATAGGCGGTGCCGCACATGCGTGTACGGCGCCTGATGTGAACCCATCCTCTATCGGGGCCGTAGCCGAGCGCAAACAAACTCCGCGCAAGGCAGGTACGAACGCCGACAAGATGGACCTAGGAGTCAGTGATGAATCTGATTGCAAAACTCGAGCAGGAAGAAATCGCGCGCGCCCTCGGCGATAAGACCATTCCCGATTTCGCCCCCGGCGATACGGTGATCGTCAGCGTGAACGTGGTTGAAGGTACGCGTAAGCGCGTTCAGGCTTACGAAGGCGTCGTGATCGCCAAGCGTAACCGTGGTCTGAATTCGTCGTTCATCGTCCGCAAGATTTCGTCGGGCGAAGGCGTCGAGCGTACGTTCCAGACTTACTCGCCGCTGCTGGCAAGCATCGTCGTGAAGCGCCGCGGCGACGTGCGTCGTGCGAAGCTGTACTACCTGCGCGACCGTTCGGGCAAGTCGGCCCGGATCAAGGAAAAGCTGGTCATGAAGAAAGACCGCGCTGCTCCCCAAGCGTAAATGCTGTAAGAAAAAGCACCCCTCGCGGGTGCTTTTTTGTTTGCCAGGTCAAAATAGCGGCATGTCCCCTATCCGCTCGTTCGAGAGACCCGTTGATCCGCCCCGTCTTTGAACCTGAAACCCTGCCTGTCGAAGCGACGGGCGCCGATCTGCCGCCGGTGTCCGGCGGACGTCTCACGCCCGACGGTCTGCGCGCACGCTTCGAACAGCGTCTTTCATGGGCGCCTGAACCCATTGTCGAAGCGCCCTGGCGCGATACGCACGTCGATCCCCGAGTCGCGGCGGTATTGGTGCCACTGGTGGTCCGCGATCACGGCCTGACCGTGCTGCTGACCCAGCGCGCGGACCATCTGAACGATCATGCCGGCCAGGTGAGCTTTCCAGGCGGCCGTCAGGAGCCATTCGACGCGGACGCCACCGCCACCGCCCTGCGCGAAGCACAGGAAGAGGTCGGCCTCGATCCGTCGCGTGTCGAGATCCTCGGTGCGTTGCCCGACTATCTGACGGGCACCGGTTTTCGCGTCACGCCGGTGATCGGCCTCGTGCACCCGCCGTTCACATTGGAAGCCGACGCGCTTGAAGTGGCCGAAGTCTTCGAGGTGCCGCTCGCCTTTCTGATGAACCCCGCGCATCACGAAGAGCGCGTGTTCCGCTGGGAAAACGGCGAGCGGCGCTTTTTCGCCATGCCGTATCCGCGTACGGCGTCGCTGGAATCCGACGGCGGCGCAAGTGCAAATTCAGTAGGCGGCCACTATTTCATCTGGGGCGCGACGGCGGCGATGCTGCGCAACTTCTATCGCTTTCTCGCGGCGTAAGCCAACGCAGACTGTGCGGTTGTCGGATGTTTGTCGAGGTCCACGCTCAGTCGCATCCGACCCTGTGCTATCGTTATATAACAATCGTAAAACTCGAAAAGCACGGCGCACCGCATGACTTTTTTCTCTGTATTGCTGGCTCTGATCATTGAACAGGTACGCGCGCTATCGCCGAACAATCCCGTATCGGCGTTGCTTCAATACCATGCGGAGTCGGCGGCGCACGGATTCGATGCCGGCAAGCCGAAGCATGGCTTGCTTGCCTGGCTCGTGGTGGTGGTGCCCTGGACGCTGGCCGTCGCGCTCGTCTACTACGTGCTGTATCACATCCATTTTGCGCTGGCGTTCCTGTGGAACGTCGCGGTGCTGTACTTCACGCTCGGTTTCCGGCAGTTCAGCCATTACTTCACGGACATCCACCTCGCGCTGAACAACGACGACGTGCCGCGCGCGCGTGAAATCCTCAGTGAATGGACCGGGCTCGACACCGTCGACATGCCCGTCAGCGAGATCGTGCGTCATACGCTGATTCACGCGGTGGTCGCTTCGCATCGCCATGTGTTCGGCGTGTTCTTCTGGTTCCTGATTCCGGTCGGGCCGGCGGGCGCAGTGCTGTATCGGATCGCCGAATATCTGGCACGCACGTGGGCACGGCCGGTCGACGATCGCACCATCGCGTTTTCGAGCTTCGCGCAGCGCGCTTTCTTCGTGATCGACTGGGTGCCGGCGCGGCTCACGTCGCTGGGCTTCGCGATCGTCGGTAATTTCGAGGACGCGATTTACGCGTGGCGCAATCATGCGCGCCAGTGGCCGGATGCCAACGACGGCGTGTTGCTGGCCGCGGGCAGCGGCGCATTGGGCGCGCGGCTGAGCGGGCCGCTTGCCGAGCCGTCGAGTCTGGACGCGCTCGCCACCGGCGACGGCGGTCCGATGCAGGTCGGTGACGATTGCACGCCTCGCACGCTCCAATCGGCCGTGGGCCTCGTCTGGCGCGCGGTGGTGCTGTGGATGATTCTGCTGTTGATGCTGACGATCGCCGTATGGCTCGCTTGAGGCTCCGTTCGAGGCTTGCCTAAGGGCAGCCCCGAACCGCTTCACCCGTCTCGCGGATCCCGCGCCGTCCCACACTGCCAGCATACGGTGAACTGCGCTTCGAGCGTCTCACCGCACTTGCGACATTGCCACGCAGGCGACCCCGAGGCAGGCCCACGCGAAGCGGCATCGATCAACTGCCGCGCCATCGCCTCATCCCGTTCATCGACCAGCCATAATTCCGGCGCGCACTGATCCGCTGGAATATCGCCGAGCGCGCCGTTCAGGTAGCGGTTGTGCAACTCGCAGGCAATGCCCGCCGCTTCGAGCACATTGACCCAATGCTGTCCGATGATCAGGTTCGGCGCTCGCATCAATTTCATCGTGAGTCCAGGAGGGTGACGGCGACGTGCTTCACCGAACGATCTGGCTGGCTTCATGCACGAGTTGCGCGTACAACGCGTGCCGCTCGCGCCGGATGCGGCCGTCGGCGACCGCTTCGAGAATCGCACAACCCGGCTCGTGCAAGTGATGGCAGTTGTAAAAGCGGCAATTCGGCAGCAGCGGGCGGAATTCGGGGAACGCGCGCTCGAGCCGGCCTTCGGTCAGATGGTGCAGGCCGAATTCCTGGAAGCCGGGCGAGTCGATCAACGCACCGCCGTCGCCGTCCGCGCTGTCACGCAGCGGGTAGAGCCGCGTGAAGGTGGTGGTATGACGCCCGCTGTTCAGCGCGGTAGAAATCTCGCGCGTGGCGACTTCGGCGTTCGGAATCAGCAGATTGACCAGCGTCGACTTGCCCATGCCCGACTGCCCGAGCAGCAGCGTCGAATGACCGTGCAGATGCTCGATCAACGCCGCGCGCGCGGCATCGGGCTGCATCTTGATCGACACTTCCACGACCGTATAGCCGAGCGCGCGATAGCGTTCCAGCCGGGTACGCGCGCCTTCCAGTTCTGCCACAACGTCGATCTTGTTCAGCACGATCAACGGCTTCAGCTCGTGCGCCTCGGCGGCGACCAGCGCGCGCCCGAGCAGGTCCTCGCTGAAATGCGGCTCGGTCGCGAGCACGATCAGCAACTGATCGAGATTCGCCGCGAAGAGTTTCGACTTGTACTGATCGGAGCGGTACAGCAGATTGCGCCGCTCGCCGATCTCGACGATCACGCCCTGATCCGCCGAGGTCGGCTCGTAGATCACACGATCGCCGACCGCCACTTCGCTGCGTTTGCCGCGTGGGAAGCACTGGAGCATGGCGCCGCCGTCTTCCGGCGCGACGAGGTAATGGCGGCCATGAGCCGCCACCACGAGGCCGCCTACGCGCGTGCTGGACGGAGCGCGCGGCGCTTTCGGGGAGCGGCCGCTCATGCGTGCCGCAGCAGGCGGTCGATCCGCTGCGACGCCGGCGGATGCGAGTAGTAGAACGCGGTATAGAGCGGATCGGGCGTCAGGGTCGACGCGTTGTCTTCATAGAGCTTGACGAGCGCGTTGACGAGGTCATGTGCATCGGTTTGCGTGGCGGCGAACGCGTCGGCTTCGAACTCATGCTTGCGCGAACTGAGGCTGCCGAGCGGCGTGACGAAGAAGATGAATACCGGCAGTGCAAGGAAGAACAGCACCAGCGCAAGTCCGTCATTGCCGCCGAGCAGCGACGGCCGCACGCCCAGCCCTTCATAGAACCACACGCTTTCCTTCAGCCAGCCGAGCAGGGCGAGCATCACAAGGCTGATCGCGAAGGTAACGAGCATGCGCTTGATCACGTGACGGCGCTTGAAGTGGCCGAGTTCATGCGCAAGCACCGCCTCGATCTCGCTGCCCGACAGGCGCGCGAGCAAGGTGTCGAAGAACACGATCCGCTTGGCCGCGCCGAAGCCGGTGAAGTACGCGTTGCCGTGCGCCGAACGGCGGCTGCCGTCCATCACGAAGAGGCCCTTGGCGGCGAAACCGCAGCGTTTCATCAGCGCTTCAATGCGGCTTTTCAGCGCTTCGTCCTTGAGCGGCTCGAACTTGTTGAAGAGCGGCGCGATGAACGACGGATACAGCACCAGCACGAGCATCTGGAACACCACCCAGACGATCCACGTCCACAGCCACCACAGGCTGCCGGCGCGGTTCATCAGCCACAGCACGACGAACAGCAGCGGCAGGCCGAACGCCGCGGCGAGCAGCACGCCCTTCAGACGGTCCAGAAAGAAAATGCCCTTGCTCATCCGGTTGAAGCCGAAGCGCTGCTCGACCACGAATTGCCGGTAGTAATCGAACGGCAGGTCGATCACGCTGGTGATCGCGATGACCGCCGCGACCAGCGCGATCTGGCCGGCATAGCCGCGGCCCAGCCAATCGGAGATCGCCAGATCGAGCGCCTGCACGCCGCCGAGCAACGTGAGGCCGATCAACACGGCCGCGCTGACCACGACCTCGATCATCGTCAGACGGGTGCGCTCGACGGTGTAATCCGCGGCGCGCTGATGCGCGCTGAGCGCGATAGTGCCCGCGAACTGGCTCGGCACCTGCTCGCGATGGCCGGCGACGAAGCGGATCTGCCGCGACGCGAGCCACAGTTTGGTGCCGACCATCGCCACGACGGCGACGACGAACAGGACGGTGAAGTACAGGGTAGGCATCCAGGGATTCCGTGGTATCTATGCGAGAATTATATGTTTCTTCCCGCCGCCAGGCGGGACACGCTCAAACCAATTTCAAACGAACATTCGCCGCGGCAAGCGGGCTTCCTGGGAGGCCGTCTGCGCGGATACAGGGCTGCCCTTCATGACTGACATCCTCGCCTCCATCGAACATCCGTCGCTCGTGCGCAGCGACATGAATCTCGTCTGGCTCGACATGGAAATGACCGGGCTCGAACCGGATTCCGACCGCATCATCGAAATCGCGGTGGTGGTGACGAATTCGACGCTCGACAGGATGGTCGAGGGGCCGGTGCTGGCGATTCATCAGAGCGACGAGACGCTCGCCAGGATGGATCAGTGGAACCAGAACACGCATGGCCGCTCGGGTCTGATCGACCGCGTGAAGGCCTCGACGGTGAGCGAAGCCGACGCCACCGAACAGATCCGCGACTTTCTCAGCGCCTACGTGCCGCCGGGCAAATCGCCGATGTGCGGCAACTCGATCTGCCAGGACCGCCGCTTCATGGCGCGCTGGATGCCGGATCTGGAGCGCTTCTTCCATTACCGCAATCTCGACGTGAGCACGCTGAAGGAACTGTGCCGCCGCTGGCAGCCGGCCATCTACAAGGGCTTCCAGAAGCGCGCGCTGCACACGGCGCTGGCCGACATTCATGAGTCGATCGAGGAACTCAAGTACTACCGCGAGCATTTCCTGATTCCGACGGCCCCGCAAGCGCCGGTGGTGATGTAACGCGGCAAGCGCTGTTCGCGAGTCAAGCCTGCCGGGGGGCGCGCACCGCGTTCTTCGGCCGGAACGCCTTCACCACGGCGGCGTTGGTTTCCACATACGGGCCGCCGATCAGGTCGAGACAATAGGGCACCGCGGCGAAGATGCCCGGCACTTTCACGGCGCCGCCCGCTTCGGCGTCGCGCAGGCCTTCCAGCGTTTCCCTGATCGACTTCGGTTGCCCCGGCAGATTGATGATCAGCGCCGCGTGGTCCGCGGTTTCGCGGATCACCGCCACCTGGCGCGACAGGATCGCGGTGGGCACGAAATTCAGGCTGATCTGCCGCATCTGCTCGCCGAAGCCGGGCATTTCCTTCGTCGCCACCGCAAGGGTCGCTTCGGGCGTCACGTCGCGGCGCGACGGGCCGGTGCCGCCGGTCGTCAGCACCAGATCGCAGCCTGCTTCGTCGACCAGTTCGGTGAGCGTGGCGGAAATGGTGGGCGCGTCGTCCTGAATCAGGCGGGTGACCACCTGCCACGGCGAGGTCAAGGCGGCGGCGAGCCATTCGTGCAAGGCCGGAATCCCCTTGTCCTCGTACACGCCGGTGGAGGCGCGGTCGCTGATCGACACGAGGCCGATCACGATTTCGTCGGGGTGCTGACGCGTCAGCTTATTCGTCGCGGTCGTCATCGTCGTCTTCCAGGGCGTCGTCGGCTGCGGAATCGGTGCCGGCGGCGGGGCCGTCCGCATTCTTGATCCACTGGAACAGTTCGCGGAAGTAGCGCGGCGGCTTGCTCTGCTGCGCTTCCTTGCGCGCGTTGCGGATCAGCGTGCGGCCCTGCTGCGGGTCGGCGTTCGGATGCTGGCGGATGAACTCGGTGAGCGCGGCGTCGTCGGCGAGCAGTTTCTCGCGAGTGCGTTCGATCCAGTGGAGCTTGGCCGTTTCCGCCTTGTTGACGCCGTTGTACGTGTCGAGCGCGGTGCGCAGCGCGGCGGTTTCGTCGTCCAGCAGCGAGCGCATGACGCGGCCCACGTATTGCACCTGGCGGCGCTTGCCTTCGTGATCGGTGATGCGGCGCGCTTCACGCACGGCGTCGTCGAGCTTTTCGGGCATCGGCATGCGCTTGAGCGCGTCCTTGGGCAGCGCGATGAGCGCCGAGCCCAGTTCCTGCAGCTCGTGCATTTCGCGCTTGAGCTGGGACTTGCTCGGACGGTCGTAGCCGTTTTCGTCGACTTCCGGCTCGGCGGATTCGATCGGTTGAATGCGGGTTTTGCGTGTCATACCGATATTGTAGCGTGCCGGGCTTGCTGAACCCGCCGTGTTGTCGCCCATACGGCATCGCGCGGGACAACGGGCGGCGTTAAAGCGGCAGCCGGTCGTAACTGAGCCGCGGCTCGACGGCACAGCGGCAGCATCCAGGCCGCATTCGAGCCGCATTCAAGCCGCACCTGGGCGGCACGAAAGCCACAACCAGGCAGTGCCCAGGCAACACCCCGAAGCGGCAGCGAAGCAGCGGCACCACGAGGCCCGGAGAATGCAGGGAAACAGCCGCGAATGCCAGGTACACCAGCGCGTACCTTGCTATGATCGCGGGATGCTTAACGATGCAAATGCGCACGCAAGTGCGTGGCATGTGTGAACCCACAGGGCCGCCCGGCCCCGAACAGGACGGCAACGACAATGGCAGCAGACATGGACGTCAAGCAGCGCTTTTTTCCGCATACCCAGGATGAACTGAAGGAAATCGCCTCGGACATCCTTCGTCACGCGAAGTCGCTCGGCGGCACCGACGCGGCAACCGAGATTTCCGAGGGCGACGGCCTGTCCGTTTCCGTGCGGCGCGGCGAAGTCGAGACGATCGAGCACAACCGCGACAAGATGGTCGGCGTGACCGTATTCATCGGCAACAAGCGCGGCAACGCGAGCACTTCGGATTTTTCGTCGCAGGCCTTGAAGGACACGGTGGCGGCGGCGTACAACATCGCGCGCTTCACCGCTGAAGACGACTGCGCGGGTCTCGCGGAAGCGGAGTTGCTCGAAACCGCGCCGCGCGACCTCGACCTGTATCACCCGTGGAATCTCTCGGCGGACGAAGCCGTCGAAATCGCCCGCCGCGCGGAAGACGCCGCATTCGCCACCGATCCGCAAATCAAGAACTCGGAAGGCGCAAGCGTTTCGGCGCAGCACTCGCAGTTCGTGCTCGCCACCTCGCGCGGTTTCCTCGCGGGCTATCCGTACTCGCGCCACTATGTCGCGTGCGCGCCGATCGCCGGTAGCGGCCGCAACATGCAGCGCGACGACTGGTACACGTCCACCCGCAGCGCGGAAGACCTGGCCGATCCTGAAGCGGTCGGCCGTTACGCGGCGCAACGCGCGCTGGCGCGCATCGGCGCGCGCGGACTCGATACTCGCAAGGTGCCGGTGCTGTTCGAAGCGCCGCTCGCCGCCGGCCTGCTCGGCGCGTTCGTGCAGGCCACGAGCGGGGGCGCGCTATACCGCAAGACGTCGTTTCTGGTCGATAGCCTCGGCAAGCCGGTGTTCGCGCCGCACGTGCAGGTGGTCGAGGATCCGCATGTCGCGCGTGCAATGGGTAGCGCGCCGTTCGACGAGGAAGGCGTGCGCACGCGGCAGCGTTCGGTCGTGAAAGACGGCGTGGTGGAAGGCTATTTCCTCTCCACCTATTCGGCGCGCAAGCTCGGCATGCAGACCACCGGCAATGCGGGCGGCTCGCACAATCTGTCGTTGCGCAGTTCGACCACGCGCGCGGAGGACGACTTCGAGGAGATGCTGAGGAAACTCGGCACGGGCCTGTTGCTCACCGAACTGATGGGCCAGGGCGTGAATTACGTGACGGGCGACTATTCGCGTGGCGCGTCGGGCTTCTGGGTCGAGAACGGCAAGATCCAGTATCCGGTCGAGGAAATCACGGTGGCGAGCACGTTGCAGGAAATGTTCCACCATATCGTCGCAATCGGCGCGGATACGATCACGCGCGGCACCAAGCAAACCGGCTCGGTGCTGATCGAGCGGATGACGATCGCGGGCCAGTAAGCGGTTCTGGTTTTTGGCCGCCGGTTGTGCAGCATGCCCGGCGCTGCAAACGGAAACGCCACGCAAGTGATTGCGTGGCGTTTTTCATGGGCGCCGCAAAAACCTTAAACGCCCTTGCGTTTATAGGTGACGAACGCGTAGTCGAAATCATTCGGCGCATGCGCGCGATGCGTTTCATGCGCGACTTCTTGCCACTCGTTTTCATCGAGCGCGGGGAAGGTTGCGTCGCCTTCGAAGTCGGCGGAGATCTCGGTGACGATGAGCTTGTCGGCCCGACGCAGACCTTCCTCATACAACTGCGCGCCGCCGATCAGGAACGCTTCGGGCGCCTGATCTCGCGCGGCGAGCTTGAGCGCCTCCTGCAGCGTCGTCGCGGTGTCGCAACCCTGAAAACGGCGCGTGGCATCGCGCGTCACGACGATGTTGCGGCGTCCCGGCAGCGGCCGGCCGATCGATTCATGCGTCTTGCGGCCCATGATGATGGGCGCACCCATGGTCGTGCGCTTGAAGAACGCAAGATCTTCGGGAAGTCGCCAGGGCAACTGGTTGTCGCGGCCGATCACGCCATTATTGGCGCGAGCGACGATCAGGGTGAGCGTCGTCATCGAATGGGAAAGGGAACATAACCGGAGCGATTCTACCTGACGCGGTGGCGGGCGCCGCCTCGTCAGGCTCCGGTGCGGCGGCTTGCACCTGTTCGCGCAGTTCGATCCGGTCCGCCTACCTTGTCAGATGATTGGCGGCATTACTCCGTGCGGCGTCCACGGGGATCGGCAGCGGCGAAGGCGGCGCAAGTTCGTCCCATAAGATCACGCGAGCCGGAATATCCCCGGGATCGCGGCGCAAAGCGGATCGCACGATATATCTCCTTGATGGGGATTATTTAGCGAAATGCGTGCCATCGCTGGCAATCCATTGGCGGATAGGGATGGGATCGGTAATTCCTGGCGTGGCAATAAGCGAAACGGGCAGAAATGTTTCAGCATTGAAACGGCAGATGGAAAATACTGCAATGGCTTAATTCGCATGGTATGAACTACATGGACGGCGAACACGAAAAAGCGCTTGCCGGGATTTGTTTAATTCGTCGGCTGAATAAGGGTCTATTGGCGCTCCATCCCTTGCTCCAATGATCCGCTGATTAAATTCGCATAGTTGTTTTCCAAGCGACGCGCGTATAGTAAGCTCTGTAAAAACAGCTTCGCATTTAAAAAAGCCCACTCACGGGCCGTTTCAAACACACACGCCGCTTTTCTTGGGGATCAGCTGTCCGCACGGAATGGAATGGCCGTTCGGTTTTTGCTATTTCGCGAATCCCGGACGAGTCAGCGTGTCTGAACGTGGTTCAGGTACGTGCGTCATCCTTAACGTTCGTTGACGAGAGGATCTGAATAATGGAACCCGCAACGCGGCAACTGATTTACGTTTCGCGCGATCCGAGCGCGGAACTGAATACCCGCTTTCACCAGCGCGGCTGGCAAGTCGAGGTCGTGGGATCGGCGCGCGACGTGCGCCGTGCCGTTCGCGCCGGAATGGCCGCGGGCGGACTGCTCGATCTGTCCAGCCATTTTCAGCCGCACGAAATCGCCGCGTTCGAATCCTGCCTCACCATGCCGAATGTCGGCTGGGTCGCGGCCACCATGCCCGGGCAATTGCAGGACGCCGCCTTGCGCCGGCTCGTGCGCGACTACTGTTTCGACTATGTCACGGTGCCGTATGCGGGCGACAGGATCGTCGATTCGGTCGGGCACGCCTACGGAATGATCTCGCTGGGCGAACCGGCTTCGAACGATGGTTCGCAAGGCGCGGAGGGCGAAATGGTCGGCTCGTGCGACGCCATGCTCGCGCTGTTCCGCTCCATTCGCAAAGTGGCGATGACCGACGCACCGGTATTCATCTCGGGCGAATCGGGCACCGGCAAGGAGTTGACCGCGGTCGCGATTCACGAACGCTCGGCGCGCCGCAACGCGCCCTTCGTGCCGATCAACTGCGGCGCGATTCCGCCGCATCTGCTGCAATCTGAATTATTCGGCTACGAGCGCGGTGCGTTCACCGGCGCCAACCAGCGCAAGATCGGCCGGGTGGAAGCGGCCAACGGCGGCACGCTCTTTCTCGACGAAATCGGCGACCTGCCGCTCGAAAGCCAGGCGAGCCTGCTGCGTTTCCTGCAGGAGCGCAAGGTGGAGCGGCTGGGCGGCCACGGCGCGATCGACGTCGACGTGCGGATCATTTCGGCCACTCACGTGGACATGACCGCGGCGATGATCGAAGGGCGCTTCCGCTCCGACCTGTATCACCGCCTGTGCGTGCTGCAAATCGACGAACCGCCGCTGCGCGCGCGCGGCAAGGACATCGAACTCCTCGCGCGGCACATGCTGGAGCGTTTCAAGAAGGATGCGAGCCGGCGCTTGCGCGGCTTTGCGCCGGACGCCATCGCGGCGCTGCATAACTACGGCTGGCCGGGCAACGTGCGTGAATTGATCAACCGCGTGCGGCGGGCCATTGTGATGTCCGAAGGGCGCGCGATCACCGCGCGCGATCTGGAACTGGCCGAATACGTCGAGATCGTGCCGGTCTCGCTCGCGCAAGCGCGCGAAGCGGCGGAGCGCCAGGCGATCGAACTGGCGCTACTGCGCCATCGCGGAAGGCTTGGCGACGCGGCGCAGGAACTCGGCATTTCGCGGGTGACGCTGTATCGTCTGCTGTGCTCGCACGGCATGCGCCATATGGAAGGCGAACCGCTCGCCGCGCCGCACGGCGGAGACTTGCCGGCTTCGGTGCCGCACCTCTGAGCCTGAGGTCAGCCTGGGGTCCTGACGAGTCCCGAGCGGGTCTCGATGCGTGTCGGCGAGCCCGGCATGCGCTTCATGCGAGTTTGCCGGAGGCCGCCAACGGCCTGGACCGAGCGCGCGTCTCCATCTTGCCCAGCGTTGCCCATAGCGCTCCCTTCCGCGATGTTTTCCTCGATGCACGCCGCGACCGGACGTTGCCTGCCCGCGCTTGCTAAAATCGGTTTTTCGCTCAATCCCCGTGACGCGTACTGACGGCGGCACGCGCCTCGTCGAAGGAAACCGCATGAAACAATACCTGGACCTCGTCCGCATGATCCTCGATACCGGCACGTGGCAGGAGAACCGCACCGGCATCCGCACCATCAGCATGCCGGGCGCCATGTTGCGCTTCGATCTCCAGCAGGGCTTTCCCGCAGTGACCACGAAAAAGCTGGCGTTCAAGTCGGCGGTGGGCGAACTGGTCGGGTTCCTGCGCGCGTCGCGCAGCGCCGCCGATTTCCGCGACCTCGGCTGCAAGGTGTGGGACGCGAACGCCAACCAGAATCCGCAGTGGCTCGCCAATCCGTATCGCCAGGGTCCGGACGATCTCGGCGACGTGTACGGCGTGCAGTGGCGTCAGTGGCCGGCGTACAAGGTGCTGGACGCAAGCGCGAGCGCGCAGCTGGCCGACGCGAGCGCGCGCGGCTTCCGCGTCGTGACCGAATTCGAGGAAGACGGCAGCCGCAAGGTGCTGCTGTACAAGGCGATCGACCAGTTGCGCCAGTGCCTCGACACGATCATGCAGAACCCCGCCGACCGGCGCATTCTGTTTCACGCCTGGAACCCCGCGGTGCTGGATCAGATCGCGTTGCCGGCTTGCCACCTGCTTTACCAGTTTCTGCCGAACGTGGCGCGCCGCGAGATTTCGCTGTGCCTGTACATTCGCAGCAACGATGTCGGCCTCGGCACGCCGTTCAACCTGACCGAAGGCGCGGCCTTGCTGCACTTGGTCGGCCGCCTGACGGGGTACACGCCGCGCTGGTTCACCTACTTCATCGGCGACGCGCATATCTACGAGAATCAGCTCGACATGCTGCGTCAACAACTCGGGCGCGAGCCCTACGACAGCCCGTCCTTCGCGATCTCGGATCGCGTGCCGGACTATGCCAAAACCGGCGTTTACGAGCCGGAATGGCTCGAGAAGATCGAGCCGTCGGATTTCTCGCTGGTGGGTTACCGGCATCACGAGCCGTTGACGGCGCCGATGGCGGTTTGAGCGTCCACCCGGCAGGCAGGCTGATCAAGGAAAAACCCCCGCGACGTGAATCGCGGGGGTTTTTTCTTCCTGCCTATGAGCACGCGGAGCGAAGGGCGCTGGAATTCGGCTGGCGCTCAACCTTTGTGATGCTCATCGCGATTGCCGCCGCCTGAATGCTGCTCGCCGTGCTGCGGCTGGGGTTGCGGGCGCGGCTGCTGAACCTGCTGTGGGCGCGGCTCGGGACGCGGCTGTGGCGCCGGCTGCGGATGAAACTCCGGACGCGGCTGTTGCTGAACCTGCTGCGGACGCGGCTCAGGACGCGGCTGTGGCGCCGGCTGCGGATGGAACTCTGGACGCGGTTGTTGCTGAACTTGCTGCGGACGCGGTTCGGGACGCGGCTGTGGCGCCGGCTGCGGATGGAACTCTGGACGCGGTTGTTGCTGAACTTGCTGCGGACGCGGCTCAAGGCGCGGCTGTGGCGCCGGCTGCGGATGGAACTCTGGACGCGGCTGTTGCTGAACCTGCTGCGGACGCGGCTCTTGGCGAGGCTGCGGTGTCGGTTGCGGACGAGCTTCCTGACGCGCTTGCTGCTGCGCCGCTTGCGCATAAGCGTCCTGGCGCGGCTCCTGCCGCATCTGCGGGACATCCGCCGGACGCGGCACCTGCGCTTCAGGCTGACGTTGCATCTGCTGCGCCGAAGCCATGTTGTCCGCCGGACGCGGCACACCGCGAGGCTGCATTCCGCCGCGCGCATCGGCGCCAGGCTGCGGCGCGAAGCCCGGCCGTGCGGCCTGCTCCTGCGAACCACCGCGCGCCTGTCCCGGTTGCCCGGATTGCGCCTGCTGGGCCATCGGCGCATGCGGCTGCGTCCAGACGGGCTCATGGCGTCCGTTCGCTTCCGATTGCTGCGGCCCGCCGCGTTGCTGGACGAAAGCGTTTGGATTGCCACCAACCGCCGCTTGTGGCGGGCGCGGCACGCCATTTGACGGATGACCCCCGTCGCCAGGCGGCTGGCGCCCGTTGGCGGTCTGCGGCGGCATGCCGGGCCGCCCTTGCGGTTCGCCGGCACGCTGGTTAATCGGTGCTTCGCCAGGCCGAGGCCGCTGTCCAGGCTGCTGCATGCCCGTCGGCCCGCCCGGCGCTCCGGGCGTTTCCCGCCCACCGGTCGTCCCAAGCGCACCGACTGGCGCGGGTCCACCCGGCGCACCCGCCGCTCCCCGCGCACCAGGCGTCCCCGGCGCGGCCGACGAGCCCACCGTTCCACCAGGCGCACCCGGCGCTACCCCTGGCGGACGTCCGGGGATATGCGACTGCACGACCCGCACATTCTGCACCGGCAGCGCGCCCGGACCGCCCGCCATGCGCGCCGGGACCGAGGTTCGGACGATCGGCTGACCGGCGCCCGGCACCCGTCCGCCGCCTTGCGCGAAGCGCTGCGCGAGACTGTCGTGGTAGGCGGCCGGCATCGCCGGATTGCGCGTCGCGACCACCGGACGCGCCATCACCCCCGCCGGCGGCCGGTAATTGGCGTTGCGCAGGCCCGGCCCAAAGCTCTCGCGCACCGGCGCGATACCGGGCGCCCCCGGATTGATCCGCGCATTGCGCCATTGCTGCGGATCGACCTTCTGCGCGAAGCGCCCGACCGATTGACCATGCACGAACGCCGTCGCCGGCACCGCGGTCACGCCGCCCGGGGCGCGATAGTTGACGTAGGTGTTGTGAATGTTGGTCACATTCACATTCGTCACGTTGCGGTTGTAGTTGTTGACGATCGTCGTCTGATTCACGCGTTCGTAGTAACGCGGACTCCAATGATCGCGATCTCCCCAGCGCGGATGCCACGGCTCGCCCGGCCCGAGCGGAAACCACGCGACGCCGGCCGCGGCGGCGCCGCCGATGGCCAGATTCACGCCCCAGTCGACGCCGCCGCCACCGCCGCCGACAAAGGCCACCAACGCCGGCGCATACACCGGCGGCTGGCTGACCACCACCGGTCCCGGCACCCATGCCCACGAGTCGTCGACATAGGCCCAGCGGCCGTAGTGGTAAGGCGCGAAGCCCCACGGCGCGTCGTCGACCCACGTCCAGCCCCACGGCGCCTGCCATACCCAATGGCCGTCGTGGTAGGGCGCCCAGCCGGCGGGCGTGGCGCGCGGCACCCACACTTCGCCGTATTCGGGGCTGCTGCGCCACGTGCCGTTGGCGTCGAGATCCTGGTAGCCGGGAATTTCGCGCGATACGTAGCGCGCCGACACCGAGCGGTCTTCCGCGGCGTCACGGCTCGCGGCCCACTGGTCGAAGCCGTCGGGACCGGGCGCGCCGTCGTTGGCGACTTGTTGCAGGTTGGTGCCGGCAAAGCGCACTTGCTGGCCGGCCGCGACCGGCACCTGGCCGCCGTCGCCGTACGCGGTCGCGCTGCCGCTGCGCACGGTGACGGTGGTGCTGCTGCCGTCCGGCGCGACGTCGACCCGATAATCGCCGGGGCCGTTCAGGCCGAGCGCCAGATTCGGCGTGTCGATTTCATACGACGAGCCCGGCGGCAGTTCTCGCACCCGTGCCGACAGCGTGCCCTGCGCGACTTTTAGCTGCGCGCTGTTGTCGTCGAGATTGAGCAGGTCGAGGCTGGTGGACTGGCCGAGGCGCACCGCGGTCGAGCCGATGTGCAACTCCGAGCGCGCGTTCTGATCGTTCCACAACTGGTCGCCCGTGGTGAGGGGCCGATTGATCTGCGCGTACGACCAGTCATTGGCGCCGGCCGGCTCAGTGGTCACGGTGCCGGCCATGTAGTTCAGACGCGCGACGCGTCCGGGCGGATCGGTGTTCTGGCTGGCCGCGCCCTGGGGCGCCTCGCCGGTTTCCTGCGCCAGCGCGGCGTGCGTCGTGAACAGCAATCCCGCGAGACAGGTCGCGAGACAGACCGCCCTGGCGATCGGCGTAGGGCGGGTGGGGCGGCGTTTCGAATGCTGGGGTGTGGTCACTATTCTCATGAGCTCTCTCCGACGGATGGTGCATGTGCAGCAACCGTGAACCCACTGTACCCGCAGCGTTTGTTTCAAGGCCCCCACTTTTGTAAGGCCGCCTCACCAGCGTGTAACAAAAGGTCTCGCCCAAGCCGGAGAAGGCTTCCGGGAAGGTCTTTCGTAAGCCGATTGCGGATTTTCTGTAATCGGAGCGCTCGATGAGCCGTGTTTTTCAGCCGTGATTCAAGCGGCCAGAAACGCATCGAAATGCCGATGCCCGGCGGGCGTGACGCGCAGGATTCGGGGGCGCTCCGTGCGTTCGACCCAGCCGTGCGTGGACCACGAATCCAGCAGGGCCGCGCCGAGCGCGCCGCCCAGATGCGGACGCCGCTCGCTCCAGTCGGGACAGGTGCAGGCAAAGCGCCGCCGCCGGCTCTTCTGCGCGGACAGGTCGATGCCCCAGTCGGCGAAACGAACGGCGCCTTCAGGCGTGGCTTCGAGCGACGTGCCGTGCAGCGTCAGCAGACCTCGCTCGACAAGTCGCGCGAACACCCGCACCGACAGCTCGCCGGCCATGTGGTCGTAGCAGGTGCGGGCGTAGCGCATGTCGAGCGGCACGGTGCGCGCCGCGCGCGGCACGGGCCGCTGCGGCGCGCTGGCTTGTGCGACGTTGACGAGCGCTTCGATCGACGCGGCGATGTCAGCCGAGGCGATGCGGAAATAGCGATGCCGGCCGCGCACCTCGAGGGCGAGCAAGCCGCCGTCGGTCAGCCGCGCGAGGTGCGCGCTGGCCGCCGAGGGCGAGAGCCCGGCGATCATCGTCAGTTCGCCGGCTGGGCGGGCGCTGCCGTCCATCAACGCCCATAGCATCGCGGCACGGCCGGGGTCGGCGAGCAATGCGCCGATTCGGCTCAGCCCCGGAAAATGGTTCTGTTGGTCTGCAAGCGTAGCGGTCATTCGGGTATCTCCGTTGGCGGCGCGGATGGGGCGTCATGCGGTCACTGTATCGGGCCGCGGCATTCGATGTTTCAGCTTAGCGTGAACGATGGAGTGCGGCAGCTACGCAAACGCGTTTCGAACGCGCGGCTTCGGCGTCACGCGAAATCGCCAGGCTAGAATCGAAACCCGGTCCTTGCAGGAACACGCTGTCATGAAAACTCTTTTCGCCGTTGCCGCCGCGGTCATGCTGTTGAGTGCTTGCGCGCATGGCGGCGCCGATTCGGGCCCGGGTGCGGGCACCGGCAGCATCACGATGTACGGCACGATCGACGAAGGAATCACCTTCCGCAAATAAAGACCGGCGCTTTTCCAGGCGGACGAACCGAACCGGCTGGCAGAGAATGATGCATCATTGTCATTTCTGCCACCACCGCTCGTGTGACGATCAGGGCATCGCCATTTTCGCCGCCAGAGGTCTCGCCGATGCCGCCGTCCGCCACTTCGTCAGCTTTCTCCACTTCAGCCGCTTCAGCCACTTTCGCCGTCTCGCCGACGGCCACTCCTCCGGCGGCCTCGGCCGCCGCCGCCACCGCCGAAACCGACGTTCACCGCCCCGACCCGCACGGCCGGCGCGCTGCCCGCGTGCTGGCCGTCTGCCAGGCGCTTTACACGTCGTCGGTATCGATCGATCTGACCTTGACCGGTCTGGTGGGCTACACGCTCGCCGACGACAAGGCGCTCGCCACGCTGCCGTTCTCGCTGATCACGGTCGCCGCCGCGCTCACGACGATCTTCGCGTCGTTCCTGATGGCGCGCGTGGGCCGGCGCGCGGGCTTCATGCTCGGCGCGGGCGTCGGTGCGCTGGGCGGCGCGGTCTCCGTGTGGGCGATCTTTCACCACAGTTTTTGGGCCTTTTGCGCCGGAACGGCGACGGTCGGCGTGTTCCAGGCGTTCGCGCAGTACTACCGGCTCGCGGCGGCGGACGCCGTGGGCATGGACGGCAAAAGCCGTGCGATTTCGACGGTGCTCACGGGCGGCGTGGTGGCGGCCGTGTGCGGGCCGCTGCTCGCCGCGTGGAGCAAGGACTGGCTCACGCCGGTCGCGTTCGCCGGTTCCTACGTGCTGGTGACGGGCTTCGGCCTCGTGTCGATTGCGTTGCTGGCGCTGCTCTATCGCGACGCCGCGCCGTTCGCGCGCGTCACCGCCACCCACGAAGCGGCGCGGCCGCTCGGCGACATCGTGCGGCAGCCGATCTTTGCCGCGGCGCTCGCCAACAATGCGCTCGGCTACGCCGTGATGATGTTCGTGATGACCGCGACGCCGATCGCCGCGGTCGCGTGCGGCCATACGATCGGCGACGGCGCGGCGATCATCCAATGGCACTTGGTCGGCATGTACGCGCCGTCGCTCTTTTCCGCCCGCCTGATCGGGCGCTTCGGCGTGCTGCCGGTGATCGGCGCCGGCATCGGCCTGTCCGCGTTATGCGGCGTGTTCGCGTTGCGGTCGACCGATCTGCCGCATTTCTACGCGGCGCTCGCGTGCCTTGGGGTGGGCTGGAACTTCATGTTCGTCGGCGGCTCGACGTTGCTCGCGCAATCGTACCGGCCGTCGGAACGGGCCAAGACGCAGGCCACCAGCGAATTCACGACCTTCGCGTTTTCCGCGCTCGGTTCCCTGTTCGCCGGCCAATTGCTGACGCGCTTCGGCTGGGCGACGATCAATGCCGCGATCTTTCCGCTGCTCGGGATCGCGGCGCTGGCCACGCTTGCCTACGCGTGGTCGAGAAAGCAGGCAGCGGCGGAGGTGGTGTCGTGATGGCTGTCCGTCATATCGTTTTCGCGGTCGCTCCGGAGCTCGTGCTGCTCGACGCGTGCGGGCCGCTCGAGGCGTTCTGGCGCGCGGAGCTGGCTGCGGCGGCTACCGCGGCGGCTGCGGACTCCGGCGTCAAACCGGCCCACCCGGTGGCCTACCGCACGACGGTCGCGTCGATCGAAGGCGGCGTGCTGCAAACCTTTCCCGGCTTGCCGGTCGTCACCGAACGGCTCGACTCGCTCGACGACCAACCGATCGACACGCTCATCGTCCCCGGCGTGCCGATCGATGAACAGGGCACGCTGCAACCCGAACTCGTCGCGTGGATCAGGCGCCACGCGCCGCGGGCGCGGCGCGTGTGCTCGGTGTGCACCGGCGCGTTCTATCTGGCGGCGGCGGGCCTGCTCGACGGCCGCCGCGCGACCACGCACTGGCGCAGCGCGGCGCAACTCGCACGCAGCTTTCCCAACGTGCAGGTGGATGCCGATCCGATCTTCATCCGCGATGCGGGGCATCGTGAAGGCGAGGGCGTCGTATGGACGTCGGCGGGCGTGACGGCGGGCATCGACCTGGCGCTCGCGCTGATCGACGAAGACCTCGGCCACGCGGTGGCGATGCAGGCCGCGCGCCGCCTGGTCGTCTTCATGAAGCGGCCCGGCGGACAGTCGCAGTTCAGCGCGGCGCTGACGGCGCAGGCCTCGGCGCATGGACCGTTCGAGGCGTTGCACGGCTGGATGGCGGCGCATTTACGCGACGACCTGTCGGTCGAACGGCTCGCCGAGCGCGCCCGGATGACCCCGCGGACCTTCGCGCGACGCTACGTCGACGAGGTCGGCCGCACGCCGGCCAAAACCGTCTCTGCGCTGCGGCTCGAAGCGGCCGCGCGGGCGTTGGCGGAATCGCGCCGGCCGCTCAAGCGGATCGCGCTGGATTGCGGCTTCGGCAGCGAACAGAACTTGCGGCGCGCGTTCGTGCGGCGCTTCGGCGTGCTGCCGCTCGATTATCGGCAGCGCTTCATGTCGGCGGTCGCGCCGCAGCGCGCGGCGGCGTCCGAGGAAGCGAGGGCGGGCTGAGCCGCGATTCGGGCGCGACGCAACCGAGTCATTACCCGAAGCCCCATGCGCGAGCGCGTCCTCGCCCCGGCAAAAATTCCGCGTATCCGACCCAGCCAACCCGCGACGCTGTCAATATTGCGCTCGTATAATCGCCTCCTTTCAATGCATCCGATTGACCGGAGTCAAGATGAGCAGCCATCTCGTAGCGCCGCTGGACCGTTCCGAAACCACTTTCCGCTTTCTCGCCGAGCCGAGCTCGGTCAACTTCGGCGGCAAGGTGCACGGCGGCGCGTTGATGAAGTGGATCGACGAGACCGCCTACGCGTGCTCGGCGGTCTGGTCGGGGCGCTATTGCGTGACGGTCAGCGTGGGCAATATCCGCTTTCGCCGGCCGATCCTGGTCGGCAACCTGGTCGAACTGCGCGCGCGGGTCGTGGCGACGGGCCGCACCAGCATGCATATTCACGTGTCGGTGCAGGCGGGCGACCCGAAGGGCGGTGAGCTGCTGCAAACCACGGATTGTCTGGTCGTGATGGTGGCCGTCAACGAAAACGGCCACCCGGTGCCGGTGCCGGCGTTCGTGCCGGAGACGGATGAACAGAAGCGCCTCGCCAAATACGCGATGGACGTGAAGGAAGCGCTCGATGCGATCGTCGAGCTGAAGCCCGAAGAAGTGGCGCAGGGCAAGGTTTAAGCGGCGCTCGCTTTTGGCGTGGCGCACGGGGCGCTGGCGGCGGGGCCAAGCGCTGAGGCCAAGTGCAAGCGCCGGCCGTTGGGGCGGACCGCTGAGACCAACCGCAACCGCCGCCCCCCAGCATCCTCAACTCGCCGAATGCCCCACCATGTCGTGCGGCCGCACCCATTCGTCGAACTGCTGCTCGGTGACGTAGCCGAGCGCCAGTGCCGACGCCTTCAGCGTGGCGCCTTCCTTGTGCGCCTTTTTCGCGATCTGCGCGGCCTTGTCGTAGCCGATGTGCGGATTGAGCGCCGTCACCAGCATCAGCGATTCGTTGAGCAACGTGTCGATACGCTCGCGGTTCGGCTCGATACCCACCGCGCAGTTGTCGTTGAAACTGAGCGCGCCGTCGGCGAGCAGGCGGATCGATTGCAGCACGTTGTGCGCGATCATCGGCCGAAACACGTTCAACTCGAAGTTGCCGCTCGCGCCGCCGATATTCACCGCGACGTCGTTGCCGAATACCTGCGCGCAGAGCATCGTCAACGCTTCCGACTGAGTGGGATTGACCTTGCCCGGCATGATCGAGCTACCCGGCTCGTTCTCCGGAATTGACAGTTCGCCGAGGCCGCAGCGCGGGCCGCTCGCGAGCCAGCGAACGTCGTTGGCGATCTTGTTCAGGCTTGCCGCCACGGTTTTCAACGCGCCGTGCGCGAACACCAGCGCGTCGGCCGCGGCCATCACTTCGAATTTGTTCGCGGCCGAAATGAAGGGCACGCCAGTCAGCCTGGCGATCGCGGCGGCGACCTGGGTGGCGAATTGCGGATGCGCGTTCAAACCGGTGCCGACCGCCGTGCCGCCCTGGGCGAGTTCATACAGATGCGGCAGCGCCGCTTCCACATGACGGATGCCTTGGTCCAGTTGCGCGACGTAACCCGAAAACTCCTGGCCGAGCGTGAGCGGCGTGGCGTCCTGCAAGTGCGTGCGGCCGATCTTGACGATGTCGGCGAAGGCTTTCGCCTTGCCGTCGAGCGTATCGCGCAGCGTCTTCAGCGCGGGCAGCAGATGCTTGACGATCCCATACGCGGCGGCCACGTGCATCGCCGTCGGAAACACGTCGTTCGACGACTGGCCGCGATTCACGTCGTCGTTCGGATGCACCTTGCGCGCTTCGCCGCGCTCGCCGCCGAGCAGTTCGCTCGCGCGGTTCGCGATCACTTCGTTGAGGTTCATGTTGGTCTGCGTGCCGGAGCCGGTTTGCCACACCGCGAGCGGAAATTCGTCGGGATGCTTGCCGTCGATGATCTCGTCGGCCGCCTGCATGATCGCCTTCGCCTTGCTTTCGTCGAGCACGCCGAGGCCCAGGTTGACCTCGGCGGCGGCGCGCTTGATCACGGCCAGCGCGGTGATCAGTTCGGGCGACTGCTTCTCGGTGGAAATGCGGAAATTCTGCAGCGAGCGCTGGGTCTGCGCACCCCATAGACGAGCGTTCGGCACGCCGATCTCACCGAACGTGTCGCGCTCCATTCGAACATCTTCACTCATGGTTCAACTCCGCTTTTCAAAGTTCTGCGTTGACGGGCAATAGGGAGAATAGCCCGGTTAGCGCATTCCGGTATAACCCGGCCTCGGGGTCGAAAATGTAGGTGCGGCGCGCGCCTTTTTCGATGTCGGTCCACACGAGCGGCGAGGACGGCGCGCCGATCGAGCGCAGATGGGCGACTTGCGCGTCGTCCGCGAGCGTCACGCGATAGCTCACTTCGGGCTTCGTGGTGAGATCGAAGATATGCGCGACCTGTGCGGCGAGCGGCGGGCTATGGATCACCAGCGCCAGCTCGGTGTTCAGGTTGGCCGAGCGCGGATCGAGATTCATCGAGCCGATCACCAGAATCTGGCGGTCGATCACATAGGCTTTCGCGTGCAGGCTCGCGCGCGATTGCGAGCCGGCGAAGCCTGCCGGCGGCCCGTCCTGCTGCTGCGGCTTGAACTCGTACAACTCGGCGCCCTGTTTCAGCAGCGGCACGCGAAACGGACTGTAGCCCGCCTGCACGGCGACGGCGTCGGTCGCGGCGAGCGAATTGGTCAGGATCGCCACGCGCACGCCGCGCCGCGTCAACTGGCCGACCGCCTTGACGCCCGCCTCGTGCGGCACGAAGTAGGGCGACACGACGAGAAGATCCTTCCGCGCGTCGCGCATCAATTCGCCCAGCCGCTTGAACGGCGGACTGACGTAGTCCGGCGACGGATGTTCGATTTTCTCGGGCACGTCCACCTTGAATTCGGCGCGCGCCCAGGTCAAACCGAGTTGCTGCGTGGCGATCTGCGAAGCGAGCGGCGTGGCGTTCAGCGGCTTCGCGTTATACGGGTCGGCGTTGGTGCGCCAGTGTTGGCGCAACTCGTCGCGCGTCTCGTCCAGTTTCTTCGCCTCGAACTTCTGCTTGTTCAGCACGCGCAATGGATACGCCATGCTGCTGTTCCAGTAGTCGTCGAAACTGGCGGAGATGTCGGCGGTGATCGGGCCGGCGGCCAGCACGTCGAGATCGCGAAACTGCAGCGTATCGCTGGCGCTGAAGTATTCGTCGCCGAGATTGCGGCCGCCGACGATCGCCAACTGGTTGTCCGCGATCATCGCCTTGTTGTGCATGCGCCGCGTGAAATGACCGATCTGCGTGAACACGTTCGTCGTGCGCTGGACCAGATTTTCCCGCGCGCTGCCGAACGGATTGAATACGCGGATCTCGATCTTGTCGTGCGAATTCAAGCCGGCCATCAAACGGTCGATGTCCTTGAAGTTCAGATCGTCGACCAGCATGCGCACGCGCACGCCGTGATCGGCCGCGTAAAGCGCGGCGCCGAGCAACAGCTTGCCGGTGGTGTCCTCGTTGGCGATGTAGTACTGCATGTCGAGGGTTTTGGTCGCGGCGCGGGCGAGCGCGATGCGCATCTGCAACGCGTCGGTGCCGCTCGACAACACCCGAAAACCGGACTGATCCCGGTGCGCGGCTTCGAGCGGCGCGAGGGCGGTGCGAAGCGGGGTGGCGTCGCTGGCGGGCAGCGCGTGCGTGACCGGACGGTCGAACGCGGTGGCGGGCGGTTTGTCGGCGCAGGCGCTCAGCAAGGCGGTCGCGCAGGCCAGCAGGAAGAGATGTCTGACGGTGCTGAACGCGCGCTTGTCTCGCTGGGTAGCCCGCTGTGTAACCTCTTGTTGATCTTGATGCCGCGGCACGCTTTATCTCCCTTGTTTTCTGGTTCTAATCGGCAGCGCGGGCGGTCAGCTCACGCTGTCGAGAAATCCATTCTAAGGGGAATCAGGCTGACGGGTTTTTGTCCTTCCATATGGCTGCGGGGTGCGCCCAATGGCCCTGGACCGCGGATGGAAGGGTCTTGCTGAACAGGCAACGGCCAACGAGACCCACGACGATTCGCAGGTGCTCATTGGCCTGACATGATGCCGACGGCGGTCGTTGCCGTCACATAAAGACGCGCGATTAGCGGTGCTGCCAAGACGCCGGCGAACCCACGGCTACGTTTAGCGATCCGGCGCTCGCGCCGACCCGCCAGCCGGCACGTCGGGCGCCGCCGGCACGCGCCGCAAGCTCAGCTTATGAAAGCGCAGGGTCATCAGTAGCGCGACGCTCGCGAGGCCCGCCGCGAGCCCCCACCACAAGCCGCGCGCGCCGAGGCCGAAGTGAAACGCCAGCGTGTAGCCGGTCGGAAAGCCGATCACCCAGTAGCCGAACGCCGCGGCGATCATCGGCACGCGGGTGTCCTTCAAGCCGCGCAGGCAACCCGAGCCGACCGTCTGCATGCCGTCGACGATCTGGAAAATCGCGGCCACCCCGAGCAGCGAACTCGCCAGCGCAACGGTGGCCGCGTTGCCCGGGTCGTCGAGATGCAGATACAGGCCGACGATCCAGTGCGGCGCGGCGATCAGCACGATGCCCGACAGCGTCATGAAGCCGACGCCCAGCGCCAGCGCGACGAAGCCCGCATGCCGCGCGGCGAGCGGCTGCCCGGCGCCCGACCAGAAGCCGACCCGCACGTTGGCCGCCTGGCCGATCGCGAGCGGCACCATGAAGGCCACCGAGGCCACGTTCAGCGCGATCTGATGCGCGGCCAGTTGCGATTCGCCGAGCAGCCCGACCATCAGACCGGTGGCGAGAAACAGCGTCGACTCGACACCGTAGGTGATCGCGACCGGCCAGCCGATGCCGAACAGTTCGCCCATCAACGGCACGTTGGGCCGCGTCGCCACCACGAAATGCCGGTAGCGCGGCCGCAAATGCAGCAGCGCCATCAACACCAGTGCGCTCAGCCAGACGGTGATCGAGGTGGCGGCCGCCGAGCCGAGAAAACCGAGGCGCGGCAGACCATACGCGCCGTGGATCAGGCCGTAATTCAGAAAGCCGTTCACCCCCACGCTCACGATCGACACCCACAGAAGCCGCTTCGCCGCGCCGATCGCCGGCAGGAACGAGCGCATCAAGCCGACGCCGATCAGACTGCCGAGCGCGCCCCAGCGCAGCACCGCCGCGTATTCGCCGACGTTGCGCGCGAGCAGCGGCGGCTCGCCGAAGGCCAGCAGGATCGGCGTGGCGAACGACAGCAGGAAGAAGGCCGGCACCGAGAGCAGCACGGACAGCACGAAGCCGGTCCAGTAGATATGCGGAACGCGGCCTTCGTCCTGCGCGCCGCGCGCGTGCGACACGCTCACGCTGACCGAGGTCAGCACGCCCTGCAACAGCGTCACCACGACGAAGAACAGGTTGGCGCCGAGGCCGCCGGCGGCGAGCGCATCGGGGCCGAGCGAGCCGAGCAGGATCGTGTCGGTCACGGCCATCGCCATTTGCGAAAGCTGCGCGATGGCAAGCGGCGCGGCAAGCCGGGCGGTGTCGGCGGCGTGGCGGGTCAAGGTCGGGGGCCGGGCGGCCACCCTCGTAAAGCTGGATTCAGTCATGGAGCGCCTGGCGGCGGAAATGGTGACAGCAGCGGTTGGCAGCGGGCGGCAGCGCGGCCGCGGACGCAAGTCGCACGAGCGCGGCGGCGCTGACGGGCGAGATGCGGCGAGATGCGGCGGCGGCCCGGCCTGATTCCGGCGAGGCTTGCCGTGCCTTGCGGTCCTTCGGCGAGCGCGTAGGGCGGCTGTCAGCCCAATGGTTTGTCTGTGGAAACCGACAGCTTATTGCGATGCCGTCACGATGTCGATGGATAAGGCACGATTTTGGTGCGCGCCTTCCTCCGAGTTCCCGGAATGCACGTCCGACCGCTTGTCACGCCTCGTGGACCGCGATTCGCGTATCGCCGAGCAGCACTACCTGGCCTGCGCGAATTTTGCAGGTCTTGCGCGTTTCGACGCGGCCGTCGACGGTGACCGCGCCCTCCGCCACCATCATTTTCGCGGAGCCGCCGCTGTCCGCGAGGCCCGTTATCTTCAGCAGATTGTGCAGTTCGACATAGTCGCCGGTCAGCGTGAAATCGAGATTGGGCATGGCGTTTGCGCCTTCAGACAAAGGGTTCGCATCATAAGCCACAAGCTTGCCCTGGATGAAACACAGCGTGTAGCGAAGACCTCGCTCAAGCAAATGCAAGCAGTTGTTAGGTTTCTGTCGGAAAGTGAAACCTTGCGTAACACCGGTCGTGTATCGCGGACTTCACTCGTAAAGTTGGATCCAGTAGCAAAGCCTGCTGGATTTTCCGGCAGCAGTAGACCGGGCGAGAACCGGCAGCGGCTCCAGCCTTGCGGCCGCCGCGCTCGATACGACGCCCGCGTCACAACAATCTTAGAGAGGATTAGCCATGACCAAGATTCGCACCCTCCTGATCGGTACCGCCCTCACGGCTTTTGCCGCCACTGCCGCTGTCGCGCAGACCGCGCAACCGTCCGCCGGTGTGAGCGGCCAGGCACAGGTTCAGACCCAAGGGGCCGATCTCGCGCCCGCGGCGCCGGCCGCGCAAGGCGTGCAACCGGTAACACCCGCGCCGACGGTGCTGACCGCGCCGGGTTCAACCGATCCGCTGGTCCAGAAGCGCGACGCCAACGCCAAGGCCAATGCCGAATACCGGGCGTCGAAGAAGGCGTCCAAGGCGGAGTTGAAGGAAGAGCAGAAGGCCGCCAAGTCGCAATACAAGGAACACGTGCGCGACGCCAAGATCAACCAGAAGGCGGACAAGCAGGCCGCCAGCAACGAGATGAAGATGAACATGCAGGGCCAGTCGGTCGAGCAGACCGATGGGGCCGACGTGAAGCACTAAGCCGGAGGCGGCAGGCGTGCCGGCTGATTGGGCCGGCACGCTGGCCGCAACCGGGCGCGCTTGAAAGGATGCGGACCGGATGCTTCGCCCAGCTTGCCGCGTGACGATCTGTCCGATTCGAAGCGCGCTGGCTCGTCCCGCATCGCATTAAACGGAGGTATCGCATGAGCATCAATCAGTCCACCAGGAACCAGCTTTGTGCCGCCCTGATCGCGGCTTGCCTGTCGTCGGTGGCGTTCGCGCAGGCGAGCGATCCCGCCGCCGCGCCCGTGACCCACGCCGACAAGAAGGCGGCCAAGGAACAGGCGAAGGCCGACAAGAAGTCGTCGGTTGCGCAAGCCAAGGCGGACAAGAAGAAGACCGAGGCTCAGGCCGACGCGGATGAGGAAAACGCCGAGGCCAAGCTGAAGGATGCGAAGAAGCAGTAGGGTTCGGCTGCGCGCGGGCGTCAACACACGTTCTGCCGTGCACGAAAAAAGTGGCCTGATGCGCGGATGCGCTTCGGGCCATTTTTTCGGGCGGTCGCTTCATGCTCGCTGGTCGTGAACGGCGTATTCGAGCGAGCGGCGCAGCGTTGAACGGCGCAAGGCACGTGCCGCAAAAAAGGGTCGCTTGTCGGCAGTGGTTGTATGGATATACAGTGTGCGTCGCCGTACCAAATCCAATCCAACGCCAAACGCCAAACGCCAAACGCCATTTTGCCCTCCGTCGCCGAATCTCCGCCGCCGTTCGATACCGCCGCCTGGCTGGCCACGCTCAACGACGCGCAACGCGAAGCCGTCGAATACGGCGCCGACACACCCACCGCGCCGCCGGGCGCGCTGCTGGTGATCGCGGGCGCCGGCTCCGGCAAGACCAATACGCTGGCGCACCGCGTCGCCAATCTGGTGGTGAAGGGCGCCGATCCGCGCCGCATCCTTCTGCTGACGTTTTCGCGCCGCGCCGCACTCGAAATGACCCGCCGCGTCACGCGCATCGCGGGCGCGGCGCTGGGCACGCGGGCCGCATTGGCGCAAGGGCTCACATGGTCGGGTACGTTCCATAGCGTCGGCGCGCGTCTCTTGCGCGAATACGCGGATCTGATCGGCCTTGCGCCCGCCTTCACGATCAACGACCGCGAGGATTCCGCCGACCTGATGAACCTCATGCGCCATGAACTCGGTTTGTCGGCGAAAGAGCGGCGCTTTCCGGCCAAGAGCACCTGTTTCGCCATTTACTCGCGCGTCGTGGACACCGGCGCGTCGCTTGGTCAGGTGCTCGACAAGGCGTTTCCCTGGTGCCGCGAATGGGAAGCCGATCTGCGCATGCTGTTCGCGGCTTACGTCGAAGCGAAGCAGAAGCAGAGCGTGCTCGATTACGACGACCTGCTGCTTTACTGGTCGCACATGGCCGCGGAGCCGGCGATCGCCGCCGATCTGTCGGCGCGCTTCGATCACGTGCTGGTCGACGAGTACCAGGACACCAACCGCCTGCAGGCGTCGATTCTGCTCGCGTTGAAACCGGACGGCCGCGGCCTGACCGTGGTCGGCGACGACGCGCAGTCCATCTATTCGTTTCGCGGCGCGACCGTGCGCAATATTCTCGACTTTCCGGCGCATTTCGATCCGCCCGCGAGGCAGGTCACGCTGGAGCGCAACTACCGTTCGACCGGGCCGATCCTGGCGGCGTCGAATGCGGTGATCGAACTCGCCAGCGAGCGCTACACGAAGAATCTGTGGACCGACAAGGCGTCGGCGCAGCGCCCGCGTCTCGTCACGGTGGCCGACGAAGCCGATCAGGCCCGCTATGTCGTCGAGCAGGTGCTCGAAGCGCGTGAGCAGGGCATGAAACTCAAGTCGCAGGCGGTGCTGTTTCGCGCCGCGCATCACAGTGCCGCGCTGGAGATCGAACTGACCCGCCGCAACATTCCGTTCGTGAAATTCGGCGGGCTGAAGTTTCTCGATTCCGTACACGTGAAGGACGTGCTCGCCGTGCTGCGCTGGGCGGAAAATCCGCGCGACCGCGTCGCCGGGTTTCGCGTCGTGCAGTTGCTGCCGGGCGTGGGGCCGGCCACCGCGGCGAGGGTGCTCGACGAAGTCGCCGCGCGCGCCGGCAACGGTGAGCCGGCCGGCGGTGCGTCCGGCAATGCGTCCGGCAATGCGTCCGACCGCGCGACCAACAGCGCGGCCGGCGCGTTGGCCGCGTTCGCGCCGCCCGCTCGCGCGCAGGAAGACTGGCATCCGTTCGTCAAGCTCATGTCGAGCGTGTATGGGCGGCAAACGCCGTGGCCCGCCGAGTTCGAAATGGTGCGGCGCTGGTACGAGCCTCATCTGGAGCGCAATCATGAAGACGCGGCGATCCGCCACGCCGACCTGTTGCAGATGGAAAGCATCGCGGGCACCTACCCGTCGCGCGAACGCTTTCTGACCGAACTGACGCTCGATCCGCCCGACGCCACGAGCGACGAATCCGGCGTGCCGCTGATCGACGAGGACTACCTGATCCTCTCCACGATCCATTCGGCGAAGGGCCAGGAGTGGCGCAACGTGTTCGTGCTGAACGGCGTCGATGGCTGCATGCCGTCCGATCTCGCCACCGGCAGCGAAGAGGACATCGACGAGGAGCGGCGTCTGTTATACGTAGCGATGACGCGTGCGAAGGAAGACCTGCACATCGTCGTGCCGCAGCGCTTTTACGTGCACAACCAGACGCATCTGGGCGACCGTCACGTGTGGGCGTCGCGCACGCGCTTCATCCCCGCGCATCTGCTGCCGTTGTTCGACGCGTATGCGTGGCCGCGCGTGCCGGTGCCGGCCGCGCCCACGGCGGCGGGGCTGGCCGCCGCGGCGCAGGCGAAGATCGAGATCGGGGCGAAGCTCAGGAAGATGTGGGATTGAGCCCCAAGCGACGGTCTCAGGGTTACCGCGACTGCCGCTGCTGCTGTTGCGGACGCGGCGGCACGAAGAAATTGCGCAGCCATGCGGCCATGCGCGAGAACACATCGTACGGCTCTTCGACGAAAATCTCCGGCTTCAGCAGGCGCAGGTACTCCATGATCTGCTGCGCTTCCTGCTTCTGGAACGAGCCGTGCGAAATGCCCAGGCGCAGCAGCCCGCGCAACTCGCCGAGCTTCTCGCGCGCGGTGCTGCCCACGCCGGTTTCGCACGCCACCTTGGCTTCGTAGACGCGCTGGCGCAGCGACTCCGCCAGCCGCCAGGCCGGCGTCTGCATGATTTCCTCGAGCGCCTGAATGTCCTGCACCGCGCTCTTGATCTGCGCCGCGAGCGGATCGACCAGCACCGCGTCGCCTTCCGCTTCCTTGACGATCGCCGCCGCCCAGTCGCGACATTGCTTGGCGAGCTCTTCCGGCGTCCATTCCGAGCGCGCCGCGAAGCCGAAACCGAATTCGCCCGCCTGCCGCATCAGAATCGCGACCACGTCGGGGAATTCCTTGTCGAGCGTGCGCTTCGCCCACGCGTATTGACCGCCTTGCAACATCCGTTGAACCGCGTGTTCGGTCAACGGCACCATGTTGTCGAGCAGCTTGGCGCGCAAAAAATCTTCGAACGACGGCGTTGCGAACTGCGGATCGAGCTTTAGCGAGACGCGCAGAAAAGCGTCGAAATCCTTGCGCAGCGTCGCAATGGTCTCGTCCTTGAGCGTGAGGGTGATTTGACCCATGTGATATCCCGTTTGGTCCTGCCGCGCGGCCTCGTCGTGTCGTTCGGCCGCGTGCGGACCCGGTGAGACGCGACGCCGGATGCCGGCGCGGTTGATTCCTGCCTGTTGCCGCGTAACCAGCGGGACCTGTATCCCGACGAGCGGACCTCGACTGCATATCGGCGGATTCGACGGAAACTTGAGGGCGCGCCTGCGATGGCGCCGGCTTTGAAGCGATGCGTCGCCCGGCATGCGCGGGTGCCGCACGGCCGGCAGCGCCGGTACGGCGCGCGGTCGGCGTATGCGGCTCACGGTTCGCGCGTTATTTGAGCACGACACATTGCCAGATAAAAAAGACCGTCAGGCCGGCCGCGATGGTCAGCAGCGGACGGCGCGTCAGCGCGCTGACGGCGACGGCGGCCAGCGCGCCGACCAGTTGTGGATTGCGCCACGTCAGTTCGGCGCTCGCGCCGTGCGGCGAAACCGCCATCGGCACGATGATCGCGGTCAGCACGGTCACCGGCACGAAGCCGAGCGCAGTGCGCACGAGCGGCGGGAACACCAGCCGGTCGCCGAGAACGAAGACGGCGGCGCGAATCACCCACGTGATGACCGCCATGCCGAGAATCAGGACGACATAGCTCATTGCGACGCTCCCGCCGTTTTCCGGGCATTGCTTCGCGCGTGTTCCTGGGCCGTTTTCCGGCTACGTCGCGAGTTCGGCCGCGAGAGCGACAGCAGCACGCCGACCGCGACGCCCGCGAACACGGCGGCGAGCAGGCCGAGCTTGTACGGCCACGCCTGCCAGAAAAACGCCAGCATGCCCGCGGTGATGGCCGCCGCGATGTAGCGCAGCGCGACGAGTTGCGGCACGACGATCGCGATGAAGGTGGCGACCATCGCGAAATCGAGCCCGAGCGACTGCAAACCGGGGAACGCCGCGCCGAACAACAGGCCCGCGACGGTCCAGAGCTGCCAGTTCAGGTACATCGCGAGGCCCGCGCCGAAGAAATAGTGCGGGCCGACCGTGCCGGGCGCCCTGTGCCGGTAATGCTCCCACGCGACGGCGAAGACTTCGTCGGTGAGCAGCGCGCCGAGCACCCAGCGCCAGCGAGCCGGCAGATGCGCGACGTGCGGCGCGAGCGTCGCGCTGTACAGCACGTGACGCAGATTGACGACGAGCGTCGTCGCCCAGATCACCGCGAAGCTCGCGTGGCCGGCGATCAGGCCGAGCGCGATGAACTGCGCGGAGCCGGCGAACACGGCGAGCGACATCAACTGACCGTGCCAGGGATGCAGCGGCCCCGATGCGACGAGCGTGCCGAAGATGACGCCGAAGGGCGCCGCGCCGACCATCATCGGGATGATGTCGCGTGCGCCGGCGATGAATTCTTTTCGATGGCCTGGGTGGGTGGGCCGGCTTGGGGTGGGATGGGTCAATCGTTGCCTCCTTGGTTCGGGAAGCATAGCGGGCGGTGGTGGACGAGGCTTGTACGTTCTTGCGGCGGGGGCGGG